>OIBE01000026.1_pt1 | contig 49833 bp, 45 predicted proteins | sample 1580961 | NCBI WGS metagenome assembly OIBE01 (sample SAMEA3882550, study PRJEB24775) | human gut metagenome | biome: human-associated habitat; feature: intestine environment; material: feces | place: Netherlands | collected 2009/2010
ACTTCAGCAGCTATTCAACGTTCCATACGTCCGTAGACGACGCTATTTCTCCTCATATGTTCAATAAAAGTAGCTCCTAATGGGAACAAATCTCATCAGGAGCTACTATTTATAGCAAAATAAATGCAACTATAATGGCAACAGTACTCATATTTGCCCTTTTTTGACCACGACCCTCCAGAATAGCCGCTGAGGACGACACTAAATGACAAAATCCGGCACTTGGACGTTCTTATATGATTAGCCATTGAAGGACACCTAACGACTACTCCCATTCGCGACACACTGTGTCGCGAATTAAGCTGGTCCCATTATCGAAGACCAGTGAGAGCTCCTGCCCAGAATCTCGATAGCTTAATAAAGCGCTCCCCTCCGGAAGTTCAATGAGCATCCAAATTCCAGGCTGAAAAGCAAAGGAGTATCGAAGCCGTCAATGCTCATTTTCTATCGAACACGCGGGTCAAAACAAGCTAATTAGCCTGATAAACTGTTTGTTTTTTCTACAAGACTGTATACAAAAAGATTATCCGTTGACCTGTGCTCGACATTATGCCGATCGATAGGAGGCGCTATGGACGCTAAGCAGCTCGAAAAGATGATGGGGTTTGCTCCCGGAGAGTTGGAGAAAGCCGCGAAGGCATACGAAAAAGATGAATGGCCGAAGGGTCGCACCATCAAGCTGGGAAGGCCGTCGATCTCCGATGAGCCAAGCGTCGTTATAACAGCACGTGTGGGCGAATCGATTCTTGAGGCGTTTGACGAAAAAGCCAAACGCCATGGGCAAACACGCACGGAGCGGCTCAGAGAGCTCATTACACTTGATGCACTGATTGCCTAGGCCCGCTCCCCCGTCGGACCCAAACATGTACGCCAGCATCCAAAGTCGACATTTTTCGACATCTTTGGATGCTGGTGTACAGCTTTTTGCTACATAGTCGTTGGGGACGTCCTTAAATGACCAGTCGTTAAAGAACGCCCCCGATGACTAGTTAGCCGTGGAAGCGAGCTGTGGGTGCAAGCGGCTGTTCGCGAAAGACGCGCTCGACGGCAGCGCGGTATTCGTCGACCTTTTTAGTCTTGCGCACGAGCTTGTGAACGGTAGCGGGGTCGGCGAAGGCGCATTTGGCGTAGAACCACCACTCCTTCATGCGAAAGACCGCGTTACCGCCAATCTCTTCTGCATATGCCGCAAACAGCGTGTCATGGAAACGATGCAGTTCGGCTGCCGTGGCAGCAGGGCCGCCCTTGACCATGCGAGCCAGCGCGGGGTTCGCAAGCAAGCCACGCCCCAGCATCACATGGCGTGTGCCGGGATAGGCCTCCACCAGCGCATCCATATCCTCAAGATCAAAAATATCGCCGTTATAGGCAACCGGGAACGGCGCACGCTCCAGCGTCTCGCCATAGAACTCCTTGCGCGGCGAGCCCGTATAGCGGTCCTTTTGCACACGCGGATGCACGATTAGCTCTGCCAGCGGCATGCGGCAATACAGATCGAGCACACGCTCATACTCGTCGTCGTCCTCGAGCCCCAGCCTAGTTTTGACCGATACCGGCAACGGCGACCGCTCGCACACATCGCTCAAGAACACCTCGAGCTCGTCCAAGTTGCGCAAGAAGCCCGATCCTTTACCCTTGGCAACAACCGTACCCGAGGGGCAGCCAAGGTTGAGATTGACCTCACGGTATCCCATGTCGGCGAGCACCTGTGCCGCCCACACAAACTCGTCCGCGTTCTTGGACATGAGCTGGGGCACTACGTTGAGCCCATGGTTATTGGCAGGATCGATCTCCTTAAACGCCTTGCCGCCAAAGCGGTTTCCCACCCGCGGTGGCGGCAAAAACGGCGTGTAATAGCAATCGAGTGCACCGAAGCACTCCGCATGCACGCGACGGAACACATGCCCGGTAATCCCCTCCATGGGGGCCAACGATAGAATCATCAACATCTACTCTCAGATCAACGAACGTGACAAAGGAATCGCCCCTTTGTCACATGCATTATGCCTTGTCCTTGAGGCGGCCCACAAGGCGGAGGCGGTTACTTGACGCCAACCAGCCAACCAGTCGTCGCTGTGCAACGAAGGTGAATGGCGCCCACGATCAAGCGATCACCAACAGCACGCTGTTGACCGCCATGTCTGAACAACAGGCACCCTCCACTCATCTATACTCAAGAGCGTGTGCACATCGCCCCCGAAAAACGATGAGAGTCGAGGCCCCATGCAGCAGCTCACCGAACAAGAAAAGAAACGCATCCAGCGGTACTGCACATACCCCAAGATCGCAGCGACCGCACTCGTCATGTCGTTCGTGGCATGCCTGTTGATGTTGCCGCTCCAAATGATTAACGATATCGCGTTCCACCAAAAAGAATTCCAACCCGCGGGCATATATACCGCCATCGCACTCACCGTTATCGAACTCGCCATCTTTTGCTATTGCGCTCTTGCGCCGCGCTTTGGAATGCAGGGCAAACAGTGGAAGGAGCTGCAGAGCAGGCTTGCGGTAGCCCAGACCAACAAGGACCGTTCCGCGGAGGTCGCCGGCGTGCTTGCCACGCAAGCTGCCGGCCGCCTGCTCAAGAACAGCGATAACGATCTCGCGCGCAACCTGGGCGGTGCCGCCGAGGTCGCCGGCGCCGTAGGGGCAGTCGCCACGGCGGCAGACGTGCTAGCCGAAACATCGAGCAATGCCGAGGCCATGGCAAACGCATACGGCGTGACGATTCCAAGCGTCAAGAAGCAGATCATAGCTCTCGCGGTGGTGCCCGCCATTGTGCTGCTTGGCGTCTACATCCCGCAGTTTGTCCAGGGAAATAACGCGCTTCAGGTAAGAAAGGCTTCAGCCGCCGAGCAGCTCGCCATCGCGCAAGATGCCTTGGAGCCCGTGTGCGAACGCGTCGCAGCAGACGACCCATACGAGTCGTATCACGACTACGGCTACCGCATAATCGGCTATCTACGCGATAATGACCTCGGCGCTCAAGCAGCCTATATCTACCTTTCTTTTGATGTAGACGGCACGCTCACGGACGTCGATTACGTCAGTCAGATCGACCCCGAGGCAAGCCTTGCAGACAACCTCGCCCGCGCCGAGCAGGATATCGCGACGCTCTGTGCCCCGCTCAATGGGCTGGACGTTTCCGTTGCCACACCGGGCCTCCTCACGCCGTGCAGCCTGTCGGATGAATTTAAGCAGGCATTTTTAGCCGGCTCCCTATATGAAGAAATCAGCATCAAGACGGAGGGCGAATCCATCAGGTCGTACTACGCCTTTGACACCGAGCCCAAAGAAGAGTTCGACGAATACACCCATCCGGAAATTAGGCTCATGCTCTCTGCAAAGAAGAACTAAAGGCTTACGCTCTAATTGCCGCTCGCGAACATCGTCTATATCTCGAGGTCTAATACTTTTCCAAGAAGTGAACGACCGTTTTTTGACCCCCGAAACATCGACATTTTCTGGCGCCAAAACCGTAGGATTTGACTGGCAAAACCGCAGGAAACCGCCTTCAATAAGTGTTAGCGCTTCGGGGGTCCATTTTGACTCGCTCACTTCTCGGAAAAGTATTAGACCCCGATTTCGCAAGGGTCTCAATGTGACAAAGGAACAACCCTTTTGTCGCATTATTCGGAGCGCAGGGCTTCCACGGGATCCTTTTTGGATGCGCTACGGGCCGGCAGCAGGCCAGCGACAACCGTCAGCAGCACCGAAATTGCAATGAGCACCAGCGCATCCTGCACGGGCAGGCTCATCAGATTGGGTACCTGTTTGGCAGTAAGCGCCCAGGCATTAACCGGAAAGCTCACGGCCACCACGACGACAACAGCAAAGACGCCGGCAATGAGGCCCTCGATAAAGGTCTCGGCATTGAATACGTTAGCCACGTTACGCTTCGACGCGCCGATCGCACGCAGGATGCCAATCTCCTTTTTGCGTTCCAGCACGCTGATGTAGGTGATGATGCCGATCATGATGGAGCTCACCACCAGGCTGATACTCACGAACGCGATGAGCACCAAGCTGATGGTGTTCACGATGTCGGTCACCGAGCCCATGATGATGCCCATGTAGTCGGTGTATGAGATGGCTTGTTCGTCGTGGCCGGCGGCTTTGACCTGCTTGTTATACGCGTCGATGTGATCGAGCACGCGCTCCTTGGCCTCAAAGTCGCGCGGGAAAATCTTGACCGAGATGGGGTCTGCCTCGTCCGCATAGCCCAACGTGGTCAGATTGTTGTCGTAGGTGAGCTTCGACGCCTTCGCATAGCTCATCATGAGCGAACTCAGGTCCTCGGCGTCCATGTTGAAGTGGATGGCATGAGCAAAGGCACTCGCATCCACGCGCATAGCGCTCGCCAGGTTAGCAAAACTCGAAGACATCTGCGTCGCCATCTGGTCCATAAGCCCTGCCGCGCCCGCCTTGAGCTGGGATGATACCGTCGACGCTATTTGCTCGCTGATTGCCTTCATCACCTGATCCATAGCCTGCTGCAGATACGGAGCCAGCTGCTTTTGCACATAGTCGCTCATCGCCTGCTGCAGACGCTCGGCCAGGGCATCGCCGCCGAGCGCTTTGAGCTGGGCCAGGATTTGCTGAGCTGTGTCATCATTCTCAAGATACGTCGAGAATGCGGCAGAGAGCTTTGACGCGTCCTTAAGATCTTCGGGCGACAGCGCCTTAAACTGATCAGACTGCAAAAAGCCCTCAAACAGCTGGTTGGCTAGTGTTCCCACCTGCTGCATTTGCTCGGGCGTGAGTTCCAGACCGTCAAAGATGCCCGAGAAATCTGGGGTTGGCGCTTTTGCCATGATGTCGTTGAAGTCGATGTCCTTGCCAACGCCCGAAAGGTCAATGTCCAGCTCGGACAAGTCAAGGCCCGACAGGTCCATACCGCCGGCCGCACCCGAAAGTGCAGACGTATCGAACGAGAACGCGCTCTTGAGCGCCGCCTCGTCCACACTGAACATGCTGCCCAGATCCACGCCTTGCTTGGCCTCGCCTTGCAGTTCGTCGAAGGTTTTGCCCGTAAAGACATCCGTCTCGGGGTGGTCGAGTTGCTCCTGCACAATCTGCGAATCGGCGGCGCGCTCCATAAGCTGGCGAGTCAGCGCATGCGTATAGGCAATGCCCGGAGACAACGCACTCGCATTGGCCGTCTCGTTAGGTCGCACCACGCCCACAATGTGCACGTCAATACCGTCGGCAACCTTGGCAGCCATAAAGTCGGCGTCGTCAGACATGTCGGTCCACATGCCGGTCTCTTCGTTTTTGCGATAGGCATCGGCCGGCGACAGCACCTTAAACGTCGTGGACAACGCATCATCGTAGGTAAAGTCGGCGCCGGTCTCGGGCGTCTCAATCTTACCGTCGGCCGTCATGGCACTGTTTACCAGATCGTTGAGCTCATCGATATCCAGCGCACCGATGCTGTAGAGCGTATAGTCGCCCACCGTACCGCGGCTCGAAAGCACCATTACGGCTTCGTTGGCAGACGTGGGCCAATGACCGGCGACGACATCGTACTGGCTGTCGAGCAGGCTCTGGTCGTCAATCATCTCGTTGAATACCGAGGTTCCCATGGATTCCATGCTCACCGTTGCCGCCGAGCTCGCGCCTCCGCTCATGGCCTCGGTCATGGCGTTGGGAACAAGCCGAACGGGTTTCTCGTCACCCTTACCCGCACGATAGACAACCGGCGTCACACCGTAGCCGTACTGGATGGCGTTGACCTCTTTGTCGATGCCGTCGCCGCCGTCGTCAAGCCATGCCTTAAAGCTCGTCATGTCGTTGGACTTAACGCTCGCAAACATATCCTTTACGGCCGTGACCACAGGAATCTTATCGGTTCCCTGAGCCTTGCCGCCGGCACTGTCGTCGGACGAATCCACGTTTTCAGACGAGTCATCATCCGCAGCCCCCTGTCCGCCCATCATGGATGACAGGTCGTAGTCCTGCTTGGAGATCGTAAGCGGGTAACTCGAGAGCGTATCCTCCTCGACCTTTTTGATGTAGCCGTTTACGCCATTGGACAGCGCCAGAATCGCCGCGATACCGATAATGCCAATCGAGCCCGCAAAGGCAGTCATGGCCGTACGGCCCTTCTTGGTCATGAGGTTTCGGGCAGAAAGCCCCAGCGCCGTCACAAAGCTCATCGAGGTTTTGCGCGTAGGCTTGGCTTCGCGGCGCGTGGCGTCAGCGACATCGAAAGGATCGGAATCGTCGGTGATCTTGCCGTCCGCCAGGTTAACGATGCGCGTGGCGTATTGGTACGCCAGCTCGGGATTGTGCGTGACCATAATAACCAGACGGTCACGCGCCACATCCTTGAGCAGATCCATGACCTGCACGGATGTCGTTGAGTCCAGGGCGCCGGTCGGCTCGTCTGCCAGCACAATCTCGGGATCGTTGATCAGCGCACGGGCGATGGCCACACGCTGCATCTGCCCACCCGAAAGTTGGCTCGGGCGCTTGTTAACATGCTCGCCCAGGCCGACTTTCTCCAACGCCTCGCGCGCACGCTGGCGGCGCTCGGCATGCCCCACGCCCGTGAGCGTGAGCGCCAGCTCCACGTTTTCCAAAATAGTCTGATGCGGAATGAGGTTATAGCTTTGGAACACAAAGCCGATGCGGTTGTTGCGATAGGCATCCCAATCGCGATCGTGAAAGTCCTTGGTCGAGATGCCGTCAATCAGCAGGTCGCCAGAATCGAAATGATCGAGTCCGCCGATAACGTTGAGCATCGTGGTTTTACCCGAGCCCGAAGGTCCCAGAATGGCCACGAACTCGTTATCGCGAAAAGCCAGGCGCACGCTGTCGAGCGCCACCTGCGTAAACGACTGCGTAACGTACCTTTTGCAAATACCTTTGAGCTCCAACATGGACGGCAACCTCTCCCACGCGGGCGCACTTGCCCGCTCTCCCCCGCCGTTCGTATTCGACGCGTTTGTCCTACTCTATCCCCAATTTTTGCCGGCGCCAGTGAGGAATGTAGGGAACCGCATCAAAAAACGAACGGGACGGTGCCCAAAAGAAGAGGTCCCGAGCGGGACCTCTATATGGTGGAGTTTATCTTGAAAGGTAGCGGACTACTTCGCACAGCGGCCCACGATCCTCGCTATGCTTTACGCGTTTTTTACTGCTCGCTATTCGCAATCGCCTGGTCGATAAGCTTGTTGAGTGCATCGCGCTGTTCGGCAGAAGTGATGCCGCCAACGATCGGGTCTCCTACGATATTGCCCTTTTGGTCGATCACATAAGTGGTCGGGAACGAGAACAAATCTGACGTAAACTTACCGGCCTCGCTATCCGACTTGAACCAGATGTTCTTATATGTCACGCCCTTCTTGCTCAGCACGTCCTTGGCATCTGCAATCTCGCCCTTGTTGCCATCGAGCGTAAAGGAATTGACGCCCACGACCTGGCCGCCCTTCTCGGCGAGCTCCTTATTCAAATTCTCAAGATCACCCAGCTCGCCCACGCACGGCTTGCAAGTAGTGAACCAGAAGTTCATGACGGTGACCTTGTTCTTAGAGAACAGCTCGTCGCTGCTCACGTCGTTGCCATCCAGGTCCTTGCCCGTAAAGCTGGGGAACTTCGTCGCCTCGCTCGAAGCATTGGCACCAGCCGTCATGCCAGCGGTCGAAGCGTCGACGCTCTCGCCTGCACTCGGCGTGCTTCCACAGCCGGGGAACTCCTTCTCCAGGCTCTCGAGCTTGTCCTCGATCTCCTTGATCTGCTGCGCACCAGCCTTGAGTGTCTTAAGCTCATCCGCCGTGAACTCATCCTTGGCGCCGTCGATGGTCTTGAGCAGAAAATCGCCGTAATTGCTGCCATCCTCAATCATTGCCGAGTCTTTATTTGCCGCATTGAATACTTTTTCCCACAGCGCGTTATCACTCGAAAAGATCTCGTTCTCCTTCTGCATGAGCTTCGCATACAGCTCGGCGGCCTCGTCGGCATTGGCCGGCTTCTGCGCAGTGAGTTCTGCGATCTTAGGATCGGAGCTCGCAGATTCGCTCGCATTGCCACCGGGCGCCGAACATGCCACAAGGCACAAGGCCAATACCGGCACCATAAACAGGGCCGCAATCTTAGAAAGCTTCATGGTCATTCCTCCGTTTTGTCGAAGCTTGTTTACTTTTTATCGGCGGTCAAGGGGAGCTTTTCCGCCGACACATCCAGGCCATAGCGATAGCTGATGGCATCGACAGGACAGGCCCCGATGCACTTTCCGCACCGGATACATTCGGCATGATTGGGCGCGCGGACCACATCAACGTCCATCTGACAAACCTTTGAGCACTTGCCGCACGAGACACATTTGCATGCGTCAACCCGAATCCCCAGTAGGGACACCCTATTCATGAGCGCATAGAATGCGCCGAGTGGACAAATCCATTTGCAGAAGGGGCGGTAGAACAAAACGCTCAGCACTACCACGGCAATGAGAACGGCAAGTTTCCAAGTAAAGAGATGTCCCAACGTAGATCGAATGCCGGCATTGGCGATGGCCAGCGGAATGGCGCCCTCGAGCACGCCCTGCGGACAGATGTACTTACAAAAGAACGGGTCGCCCATGCCCACGTCGTTAACCACCAAGACGGGCAGCAGCACCACGGCAAACAGCAGCACGACGTACTTGATGTACGTGAGCGGCTTGAGCTTTTTCGTGGAGAACTTTTTGCCGGGAATCTTATGAAGCAGCTCCTGCAGCCAGCCAAACGGGCACAAAAACCCGCATACAAAGCGACCCAGCAGCACGCCGAGCAAAATGAGCGTACCGGTAACATAGTAAGAAAAGTTGAACTTGGATGAACCTACCACCGACTGGAACGACCCGATGGGGCACGCACCCGATGCCGCGGGGCACGAATAGCAGTTAAGTCCAGGTACGCAGACTGTTTTTCCCGCGCCCTGATAGATACCGCCTTTGGCAAAGTTTGACAGGTGAATATTGGTGACCAGCGTCGCCGCCGCCTGAATGAATCCGCGAAATCGGGCCAAAACATGCGACGCAGTGTTTTCTCTTTTATCCAATTCCGATACACTCCAAGCACAGCCTAATCGCTTTGGCCAGCACGGCATCCGCCTCGCCACGCATAACACCAAAGCACACCATGGCAATTCCGACGATCAACAAAGCGACCTGTACCATGGGTTTTACCGCTTTGAACAACTCGACCACTCCTTTCGTTACGCGACCATTGGACCATATCGACTATAAAATCCGTGTTAAGCGCGATTTGAAATGTGCAAGGAGACTGTTATGCGTATTTTGATCGTCGAGGACGAGCAGGCGCTGTGTGATGCAATCGCGCGCAGCTTGCGAAACCTGGCATACAGCGTCGACTGCTGTCACGACGGACAGGAGGCGCTCGACCTACTGGACGTTGATGCCTTTGACCTCGTGGTACTCGACCTCAACCTTCCCCGTATCGACGGCATGACCGTGCTCAGGGAACTTAGGAAAACCGACTGCGAGACCAAAGTGCTGATTCTGTCCGCACGTGGCGAAGTATCCGATAAAGTCGCCGGACTCGATGCCGGCGCCAACGATTACCTCACCAAGCCGTTTCATCTGGACGAGCTTGCGGCAAGGATCCGCAGCCTTACCCTCAGACGCTTTACACAAAGCGACATAGTTTTAACCTGCGGAAAGCTCCGCTTTGACGCCAAGGCGCGCATCGCCTCCGTGGACAGCGAGGCTTTATCTCTTACGCGCAAGGAAACGGGAATCTTGGAATACCTGATGCTTAATCAGGGGCGTCCGGTAAGCCAAGAGGAGCTTATCGAGCACGTTTGGGATAGCAGCGTGAACAGCTTTAGCAACGCAATCCGCGTTCACATCTCGTCACTCCGCAAAAAGCTACGCATCGCTTTGGGATACGACCCGATTCGCAATCGAATTGGAGAGGGCTACGTTATGGAGGATAGCGAATGAAAAGGCTTTCCCTGCAATGGCGCATAACGATTATGACGGCGCTGCTCACGTGTGCGGCATGCGTGCTGACGAACTGCCTGGTCGGCTATACGGGCATGCGCTACATGGATGCCATCGGCAGTAACATCTCGGCCTTTAACGCAACCGGCGAAGATTCGCCCCAGGCGTTCGACCCGACGAAAGCGGTCCCCGATGACAAGGTCACGATCGTCGTAAACGACGCACAGGAGTCTTTTGGCACGACAACCTGGTACATCACGGCTGGAGTCACACTCCTTGGCGGCGCGCTAGCATACTTTGCGAGCGGCCGTGCACTCAAACCGCTACGGGCTTTTGCAGCCCAGGTTGAGCGTGTGCAGCCTGACAACCTAAGCGAAATCAGACTCAGTGAAGATGTGCCAACCGAGCTACAGAGATGCAGCGCCTCTTTCAACGACATGATCGCCCGTCTTGGCGAAGGGTTCTCTGCGCAGCGTCAGTTTACCGGCAACGCCGCACACGAGCTGCGCACCCCGCTCGCCCTTATGCAAGCACAGATTGAACTATTCATCTCCGAACACTCCGGTTTGCAACCCGAAACAGCCGAGCTGCTCGACCTGCTACAAGAACAAACCGAGCGCATGTCTCGAATGACCAAGGTATTGCTCGAGATGAGTGAGCTCCGCAGCGTTCCTTGCGAAGACGATGTTGAACTTGGCCCCTTGTCCGAAGAGGTCCTCACCGACCTTGCGCCACTTGCCGATAATAAGGGCATAGCCCTCAATTGTGCTGGAGACGCTTTAGTAATCGGGAACGATGCGCTCCTCTATCGGCTGGTGTTTAACCTAACAGAGAACGCCATCCGTTACAGCCGCTCCGGCTCGACTGTCAACGTCTCCATCTGCGACAACGACAGCCACGTGTTCCTGCGAGTCGAGGACCAGGGCCCGGGAATACCCAAACAGTACCGTGAGAGCATCTTCCAACCGTTCTTTCGCCTGGATAAATCCCGCAGCAGGGCATACGGCGGCGCAGGACTCGGACTAGCGCTCGTTTGGGAGATTGCAGCGCTTCACGGTGGCACGGTAGAGGTCGAAACAAGTTCCGAGAACGGAACCACCATGCTCGTAAGCCTTCCAAAACGATCTGCAGCGTTAACCGAACAGTAAAACTAGAACGAGGCCCAGTGGGTCCCGCCCTTACAAAACCCGAAGGCTTTCCATGTGTCTGTACTATGAGCCGTTGGGGAACCAGATGTCAACCAGCATGCCGAGCTCAGTCACCTCATCCTAGGGAAAGGAGCAAAGGGGCGTCACTGCTTTTGACGGTGCTCTTAGCTACAGTAGACCTTCCACGAAAGGTTTGAGCTTGTCGAGCATCGCGTCGCTTCTGATGACTGTACCTAAATCGAGGTGCTCACTCTTCTCCTTCGTAATCGTCTGAGTGATTACGCCCATGAACAGCAGCCTGGAGCCGATGGCAATTCCGTCGGTCGTGGGATAGCTGCCCTGGTTGAGGATGAAGGCGGGACTGCCGCTGGAGCCCTCGAATACAGATGCGTCAACGAGGAACTCGCGCTTACCCTTGTAGTCGTTCCAAGCGGGCGTGGAAGTCCAGCCTTGCCTGATGAGGGGGGTCTTGTTGTAGTCGTCATAGAGCCCGCTGGGGTATCCGATAAAGGTGATTTGCTCGAGCGCCGCCAAATTGTCCAGCACACTCTTCTTCGGGATGAGTCCAGAGTCGATGGATCGGTAGAAGGGCCTCTTCCCGTTTTCTTCAAGCATGCTGAGAACAGGGGCCACCGGCATCGCAACCAAGTCGAGCTCTCCGAGCTTCTTCCCCTCGATGAATGACTTGTCGAAGTTCACGCTGATGGTCTCGCGTGACGGGGCGTCACCTTCGGCTAGATTGATGACGAAGCGACCCTGAATCACATCCTTGAGGACATGGTGGTTGGTAATGAGCAGGGGCACTTTTCGCCCGTCTTCAAGGTCATAGGAAAAGAAGAATCCTGTACCCGAGACGCCCGTGCCTTCGGTAGTAATGCCCACGATGGGGACCGTGGTAAAGAGCAGCTGCGTGCTCGTATCATTAATGTTCATCGGTCTTGGTCTCCTTGTCATCGGGATCCGCCAGGTGTTCTAGGACGCGCTCGGCCAGATCAGATTTGCCCTGCTTCTCTTCTTTTCGGATAAAGATAAAAGCGACAAAGAGTCCTACTGCGCCACACGGTGCTACGCAGAGCATCAAGATACCGGGCAAAGATGCGAGATTGACAGATGACGACAAACCCCCGAGAAACCAGCCCAGGAACGTTGTCGCAAGACCTAAAAGGATGTCAGGTTTGTAGGAAGGGCGCTCCTGCTTGGCCTGAAGGAGCATCTCCCTTGCTTTTCTCAGGTCGCTGTCGCGCTGTCCGACGTATGATTCCTGCAGGTATTCATTGGGGATGCGAACCTCGTGGTCCTGGCGCACGGCGACGTGCTCCCGGTCATTTATGAGGTGGATGCCGTTACTTGCCTCTCCAACGCTAGCATTGTCGCCCATGTGCTCGAATACGCTGTCGAGGTCAGCCCACCTGACTCTATGGGCAAGCGCCTGGTCTTGTGGTGGGTTCTCTTGACCTTTCTCCACCAGATCTCCTTAGAACAAGGTCCTAGCGTCTTGCGGAAGTTTATGGTCACAGCAGAGACACCATGGTTCAACCAATATATCGATGGATAGATTATACCGTGCGGCTGATATGGCGACCAAGGGATGCTGCCGGCACGGCTGTGGGGTGCTAGTGACTTGCAGATTGCTGGCGACAGGCTACTAATAGCGGCATGGCTTTGCTGTTGGCTCACTCCGCCGCCCGCCTCACGGCGCCGGGGGTTTCTCGGCGCAGTGAGGCGGCATCGGTTGTTCTAGCTGTTCTGTGCCAATAGGTTGTTTACACCCGGGTAGTGACAAATAGGGAGGGCTCCCACATGCTGTGAGTTGTCTAGACGAACAGCAGAGGAGCCCTCCCATGGAGCAACATCCTAACGCAAGGCTCACCCCGAGGGGGCGCGAGACGCTCGTCTCGCGCATAGAGTCCGGCCTCGGCGTCGCCGAGACCGCGCGTCAGATGGGCGTCAGCCGCCAGACGGCGAGCAAGTGGCTGCGCCGCAGCAGGTCCGGAGAGCCCATGTCCGACCGCAGTAGCCGCCCGCGCAGGCTCGCGAGGTCCACGCCGCGCGAGATCGAGAACCGGGTCCGCGAGGCGCGCTCGTCACTGCCGCTCGCCCCGCCCGGGCTGGCGCCGGGCGCGCTATGCTTAGGGAGCGGTGGGCGCCTCCGGAGCAGCAGGGGACTCGGACGCGGTGATGCCGGAGGTGTCGATCTCGCCCAGATTGGCGAGCTGGCTGATGAACGGGATACTCTCGTGTTCGTCCACCTCGACGCCGCCGAGCACGATGGTGCTGCAGCGCGTGTCGACTTGGGTTGTGAACACGGCCGGGTCGAAACCCGAAGCGATAAAGCCAATGCCCGCGAGGACAACACCCGCGGCAACGAGCCCGCCCGCCACGGCGAGGTAGATCTTCTTCGCACTGGTCATGGTACTCACTCCTTTCTACGCCGCGAGATGCGCGGCAGCGCCGCCCTTCTCGCCCTTACCCTTCCAGAAGGGCGAGGCGGCCTTCCTCGCCCAGAGCGCCGAGAGGCGCGCAATTTGTTTTGAGGCGGCCCAAGCGCCAGCACCAACGAAGAGCGCCACGCCGACGAGGCCGAGCCCCACGCCCGCCGAGGCGAGGGCGTACGGGAAGTGGCCGATGATGACGCCGCTTACGGCAAGCAGGAGCCCAACTACGCCCACGCCCCCGAGTGCCACCGCGACGATCCACACGCAGAGCGCCAGCACCCAGATGCAGATATAGACCGTGACGGCCACGGCGGCGAAGGCGGCGAGCAGCGGCACCCACACCGGGGAGCCCACGATGGCCAGCACCCACAGCAGCGCGGTGCTGCGCCGGCGCGTCCTCGCGATCGCGCGCGGCACGGCGGGCAGGTCGTCGAGCGTGGCCTCCGCCACCTCGCCGGGCGTGCCCATGGCGGCCACGGCCTCCTCCTCGCTCATACCGTCCTCCATGCGGTCGGCGATGGCCTCCGCATAGAACGCCTTGGTCTCCTCCACCTGCTCGGCCGGCAGGCAGGCGAGCAGCTCGCCCAACCGGCCCAGAAACTCATCGCGCGTCATGGTGCGCCTCCTCAACGTATGCGTAAATCTCCCGTACGGACGGCCACTCGGCCAGGAACTCCTCGATGCGCGCTCGCCCGTCGTCCGTGATGCGGTAGTACCGGCGCAGCCGCCCGTTGTGCTCGGCGGAGCGCGCCGTGATGCACCCGGCCTTCTCCAGGCGCTTGAGCAGCGGGTAGAGCGTCGACTCCGTGAGCCCCATGCTCGCCGGTACGTCCTTCACGATCTGGTAGCCGTAGGACTCCTCGCCGGAGACGGCCGCGAGCACGCAGGCCTCCAGGAAGCCGCGCTTCATCTGTGCCTCCATCCGCACACCTCCTCTCGTCATATACTATGCTATACACACTATACGATGCAAGGTATTAGACGTCAACTCTCATCGCGATGATTCTCCGGCCCCTGCGCGCTGCGAACGTGATATCGCGGGGCGGTTGGCATTATGCATGAAACGTCAAGTAACGCTCTTTTGATCCACTTCCACTCGGCCCCATATGCCTTGTACAACACCCCCCCCTTCAACCTTGGGTTCAAGGGAGCCGCTAGGCTGGGCGTGCCGGACGGTAAGGTCCTGGACGCGATGGTGGACTTCTCCGATGCCATAGGGGTCATGGGTCTACGCCGATGGAGGCACACGCACGCGGCAGGGCTCGCCCGTCACCGCTGGTCGCCGGACGGTCCCCACGCTCCGCTCGCCAACGCGCAGGCGACAGCAGCAGTCCAGCGCTAGCTGGAGACGCCGGAATGCCCAGAAGATGCGTTTCCCATCCCTGCGACAGAGCTTTTTGCAGGGGTGGCAATTTTTCCTAATATCGAGGTCAGCTTGGCTTCGGTAGCCACCTTGAGAGCATCGCCAATAGACTCTTCCTTTATGCGTTCGGCATAATCGTAGGCAATACCCAAAAATTCCAGTCCCGAGCAACAGGAGTACAATTGCTGCTATTATTGCCAGCTGTTGGGAGATGGAAGATGGACTGCGATGGCTACCCATGCGTTCCCATGCCGTTGATGTGCACCGCCTTTGTGCCGGGGCAGATTGACGCTGCGGTTGCAGGCATTTCCGACCCCAATTCGCGCGCCATTGCCACGGCAGAAGCGCTGTACTTTCGCGGACAGGCCGCCCTCGCTGCCAAGACGGCGCGCCCCCATCTTGACGCCACCGATCCCGCGCTGCGCTATTCTGCATGCTTTATCTGCGGATACGCCAGTCTGTCGCTCAACCGTATCGCCGACGCCCGCCGGTGCCTTGCTGGCATCCTCGATACGCCGGCCGACGAGGAGTCGCCCGCCATCCACGCCACGCATATCCTGTTCGCCTCGGCCGCGAGCGTCCTGCTGCACTTGCCTTCCCCGTATTCCGCTGAAGAGTTTTATCCACTTGCGGCGCATCTGCCCGAAGGCCTGCGCCTATTCGCCAGCTACGTGATGGCGCACGCCTTGTATCTGCGCGGCGAATACGGCCGCAGCCTGGGCATGGCGGAAAACGCCCTGATTATGAAACAGGGAAGCTATCCCATCTCGGAACTGTTCCTGCACCTGGCAGCTTCCATGACATGCATGAGCCTCAAGGACATCGACGCCGCAAAAACGCACTTCGGAGCCGCTTGGAACATTGCGCGCCCCGACGGCCTTATCGAGCTCATTGGCGAGCACCACGGCCTTTTGCAGGGACTCATCGAGGCATGCCTAAAATCGCAATACCCTGACGATTTCGCACGCATCATCGAGATTACGTATCGATTCAGCTACGGCTGGCGGCGCATCCACAACCCCGATTCGGGCGAGGACGTGGCCGACGATTTAACGACCACAGAGTTCACCATGGCCATGCTCGCCTGCCGCGGATGGACCAACGCCGAAATCGCACGCCACATGGAAGTATCGCCGGGCACTGTTAAAAACCGCCTATCAGGAGTGTATGCCAAGCTTGGTATCGGAACCCGCGCCGAGCTGGTCGCGCATATGTTGCGTTAGCGACCGGGCTGCCAAGCGCATCGAAAGCGCTCCGGGGGGCTGACGCTTTCGCGCGCTCAAATTGGACATTTTGGTCCCCGAACGGCACTACCGCCACGGGGTACCTTCTCGCAAAATTGGATTATTTCCACCGATACCTGCGGGATGGGAGCCAAAGATGCTTGATCGCCGTTCGTTACTTGTTGCCGGAGCATCCTCGCTGGCGAGCATTATGTTGCCGCGCGTGCCGGGAAGCGCAAATGCCTTCATATTGCCGTTCGCGCCCACCGAAGTCTATGCCGACGAAGAAGACCCCTTCAGGGCGCTCGTTCTCTCGCGCACAATGTTTGGTGTGGTCGTGGTCGACGTCGCCAACAAGAATACGCCCATCAAAGGAGCCCAGGTCACGCTCGCGTCGCGTTATGCCGCGGGCAAGCAGCTCTCCGCCACGACCGACGACGAGGGCACGGCCATCTTTGAGGTCGCCCCTCTTTCGGAAGGCTACGTGGACGAGGCGACGCTTCTCGACGCGTACGACTTTAACGGCGGCATCTCCATTAGCATGGCAGGCTACCGCGATGTCGAGATTCCCCTTGCGCGTATCCAGGGCGGCACCGCTATTACCGCACCCACACGTCCGCTCTCCGATGGCGAGCCGTACTTTCGACAGCTCACGTTCGACGAATGGGACATCCAGTACGCCGATACCACGTTTATGGCAATGCCGAAGGACGACACGGCAAACGACCAACCCGACACGCACGCCTTTACCGTGCAGGCACATCTGCCACAGGGTGGACAGGCAACGCTGCACATCAACAAGGTAATGCCCGCCACGAGTAGCTCACCCGAAACCGTCACGCAGATTGGCCAAGTCAAGGCCAGCGCATCGGGCACGAATAATCTGGCGACGTTCACGCTCGAAGACAAGTTCCTCGATGCAGCGTCAAACCTTCTGGAGGAAGGATGCAAGCTGCGCTTTGTCCTCGACTATCAGGGCAAAACCTATACACTCTCCTCCCCCATGGCCGTTGTCACCGCGCCGGCCGCAAAGGCAGAATCGGGCTCGACCACCATCATTCCCACTACCATGGACCAAGAGATCACTCCGTTTGATTTCCCAGCGGCGTTTCCCGGCATTGGCGGCAACAAGTTCACCTGCTGGATGCCCGCGTTCCCCATTCTGTTCGATTTCTCGTTTGCCGGATACGTGCTGTTTGGCGGAGGATACAAACCGGTCGGCTACATGAACGATTCGGGCAATCCGGATCCGGAGTACTGGAAGAAGTCACCGCGTGAGTCGGGTGCCAAGCAGGCAAACCGCTACCTCGACGAGATGGAGGGGAAGTGGAATCAGTACAAGAGTATGAGTGCCGGTTCGGGCACCGATCCAAGGAACACCAAGCTGCTTCGCCACCATTGCACGCTGCTGTTCACGATGGATATCGCCACACAGCTGTACGGCTCGCTCGCCTACGATTGGGTGGGCAAAACCTGGGGTAACAACAACGACCCCGCATACGGCAATATTAAGGCCCTCTTCCAGGTAAGAACCGACCTCAACTGGACCGAACAGTTCACCTTGGGACCGGTGCCGTTTTTCCTAAACGTCAACCCCTGGGTGCTGGCAAAACTGGCGCTCGCCGTGGGCGCCCACACGCACGGCAGCGGCGCGGCGTTTTTTAAAAACATTTCGCTCGACTATTCAAACACCTCGGGCTCGTTCACCATCCAGATCGGGCTTGCTGTCACCTTTGGAGCCGGCGTTGCAGGCGTCGCTTCGTCTGCCGTGCGCGGCGCTGCATCCCTCACGCTGTTCATTGGGTACGAGAAGGCAGATGGACACCAGCTTCCGCGACTGCGCGTGGGTGCAGACGTCGATGTCGATGTGATACTCCAGTTTGTGATGTTCAAGTGGACCACCAAGGCTTGGTCGGGGTCGTGGCCCACACTCCTCGATTCGTGGAATATGTCAGTGAACAATGGCAACCAGTATGTGCTCCAACGCTCTGAGCTCGCATTGTGTGGAGATACGCCTTACACGCTGGATGCCTGCTTCGGCACGCCCGGCAACATCGAGGCGGGCGGCGTGCCGCAATTTATCGCATCGGCCACCATCGTCACCAACGCCGAGCTACTCGCACGCGCCGAGGTTGCAGCCACCGCGATAAACGTCGCGCCTGTCGTGCGCGATTGGGATCAAGCGGTCACGCGCATTGAGCTCGAGGCAGATGCAGAAAGCGACGACACGGGACAAATCGAGCATTTCGTCCATGCACTGATAGAGGACGACGAAAACGCCGCGCCGATGTATGCGTACACCCATATCGGGCAGGCGACGAACGCTGTTGCGGACCCCAACGCCAATTCTGCTGGTGTATCGGAGGACGAGCGTGGCGGCATCAAGCCCTCGAGCGACAACGTGCTGTTTTCCGGCGTGCTCAGCGAAGCTCACATGAAGCTGGCAATGATCGCCGGCGTAGAATGCCTGTTCCGTATCGCCTCGGTGCGCTACGGCGACAATGGCCGCTCGCGCCTGGTGGTGCACACAAAGGCAAACGGCACGTGGTCTGCCCCCATGCCCGTGGACTTCCCCCTTGGCTTTGGCGAGGGCGACGTGGAGCGCGACGGCATATTCGATTACGACTTCGACGTAGTGGAATATACGGACGGAAGAGAAAACCAGGACGCTTACGTGCTGCTGGTCTCGGGCGAGCGCCCCGACGGCGACAACACCCTTTTCGATACGGCAAGCACAGCCGGCATACTGTCCGTTGTGCGCCTGCGCATAAGCAACGACGGAGTTCGCGTGATGTCGCACACGTCGTGGCGCAGCATCTCGCGCGGCCGCCTTCAGGAGGATGGCCACCATTGTCTGCAGTGTCCACGCATCACGGTGGGCAAGACGCTGGTCGACGGGCGCCTGTCGGGCGCTTACCTCCACCGCCGCGGAACCACCGCGGAAAAGGCGATCGGCAGCGAGGCTGAGGTTGCGCTGGAGTGCTTCACCCTGTGGTCGGATGATTTGGGCGACAGCCTCACGTTCCGTCAGGTCCTCCGCTTTCCGCAAGCGCCATCGAGCATCGAGCTGGGCGTACCCGAGAATATCAACGGCAAAATGGTGGTGCCCGTTGCATACGAAACTGCAAACGGTTGTGGCTGCGCATCGTATGCCGTGATCGGCCAGTCCATCGCGGGTTGGGGCGTTATGCCACCAGATGCCACAGTACCCCACGCGGTGCCGTGGCCACAACATTCGGGCTTTTTGGCAACCGTCAACGAGCAACTGCAGCATATTACTTGGACGCGAGGCGCATCGGCATTTGCAACGCAGCCCGTGGGTGCCGCAGGCTGTGGCCCGGCATCGTTTAGCGCAAGCAACAACGGCCGGTGCGTGATGTACGTAGAGAACACCGATGGCAAGGTGGGGCAAACCTACGACGAAGAAGGCAACCCGATAGCAGTGATGGGCAAGCACTTCCGCATCTTCGCCAGCGCCTTGGCAGGCGATCTGTTCACGGAGCCGTTCGTGATGTGCGAGCTGGACCATCCCATCGATCAGATAACGACATTTTTGACGTCGGGAGGCATGCTCTCCGCGCTCGCCACGCACATTGTGAGCGCGGAGAAGGGCGAGGCAGAGCTGCACGGCATCGAAGTGCCCTTGGTGGCGTGTGTCACTCCGACGGGCGCGGTCGCTACCTCGGGCGCGGTGGTGCCCGGAGCAGCAGGCGAATCCTTCATGGTCACGGTGCGAAACGACGGCAACACCTTGCTGACCGCCGGCACGATCGATCTGTACCGAGAGGGCTCCAGCCAGCCGTTCTCCAGCGCATCCATCGGGTTCGGAGCGAACACACGCATGGCATCGATCTACGATCCAGAGCTTGCCGGGGACGCTTCGGCCAACGACATGGCACACGTGAAGTACGCGCTCGAGACGCTGGGCGCACGTTTTGCGACGCACCCGCTGGTTGCCGACAATGGCAACGCCGCGCTGGCACCAGGCTGCACGGCACAGCTCCGCATGAGCTTCGCCATCCCCGAGAGTTGGAGCGGCGAAGTGGGCAAACGCGTAACGCTGTATGCGAAGGCGCGTGATCTGGTGGCGCTCGATCCCGTAACGCTCGAGGAAATTCGACCGGGTGCAAACTCGGCGCTGGGTGCCGTACTGCACGAGCTTCATGTGCCCGACGCGGCATGCGAGCGCTCAGAAGTTCAGGTCGGCGTATGCGGCAGCGCGGATACGACAGGACTTCACGACGCCCCGATGACGGCGGACGGCGATGGTAGCTCAAGTGGCGGCGGTACTGACGAGGGCGGCGGCTCCGGCGGAAGCAGCTCCGGCAGTGGCAAGGACCACGGCAATGACAAGCGCTCCGGAAAAGCGGGCGCACTTGCGGGCACGGGCGATGTCAACGTCCCCCTTACGGCAGCCGCTGCAGCACTCGCCGCGGCAGGCGCCGGCCTCATCGCCTACAGCGCCCGCCGCACGGCGCTCGAAACCGACACCGCCAATGAGGCCAATTCGGATAAGCCTCGCTAGCTCCTAGTTACTTTTGTGAGAGACGCCGACTCGGCTCATCGAACATCAAATGGGCTGGTTCTGGATACCCAGAGCCAGCCCATTTCGCATTAGATATCATCAGGGGAGTCGAGTTCTGCCTCGAGCTTGGCGCGGCGTCTTTTCGCCGTGAAAAACGTTGCGCACAGGCCAGCAAACGTGGCCGCGAAAATCGTCGCACCGCAGAACACGCCCGTGGCCAGGTTCGCCAACCAAAAGACGCTTTCGAGCGGTACGATCTGCGCCTCGGCGATACAGCGCATTGCGGCAATAACAAGCGCGAACGCGGCGCCGCTAAGACCGCTGAGAAGCAGGAAATATCCAACAGGAAGATGCTCGGTTTGCCCAAAACGATTGGTGTCGACATAGCCCTTCCGCGTTTGCAGTCCTGCGCAAATCAACATCACGAGAACGAGCCACAAATACATGGCTGCCTCGAACGGCGTTGCAAAGCCATGCGGCATTTCACTTGCGTCGCTGTGAACCCACGCAACCTGTCGAGCTATAAACTGGTAGAAAAAGATCATCAACATGCCAAACGAAAGCAGCACGAAACCAATCCTGTAGATCTTCGCGTTCTCAGCTTCTAGGCGCTCATCCTTTGGGCCGGCATATTCACGCCACTTTTGCACGAGTTTTAAATCTTCAAATTTCATAGCGAACTCCTAAAGAGCGTCAGGGTCGACGTCGTTTTCGTCTTCCCAAAACAAGTCGTTCAACGTAACGCGTAGCGCTTTACAGATTGCCACGCACAGATTGAGCGTGGGGTTGTAGCCGCCCGCCTCGATCAGGCCAATGGTCTGGCGCGTAACGCCCACGGCCTGGGCCAAGTCGGCTTGCGAAAGGCCAGCCGCCGCGCGCGCCGCCTTCATGCGAAGGTTTTTCTTACCCGGCATGGAGCTCCTTTCGTAAATGTGGACAGGTATCCGTTGCAACATGACAGAAATATATTGCATCCATCAAAAGATGTCAACTATATCTGTCATTATGGAAATCATGTTCGTCATCGCCATACGGACATAACATTTTCGATTCGCTATTCAAGCTTACTCGGACAGAACCGACTCGGTTTTGTCCGAGTAAACGAATCCCCATCGAACTCCGAACGGTTGTTCGATGGATTTCGTGTTAGTTGGAATCGCCTATGGGCTGGGCTATGCTACCTTGACTATCTATATGACTAAAACGCAGCAAAGGAGCACCGAGAGAGCGAGTATGGCAAAAAACACCGCAAACTATGGTAACGACAGTATTCGTCAGCTCAAGGACGAGGAGCGCGTACGCCTGCGCCCCGCCGTCATCTTTGGCTCGGACGGGCTCGACGGCTGCGCGCATGCCGCCTTCGAGATCCTGTCCAACGCCGTTGACGAGGCGCGCCAGGGCTACGGCAAGCTCATCACCCTTACCGCCTTTCGCGATGGCTCCATTCAGGTAGAGGACAACGGCCGCGGCTGCCCGCTCGACTGGAACCCTTCCGAGAAGCGCTTTAACTGGGAGCTCGTCTTTTGCGAGCTCTACGCCGGCGGCAAGTACAACAACAACCAGGGCGGCGACTACGACTTCTCGCTCGGTACCAACGGCCTGGGCTCCTGCGCGACCCAGTACGCCTCCGAATACATGGACGTCACGGTTTGGCGTGACGGCAACAAGTACTCCCTGCACTTTAAGAAGGGCAGGGTCGTCGGCGCCAAAAAGAAGGCACTCGAGATTGAGCCCAGCGACGAGGACCGTACCGGCACCACCATCAAATGGCGCCCCGATCTTGAGGTCTTTACCTCCATCAGCATCCCCCACGATTGGTATCGCGAGACCATGCGCCGCCAGGCCGTGGTCAACGCCAACGTGACCTTCCGCCTGCGCATTGAGGGCGACGATGGCGAGTTTTCCGAAGAGGACTTTTGCTACCCCAAGGGCATCGAGGACTACGTGCTCGAGAAGGTCGGTACCGACTACCTTACCGAGCCCTTCTTTATCGAGGCCGACCGTCGCGGTCGCGACCGCGAAGACCTGCCCGACTACAACGTAAAAATCACCGCATGCATGTGCTTCTCTCGCACCTTCATGATGCAGGAGTACTACCACAACTCATCGTGGCTCGAGAACGGCGGCTCGCCCGAGAAGGCTGCCCGCAGCGCTCTGACCAGCGCCATCGATGCCTACATCAAGCAACAGGGCAAGTACAACAAAAACGAAAGCGGCATCAAATGGCAAGACGTCCAGGACTGCCTGGTGCTGGTGACCAACTGTTTCTCCACCCAGACGTCCTACGAAAACCAGACCAAGAAGGCCATCAATAACCGCTTTATCCAGCAGGCCATGACGGCCTTCTTTAAGGAGCGCCTCTCGACCTACTTGATCGAGAACAAAGACGCCGCCAACAAGATCATGGAGCAGGTGCTCATCAACAAGCGCTCGCGCGAGAACGCCGAGAAGACGCGTCAGAGCATCAAAACCAACCTGCAGCAGAAGACCGACATGGCCAACCGCGTGCAGAAGTTCATCGACTGCCGCTCCAAGGACAAGAGCCGCCGCGAGATTTACATCGTAGAGGGCGACTCGGCAGCAGGCGCCATTCGCACCTCGCGCGATGCCGAGTTCCAGGGCGTTATGCCCGTCCGCGGCAAGATCCTCAACTGCCTAAAGGAGGACTACCCGCGCATCTTTAAGTCCGACATCATCATGGACCTCATGCGCGTGCTGGGCTGCGGCGTGGAAATCAAGGACAAGCGGATCAAGAACCTTGGTGCCTTTGACCTGGACAACCTTAACTGGAACAAGGTCATCATCTGTACGGATGCCGACGTCGACGGTTATCACATCCGCACGCTCGTGCTCACCATGCTCTATCGCCTGGTGCCTACGCTTATCGACGAGGGTTACGTGTATATCGCCGAGTCGCCGCTCTACGAGATCAACTGCAAAGAGAAGACCTACTTTGCCTACACCGAGCTCGAGAAGAACGGCATCCTCAAGGAGATTGGCGACCAGAAGTGCTCCATCAACCGCTCCAAGGGTCTTGGTGAGAACGATCCGGACATGATGTGGCTCACCACCATGAACCCCGAGACGCGTCGCCTGATCAAGGTGGAGCCCGAGGACGTCACCAAGATGGAGACCATGTTCAACCTGTTGCTGGGCAACGACGAGGCAGGCCGCAAGCGCCATATCTCAGAGCACGGCAAGGAATACCTGGACCAGCTGGACCTGCAGTAGCAGCAAATCGATAACGACGGCCCATAAGAAGTTCAAGAGGAAATCGTGGCAAAGAAGAAGACGAAGAACCAGCTAAAGAAAAAGCAGGTCAACGCCGAGAACGTCATCGGCCTGCACTCCGAGGTCACCGATCAGCCAATCACGCAGACGCTCGAGGTCAACTACATGCCCTACGCTATGAGCGTCAACGTCTCGCGTGCATTCCCCGAGATTGACGGCTTTAAGCCCTCACACCGCAAGCTGCTCTACACCATGTACAAGATGGGTCTGCTCAAGGGCGAGCGTCAGAAGAGCGCCAACATCGTGGGTCAGACCATGAAGCTCAACCCGCACGGCGATGCCGCGATCTACGAGACGATGGTGCGCCTGGCCACCGGCAACGAAGCGCTGCTTGCCCCCTTCGTAGAGTCGAAGGGCAACTTTGGCAAGTATTATTCGGGCGACTTGAGCTACGCCGCTTCGCGTTACACCGAGGCCAAGCTCTCCCCCATCAGCGCCGAGATCTTTAAGGACATCGACAAGGACCCGGTCGACTTCGTCGACAGCTACGACGGCGCCATGAAGGAGCCGCGTCTGTTGCCCACCACCTTCCCCAACATCCTCGTCTCGGCCAATAAGGGCATCGGCGTCGCCATGGCGTCTGACATCTGTGGTTTCAACCTCAACGAGGTCTGCACCGCCACGATGCACTACCTCAAGGACCCCGACTGCGATCTGCTCGAGTACATGCCCATGCCCGACTTCTCGACCGGCGGTGAAATTATCTACCGCCGTGAGGAGATGGAAAAGATTATCGAGACCGGCCTTGGCAGCTTCCAGATCCGCTCCCGCTGGCGCTGGATTCCCGAAGAGCGCATCATCGAGGTCTACGAGATCCCCTACACCACCAAGACCGATGTCATCATCGAGCGCATCGTCAAGCTCTCCAAAGAGGGCAAGGTCAAGGAGATCGCTGACATCCGCGACGAAACCGACCTCTCGGGCTTGCGCATCGCCATCGACCTTAAGCGCGGCGTCGACCCCGACAAGCTCATGGCCAAGCTCTATCGCTCGACCACGCTGCAGGATTCGTTCTCGTGCAACTTCAACGTGTTGGTCGATGGTTACCCTCGCGTTATGGGCGTGCGTCAGATCCTGCACGAGTGGGTCAAGTGGCGTATTGAGTCCACGCGTCGCCGCATTAACTTTGACCTGGGCAAAAAGTCCGAGCGCCTGCACCTGCTGCACGGCCTTAAGGCAATCCTGCTCGACATCGACAAGGCCATCGCCATCATCCGCGGCACCAAGCTCGAAGCCGAGGTCGTGCCCAACCTTATGAAGGGTTTCGACATCGACGAAACCCAGGCCGAGTTTGTTGCCGAGCTTAAGCTCCGCAACATCAACGAGGAGTACATCCTCAACCGCACCAAGGACATTGCCAAGCTTGAGGGCGAGATTGCCGAGCTTGAGGAGATCCTCTCCAGCGAGGAGAACATCAAGAAGGTCATCAGCGACGAGCTGGCCGCGGTCAACAAGAAGTACGTGATGCCGCGCCGCACGGGCAGGATCGAGCCCCATGAGGTTATCGAGGTAAGCTTGGAGCCCGAGGTCGAGGAGTACCCGGTCACCATCATGCTCTCGCGCGACGGCTACCTTAAGAAGATGACGGACCGCGTGCTCAAGAAGGCGACCACGCTCAAGTACAAGGACGGCGACAAACCCTTTATCGAGTTCCCGTCCTCCAACACCCACGAGCTGCTGGTCTTTACCAACAAGAGCCAGGTGTACAAGTGCAAGGTTGCGGCATTTGAGGACACCAAGTCGGCCCAGCTGGGCTCGTACCTGCCGACCGATCTTGAGATGGAACCCGACGAGAGCGTGATCTGGGTCATCGACCCCGAGGACTACAGGGCCGACGTGCTGTTTGTCTTTGAAAACGGCCGCGCGGTGCGTGTCGCACTTGCCGGATATGTTACCAAGACCAACCGCAAGCGCCTTAAGAACGCCATCTACGGCGGCAGCAAGCTGCTGTATGCCCAGGTGCTCAAGGAAGATCGCGACATCGCACTGGTCTCGAGCGACTACCGCCTGATGAACTTCAACACGTCGCTGCTCAAGACCAAGACGACCACTAACACGCAGGGCGTCCAGGCCTTTACCGCCAAGAAGGGCCGCTCGGTCACCACCGTCGGCACAACCGAGGAGATTCTTGGCGCCGGCGTCTCCGCCGAGAAGTTCACCACGCAGAGCCTCCCCTCCGCCGGTGCCCTTATGAAAGAAAACGACATGCCGAGCTTGTTTGACTAACGCGATTGGTTAAAACGCGGGAGTCGTACCACCACAAATCCGTAAAAGAAAGGGTCCCGAGACGCGATTAGCTGCACTCCGAGGCCCTTTCTTTTACCATTTGCTCGCAGAAGTGCACTCTCACTCACTTCCGCTAGCGCTAGTTTCCATGCGTTCTTCTTGTCCTTAGGCGAGCTTGCGAGCGAGCTCTCGCACCTCTTCCAGCTTGGGCGAGGAGGCCATGCTGTCGCGCTCGGTCATGCCGCTAATGGTGACAATGCCCTGGTCCTCCCACTTGCAGTACGCGCATGTGGACTTGTACATAGCAATCGCCGCATCATAAACACCCTCACTGTGACTATCGAGTAAAAGGGCCGTCTTGGTGAACGGGAAACCCGTAGCACCGAAGGCGTACAGGCGGTCGATGGCGGCCTTCTCCTGCGCGGTGATATCGAACCAGTAGATAGGCGAGGCGAAGACGACCATATCTGCGTCTTTCAGCGACTCGATCACGTTGGCCATGTCGTCCTTCTGCACACAGGTGCCCTCATGGGTAAAGCAGTACTGGCATCCCAAGCAGCCGGCGATCTTCTTGCCGGCAACGCGGACGATCTCAACCGTATTGCCGCCCTCACGCGCGGTCTCGGCAAACGCCTCGACCATGGTATCGGTATTGGCGCCCCTGCGCGGGCTACCACTCAATACAACGATATTCATAGGATTCCCTCTCCCTCATGCTGCAGGCGCGCAGCATGTTTTCTTGTAACCAAAACGAATGGAGTTAATCAATCGCCTCGTTTCAGCTACTCCCACTCTTTAGAAGAATCGTTGCTAGAGACTTGGTGTTGAATCAAGGCACGCCTTATTTCAGATATTCCTCAAAGAACGCTTTCAGCTTTTTAAACGGAATGACGTCCATCTGATCGTAAAGGTCGGTATGGCTGGCGCCGGGGATAATGAGCAATTCCTTGTTGTCCCCCGTCAGCTTGCCGTACGCGGTTTCGCTGAAATAGCGGGAGTGTGCTTTCTCGCCATGCACCAGCAGTACCGCAGAGCGAATTTCGCTGCTGTATTGCAAAATCGGCATATTCAGGAACGACAGCGAGGACGTCACATTCCAACCACCGTTGGAGTTCAGGCTGCGGGGATGGTAGCCTCGCGGAGTTTTGTAGTAGGCGTAATAGTCCGCTACAAACTGCGGCGCGTCCTCCGGTAGCGGATCGACCACGCCGCCCGCCAGCGCATAGCCGTCGTTTTTATAGTCCTCGGTGCGCCGCACGTTCAACGCTTTCCGCTTTTCAAAGCGCGCCTGCTCGGAATCCTCGGCGTCAAAATAGCCGTTTGCGGTCACGCGGGTCATATCGTACATGGTCATAGCCGCGGTAGCTTTGATACGGGTGTCGATGGCCGCCGCATTGACTGCCATGCCGCCCCAACCGCAGATACCGATAATGCCGATACGCTCCGGGTCAACGCTTTCCTGCACGGAGAGGAAATCCACCGCTGCGCAGAAGTCCTCGGTGTTGATGTCCGGGGATGCCACATAGCGGGGCGTACCGCCGCTCTCGCCGGTATAGGACGGGTCAAAGGCAATTGCGAAAAAGCCCAGCTCCGCCATTTTCTGCGCGTACAGACCGGAGGACTGCTCCTTCACCGCGCCAAACGGGCCGCTGACGGCGATGGCGGGCAGCTTGCCTTCCGCGTTCTTAGGCACGTACACGTCGGCAGCCAGCGTGATGCCGTAGCGGTTGTGGAAGGTCGCCTTGCTGTGCTCAACCTTGTCGTTTTTGGGGAACACCTTGTCCCATTCCTGCGTCAGTTTCAACTGCTCCATGCCTAAGCCTCCTTGTCAGTCGCTTTAAGGTATTGCTCGTCGTCCACGGGCTCCAACCACTCGTTGGAGGCCTCCTCGCCCGGAACCTCCACTGCGAGATGGGAGAACCAGCTGTCGGGCGCCGCACCGTGCCAGTGCTTTACGCCCGCGGGAATATTTACTACATCGCCAGGGCACAGCTCTTGTGCCGGTTTGCCCCATTCCTGGTAAAGCCCTCGACCAGCCACGCAGACGAGGATCTGTCCGCCACCGCTTTTGGCGTGATGGATGTGCCAGTTGTTGCGGCAGCCGGGCTCGAACGTAACGTTGTAAATGCCGACCTGCTTGGTGGAAAGGGGCGCGAGGTAGCTTTGCCCGATAAAGTACTTCGCAAATGCGTCGTTGGGGGCACCGATGGGAAAGGCCATCTCGTTTTGGTGCTCGGCCTTTGCGTCGGTGGCATCGTCATCCGCCCAGACCTCCTTCGCCATACGGAAGGCCGCCCATGCCTTGGGCCAGCCCGCGTAAAACGCCGCGTGCGTAAGGATCTCCGCTATCTCCGCCCTGGTCACGCCGTTGTTCTTTGCGGACATCAGATGATATTGGAACGAGGAGTCCGTCAGGCCCTGCGCCATTAGGGCAACCACCGTCACTATGCTGCGATCGCGCAAGGAAAGATCGTCCTCCCGGCTCCATACCTCGCCAAACAGCACGTCGTCGTTGAGCTGAGCGAATTTGGGGGCAAAGTTCCCCAGGGCATCTCTGCCTGCCGTCTGTTTAATTGCCATGATCGATTTCCTCCTGTCGATGGTTTTGAGTACAAACTGCTTCCGTGCAGCTAAGCCGCGTCTAGATTCCCATGCCCATTCGTCGCGCCTGCTCTAGGGCGGGATGTCCGGCGATTTCGCCCACGTCGTTCACGCCGCCAGCGAAAACCGTTCCGGCAAGCGTGCAGCGGGAGAAGCAGTCGACCCATCCCCGCACGGCCTTTTTCGCGCCGTCGAAGGTCGAGCGCCCACTCTCCGCCGCCGTTGCCAATAGATACGCCTCGGTGAATGCATAATCGGAGCCGAAAAGCGGGTTGGCGCGGTCCAGCATGGTCTTGAGCTGGCCGCAGACGCTGTAGTAGTAGACGGGCGTTGCGAACACCAACACATCCGCATCGTGCATTTTGGCGGCAATTTCCACGGCATCGTCTTGGATGACGCAGCGCCCAAGCTTTAGGCAGGCAAGGCAGCCCTTGCAGAAGCCGAGCTGCTTTTCGCGCAGGCGCACGGTCTCCACGCTGTGCCCCGCTTCCTGCGCACCTTTGGCGAATGCGTCCGCCAACGTCTCGGAATTGCCATTCTTTCGAGGACTTGAAGAGACTATCAAAACCGTTTTGCTCATTACGGAATACCCCTTGCACTCCTTATATATATTGACGAAAATAAAGGTAATACCTAAACCTAACTTTAGGTCAAGGAGTAAATTCCAGATTTATCCGGAGGGACCATGTACACAATCGGACAGGTGGCGGAGATGTTCGGTCTGCCCGTTTCCACGCTGCGTTATTACGACAAGCAGGGATTGTTCCCGGGGCTGGAACGGACATCCGGCATTCGCCGATTCGGCGATACGGAACTCGAGTCGCTTCGAGTCATTGAATGCTTAAAGAAGGCTGGGATGGAGATCAAGGACATCCGACTGTTCATGGAATGGTGTGCGGAAGGCCCATCGACATACCCCAAGCGCAAGGCCATGTTCGAGGAGCGAAAGGCCCACATGGAGTCGGAGATCGCGAAGATGAACCGCGCGCTGGACATGTTGAAGTTCAAATGCTGGTACTACGAGCAGGCGATCCAAGATGGCAACGAGGATAGAGTGAAGGCGCTGATTCCCGACAATTTGCCGGAAGAAATCAAAGATACCTACGATAACGCCCACACTCAATAATGCCGCCCGACCTCAAAGGGCTTTGGCAAGGAGTCCTCTTCGGGTAGTAATATGCTTCTTCCCCTTGATGTCGTAGCGCTTCGTCTCATAGAAGACGAAGGCGTCGCGGAGGTAGGAGATGTAGCGTCCGACGGCGACGTGGTTGGTGGGAACCCTGTTGGCGTCGAGGACGTTGACGATGTTGTTGGGCGAGTTAAGGTTGCCGGAATTGTCCATCATGTACTCGGCCAGCCTCTCCAACACAGTGGAGTCGGTACGTATTGTGGTCTACCCAAGCCATCATCAGCTCCTTCTCGGTTTCAAAACTCGAGTTTTTTAAAGTTTTGAAACCGAGAAGGCAATATGCGCAAGGGCGCGTCGGGGGGGGGTAAGCCCCAGCCACGTCATGTCGGCAGCGATGAAGGGCGCGTCCGCGCGTGCTACAATGCGTCCATCAGAGATGAAAACACAGTCCCCGTCGGGTAGTCGTGGGCGTGCGGGAGTCCGCATCAGTAACCTGCCTCCTTGGTTGCCCCTTCTCTGCATGGCCATCTACATAAAGGAGGAACCAACCATGCAGATCAGCGTGTCGTCCACCCTGACCGTATATCACGACGGCCAATTCTGGGTCGGGCTGGCGGAGCACGTCGAGGGCGGAAGGTATGGCGTCGCCCGCATCGTCTTCGGCGCGGAGCCGTCCGATGAAGCGATCTTGCGATTCATTACAAGCGAATGGGAGAAGCTCTCGTTCTTCGGCGACAAGGCCATGGAAACAAGCAAGCCCGCAAAGAACCCCAAGCGGCGCGCTCGCGAGGCAGCGAAAGCCCTTAAGCGGCCCGCGGTGAGCACCAAGGCACAACAGGCGCTCGCGGCACAGCGGGAAGCGATGAAGCAGGAGTCGGCTCAAGCAAGAAGCCAGCGTCGCGCGGATGAGGCGGAGGCGCGCTTCGAGCAGCGAAAGCTGAAGCGCAAGCAGAGGCATCGTGGGCATTGACCGGCGCCGACATGGGTCCTGGTGTAGACAGGGCTACGTCCCCTGTTCACACTGTTCACATATGCGAAGGCGGGCGAGCCGCAGCTCACCCGACCTGGTACGTCTTACAGACCGTGCTTACCGAAGGCCGCCATGCGCTCATTGATGGTGGCGCGGTATGCCGCGGCCTTCTGCTCGTCGGGCTCGCTCTGGGGGCACAGAGTGGCCAGGATGGCGCGAATGGAGTGCTTGCGGTTCTCGGCCTCGACCCAGCACAGGGAGCGCTCGGGATCGTCCATGACCTCGTCGACAACTTCCTCGCCACGGTTGGCGGGCAGGCAGTGCATGAACATGCTGTTCGGACCGGCAACGTTCATCATATCCCAGGTCACCTGGTACTTCGGATAGAACACATCCATGTAGCTGGAGCTGGAGACTTCACTGTCGTAGAGGCCGTACCACACATCGGTGTACACGAAGTCGGCGCCCTCGATGCAGGAGATGTCGTCGGAAATGGTGATGGTGCCGCCGGAGACCTTGCAGTTCTCCTCGCCGATAGCCATGAGCTTCTTGCCGAACTCAGCACGCTCCTCATCGGTGCCGATATGCAGGCAGCCGTCGGGAATCTGATGCCCCTTCGGCCCGAACTGCACGAAGTCCATGCCCATCTTCGAGCAGATGAACATGAGCGACGCGCAGGTCTGAGTGGCATCGCCGATCCAGGCAAACTTGCAGTCCTCGATCTTCTTACCGGCGGGCAAGTTCTCGATCATGGTCATGAGGTCGCCGAGCTCCTGGGTGGGATGGTTGTACTCGCTCATGCCGTTGATGACGGGGGCCGCGGAGTACTTCGCCAAGCTCACTACATCCTTATGACGATCGACGCGGGCCATGAGGATGTCGACGAGGCTTCCCATGACGCGGCCGGAGTCCTCGATGGACTCATGGCCACCCAGCTGGATGGAGCCGGGGCCGAAGAACTCGGCGTGACCGCCGAGGTCGGTCATGGCCGTCTCGAAGGAGATGCGGGTGCGGGTGGACACCTGCTGGAAGATCATGCCGAGGGTCTTGTCCTTCAGCAGGTGCGGGTACTCGCCGCCCTCCTTGATGAGCCCCTTCATGGCGATGGCCAGATCTACCATGCCGAGCAGCTCTTCCTTTGTGAAGTCGTTGGTGTCGATGTAATCCTTGACCATTGAAATCTCCTTCAAAATTCGTTGGCCGGGCCGCCCCTTGCGGACCGCGCTCCCTAGAAGCGCCCCGAAATGAGCGAGACACTCCCTTACGCCACACAGCATGGGGCGCACCCGTAGTTTTGAGAAGAAATAACCAGGATTATTTTCAGATTACAATAGCTCGCCGCACACCTAACCCTAACTAATCCCAACTAATCCTAACGCCTAGACGGATTGAAATTGGACTGGTTTCTGTGGTAGAAGAAAGCCAATGCATTTTTTGCCGGCTTCTCAATGCGTGATGCAGCCTAATCCGCCCTAGATCGCCATGGTTCATCATCGGACTCTGTGCATTATCGAGGAGGCTCGCTTTGGAGACAGCGTTCTACCTCTATACCATCTTCGTGGTGCTGTGCCTGCCCGTAGACGAGTTCCGCCAGTGGCTCTTCTACACGCTACGTCAGGTCTTTCTCCTGTGGTGCCTGGCTTTCGGTGCCTATCGCTACTGCACTGCCCGCAACGAAGTGGAGAAGGCCCGCCTGCACCGCCAGGATCTGCTGTTCTTCGTCACGTCGGCCCTGTGCCTTGCATCCTCATCGAAGATATCAGCAGGATCCTTGTCCTCGATGCCAGCTTCTTCGCCAATGCCGATCATTTGCCTCTCTATATCAGCGAGCGGAATTTCTCTGAAATCATCCTGCTTCTGGCCCTGTCATAAAACAGCAGGTCAAAAGCAAAAAACCTAGATCGAACTGCCTTCATCTCCGTCTAGGCGCCAGCAATCAACATCGTAAATCCGCGCGTGCTACGATGCGGGCACCAGAGATGAAAACACAGTCCCCGTCGGGTAGTCGTGGGCGTGCGGGAGTCCGCATCAGTAACCTGCCTCCTTGGTTGCCCCTTCTCTGCATGGCCATCTACATAAAGGAGGAACCAACCATGCAGATCAGCGTGTCGTCCACCCTGACCGTATATCACGACGGCCAATTCTGGGTCGGGCTGGCGGAGCACGTCGAGGGCGGAAGGTACGGCGTCGCCCGCATCGTCTTCGGCGCGGAGCCGTCCGATGAGGAGACCCTGCGATTCGTTGTCAACATATGGGCGAAACTCTCGTTCTTCGGTCACGATTCGACCGAGGCGAGCAAGCCCGCGAAGAACCCCAAGCGACGCGCTCGCGAGGCGGCGAAAGCCCTTAAACGGCCCGCGGTGAGCACCAAGGCGCAGCAGGCACTCGCGGCACAGCGGGAAGCGATGAAGCAGGAGTCAGCTCATGCAAGAAGCCGACGCCGCGCGGAAGAGGCTGATGCGCGCTTCGAACTGTGTTTCCGCGAACGCGGATGCCCGTGCCCTTCCTTTTATGATTATGCAAAGAGTCTGCGGGAATGTAGATGGGGCCTCGCGGTTCAGACCGGCAATTTTCCGCCGCGCCGCCCATATGGCCCTCGAAGAGTTCGCAACCGTAACAAACGTTGGGAGGCCCTTAGCGGCAGCCCTGGTTCCATCGGACCATTCAGTTCCGATCGCTTTGCGCGGGAAGTCGAGCGGGCGGTCGCGGTAGTACCCGTACTGCGCCCGGCGTGCCTCAATCTCGGCAGGGATACCGTCGGTGAGCGATTTCGTTAGGGTGTCGAAGCGGTCGAGGATGTCGACGACCTTCTGCTGGATGCCGATGGATGGGGCGGGAATCTCGACCCTCGATAAGTCCACAGGCGCGGCTTCGATTACCTTTTTCGATTTAGCGTATTGCTCTTCAGATCATCGTGGTGTGCTCGTAGCCGCGCTCCACGAGGAGCCGCTCGGCAACGTCGAGAATCTTCTCGACCGTCTCCTCCGGGTACTTATTGCGTGCCACGGGCACCTCCGTCCTTGTTATCGCGATAAACATACCATGAGTGGCGTACGGGTCGAGAAGGGCTGGCGCCAAAAGAGCCCAACGGCCGTTACGGCTTCGTTAGAAACGCGCCCCACCATGGATGGTGAACCCGAAAGATAAGGCGCGCGGGCACGGCGACTCGGCCCGCGCGCCCGGAAGAGAAAGGACGAACCCATGGGTTACATGCTCGAGACGCGCGGGCTCACCAAGCGCTTCGGCCGCGGCGACCAGGCGCAGGATGCCGTGGCCGACGTGAGCCTTCATATCCGCGAGGGCGAGGTGTACGGGCTGCTCGGCCCCAACGGCGCCGGCAAGTCGACAACGCTCAAGATGATCTGCGGGATGCTGCGGCCGACGGCCGGGGAGATCCTCTTTGCCGGGCACGCCTGGCGCCGCGAGGACCTCTACGCAATCGGCAGCCTCATCGAGGAGGCGCCGCTCTACCCCAACCTCACCGCGCGCGAGAACCTGCGCGTGCGCACCACGCTGCTGGGCCTTCCCGAGAGCCGCGTAGATGAGGTGCTCGCCGCCGTGGACCTCGCGGACACCGGGAGGAAGCGCGCCGGGCGCTTCTCGATGGGTATGCGGCAGCGCCTGGGGCTCGCGCTGGCGCTGATCGCCCGGCCACGCCTGCTCGTGCTCGACGAGCCCACCAACGGCCTCGACCCCATCGGCATCGAGGAGCTGCGCGACCAGATCCGCGGCTTCGCGGCGGCGGGCACGACGGTGATCGTCTCGAGCCACATCCTCTCCGAGGTGCAGCAGATGGCGGACACCATCGGCATCATCTGCGGGGGGCGCCTCGCCTACGAGGATGCGCTTCGGCCCGGGCAGGACCTCGAGGGACTCTTCATGAGCTTCTGCCGGGAGGGGCGACGAGCGCGCGGGGAGGTGGCGGCATGACGGGCGGGAAAGGCGGCCTGCTCGCGGGCCTGCGCGCCGAGGCCCTGAAGTCGCGCCACGCGGCACCGGTTCGCCTGGCCGTGCTCATGGCGCTGCCGATGCCGCTGCTCGGCGCGATGCCCTACCGGGGCGTGCAGATCTTCAGCGCGTGGAACTACTGGTACGCGCTCTTCCTGCCCGTGGCTCTCTCGCTCGTGGTGGCGTGCGTCGCGCGGGCGGACGCGCGCACGCGGATGCGGGGGCTTCTGGGCCTGGGCTTCCCGCTCGGGCGCGCCTGGTGGGCCAAGGCGCTCTGGTGCCTCGCGCTCTGCGCGCTCTCGAACCTCGTGGTCTTCGGCATCTACCTCGCGGGATCGGCGTTCTCCTCGCAGGGCCTCACGGCCGCGGGCACGCTCACGATGCTCCTCTGCGCGCTCGCCAACACGGTTACCGCGGCGTGGATGATCCCCGCAGGGCTCTTCCTCACGGCGCGGCTCGGAATGCTCGCGGGCATCTTCTGCCCGCTCGCCGCGCAGCTCGTGGGTGGGTTCGCCTGGTCGCTGGTGCCGCTGCCGCAGCTCTTTCCGCCGTCGGCGAGCATGGTCATCCCCACGAGCTTCATCCCCGTGCTGCCGAGCGGCGAGCCACTCGCGGCGGACATGGCGCTCGGCGGGGCGCTCGCGGCGGACGGCATGCTCACACTGGCGGGCCTTGCGGTCTGCGCGCTCGCGTTCGCCGCGCTCACGGCGGCGGGCGCGGCCTGGTTCGCGCGCTCCGAGGAGAGGTGATGGCCATGACACGACTCTACGACCCGACGCCGCGCATGACTCTCCCGCGGGCCCTGCTCTCCGAGGCCCTGCGCCTGGCGCGCTCCCCGCTCACGGCGGTGCATCTCGTCTGCGGCCTGGCAGCCGGTCTTGCCTGCGGCGAGTACTTCTCCGTAACCCGATGGGACCCGGCGCTGGGCGCGGACGCCTACGCCCAGTTCCTCGGCGCCCTCATGCCGCTCATGTCCGCCATCGTCTGCGGGCTCGCCGTGGACGAGGAGCGCGCCGCCGGGCGCCTCGCCAACCTCACGGCGGTCCCCTCGCGCGGGCGCGCCGTCGCGGCGAAGCTGCTCGCCCTTGCGGCGCTCGGCGCGGGCGCGCTGGCCGTGGCGCTCGGCGTGTTCGGGGCCGTGCTCGCCGTCGCCGGGCGCCTGCCGCTCGGGCCCGCTCCGCTTGCGGCCGCCTGGGCGGGCATCGTGCTGGGCAGCCTGCCCCTCTACGCGCTGGGGCTCGGCGTGGCCCTGCGCCTCGGCCGCAACGCCGTCATCGGCGCCGGCGCGGCGGGGATGCTCCTCGCGTTCTTCTCAGTGGGCGGACTTGCGCACGGCCTCATGACCGGCGAGCTCACCGGTGCCCTGGCGACGCCCCTGAGCTGGGTGCCGCTCGCCTGGCCCGCGCGCCTGGGGTCGCTCGGGGTGGAGGCCTTCATCGACGCCGCACGCGCGGCGGGCCCTCTCCTCACGACCGCGCTCGCTGGCCTCGTGCTCACCCTGGCAGCCGCCGCCGTCCTTATCGCCTGGTTCTGCCGCTTCGAGGACGGGAGGGCAGATGCGTAGGAAGCCGTTCGCCGTCGTGCTCGTCCTCCTCTCCGCAGCGCTCGTTCTGGGCGGGAATGCCCTGATCGACGCCGGCTGGGGGTCGGCGCTGCGCTCGATCGCCGACCGCGTGCTGCCCAACCCCGAGATCACCATGTGGGCGCCCGCGCCCCCGCCCCGGCAGCCACGCGAGCTCCTACGCCGACGCCACCGGGGCGGGGGCGAACTACGTCTACCTGGTGGACGCGGCGGACGACAGGGGCAATGTCCGATGTGGGTGGTAACTTAGAAATGAACATATCGGCTTGATCAGTTTGAGCACAAAGGCAGACATGCCGACCAACTCAATCGACTAACTTGGTTTTCGCCTAGAGAAATCAACCAAGGAGGTCAGAAAGGTATGATCAGCATGTCGCAAACCTATTCTATACGCCAGCTGCGCAAAAGCGGCGAGTCCATCTCCGAGATCGCGCGGAAAGTCGGCGTCTCGCGCAACACCGTGTACGCGAAGCTGGCCGCCCCCGACCTGTCGCCGCAGATGCCGGTGAAGGAGCCCAGGGAGAAGATGCTCGACGCGTACAGGCCGGTCATCGAGGGGTACCTCGACGAGGACGAGCGGACCTGGCGCAAGCAAAGGCACACCGCGCGCCGCATCTGGCAGCGCCTTCGCGACGAGCACGGCGTCGCCTGCAGCGAGTCCACCGTCAGGCATTACGTCCACGACCTCAAGGCCCGGAGGAGAAGCGTCGCCGAATCCTACCTAGACCTTGTCTGGAGCCCCGGCGAGGCGCAGGCCGACTTCGGGGAGGCTGACTTCGCCATCGTCGGCGCAAGGCGCAGGATGAGCTTCTTCGTGCTCTCCTTCCCGTTCTCCAACATGGGGTTCGCCCAGGTCTTCCCCTCCGAGAACGCCGAGTGCGTGTGCCAGGCGCTCAAGCAGATCTTCGAATACGTGGGCGGCGTCCCCACCAGGATCGTCTTCGACAACGCCACCGGCGTCGGCCGCAGGGTCTGCGACGAGGTCAGGACCACCGAGACCTTCGCCGCGTTCGCCGCCCACTACGGGTTCGCCTTCTCGTTCTGCAACCCCTATTCCGGGCACGAGAAGGGCAACGTCGAGAGCAAGGTCAGGTTCGTGAGGTCGAACCTGTTCGTGCCGGTCCCGAGGCTCTGCAACGTCGATTCGTTCAACGAGAGGCTGCTGGGCAGATGCTACTCGCTGTCCAAGTCCCACTACCTCAAGGGCGAGGACGAGAAGCAGCTGTTCGTCGAGGACTCGGTCGCGATGGCGGGGCTGCCGGAAGCGGCGTTCACAGTGGTCAGGTACGCGCATTGCAAGGCCGACAAGCAGGGGAAGATCTGCGTCGACGGCCCGCACCGCTACTCGACCGACCCCTCGCTCGCCGGCCGGCGGGTCATCGTCGGGCTGGGCGCCACCGCCGTCACCGTGTACACGGAGTCCGGGGAGCTCGTCTGCGAGCACGAGCGCCAATACGGGTCGACGCCCACGGACACGGCGAACCCCGCGAGCCAGCTGCCCCTGCTGACGATGAAGCTTGGGGCATGGCGGAACAGCGGGGTGCGCGAGGCCATCCCCGACGACCTGCGCGATTACATGGACGGCCTCGGCAAAAAGGACCTAGGGGGCAGCCTGAGGATCATGAGGGACCAGGTCGACCGGCGCGGATGGGACGCCGCGGTCGGCGCGATGGAGGCGGCCCTGCGGCTCACCGGCAGGCTCGACGAGGCGAGCGTGGCCATAGCCGCGGCAAGGGCGGAGGGCGGCTCGATCTCCTACGACGAGCCCGTCGACCTCGGCGTGTACGACGCGGCGCTCGAGGGGGTGTCCTAGGATGGCGGTGAGGTCGAAGGGCGATGCCGAGCAGCTGCGCAGGTCGGCCCGCGCGCTCTACTTCAGCAACGAGACGATCGAGTGGTTCCTCGCGTCGTCCAGCGCGGCCCAGCTGAGGGCCGTCAGCGACCTCATCGGATACGAGATGGACGTCAGGGAGAGGAACAAGCGCTCCAGGCTGTACAGAAGGGCGAAGTTCCCGCAGGTCAAATCGTTCGACGGGTACGACTTCTCGCAGGTCGCGTTCCCGGACGGCTACGGCGCGGACGACCTCAAGAGCCTGTCGTTCGTCGATGCGGCCCAGGACTTCGTGTTCCATGGGCAGACCGGGCGCGGCAAGACGCACCTGGCCATCGCGATCGGCAGCGCATGCGTGATGGCCGGCAGGGCGGTCAGGTTCTACACCGCGGCCGAGCTGGCGCTGTCGCTGGCGAAGGCCAAGAGGGAGCACCGGCTCGAGGCGATGATGAAGGACATCGAAAGGAACGACCTTGTCATACTCGACGAGTTCGGGTACGTGCCGATCGACGTGGAAAGCGCGCGGCTGCTGTTCCAGGTGGTCTCTGCCTGCTATGAGAGGAGGAGCATGATCTTCACGACCAACATCGAGTTCAGCAAATGGGGGACGATCCTGGGGGACGACAAGCTCGCGGCTGCGATGATCGACAGGATCGTGCATCACGGGAGGCTCATCGAGTTCGGGGGATCGAGCCACCGCATGGATGCGGCGCTGATGCTCGGAAAGGCGAACGTTTAACCAGGCCGTCTGCCAAACTGCTCAAATTGCGCGTGCCACTTTGTTCATTGCCTGCTTGACATAAACAGTCCGAGAGCTCCAGCTCATCTTCTTCGGACGGGAGTCGGACGGCGAGGGCTGGCTCGAGATCGAGGCGCGCGGCGGCTCGGGCGTACGCTACCGCGCGTGCGACGCGGCCGAGGCGCCCGCGGCTGCGCGTGGGGCTCTGGACCGCTGAGCGCGGCGCTAGTACAATGCCGACGGGAGTTTCAGGAGGTCGAACATGGCGAGGATACTGGCAGTGGATGATGAGCGGGCGATCCTCGACGCGCTCGCGCGCGTCCTCGGCCGCGACGGCCATGAGGTCGTCAAGGCATCGGACCCGACGGCGGTCCCGGGGATGGACCTCTCGCGCTTCGACCTCGTGCTCTGCGACGTCATGATGCCGGGGCTCGACGGCTTCGAGCTCGTGCGGCAGATCCGCCCGGACTTCGACGGGCCCATCGTCTTCCTGACCGCGCGCGTGGCCGAGGAGGACGCCGTGGCCGGCTACGGCCTGGGCGCCGACGACTACGTCCGCAAGCCCTTCGGGGCCGCGGAGCTGCGCGCCAAGGTCGCGGCCCATCTACGCCGTGAGCGCCGGCCGCGCTCGCACGCCCTCTCCTTCGGGGAGGTGCGGATCGACCTCGGGGCGCGCGGCCTCGCCGTGGGCGGCGAGGCCGTGCCGCTCACGCCCACCGAGTACGCCATCTGCGAGTACCTCGCCCGCCACCCCGGGCAGGTCATGAGCCGCGCGCAGATCCGCGAGGCGGTGCTCGGCTGGGAGAGCGACGCCGACGACGCGGCCATATCCATGCAGGTCAGCCGCGCCCGGAGGAAACTCTCCGAGGCCGGCGCCGATCCGATCGCGACCGTCTGGGGGATGGGGTACAAGTGGCAGCTCTGAGGATCGGGGCGCGAGGTCGCGGGGGCATGCCGCTCTCCTTCGTCATCGCGCGCTACTTCGCCTACGCGTTCGCGGCGGTCGCCACGGCGTGGCTCGCCTCGTTCATGGCGCTCTCCATGGCGATCAACGCGGGCTTCGTCTGCGAGGCAAGCTGGGGGCCGGCCAATGCGCGCGAGGTCGCGGAGGGCTTGGCACGCGACGGCGTCTGCGGGCAGCAGGACGTGCCGACGGCGTACCGCTACCTCATCCTGAACAAGGACGGATACGTGCTGATGACAGACCTCGAGGGCACGCGGCTCGAGGACGCGACGGAAATGGCCCGTGCGGCACTCGCCGCGGATCCGGGCACAGTGGAGATCGAGGGCGGGGGCTCGGGCCTCACCTACGCCGCGTTCCCGCTCAAGGGCGGCGGGGCCTGCGCACTCGTCAGCGAGTACCTGCCGCAGTGGGTCTCGCGCGACCTCGCCGGCCTGCTTCCCAACCCGCAGAATCTCATGCTCGTCGGCGCCGCTGCGGGAAGCGCGCTCGCGCTCGCGCTCGTGGCGCGCCGCGCGAGCCGCGTGATCTCGCGCAAGATGGCGCCGCTCGCGGAGGCGGCGGGGCGCGTCGGCGCGGGGGAGCTCGACTTCGCGGTCGGCAGCACCAACGTGCGCGAGGTGAACGACGTCCTCGCCGCGATGGACGCCATGCGGACCTCCCTCGCCGAGTCGCTCGAGGCCCGCTGGGCCGCGGAGCGGGGGCAACGCGAGCAGGTGGCGTCGCTCGCCCACGACCTCAAGACGCCGCTCACCGTGCTGCGCGCCAACGCCGACTTCGTGGCGGAGGAGCTGGAAGACGAGAAAGACGCCGACCTCGCGGCCGCCGCGCGCGACATAGCCGGCAGTGTCGAAAGGCTCGACGGCTACGTGCGCCTGCTCATCGAGGCCTCGCGCGGGTCCGGCGGGGCGGAGAGGGCCCCCATGCGGCCGGCCGAGCTCTGCGAGCAGGTCCTCGCCGAGGCCGCCCAGATCGCCCGGGCGCGAGGCGTGACGCTCGACGCGGCCACGGGCCCCGCTGTCGCGGGCGCGCCCGAGGCCCCGCTCGACCGAACCGCCCTGGCGCGAGCCGCCGCGAACCTCGTGGCCAACGCCGCCGAGCACGCGCGCTCGCGCGTGGCGGTCTCCTGCGACGTCGCGGGCGGCAACCTCGTCATCGAGGTGTCCGACGACGGACCGGGCTTCTCTCCCGCCGCCCTCGAACGCGGCTGCGAGCGCCTCTTCACAGACGACTCCTCCCGCTCCTCGCGCGACGGAGGCTGCCACTATGGGCTCGGCCTCCACGCCGCCTCCGAGGCCGCGAGCGCCCACGGGGGCTCCGTCTCGCTCGCCAACAGCCCCTCGGGCGGCGCGGTGGCCACCATCGCGGTCCCCCTGTGAGGGCCTGACGACTCAGGCCCTCACACCAGCGTGCCTCGCAATCAAACGCTTCCCGGATAATAATGCCCGTTGCAGGGATCGCCCTGTCTAGTCGCCGCCCATGTGCATGAGCATGTCAGCGATGCGAGTCGCCATCTCGTCCGCCGCTGCACGGATGTTTGTTGATGTTCACTAAGAAGTGGTCCGAGTGATCACTGAGAAATAAGCACCGTGAGCACGAAAAATTGAGCAGTTTAAGCAAGAGGGCCGCACCCGGGGATTTGCCGAATCTGCCCACGGCGTCAAACTCGTCCATCTCCATGGAGCTACCTCCCCCCCCTGACGGCGCCAAGCGGCTTCGGCTCGAAGTGCTCGTCGCGCTCGACGGCGGCGAACCCCATTTGGCGGTTCAGCTCCTCCATCTCCTTGATGCTGAAGTAGCCGAGCTCGTCGTCATAGCCCTCGACGAGGCCGAACACCTCGTCCGTCCCATCGAACTCGAGCAGCCACCAGTCCCATCCGTTCACGCACGAGAAGTAGTGGACGTATACCGTGAGGTCTTCCGCGCCGTCTTGCTCATAGAGCCTCGGCAGCCCCTCCGTAATCTCCCTCGTCATCAGCTCCTGCATGTCTTCCTCCGTTTCCGGGCACGCCGCCCTGAACATCTCGCCCTTGCGGGCAAAGCCGAATGGCGACGCCGCGTGTCGTCGTCGGCTTTACTCCCTGCAAAGCCGCACCGGAGCGAAGACGAGTCAAGGGAGTCCATGACGACCTCCACCAACCGGAGCGAAGCGAAGGTTTGTGCGGGGTCTCATGGGCCCCTTGACGCGGCGTAGCGGAGGTGCCACCCACGTAACGGATACGAGGCCATGACCGGCGAATGTCACCGAAACGCTTGAAATCATTGGTCAAGACTGAAGAGAGGCGGCCGCCCCTAACGGACGGCCGCCTTAGCGAGCCTTACTAATTCGGTTCTGGTATATGATCCGAGACGCCCGCCGGGCAAATCCCGACAATCCTAGTGATAGTCGTTTGCGAAGGAGCCGTAGAAGAGCGCCTTACAGTCGACATCGCTGTAGCCCATCACGGCATCCTGCACATCGGATCGCAAGAGGTTGAGCACCTTGTACACGCCCTCGCCCATATCCCCGACGAAGAGTACCTGCTTGAACACATCGGGATAATCGCGCAGATAGGTCACATAGCCCCTAAGCTTTGCTAGCGTGTCGCCGAGGAACTCGCCATGAGGGTCAACGATGGACGGCCTGATGACGCCCGCTGCATCCTTCACGAAGAAGAGGAAGTCTGGATGCAGGGCCTTGCGTCCCACCGAAGACATGTACGGAATCGAAAACGCCTTGGCAGACATGCTGCCCGACGGATTGCGATAGAAGGCAACCGTGCGATTCTTTGCCAATTCGTTCCTAACGATATAGTCTTCCGCCGGGTTCAGGTCAAGCGGGCAGAGGCCGTCCTCTTTCTGCACGATATGGCACGGATACTTAGCGAAGTCATCCGACGTGCTGGCAGACGTGGGCCACTCTATCTTTGTGAGGCGCTTGCCTTCGGTTTCACGGGCCAGCTCGTCGTAACGCTGCTTTGCCGAGTCGTTAAGGTAGTCATAATCGCCAGATCCATCGACCTTATCGAAGTATTCCTTTCGGCATTGAGCCGCCCAGCCCTCGAGCGCATCAACGATGGCCTGTGTGCGCACCGCTGCGGCAAGGCGCAAGTCGCACTCGGGGCGCCCAAGCTCCTTGAAGTTGGCGCGACGATACTCATTCGCAAACTCCTTAGTGAAATGCATGTCGGCGTCGCGGGCGGCCTTTCTGAGGCCCTCGGCGTCCGTGCGGGCCTCCTCCTGCTCCTGGTCCTCGGTCTCGTTGAGCTTGTCGAGCGTGATCTTGACGGTCTCGGCAACCTCTACGTCGTGTTTGGCTTCGCGGTACTCGTCCTCGTTAGCAACGATGTATCCCTTGAGTTTCTGGACGAACTGTTTTTTCACGTCGGCCGCGGCATTGACATCGAGGCCAGTCTCGACAAGCAGAGTCGCCGTCTTAACCAGGCTCTGGAATTCGTTTCTAGCCTTCTTCGGAATGCGCTGGACGGGTATGGAATCGAAGGCTGTGCGGATGCCCTGCCACTCCTGATGCGTGAAAGACTGCTCGCGTTTGGTGGGCGGCTTGGGCTTTGCCATGGGCACGGGTTTTACGACCGAGACGGGCTGGGTCGGCTCGGTCTGTGTGGAACTTGGCTCAGGTGTCGCAGGTTGCTGCGGGGCAGACGCTGCAACGTAGTTGCCCGTTGCGGGCTGAGGCGCCAGCTCCGCTTCTGGCGCCGGGACGTCGACGGACCTGACCGCCGAGGCAAGCGAGGGCTGCGTTCCCTGCATGTCCAACGGCTCTTGAATCGCGATGCCGGCAAGTGGCGCCTGGTAGCCGGGTTGTGCCTGCCGCGCCGCCTCAATGGCCTTCTCGTTCTCCTCGTACGCCTTGAGCTCCTGTTGGTAGTCGGCTTCGGACTTGGGCGCAGCCGCCGTGATAGTCACGGGGTTGAGAACGATGTTCTGCTTGCCGATGGAGCTCTCGCCCATGTCGTCCTTGCGGCCCATGAGGTAGTCGACCACGTCCTGAGTGCTCTCGGGATTGAACTGGGGCAGGTAGCAGGCGACGGAGTTCAAAAGATCATCGGATTCGATGCGCCGCGCAAGTGGAGTGCGTACCATACGTCCCACGAGCTGTGCGATATAGGTCGAGTCCGAACGCCTGCGCTGCGAGAAGATGACCTCCGCTCGCGGGCAGTCCCATCCGTTGGAGACAGCCTCCTTGGCGAAGAGCACGCGAATGCGCGAGGTGTCCTGAACGAACTCGGGTTCGACATAGGGAATAAGGTATTTTCCCGCCGTGATGTCCTTATGCTCGCCGAAGACGTTGGCGAACGACATCGCCTCGGAAAGGCCGGGGACCAGGCCCGTGATCTGGTCGCACATCTCAGCCAGGGCCGAGCTGCTCACGTTGTCCGCCGCTTGGATGAGCAGCAGCGGGTTGACGGGACTCTCGCCCTCGCGGGCACAGTACTCGCCCCACTCGCGGCAGGCCAAGGCATAGCGCTCGCACGCCATAGTGAGGTACTGGTGCTCGACTGGGTCGTCCTTCTCTGGCACGCGCAACTCGATGATGTCCTTGAGCAGACCTGACTCCTGGACCTCGCGAGGAGTCACAGCGACCTTTGGCATACGCACGCGATCGGCGCGCTGGTCCATGGCCGCCTCGAACCTCTGCGGTGTGGCGGAAATCCCGACGACGACGGGCATCGCGGCCCGGCCATCAAGCCCATCAATAAGGTTTGCGTAGATAGTCACCGTGCCGCGCTCGCTCGAGGCATTGGCGCCCAAGCCGCGGTGCGCCTCGTCGATGAACAGATAGAGGTTACGCTCCGGGTCCCTGATGGTGCGGTCAAGGATGTCCCAGAACACGCGGCCGGAGTTGGCCTCACTACCCTTGGTGAGCAGGCCGTTCTTACTGAGTAGGTCCTTGCTGAGGAAATAGACGTGGCGCGGCTCGAGAATGTCGTGCGCGGCTCCGAAGTCGTTGGTAATTGTGACCAGGTGGCGCCTGTCAAGGATGTTGTCTGCCAGCTTGTCCGCCACGTTTGAGAAACGCACACCCGTCTGCTCGTTCAGGCTCGGGGAATCCGAGAGCCAAAGAACGACGGCATTCTCGTCGGGCATGAGGCTCAGATCGTCGTCTCCGAAAAAGAGCGCTTCGATCGTCGCTGCGCACATGACCGTTTTGCCCGACCCCGTGGGAGATGCGAGGCATATCGAGGACAGCTCGCCGTCCTGCTCGTAGCGTCGGCGCATCGACTGCAACTTGTTCGCCAGGGTCGCGACCGCACCGGCTTGGAAATCCTTAAGTTCGACTCTCATGTTTACCTCACCGCATCCTCGGCGGCAATCTTGAACGATTGCAGGTAGTTCTCGTACAGGCGGACGACGTCGAGCCCAGGCAGTTGTGCCTTGACGGAGGCGTATCGAGCCGTGTCGTCCGTGATCACATAGGCGCACCCTATGCTGGCATTCTGCTTGACGGCGTCTATGAAAGCGCCGACCGAAGCAAAGTCGAAGAGGACGGCGTAGGCGTCGGCCATGGCAAAGCCCGGCTGCTCGTGCTTGATGATGCTGCCGCGCGAACCAGCGCGCAGCCAGAGCAGGGGCGCGATCTCCTCGAAGGCCACGCCCAGCTCGACGGCGTCCGGGTCTTCGTAGGTGAGGTCAAAGAAGACGGCGTTTTCCTCGAAGCCGTCGGCCATGGGGAACTCGTCGGTGAACTTGTAGTCACCCTTGATGGAATCGCCCTCGGGCGTCTTGCCCGTGATGGCCGCCGTGACGCGTGGTTTGGTAACGTACTGGCAGATGCCCAGCGCCTCCCATTCGGGGTCGCCCTGGCGAAGACCGCGCTTGGTGAGCTTTTTGGATTCGTCCTCGGAGACCTCGTTATTCGTTACGCTGATGGAGCGCCTACGCCCGCCGTCCTGATGGTTCAAGCGCATGACGGCATGTGCCGTGGTGCCCGATCCTGAGAAGAAATCGACTACAAGGGCGTCGGGCTTGTCGGCAACAACGGAAGCGATTGAGAGCTCGGTCGCATAAAGGGACTTTGGAAATGTGAAGCGCCTATCGCCGATGAACTTTTTGATATATCGGCTCCCGTATTCACCGGCAGAGAACTGCGAGCCACTCCAAACAGTTGTTGGAATGGCAGAGCGCTCTCCCTGCTCTTCGAGAAGCAAGGACCCATCCTCAGCCTTGCCGATGAGTTTAATTTCTCCATTCTTGAGACGCTCCTCTTGGGAATCTCCTAGGTAAAGGAGGGAGTACCGATCACTCTTTTTGTTGTACTCACCTACTTTTGCGCACCCGCGATCAAGCTTGGCCTGTAGAGCATTCTGGGAGATCCTCCAAGTCGCCTCTCGGCCATCGGTCCTAATAGGCCAAACTGCCCTGAGACCCGTTTTTGTCGGTATCTTTGTCCAGTCTTGTTCAAGGGGGAGAGAAGCGCCGAGCTCCTTAATTGTCGCGGTCTCCTCATCGATATAGATGGGATAGAAGAGGTTCGGCCTTGCGGTGCGAGCGGCATTGGGACCGCCCCTCAGCAGCCACTCCCAACGTACTTTACGTTGGGAGCGGCTGCTCGACGCGTCATCAGCCACTTTTTCCTCAAGTTCTCCGAACTCAACGGAATAGAGTCTGCGGTCCACTTGGCACGGCGCGGCGGTGCCAAAAAAGCAAAAGACAGCGTACTCGTCAGCTCTCTTGAACTGGTTGCCGCGGGCAACCCCGTTCTTGTTTATGGTGATTGAAACCGTCTGGATACCGGTCGCGTTGGGAAAAACGCTCTCTAAAAGAAGCTCAAGCCTTGCGTACTCCTTCTCGTCGATCGTCACGATGAGTACGGAATCGTTGGGGTTGAGCAGCTGCTTGGCGAGCTTGAGGCGGCGCTCCATGAAGGCAAGCCACTTGGAGTGGCGATAGGCGTCGGAGCCGTCGACGTAATCGTTGTTGTATTTCCAGTCGCGGGCGCCAGTGTTATAGGGTGGGTCAATATATATGCAGTCCACTTTGCCTGCATAGGCAAAGGCCAAGGTTTCAAGAGCATGGTAGTTTTCGCCGTTAATGACTACTTGATAGGGCTTATCGCCAGCGCGCTCGACACGCCCAGTCTCTTTGAGGCCAGCATAAATCGGCTGGTCATATTCAGCAACAGGCACGACATCGTCGACAGCAACGGAGCGGGGCTCACATTCGTTTTCGTCATACGAGGGCGATTGATATGGCTTTAGATCAGCAACCCCCCCCCGAACGGCATTTACCAACCATAGCAGTTGGGAGCTAGAGTCCTCTTTTTTACCACGCTCGGGAAGCACCTGTACGACATCGCCCTCCATGATAGGTTTGCCATAAAGGCGAAGTCGCTCTGGACGGTTGTGTTCAAATACAAGCCCAAACTGGCGCTGCGCAGCAAAGGCGCGGATGTCGGCAGCGAGCTGACGATCGCCCAGCTTGACAGCGCGATCAACAAGGTTCTGAACGACCGCTTGCGCCGTCTGAGACATCACTTCTCCCCCTTGCACTTCTCGTCAATCCATTCGCGCAGGACTTTAGCCACCGTCTTATCCTGGCGCGCGGCATAGGACTTAAGAGCCCGCTTATCCTCGCGGGTTATCGAGAGCGTGAACTTATCTAGCTCCCTTTCGGCATGAACAGCCTGATCTTCCTCCATGATCGCCCCTCCGAATTGACCTGTTCTACGTTCCTTAATTGACCGAAATCATTTTACTTCAGAATACGTAATTACGTAATTACGTATACCAATTTGAGCCATGCATCACTCAATCACTAGTCAGTATTCGTTGACGAATCGTTGGGGATAACGAATATATCGAGGTAGACAGTCGTTTTTACCGTCTGTGAGTACCAGCAAATCGATACTCAAAACGTCGTGAGTACATTTTGAGTACCAGTCCGAGCGGCCTCTTGCGGGCGGACGCGATCTGCCGGTCAGCATTAATTGAAATAAATTGATGGCGTTGCTTCGGTAATTGAAAACACTTTAAAAAATACCAGCAAACAATAATCCCAGCTAAACAGCTTGAGAGATTGCGTGGCTGGTTTGCATGTACCACATACACCACAATGCACAAGCATCCATGGCACGCAAATAAAAAACGAGGGAGGCCGCATCCGACCTCCCTCGCAAAGAGCTATTTACTATTCCCACTCGATGGCGTCGGTTCTGCCGTCCCGTCACTCCAGTTACACCCAGTTTTCGGCATCGACACGGAACGCGTGCCGCCGAATGACGCGATGTCGCGTTTCGTCGGCTTCGGGGACAAAAGCTGGGACAACCTCAAAAACTTTTTTCAAACTCAGGGCTTTGAGTTTTTGTTTTTGTCCCAAAGTGCGCGGCGGGTCGCCTTTGGAGGCTCGATGGCGCCGAAAACGCCCGTTTTGAAACTCAACCGCCCTTTTGCCCGCAAGCCGCCAGCTGCAATCGCAAGTGAATTAACGCGGGTGGCTTGCGCGCCATTTGCAAAACCCCAGGTCGCAGGTCTTCGCCATTCGTGAACAAAGTGAGTAGTCTCAGGTGGCTTGCTTATGAGTTGGCGAACGGGCCTTCAGGATTCAGGGCAAACATGCTGGTAGAATAGGATTCTCAAATCAATGACAGGAGACCGAGCATGGCCGAACCCCACGATAGGAAGCCGATCCTCACGATCGAGCAGCAGATAGAGCACCTCAAGCAGAAGGGCGTAGCCTTCGAACTGTGTTCCGAGGAAGAGGCCGCGGACTACCTGCGCGACAAGTGCAACTTCTTCAAGCTCGCATCCTACCGCAAACTCTTCTCGAAATACGAGGGAGGCCCGCGCGACGGCCGCTACGTAGACCTCGACTTCGGCCAGCTGCGCCTGCTCGCGGCGCTCGACCAGGAGCTGCGCCACGCCCTGCTCGGCATGACGCTCGACATCGAGCATTTCCAGAAGGTGACACTGCTTCGCGAGATGGAGGACCGTGGAGAGGACGGCTACGCCATCGTGGCCGACTACATGGCATCGCTTACCACTGCAAACAGGGAGTACCGCCTGCGCGAGCTCAAGATGAGCGGCCGCAGCCCCTACAGCTCGAGCCTCTACGCGAAGTACTCCGGCGACATGCCTGCCTGGGCCTTCCTTGAGCTCACCTCGTTCGGCACCCTCATCGACTTCGTGCGCTTCTGCGCCAGGCGATGGGGCGACAGGCGCCTCGAGGCCTCCCACTACGACCTCAAGCGCGTGAAGTCCGTCCGCAACTGCGCCGCGCACGGCTCGTGCCTGATCAACTGCTTCGCCGAGAGGGGCGCCGCCCGGGGCTCGGCGTCCAGCGGCGTCTCCCGAAGGGTCGCCGCCGTGGGGATTCCCAAGGCGACCAGGAGGAAGTGGATGGGGAATACGGCCATGCAGGAGGTCGCGACCGTGCTCGTGGCGCACTCCGGCTTGGTACCCGAGGGCTCCTCGCGCTCGCGCGCCGCATCCGAGCTCGCCGAGATGTTCGCCAGGGCCGACGGCGAAACCGAGGCGCTGCCCGACAAGGGGCCCGACGCCGCAGCTCGCTCCGCGCTCGAGTTCCTTCGCAGGTTGACAGAATCGCTCGGGTTGGTAGAATAGCCTGCAGATAGCAAAACCTTCACGGTTTTAGGGGCGGACTTGCGCAAGCGACTCTGCCCTATTTTTATATTCACTCGCTATAGGAGACGGATGATACCTGGGTCAATGACAGAACTGAGAAGCCCGGAATAATGGAGCCAGTTAGAAACCCTCGGGTTTGCGGGGCGGGATCGTGAGAGCGATTCTGCCCTATTTTTTTCCTCCGTCTGCCCCAACCAAGTAGTTCGAAGATAGCCTGTAGGTGTCCTCGTGGGCGCCTTTTATTTTCAGGGAATCGGCCGCTTCATGAACGAGCGACCGGCTTGACCTAGATCGAACCGCCTTCATCTCCGTCTAGGCGCCAGCAATCAACATC
>OIBE01000034.1_pt1 | contig 43920 bp, 44 predicted proteins | sample 1580961 | NCBI WGS metagenome assembly OIBE01 (sample SAMEA3882550, study PRJEB24775) | human gut metagenome | biome: human-associated habitat; feature: intestine environment; material: feces | place: Netherlands | collected 2009/2010
GGATCCAGAACGTCAATATCCCCGTTAACAGCCGGGACCAGACCAAGGCCGGAGCCAGCCTTGCGGAATTAGCCAGGCAGTACGGCCTAGACCCCCTGGCGGGCTTCCGCCATATGGTGGAGAGCTACCGGCTGATGGTGACGGAAGAGCACGCCCAGGCGGCTTTTGGCCAGGTTTTAGCCTATCTGGCTGAAACTGAAGGCGGAACTATTTATCATTGCTCGGAAGGCAAGGACAGGACGGGCCTGGTGACTGTCTTTTTGCTGACAGTTTTGGGGGTTGACCCGGAAACCATCCGCCAGGACTATCTTTTATCCGCTCCCTACCTTAACGGCTACCGGGCCAAAAGGGACAAGGAAGCCCGGGAAAACGGGGAAAGCCTGGTGCAGCGGGCCAACCTTAGGTCTCTGGGCACGGTCAACAATGAGTACTTAGACAGCGCCTTGATCACCATCGACCAGGAATATGGCGGCATGGAAGCCTTTTTGACCCGGCAATTGGGCGTAACGCCCGTCCTTCGTGACCAGCTCCGGGCCAAGTATCTAGAAGAGTAAGGATTTTAAAAATGGGAATCATCAAATACATATCAACTGACCAAGTCTTGGCCCAGCACAAGGCCATGGGGACCCACATCAGCCTGCAGATCTACGGGGCAAGGGAAGACCCGGAAAAGATCCTGGACCAGACCAAGGTCCTAATCGACCACTTTGAAGACCTGCTGACGGTCAACCGCAAGCCGGACCACCCCCGCTACGGCCTGTCCGAAGTAACCCGGGTCAACGACCAGGCGGGCAAGGAGGCCGTGCAAGTCTCCAGCAGCGTTTACGGCTTGATCAAGCTGGCCGTTGAGACCAGCCGGGAAAACTTCGGCTTCAACGCCTTAATCGGCCCCCTGGTTAAGCTCTGGTCCATCGGCTTTCAGGATGCCCGCGTGCCAAGTGACGCGGAAATCCAGGAGAAAATGAAGCTGATCGATCCCTGGATGGTCGAATTAAATGACGATGACCACACGGTCTTTTTGAAGCAGGAAGGCATGGAGCTGGATCTGGGCGGGATCGCCAAGGGCTGGACGGCCGACCGGATCAGGGACCTCTGGCGGGCCTACGGGGTCGAAGCCGGCATCATCAACTTGGGCGGCAATGTCCTCTTCGTCAACCCTTGCCCGAAGCGGGCCAACGGGATGTGGACGGTAGGCGTCCAGGATCCTTTGAAGCCGCGGGGAGAAAACATCACGGCCATGATGATCCCGGAATGCTCCGTGGTCACCAGCGGGACTTACGAGCGCTTTTTGGAAGTGGACGGGCACAAGTACCACCACTTGATCGACTCCCGGACCGGCTACCCGGTGGAAACCAACATCGCCGGGGTGACGACCTTCACCAAGAATTCCGTTGACGCGGAAATCGAGTGCAAGCGCTGCTTCTTTGCCGGCCAGCCAATTGCCAACTGGGTCAATGACTGCCGCTTAGGCGCCATTTACGTGTATAACGATGAACGGGTGGAAAAAGTCGGCCTGGATTACTAAAGTAAAGCAAAAGCAGCCTCACCTTCTTGTGAAGCTGCTTTTTCCTTAGGCCGTGGTCCGGCTGACGCTGAAGAGAGTCTTGAAGACCCCGGTCGACAGACCTGGCGTGTCGTTGACGATGAAACTGAGCAGCTGTGAATCGCTGATCAGCTGGCTCAGCTGGCTGACGCCGACTGAGTTGAGGATGGACAAGACCACGTACATGAAGAAGTAGGAGGCCACGAAAGAAACGATGGCCCCGGCCATGTGGTCCAAAGTGGCCGTGAAACCAGTCTTGGTCTCCTGGGCGGGCAGCCAGGCCTTGAAGATCTTGGCTATCTGCTTGAGTATGAAGAAGAGGGCGAAGAAGGCCCCGAAGCGGCAGGCATGCAGGACCAGGCTGGAGTCGCCCGCCTGCCCCTGGACGAACTGGGTGTAGATCAGGTTGCCGACCGGATTCTGCAGCATGATGGCCAGCATGAAGACCAGACCGGCGAAGATCAAATTGACGATCCGCTTAAAGAAACCCACATGGTAGCCTTTGTAGGTCTGCCAGGCGATGTAGAGAATGACGAAAATAACTAAGAGCATCTTTGTATCCTTTGTTTTTAGCTGTAATTTTCCATGGATTCTTTTTGACCTTCAAGCAAAAATAATCCATAATTGTTAAGATAGTTTGTGTAACATTTTTTTGCGCAAGATTGCTTTTTGCGTTACATTTAAGGGTGTGAAACACGGTTTCACAGGTGAAAGAATGAATCCTGAACTTTTTGCAGAAACATTGTCAAAATATAATTTTAAGTTGTCTCCTGTCCAAGAGCAACAATTTAAAACATATTTTAAGGAATTGGTCCGGGTCAATGAACACGTCAACCTTACCCGGATCACGGACGAAGACGAGGTCTACCTCAAGCACTTCTACGACAGCGTGACTCCGCTCTTGCTCTGGCCAGAGGTCTTTGCAGAAGGAGCCAAGCTCTGCGATGTCGGGGCCGGAGCCGGCTTTCCGTCACTGCCGATCAAGATCCTCCGCCCGGACCTGGAAGTCACCATCGTTGACTCTTTAGGCAAGCGGCTGAACTTCTTGTCTGACTTGCTGGAGAAGCTTGGCATCGAAGGCGTGAACCTGGTGCACGGCCGGGCTGAAGATGTGGGGCAAAACCCGGACTACCGGGAGAAGTTTGACCTGGTAACTGCCCGGGCCGTGGCAAGAATGAGCGTTTTGAGCGAATACTGCCTGCCCCTGGCCAAAGTCGGCGGCAAGTTCCTGGCTTTAAAGGGGCCGCGGGCTGACGAAGAATTGGAAGACGCCAAGAGTGCCCTGGAGAAATTGGGAGGCGAAGTTGTCTTCACCCGGGTCATCACCCTGCCAGGCAGCGCTGAAGTGCGGACCCTTGTCCTGGTTGACAAGGTCAAGGCAACTCCGGGCAAGTACCCGCGCCAGGCAGGCACGCCAAACCGCAAACCCTTGTAGTTTTTTGGAGGTGCCCAAATGGCTTTTGGTTTTTTTCATCGAAATGAAATTCCCCAAAACAAGCAGGTCCAGGACCTGCCTTTAGCGGAAATCCATCCGAACCGCTACCAGCCAAGAAGGACTTTTAGCGATGATTCCATCCGGCAACTCGCCCAGACCTTGCAAGAAGAAGGGCTCTTGCAGCCGATCATCGTCCGCCAGGACCAGGGCGGCTACGAAATCATTGCCGGCGAGCGCCGCTTCCGGGCGGCCAAGAGCCTGGGCTGGGAAAAGATTCCGGCTATCGTGAACAATCTCGATGACCAGCAGACCGCTTCTTTGGCCTTAATCGAAAACCTGCAAAGGGAAAACCTGAATCCGATCGATGAGGCCCAGGCTTATGAGCAGCTGATGCAGCTCAACGACTTGACCCAGACCCAGCTGGCCCAGGATATCGGCAAGTCCCAGTCCTACGTGGCTAACAAGCTCCGCCTGCTCAAGCTGGCTGAACCTGTGCAAGAGTATCTGGCCAAAGGCGGGCTCAGCGCCAGCCATGGCCGGGCCATTTTGGGCTTAAGCGAAGAGGACCAGGTTAAATTGGCTGAAGAGATTGTCGAAAAAGGTCTCAGCGTGAAAGAGACGGAAGAGCGGGCGGCCAAGCTGGCCAATCCTAAGCCAGCCGTTAAGAAGAAGGCGGTGGTCCGCTATGGCCGGGACATGCAGCTGCAGATCAACACGATCAAGCAGGCGGTTAAACTGGCCAAGGAGTCCGGCGTGAAAGTCAAGGTTACCGAGGCGAAGAGCCCGGATGAGTACCAGATTACTATCGTGATGAAGAATCAGAGAAAGAAGAAGGAGGACTAGCATGGGCAGCGTCATCGCAGTCGCCAACCAGAAGGGCGGCGTTGGCAAAACCACGACGACCATCAATTTGGCCGCTTCCATTGCTAAAAGAGGCTACAAGGTATTGATTGTCGACATTGACCCGCAGGGCAATGCCACCTCAGGCTTGGGGATTGAGAAGTCGACCATCGAGTATGATATCTACAATGTTCTGATCGATGAAATCCCGATCGCCTCAGCCATCAAGCCGACTAGCAGCAAGAAGCTGGACATCGTGCCGGCCACGATCAATCTGGCCGGGGCGGAAACCGAGCTGATCAGCATGATGGCCCGGGAAACCCGCTTGAAGGGGGCCATTGAAGACTTGGGCGACAAGTACGACTTCGTCTTTATCGACTGTCCTCCTTCTTTGGGGCAGTTGTCCATCAATGCCTTTACGGCCAGCCAGTCGATTTTGATTCCGGTCCAAAGCGAATACTACGCTATGGAAGGATTGAGCCAGCTGCTCAACACCATCCGCTTAGTCCAGAAGCACTTTAACAAGGACCTGGGCGTGGAGGGGGTCTTGCTGACCATGCTGGATGCCCGGACCAACCTGGGGGCCGACGTGGTCCAGCAGGTCAAGGAATATTTCGGCGACCGGGTCTACAAGACGATCATCCCGCGGATCACCAAGCTGGCTGAAGCGCCAAGCTACGGGGAGGCAATCACGGAATACGCGCCAAGTTCGCGCGGGGCCAAGGTTTATGATGACTTAGCAAAAGAGGTGCTGAAGGCTCATGGCAAGAGACTCAAGAAATAAGAAACAGGAAAAGAAGAAGGGCGGCCTGGGCCGGGGCTTGGGGGCGCTTTTTGAAGAAGAACCCCAGGTAAAGCCGGCCGAAGAAATCGAAGACCTGCCTTTGGCAGAAGTCCGGCCCAACCCTTACCAGCCGCGGAAGAATTTTGATGAAAAGAAGCTGGCCGAACTGGCTGAATCCATCAAGGAAAACGGGGTCCTGCAGCCGATCATCGTCCGCCGGTCAGTCGGCGGCTACGAGATCATCGCCGGTGAGCGCCGCTGCCGGGCTTCCGAATTAGCCGGCCAGGCCACCATCCCGGCCATCATCCGCCAGTTTGATGAAAGCCAGATGATGGAAGTGGCCATCTTGGAAAACCTGCAGCGGGAAGACCTGACTCCTTTGGAAGAAGCCCAGGCTTATGAAATGCTACAAAAGAACCTGGGCTTGACCCAGGAAGAGGTTTCCAAGAAGATGGGCAAGTCCCGCCCTTACATCACCAACTACCTCCGCCTGCTCACCCTGCCGCAGAAGACCAAGGGCCTTTTGCAAAGAGGGGAATTGTCCATGGGCCAGGCCAGAACCCTTCTGGGCTTAAAGGACAAGGACAGGATCGATGAACTGGCCAAGCGGGTGGTTAAGGAAGGGATGCCGGTCCGCAAGGTCGAGGCGCTGGTCGCCAAGATGAACGAGCGCGGGCAGAAGAAGAAAAAGAATGCCGGCAAATCAGCCTTCGTGCGGGCCAGCGAAAGCCAGCTGGCCGCCAAGTTCGGCTCGCCGGTAAGCATTACGGAAAACAAGACGGGGAAGGGGCACTTGTCAATTGACTTTGCTTCCCCGGATGAACTGAACCGGATTCTGGATTTGTTAGGTGTGAATCTCGATGACTAAAAACATTACTTTTGACTTGGCGGACACGGTTGAAATGAATAAGCCCCACGCTTGCCAGACCAACAACTGGGAGGTCCTGCGCCTGGGCGCCGACATCCGCTTGAAATGCATGGGCTGCGGGCACGTGATCATGATGCCGCGGGCTGATTTCAACAAGAAGGTCAAGAAGCTCCTGGCCAAGAGCAATGATCCCGTCAACTTGAAACGATTTTTACGTGGCCAAGGAAGACATCGCCCGGCCAAATTTCGGCTAGGCATTGACTAATCTGGCCAAAAGGCCAAGAATTAAACACGCAAGCAAGAAAAAACAAGAAAGAGGAATTACAAAATATGGCTTTAACTGCTGGTATCGTCGGTTTGCCAAACGTCGGCAAGTCAACTCTTTTTAACGCAATTACCAAGGCGGGCGCGGAAATGGCTAACTACCCATTCGCGACCATTGAACCGAACGTGGGGATGGTTGAAGTGCCGGACAAGCGCCTGGCCAGAATCCAGGAACTGATCCCGGCCAAGAAGGTTGTCCACACGACTTTTGAATTCACCGACATTGCCGGTTTGGTCAAGGGGGCTTCCAAGGGTGAAGGCCTGGGCAACAAGTTCCTGGAAAACATCCGCCAGACCGACGCTATCGTGCACGTGGTCCGGGCTTTTGACGATGAAAACATCACTTCCGTCTCCAGCAAGGTTGACCCGGAAGAAGACATCGACACCATCAACCTGGAACTGATCTACGCTGACCTGGACTCAGTTGACCGCCGGATCGGCAAGGTGCAGAAGATGGCCCAGCAAAAGGACAAGGAAGCCATGGCTGAATACAATGTCCTGCAAAAGATCAAGCCAGTTCTGGAAGCCGGCGACCCGGTCCGGTCCATCAAGTTCACTGATGACGAAGCCAAGATCGTCAAGGGTCTCTTCCTCCTGACTTCCAAGCCGGTCATCTACGTGGCCAACATCGCGGAAGAATCCATGGCTGATCCGGAAAGCGACAAGTACTACCAAATCGTCAAGGCCCACGCCGACAAGGAAGGGGCTGGCTGCCTGGGCATCTCCGCGGCTATCGAAGAAGAAATTGCCGGCCTGGACGATGAAGAAAAGGAAGAAATGCTGGCGGCTGAAGGGGTTGAAGAATCCGGTTTGGACCGCTTGATCCGGGCTGCCTACCACCTGCTGGGCCTCAGAACCTTCTTTACAGCCGGGGGCAAGGAAACCCGGGCCTGGACCTTCCACCAGGGCATGAAGGCGCCGCAAGTCGCTGGTGTCATCCACTCCGACTTTGAACGGGGCTTCATCCGGGCCGAAGTCGTTTCCTTCGAAGACCTGGACAAGTACGAAAGCATGCAGAAGATCAAGGAAGCCGGCAGAGTCCGCCTGGAAGGCAAGGAATACGAAGTCCAGGACGGCGACATCATCGAATTCAGATTTAACGTATAAGGCAGGAGACAGAAGTGAGCGAAGAAAAGCAAGTTAAGAACGCTTCTCAAGCCGAGCTGCAAAAGCAGGGGCAGGCAGAAGCCAAGACGGAAAGCATCAAGCAGGAGAACCCGGAAGAACTCCGGGGGAAATTGTCCAACAAGAACAAGGACTACATCTACCGCTTGAAGAAGGAACTGGTTGCCGGCGGCATGAGCGAAGGCGACGCTGACGCCCAGATCGACGGCCTTTTGCCGGAAATCTACGACGCCCAGATCAAGGGGCAGCCGGCCAACGTTTTGTTTGGCGCCGCGCCTAAGATGAAGGCCAGCCAGATCCTGCACCCGGTCGTTAAGCCGGAAAGGGTGTCGGACAAGCTGGTAGCCCTGGACGGGGCCCTCTTCTACACGGCCATGCTGACGGTTCTGTTTGGGGTCTTGCAATTGTTCACGGACAACAGCAAGTCCACTTCCTCCGGTTCCGGGATCCTGACCTTGATCGTGATGGGTCTGTCCATGGGCTGGTACTTCACCAAATACAACACCTGGATGCAGCCTGACCCGAAGACCGACAAGCCGGCCTGGGGCAAGGTGATCTGGGGCCTTTTGGGGTCACTTTTGATCATCATGCTGATCGTCTTTGTCCTCTCAATTCCGGCCCTGTCCGTCATCAACCCGGTTCTGCCAGGCTGGGCTGACATCCTGGTGGCCGCAGCCGCTTACGGGATTCGCTGGCTGGTTCGCCGTCACTACGGGATTGAAGGGACTTCTCTCAGCCCGGACAAGCTGACCATGAAGAAAAAGTAAATCTATAGCGTGCTTTTTAATCCTAATGGGCGTAAAATAAGCTGATAAGTATAAAACAAATAGATGCTCAGCATCTATTTGTTTTTTTTGACGATTTTTTATAAAAAGCGATGAGCAGTAAAGAGGGAGGTCATTAATGCTTAAAACTTTATTGAAGTCCGTCCGCCAGTACAAAAAAGAGACGCTCTTGTCTCCTTTGTGCGTGGTCGTCGAGGTCTTCATTGAAATGTATATCCCATATATCATGGGGCTCTTGATTGACAACGGGATCAACAAGGGGGACATGGACTACGTGCGCAAGATGGGTCTGTTCACCATCCTGCTGACTCTGGTCTCCCTGGTCCTGGGGGCCAGTGCCAGCTACTTCTCAGCCCATGCGGCAGCCGGCTTTACCGCCAACCTCCGCCAGGACATGTTCTACCACATACAGGACTTTTCATTTGAAAACATTGACAAGTTCTCCAGCGCCAGTCTGGTGACCAGGCTGACGACCGACACCAACAACATCCAGCAGGCCTACCAGATGAGCATCAGAATAGCCGTCCGGGCCCCGTTCATGATGATCATTTCCTTGTTCATGGCAGTTTCGATCAGCTGGAGACTGACCCTGGTCTTCCTCGTGGCTGTTCCGGTTTTGGCTCTGGCCATGATCTTGATCATCAAGAATGCCCGGCCATACTTCCCGAGAATCTTCCGGGCCTATGACGAACTGAACCGGAAGGTCCGGGAAAACATCCGCGGGGTCCGGGAAGTCAAGACCTATGTCCATGAAGAAGAGCAGATCGAGAACTTTGAAAAGTCCACCAGCAAGATCTACAAGCTCTTCAGCCGGGCCATGTTCATCATGGCCTTCAACGGCCCGGTCATGACTATGATGATCGACGCTGTCATGCTGGCCCTGTCCTGGTTTGGAGCAAAACTGATCGTGGGCCATCAACTGGCAACCGGCCAGCTGGTTTCCATGTTCTCTTACACCATGTCCATCTTGATGTCCTTGATGATCCTGTCCATGATCTTCACCCAGCTGATGATGGCCCGGTCGAGCGGGCACCGGGTGGCTGACGTCTTGACGGCCAAGCCAACTATTGTCAACCCGGCCAAGTCACCTTTGACCAGCGTGACCAACGGGGAAATCGTTTTTGACCACGTTGACTTCAAGTACAACAAGGAAGATGACCACTATGCCTTAAAGGACATTGACCTGCGGATCAAGTCCGGGGAAACTTTGGGGATTATCGGGGAAACCGGGTCTTCCAAGTCAACCTTGATTTCCATGATTCCCCGCCTTTACGACGTGACTGGTGGGGCAGTCAGAGTCGGCGGCCACAACGTGCGCTCTTACGACCTTAAGACCCTGCGCGACAACGTGGCGGTCATTTTGCAAAAGAACGTCCTCTTCTCCGGCACTATCAAGGACAACCTCAAGTGGGGGAATGAAAAGGCCAGCGACGAGGAAATCGTCCGGGCAGTCAAGATTGCTCACGCTGACGGCTTTATCCGGGAAATGCCGGACGGCTATAACACCATGGTCGAACAAGGCGGCAACAACGTTTCCGGGGGGCAAAAGCAGCGGATCACGATCGCCCGGGCCCTGTTGAAGAAGCCGAAGATCCTGATCCTGGACGACTCCACCAGTGCCGTCGACGCCAAGACTGAACGGGAAATCCGGGAAGCCTTGAAGCGGGACCTGCCGGAAACGACCAAGATCATCATTTCCCAGCGGATCGTCTCCATCAAGGATGCCGACCGGATCGTGGTCATGAACCACGGGAAGATCGAAGACGTCGGAACCCACGATGAATTGATCAAGCGCAACGACTTGTACTCATCCATCGCCAAGTTCCAGGAAGAAAACAGCAAGTAGGTGATAATCGATGACTAAAAAACAAGCTCAGCAACCATCACAAATGCAGACCTTGACCCGCCTGCTGAAATACGTCTACCGGGTTAGCCCGGCGGCTTTGATCGTTTCCCTGGTCTCCGTGATCATCAGCGCGGCGGCTTCTGTTGTCGGCTCCTTGTTCATTGAACAGGTTATCGACCGCTACATCACGCCCATGCTCAAGCAAAAGAGCCCGGACTTTGGCCCCTTGGCTCACGCTGTTTTGCTCATGGCCGGCGTTTACGCCATCGGTCTGGTAGCCAACTACCTTTTCACCTTGCTGATGATGGTCTTGTCCCAGCAGGTGCAAAAGCAAATCAGAAATGAAATGTTTACCCACATGCAGCGGCTGCCGATCGCCTTTTTTGACCAGAACGAATACGGCGACATCATGTCCCGCTATACTAACGACATCGACACCTTGATGCAGATGATCTCCCAGGCCCTGCCGATGTTCGCTAACTCTGTCTTTTCAGTAGTCTTCGTTTTGGCGGGGATGTTCTACCTCAGCTGGCAATTGACCCTGGTTTCCCTGGTAGTGGTTCTCCTGTCCTTAGGCGTTGTCCGCTACTTGACCGGCAAGTCCAGCTACTACTTTGACCAGCAGCAGAAGACTGTAGGGACGGTCAACGGCTACAACGAAGAAATGCTTAACGGCTTGAAGGTCATCAAGGTCTTCTCCCATGAACCGGAAGCCAAGGCCGACTTTGACCGCTACAATGACCAGCTGCGGATTGCCTCAGGCAAGGCCAACACCTATGCCACCATCTTGTTCCCAATCATGGGCAATATCGGCAACCTGCTCTATGTCTTGATCGCCTTGCTCGGCGGGGCGGCAATCTTAGCCGGCAACATTCCGCTGACCTTGGGGGCTCTGGCTTCCTTCATGCAGCTGTCCAAGGCCTTCATCATGCCGATCGCCCAGATTTCCCAGCAGCTGAACGCCATCGTTCTGGCTATTGCCGGGGCCCGTCGGATTTTCCAGGTCCTGGATGAAAAAGTTGAAGTCGACGACGGCCAGGTAACTATCGAAGAAAAGCCGGGCGTCAAGAATGCCTGGTAGTGGAAGCTGCCGACCGAAAACGGCTTTAAGTACGTGCCAGTCAAGGGTCACATCGTCTTTGACCACGTCAGCTTCGGCTATGTGCCAGGCAAGCAGATCCTGCACGATATTTCCCTTGAAGCCAAGCCGGGCATGAAGGTGGCCCTGGTCGGGGAAACGGGGGCCGGGAAGACTACTATTTCCAGCATGATCAACCGCTTCAATGAAATTAATTCCGGCACGATTACTTACGACGGGATCGATATCAAGGACATCAAGAAGGATGACCTCCGCAAGTCTGTCTCCATCGTCTTGCAGGAAACTCACATGTTTACCGGCAACATCATGGAAAACATCCGCTTCGGCCGGCCTGACGCTTCAGATGACGACGTCTACCAGGCAGCCCGCCTGGCCCGGGCCGATGAGTTCATCCATGACCTGGATGATGGCTATGAAACGGTGATCGACGGGGGCGGCAGCGACCTCTCCCAGGGGCAGCTGCAGCTGCTCTCCATTGCCCGGGCCATGATCGCTGACAATCCGGTCATGATCCTGGACGAAGCCACCAGTTCCATCGACACCCGGACTGAGCGCCTGGTGCAAGCCGGGATGGACAACCTTTTGGCTGGCCGGACCAGCTTCGTCATTGCCCACCGTCTGTCCACCATCGTCAACTCCGATTTGATCATTGTCCTGGACCACGGCCGGGTCCTGGAAGCCGGCAACCACGACCAGCTTCTGGCCAAGCAGGGCTACTACTACGAGCTCTACACCGGCAAAAAAGAAATCCAATAAGAGCGAATCTTATGTTTTGCTAAAATCCAAGTCAGAGTGTACGTCAAAGTACGCTCTTTTTGGTATATTGGTTAAAATAAAAGGTACAATATAGGATAGATAAGTTTGGAATAGAAGAGGTTTTGCAAATGAAGATTCTCGTTGTCGATGATGACCACGAAATCGTGGAACTCTTAAGCATTTATTTGAAGAACGAAGGGTATGAGCCGATTGCCGCCTACAATGGCAAGGAAGCTTTGACCAAGCTCTCAACCACGCCGGATATCGCCTTGATGATTCTGGACGTGATGATGCCGAACATGTCAGGCATCGATGTGGTCAAGGAAGTTCGCAAGGATTCTGACATTCCGATCATCATCGTCAGCGCCAAGACCGGCGACATGGATAAGATCCAGGGCTTGATCACCGGGGCCGACGACTACGTGTCCAAGCCTTTCAACCCCCTGGAAGTCATGGCCCGGGTTCGGTCCCTTTTGCGCCGCAGTCAGAAGCAGGTCAAGGGAGAGGAGCCTGACGTTTTGGAAGTCGGGCCTCTGATCATCAACAAGGACTCCCATGAGGTCAAGACGGTTGAAGGCAAGGAAATCCAACTGACAGCCCTGGAATTCGGCATTCTTTACCTTTTGGCCAGCCACCCCAACCGGGTCTTCTCAGCTGATGAGATCTTCGAGCGGGTTTGGCAGCAAGAGTCCATTGTCAGCGCCAAGACGGTCATGGTTCACGTTTCCCACTTGCGGGACAAGATCCATAAGGCCACCGACGGCGAAGAAGTCATCAAGACTGTATGGGGTGTAGGTTACAAAGTTGAAGCTTGAGCAAGACAAAGAAAAACAAGTCGTCCAGGGCAAGCGGCCCCGGGTCAAGCTGACCGCGGCTGAGAAGAGCGAGCTTTTTGCTGAAGGCGTGGTGACGGTCATCATCATGCTGCTCTTGAACATGTCCGTCATCATCCTCTACCATTTGGCGGTCCTGCAGGACAAGAGCCTGGTCAACGGCATTTATTTTTTGAAAAAGACCATGACGATCGGACCGGGCTACCATATCTGGTCCTGGGAAAGAATCGGGATCATTTTGATGGGGATCGCTGACGTCATCGTCTTGTACTGGCGCTTAATCCGCCGCTACCACCAAATGCAGCTGCGGCACATCATTTCCGAATTGCACTATATTGCCAACGGCCACTTTGACCACCGGATTTCCTTCAGCGTCAACAACGACATGCAGAAGGTGATCGATTCCATCAACTCCCTGGTCGACTCGACCGTGGGGGCGATCAATGAAGAAAAGGCGATCGAGCAGTCGAAAGACGAACTGATCACCAATGTTTCCCACGATATCCGGACCCCTTTGACCAGCATCATCGGCTACCTGGGCCTGCTGAAGAACGGGGCCGTGACCAGCCAGGAGGACATGCTCAAGTACATCAATATCGCCTATGACAAGGCTGAGCAGATGAAGTCCCTGGCCAATGACCTTTTCGAGTACACCACCTTGAAGTCGACCAAGACCAAGCTGAACGTGACCCCGATCAATATCAAGGGCATGATGGAGCAGGTGGCGGCCGGCTTTGAGCTGGAAGCGGAGAAGAAGGGCATTGCCTTTAGCGTCAAGGCCCGGCCGGATGACTTGATCGTCAACGCCGACGTGGAAAAGCTGGTCCGGGTCTACAACAACTTGATCTCCAATGCCTTAAAGTACGCGGCCGGGGCCAGCCGGATCAACCTGGTGGCCAACCTGATCAACCACGAGCAGGTTGAGCTGCGGGTGGAGAATAACGGGGAACCGATTCCCAAGGACAAATTGAAGAAGATTTTTGACCGCTTCTACCGGGTGGAAAGCTCGCGCAATACCAAGACCGGGGGCACGGGCTTAGGCCTGTCCATCGTCCAAGGGGGCGTCGAGCTGCACGGGGGGACGATCCGCTGTGAATCAAACAAGGATTGGACCAGTTTCATCATTCTCTTGCCCCGGGATCCCCAGGCAAACAACTTTGCTCTTAGACCTGTGGTATAATTTGAACTGAATCTTAATTGACACTGAGGAGTAAAAATGAACATCTCATTAAACACCTGTATTTTAATCTTAAAAGAACACCACCTGCTCAAGTCCAGTGCCGTCCAGGACACTGTCCAGACTATAATGGAGGCTGTTTCTTATGACTCACGCGATGTCCAGAACAACAGCCTCTTCTTCTGCAAGGGGGCGGGCTTCCGGCCAACCTACTTGACCATGGCCAAGGAAAACGGGGCAATTGCCTACGTGGCTGAGCAGCCATACCCGGAAGGCACGGGGATGCACGCCTTGATCGTCCGCAACGTGTCCAAGGCGATGGCCCTTTTGTCAGCTGCCTTCTACAGCTTCCCGCAAGACGACCTCTTCCTGGTTGGCTTTACCGGGACCAAGGGCAAGACCACTTCCGCCTACTTCTTAAAGGGGATGCTGGACCAGCTCAACGGGGGCCGGACTGCTCTTTTGTCCTCAGTCGACAACATCCTCGGGCCGGCTCCGGAAGACACCTTCAAGTCCAGCCTGACCACGCCGGAATCACTGGACTTGTTCAGAGACATGCGGCGGGCAGTTGACAACGGCATGACCCACATGGTTATGGAAGTGTCATCCCAAGCCTATAAGAAGAGCCGGGTCTTTGGCCTGACCTACGACCTGGGCTTCTTCCTGAACATCAGCCCGGACCACATCGGGGTCAACGAGCACCCGAACTTTGAGGACTACCTCCACTGCAAGCTGCAGCTTTTGGTTAACTCCCGCAAGTGCATCATCAACGCGGAAACCGACCGTTTTGCTGATGTTTACGCGGCAGCAACGACCACGACCAACCCGGACAGCATCTACCTGTTTGCCCGGGACGGCTTTGAAAATCCGGATCTGAAGAAGCCAATCGACTTCCGCTACAAGTCCGTGGAAACTGACCTGGCTGAAACCAAGTTCACCTTGACTACGGCTTCAAGCAAGGCCCACAAGCTGCCAATCTCTGGTGAATACACTCTGCAGATGATCGGCGACTTCAACGAAACCAACGCTACCGGCGCCATCATCGGGGCTGGCCTAGCCGGAATGAGTTATGAAGACTGCGCCAAGGGGATCCGGCACGTGACCATCCCAGGCCGGATGGAAACCGTCACGACCCAAAAGCACGGCTTGATTGTGGTGGACTATGCCCACAACAAGGCCTCCATGCTGGCCTTGATGCGGTTCATGCGCCGGGAATTCACCACCCCCCGGGTCATCGTCGTGGTCGGCGCGCCTGGGGACAAGGGAATTTCCCGCCGGCCGGGCTTCAGTGAAAGCTTGACGGCGGAAGCTGACAAGGCCTACCTGACCACGGACGACCCTGGCTTTGAAAATGCCCAGGACATCTGCGAGGAAATCGATGCCGGGATCGACCACTCCAAGTGTGAAACGGTTATTGAACTGGACCGGGAGAAGGCCATCAAGGAAGCCATTTCCGAAGCTGGCCCGGACGACGTGGTCCTGCTCTGCGGCAAGGGGGCTGACGCCTTCCAGAAGATCCGCGGGGTAGACACTCCATATGCCGGCGATATTGTTATCGCCCGGCAAGTGATCCAGGAATTAGAAAAGTAGGGATTGATATTTAGTGAAGCATTTCTTTAGCATTATTGGCGGGATGGGGACCATTGCGACCGAAAGCTATGTCCGCTTGATCAACCACCGGGTCAAGATCAGCAAGGACCAGGACTACTTGAACTACATCCTGGTCAATGATGCCCAGGTGCCAGACCGGACGGCCTACATCAAGGACCACAGCCAGCCGAATTTTTTCAATGCGCTTAAAGAAGATGTTTTAGGCCAGGCCAAGCTGGGGCCGGACTTCATGGTCATGCCCTGCAACACGGCCCACTACTTTTATGACGACCTGGCGGCCTTGACCGACATTCCCTTCCTGCACATGATGCGGATTGCCGTGCACCAATATGTCGACCAGTTCCCAAACAGTCCCAAGATCGGCTTGATCGCGACTGAAGGGTCAATTTACGACCACCTTTATGAAGACGAGATCCACCGGGTGGGACGGGAAGTCGAATTCGGCGGTCCCGAGATCCAGCCGATGGTGACGGAATTGATCTACCGGGACATCAAGGAGAAGGGGATCGTCGACAAGGAGCTCTACCATGAGATCCTCCGCAAGATGCACGACGAATATGGCTGCGACGTGATCCTGCTGGGCTGCACGGAACTTTCCTTAGCCCAGGAGCAGGCGCCGGACCACCCCTACCAGGTTATCGACCCCCAGTCGATCATCGCTGACGTGTCGATCGAACTGGCTCTGGCGATTAGGAACGGGCAAGATCCCCGCCAGGCCTGCCAGAAATATCTATATGACTAAATAAAAGACCAGGAAATCCTGGTCTTTTTTGCTTGCTTTGCTAATTTTAAGTATGTTTCAGTCAGAAACAGTTAATTTTTAGGAAAATCGCTCATTTTTGACGGAAAATGATTGCTTTTGGCTGAGAAAGCCTTTACAATAGATGGCGAGGTGAGATAAAGATGCTGGCGGAAGAGCGGCAACAAATGATTGCCCATTATGTAGACGAACATCAGATTTGCCGCGTAACGGAACTTTGCCGCTTGACCTCGACATCCGAGTCGACGATCAGACGCGATCTGAGTGAAATGGAAGACCGGGGCCTGCTTAAACGGGTCCACGGCGGAGCGCAGAGCCTGCAGACTTTTGGCCAGGATGTGGCCCAGCAGATCCGCTTCAATCTGAACAAGGATGACAAGCTGGCTATTGCCCGCCTGGCCGCCAGGAAGGTCCACCCGCACGACTATCTCTTTTTAGACGCGGGGACGACCATTTATGAAATGGTTCCCTTTTTAAAAGAGATCAGCGGCCTGCACGTGGTGACCAACGGGCTGGAAACGGCCCTGGCCTTGACTGACGCTGGAATTGACTGCTGCCTTTTAGGCGGCCATGTCAAGCGGCAGACCCACGCGGCCATTGGCGCGACCACTGTCTCCCGCCTGCAGGAGCTGAACTTCAACGCGGCTTTCATTGGGGCCAAGGCCCTGAGCCCGGCCGGCTTTTTAACCACGCCGGACACTGAGGAAGCTGCCGTGAAAAGGACGGCTATCCAGCAAAGCCAGCAGGCTTTCGTTTTAATCGACCGCAGCAAATTTAACGCGGTAACTTTTGCCGAATTCGCCAAGACCGACCAGGTGACCATCATCAGCCGCCTGGAGGCTGGCGACTGGGAGAAATTGCCAGTAAATATTCAACTTGAGGAGGCTGAATAATGATTTACACCGTGACTGTCAACCCAGCTTTGGACTACGTTCTGCAACTGCCAGAAGTCAAGGACGGGGAGACCAACCGGTCAAGCGACACCCAGTTCTTAGCTGGGGGCAAGGGGATCAACGTTTCCCAGATTCTTAACCAATTAGGCGTGGACAACACTGCCTGGGGCTTTGTCGGCGGCTTTACCGGCGAAGAATTGATCCGCCAATTGAACGTCAAGAAGATCAGCAGCGACTTCGTAAGAATCAGCGACGACACCCGGGTGAACGTTAAGATCCACGCCCAGGAAGAAACTGAAATAAACGCGGCTGGCCCGGACATTACCGACCAGGAAGTCGCAGCCTTCAAGTCCCGCCTGGACGACCTGGAAGCAGGCGATGTCGTTGTTTTGAGCGGCAGCCTGGCTCCAAGCCTGCCAACTGACTTCTACGAAAGCCTTTTGCCGCTGATCCGGGAAAAGGGGGCGGAATTCGTCGTTGACACGACTGGCGAAGCCCTGCTGCGTACTTTGAAGTTCAATCCATTGGTTATCAAGCCAAACCACCACGAACTGGCTGACCTCTTTGACACCAGCTTCTCATCAACTGCCGACATGCTGGAAGCAGCCAAGAAGCTGCAGAAGCTGGGCGCGCAAAACGTCATGATCTCCATGGCTGGCGAAGGAGCTTACCTAGTAACTGCTGACCACGTCTACCACGCCAACGCGGCCACGGGCACGGCGGTCAACTCCGTTGGCGCCGGGGACTCCATGATTGCCGGTTTCGTCGGCACCTGGTTTGAAAAGCACGACGCGGCTGAAGGCCTCCGGGTCGGCAGCGCCTGCGGCGGGGCAACGGCTTTCACTGAAGACATCGCGATCAAGAGCCAAATCGACGCCGTATTGCCGCAAATCAAGATCGACGTCGTTGAATAAAGGGAATAAGAAGTAACAGAGTATTTTTTAGTAACTAAGGAAAACAAGATGCGGATTAAAGATATTTTGAGCCCAGAGTCCATGATTATGGACTTGCAGGCTACCACCAAGGATGAAGCCATCAACGAAATGGCCGACTTGGAAGTAGCTACGGGTATCGTCAACAACAAGGAAAAGTTCGTTGAATCCATCTGGGCCCGGGAAAAGGAATCCACTACCGGGATCGGTGGCGGGATTGCCATGCCTCACGCCAGAAACGAATACATTAACAAGGCCCGGGTGCTTTTTGCCAAGAGTGAAAAGGGCGTGGACTACGACTCATTAGACCAGCAGCCAGTCCACCTCTTCTTCATGATCACTGCCCCAGCCGGTGCGGACAACACTCACTTGCAAGCCCTGGCTAAGCTGAGCAGTCTCTTGATCAACCCTGACCTGGTTGAAAAGCTGAAGGCAGCTAAGACGGCTGGCGAAGTTATCGACCTCTTCAGCCAGGCAGAAGCTGACAAGGACAAGGAAGACGCTGAACGCGAAGCCAAGCTGGCCGCTAAGAAGGAAGCAGAAGCTAAGGCAGCTAGTGACGAGAAGCCATTGATCGTCGGCGTTACTGCCTGCATCAACGGGATCGCCCACACTTACATGGCTGAAGAAGCCCTGATCAAGGCCGGTGAAAAGCGCGGCGTTGAAGTCCGGATTGAAACCAACGGTTCAGAAGGCGTTAAGCACGAACTGACTGCTGACGAAATCAAGCGGGCTAAGGGTGTTATCATCGCTTCCGACAAGCAGGTCAAGATGGCCCGCTTTGACGGCAAGAAACTGGTCAAGCACCCAGTTGTTGACGGGATCAACAAGCCAGACCAACTGATTGACGAGATCCTGTCCGGCAAGGGCAGCGTTTACCATGCAGAAGCTGGTGAAGCCAGTGAAAGCTCAGCTGCAAGCGACGGCAGCGTATGGTCAACCATCTACCGGCACTTGATGAGCGGTATTTCCCACATGCTTCCGTTCGTTATCGGTGGCGGTATCTTGATGGCCATCTCCTTCCTGGTTGAACAATACATGGGTGGCGCCAAGAGCCCGGCCTTCATCTTCTTGAACAGTGCTGGTAACCTGGCCTTCGCCTTCATGGTTCCGGTTCTGGCCGGCTACATCGCTGAATCAATCGGTGACCTGCCAGCCTTGATGCCAGGTTTCGTCGGTGGTTTCATGGCCTCAATCACCAACTCTTCCTTGGGTGGCTCTTACGTTGTTAACGCCAACGCCAAGGCTGCTTCACCAGCCGGCTTCCTGGGCGGGATTGCCATCGGTTTCATCGCCGGTTACCTGATCTTGGGCCTCAAGAAGCTCTTCGTTAAGCTGCCGAAGAACGTTGAAGGTATGAAGCCAATGTTGCTCTACCCAATCTTTGGTCTGCTCTTCGTAGCCTTGATCATGTACTACATCATCAACCCGGTCTTCGGTGCCTTGAACGGGGTTATCACCAACTTCTTGAACGGCATGGGCACTGGCAACCTGGTTCTCTTGACCACGATCCTGGCCGGCATGATGAGTATCGACATGGGTGGTCCTTTCAACAAGGCCGCTTACGTCTTCGCTTCAGGTGCCTTCGCCAACGACCCGACTTCCAAGACCTCAGCTATCTTGATGGCTTCCGTTATGGTTGGTGGTATGGTAGCACCATTAGCGACTGCTATCGCGACTACTTTCTTCAAGAACAAGTTTACTGAAGATGAACGCCGGGCCGGTGTTTCCAACTGGATCCTGGGCTTCTCCTTTATCACTGAAGGGGCTATCCCATTCGCCAGTGCTGACCCGCTGCACGTTATCGTTTCATCAATCGTCGGCAGTGCTGTCGGCGGGACCCTGGTAGGTCTGTGGCACGTCGGCGTGCCAGCACCTCACGGTGGTTTCTGGGTTATCGCTTTGTCCAGCAACTGGCTGGGCTACCTGGGCGCCGTAGCTGTCGGCTCAATCGTAGCTGCTTTGATGATGGGCTTCTGGAAGAAACCAATTGAAAAGTAAACAAATAAGTTAAAATGCAAAACAGGAGGGGATTAAGTCCCTCCTGTTTTTGTGTTTAGCCCTAAATTTTCTTTTTAGAAAAAATACTGGCATTCTCCTGGAAGATTTGTTATATTTCACTGTTACAGATTTTTTAAATGCGGACAAAAAGCAAGTAATAGCGGGCAAAATTCTGTAAGATAGATAGTGGAAAAAGCAAAAGAAAGCAAAAGTTTTATACTTACTGAAAAATGAGACGATTTATTACGGGAATGGAGCAGAAAAGATGATCAAGTTAATCGCGACCGACATGGATGGTACCTGGCTCAACTCCAAGAAGGAGTACGACCTGGACAAGTTCAAGCAAATCATGGACCTGGCCAGGGAAAAGGGGGTCAAGTTCGTCATCGCCAGCGGCAACCAGTATGAAAACCTGGTTACCCGTTTTCCGAAAGAATACCTCAGCCAGCTCTACTTCGTGGCTGAAAACGGGGCCTATGTCTTGAAGGGGCGGGAAATCCTCAACATCGTGGACTTAAACAGCGATGAACTGGCCACGATCCACGAGATCAAGGAAAAGTACGGCCAGGACCACCCGACTGTCTTGGCCGGGGTGAATAGCGCCTACACCTTGCAGAGCTACGGGGAAGAGTTTTACAACTACCTCCACCTTTTTTACCAGGAACTGAAAGCAGTTGACGACTACGAAAGCGTCAAGGACCGGATCTTCAAGTTCACTGTGGTGACCGGGGAAAGGGAATCATCAGCCTTTGCCCAGCAGCTCAAGCGGGAATTCCCGAGCCTGGACATGGTGGCCGGCAGCGACTCAGCCGTTGACATCAGCAAGCTGGGCATGAACAAGGCGGTAGGCCTCAAGCTTTTGGGCAAGCGCTACGGGATCCCGGCTGACGAAATGGTGGCCTTCGGCGACGGGGGCAACGACGTGGCCATGCTCCAATACGTGGGCCAGAGCTACGCGACAGCTACGGCTTTGCCGGAAGCCAAGCGGGCGGCTAACGGGATCATCGGTTCAAGCGATGAAAGTGCCGTCCAGGACAGGGTCCTGGACTTGCTGAAGAAGCTATAGAGAGACTGAGACTAGAGGTAAGTAAATGAGTAAAGCTTTGCAGGTCGTGGACTTGAGCATGAAGTTCGACGACCAGGAGATTTTTAAAAAGCTCAATTTCAGCCTGGAGACCGGGTCCATGACGGCTCTTTTGGGCCCTAACGGAGCCGGGAAGACCACCCTGGTCAGAATACTGATAGGGATGCTGAGCCCCAGCCACGGCTATTTTGAGCTGGCTGACGACGTAAAGGTGGGCTATGTGCCCCAGTTCCGCAATATCGACCCGGACTATCCCTTGTCGATCAAGTCTTTTATCGAATTAAACACGCCTTTTTGGAAGAGCCAGAAGGTTAAGGACCAGGTCAACCATATTTTGCAGGAGACCCACTTGAAAGGCCTGGCGGACACCAGGATGGGGGAGGCTTCCGGTGGGCAGAAGCAGCGGGCCTACCTGGCCCAGGCCCTCTTGGACCAGCCGAACTTCATCATTTTGGATGAAGCCACGGCCAGCCTGGATCCTAAGGCCAAGGAAGAATTGATGAGCCTGATCGCCCACATCAACCATGAACACAAGATGACGGTCTTGTTCGTCACCCACGACATTCCTTTGGCCAAGCGCTATATGAAGGACTATCTTTACTTAAGCGACGGGACGGTCAGCCAGGGGAAGATGGAAGATTTTAAGGAGAATTTCAACTGATGTTTGCCTACGAATTCATGCGCAATGCTTTTTGGGCGGCCACCTTTATCGCGATTACCTGCGGGGTGGTGGGCGTCTATGTCGTGGCCCGCAATTTCAGTTTCCTGGCCCACACCCTGTCGGAAATCGGCTTTGCCGGGGCGGCTTTTGCCATTTTGATGGGACTGAAGCCTTTGACGGGGATGCTGATTTTTGCCCTCCTGGGTTCAATCGGGGTCGGAGAATTGTCCATGCAGACTGAGCAGAAGGAGTCGTCGATTTCCGCGATTTCCGCCTTCTTCGTCGGCTTGGGGATCCTCTTTTTGTCCCTGTCCAGCTCAGCCAGCAGCTACGCGACCAACATTTTGTTCGGGTCCATTATCGGGGTGTCCAGATCCAGCGTCTATCAGCTGGTCGGCCTGTCAGTGGTTGTCTTATTGATCATTTTTGCTATCCAGCGGCCCCTAAACTATGATTCCTTTGACCATATCGGGGCAGCGGCCCACCACATCAATACCGGCTTTGTCGGGGTGGTCTTCCTGGTAGCTTTGGCCATGGCGGTTTCCATCGGCTCCCAGGTGGTCGGGTCCATGCTGGTCTTTGTCCTTTTGACCATGCCGTCATCAACGGCCCGTTATTTGGGCAAGTCGATTCCGAGCATGCTGGCCTGGTCGGTCGGCCTGGCCCTGTTGGGGGTCTGGGCCGGGCTGTGCCTGGGCTATATCACCAACTGGCCGGTAACCTTTTTCATTTCGGTAATTGAGGTAACGGCTTACCTGCTGGTTTACTTCACCCAAGCCAGAAAGAAGCGGGCGTAGTCAAATATGGAATTTCAGGAGCTCTTGAGCTCCTTTTCTTTTGCCTAAAATTGTATTTTTCTATGCAATACTGGGCTTGAGAGCATTTTTTGCCAGTTAAGCATACAGAGTTTTTATCAAAAAGGGGGAAGTAAAAATGATCTACTGCGCTAACTGCGGCGCCAAAAACCAGGCCAATGCTACTTTCTGCGCCAATTGCGGGGCAAAGTTAGTTAAGCCGGCACAATCAAGCCAGCTAACTCAGCAAGTTCAACCCGTTAAGCCAGCTAAAACAGGCAAAAGGCGGGCCGACCTCAATCAGGTCCGGAAGTGGGAGGACGACCTTGACGACGTCTTTGAAGACTCCGTTTCTTTAGGCGAAGACGGCCACTACTTCTTCTTTTTCCCGAAATACAAGCTTATGGTTAAGACCTACTCACCAACGGTTGTGACCAACCACGAGAATTCCACGATTAAGATGAACGGGAAAAACGTGGGCAAGCTGTCTGCCTCCGGGGACTACTACCAAAAGAAGCTGGACCCGATAATCGCCGGCCGCTATACTTTCTCAGTTTCAGCCAACTTGAGCGGGAAGACCATTTCACCTAGCCCGGTTAAGCTGGACCTCTTCAGCAACCACCAGGTCAGCTTGAACATCACTACTGGCAGCTTCACGGTCAGCAGCGTAAGTCTACATCTACGATAAGAAGGTAGCCGACCTGGACGACAAGGGCCTGGCAAGCAGCGAAGATGCTGAAGACCTTCTCCAGGACATCTGGGATGACAACGACAGCGAAGACTGGGTCAACGGCAGCAGCAATACCGGCTACCTCAGCATCAAGAAGCTGCATGACAACTGGGACGACTCTGACTCAGTCGCTAATTACAACGAAGTCGTCAGCAGCGTCCTGTCTACCAGCCCGGCCGGCAGCGGCAAGACTTACGCCAATTACACGGTCACCCACAACCTCTCTTACACCGGTGACAATGATGACACCAGCGTGACTGACACTTACCAAAACGGGATCATCAGCCAGGACAGTGACGGCGACTACGTTTTGGAAAAATTAGGTACGCCTAACGCTAAAGGCTTGCCAGTCATCGTTAAGGGTGTCAACTGTGCTGAAGACGTTGAAGTTGCTTTGACTGCCGGCGAAGACGGCGTTTACGTGACTAACCACGGTGGCCGGGAAATCGACGGTGCTCCTGCAACTATCGACGTATTGCCAGAAGTTGTTGAAGCAGTCAACGGCCGCTGCCCGGTTATCTTCGACGGTGGTGTCCGCCGGGGTTCCCATGTCTTCAAGGCTTTGGCTTTAGGTGCTGACCTAGTTGGTATTGGCCGTCCTTACCTTTACGGCCTGGCTTTGGGTGGCCCGCACGGGGTTGCTTCAATCATCAACGAATTGAACGATGAATTGAAGATCGACATGCAACTGACTGGCTGCAAGACGATTGAAGACGTTAAGCACGCCCGCTTGACTGACTTCCAGTACGCTGGCGACACTAAGCCATCCGGCACTGACCCGAGGGTGCGCAAGCCATACCCAGTTACCGCGGTCAACCAAATCAAGTCTGAACCAGACGCGGCTACTGGTGCTTCACACCACTAATATTGAACATGTGTCAAGTTTAATAGCAAAAAACGAAGCTACTCACTTTGAGCAGCTTCGTTTTCTTTTCTACAATTTTTTGATTAAGTCAGTAAATTCGTCCAGTCTTTCCGCAAAGACCTTGAAGGCATCTTCCAGGTAGTCGGACTTGGTCATGTCGACGCCGGCCTTCTGCATGATGTTGATCGGGTAGTCGCTGGAGCCGGACTTAAGGAAGTCCAGGTACTTCTCCTTGTCTTCCTGGCTGCCGTAAGTAATCTTGTTAGCCAGGGCAGTCGCCGCGGCAAAGCCGGTCGCGTACTGGTAGACGTAGAAGTTGTAATAGAAGTGGGGGATCCGGGCCCATTCCAGGTCGATGTCGCTGCCCAGGCTGATCGCTGGGCCGTAGTACTGCTGGTTGAGCCGGTCGTAGAAGCCGCACAGGTAGTCAGCCGTCAAGGCTTCACCCGCCTGGTCGCTTTCATGAATGAACTTCTCGAATTCCGCGAACTGGGTCTGCCGGTAGACCGTTCCCTTAAAGGAGCTCAAGTAGTAGTTGAGCAGGAAGGCCCGGGTCTTTGGATCCGTCACCCGGTCCAGGAAGTAGTTGGTCAGCAGGTTTTCATTGGTTGTTGAGGCAATTTCCGCGACAAAGATCGGATAGTCCCCGTACACGTATGGCTGGTTTTCCCGGGTGTACATGCTGTGGACTGAGTGGCCGGTCTCGTGGACCAGGGTGTAGAGGGAATCCAGGTCCCCCTGCCAGTTCAAGAGCACATAGGCGTCGGTGTCATAAGCCCCGCCGGAGTAGGCCCCGCTTTGCTTGTGCATGTTAGCCACGTGGTCGATGCAGCGGTTATTGAAGAGGTAGTCGACGTGTTTGACATAGTCCTCGCCCAAAACCTGCAGGGCCTCTCTGGCCTGGGCCTTGGCTTCAGCGAAAGTGTAGCTGAGGCTTGGCTTGCCCGTGATCGGCACGTACATGTCCCACATTTGCAGGTCGCCCTTCAGGTCCAGGATCTCTTCGCGCAAGTTGACATAGCGGTGGAGGAGGTCCAGGTGCTTGTGGACGCTAGTCAAAAGCTGGTTGTATACGTCGACAGGGATGTTGTTTTCTGACAGAGCCGCGGCTAAGGCGTCCTGGTAGTGGTGGGTCTGGGCATCAAAGTTGTGGGCCTTGACATTGCCGGCCAAGGTTGAGGCAAAAGTTGACGCGAACTGGCCGTAGCCAGCGTAAAGGGCGTCAAAGGCGTCCTCTCTGACTTCCCGGTTCTGGGACTGGATCAAGATGTCGTAGTTGGCTTCCGTCAGTTCCACTGCTTCCCCGTCTTCATCTTCAATGTAAGGGAATTGCAAATCGGAGTTGGTCAAGACGTTGAAGGTGTTGGCCGAAGCTGACAGGGCATCCCCGGCCGCCGATACCAGCTTCTCCTCTTCAGCTGGCAAAACGTGCTCTTCTTGCTTGACGATCTGTTCCAAATAGTGCCGGTAGTTTTCCAGTCTTGGCTCTTCCTTGAAAAAGGCGTCCAGGGCCTCTTTCCCCAAGGCTAAAACAGCCGGCTGAATGAAGGCAACAGCCGCCTGGTATTCAGCGGCCAGGCTCTGGCCGCGGGAATTGAGGGCCAGCTTCTTCTGGTTGCTGGTGTCGACGTCGCTGGCCATGCTGGCATAGACGTAGATCTTGGACAGGCGGCGGTCAACGGCAAAAATCTGGGTCAAGCGGTCATAGAGGACGGCCGAGCTCTCCGTAAAGCCGTCTTCCAAGGCCGGCAGGGCCTTGACTTCCTGCTTGACAGCTTTAAAGGCGGCCTCCCAGTCCGCCTCAGTCTTGAAGACCCGGGTCAAGTCCCAGGTCTGTTCTTTGGGAACCTCACTGCGATAAGGGATTTCCATACGATACCTCTTCTTTTTCTTATTTCTTTTAGTGCGTTTACGATACTTGATATTCTACTATCAAAGCGGCTTTTTGCCAAAAAAATAAGATAGTCTAAATATTACCACGCCTGGTTTATTAAATGCCTTTTTCATGCGAAAATAAATAATAGCAAATTACTAAAGGGGTTAGTCCATGGAAGAGCAACACAGCAGAAGACAACAGAAAATTTTTCGTAATGTGACTCTTGTCCAGGCTGGCTTTTTGAAAAAGTCCCGCCGTCCCCTGCCGACCATCATTGGCCTCTTGGTGACCTTTGCCGTCATGATCGCGGCGACCTGGGGGGCGCATGCCTACTTCTCCTTGCATTCAGCCTTGGTGAGCATGAACGGCAATAACGGCAGCACGGCGACCAGTGCCCGGATCGCGGCCAAGAAGCCGATCTCGATTCTGGTTTTAGGGGTCGACCAGGGGCTTGAGGGGAGAAATGACAAGGGGAACTCGGACACCATCATCCTAGTGACCGTCAACCCAACGACCAAGAAGGCGACCATGACTTCGATTCCCCGGGATACCTTGACGGAAATTCTGGGTGAAACGAGCAACACTAGCTACTACATGTTCAAGGTCAACTCGGCCTACCAGTTTGGGGGCAGTAGCGGGTCGATCAAGACGGTTTCGGCCATGCTCAACGTGCCGATCAACTATTATGTGGAAGTTAACATGAAGGCCTTGGAGAGCCTGGTCAACGCTTTAGGCGGGGTTGACGTCAACGTGCCGTTCAGCTTCAGCTATGACTGGTGTGACTTTAAGAAGGGCAAGCAGCACCTGGATGGCCGCCACGCCATCGCTTATGCCCGGATGCGCTATGACGACCCCCGGGGGGACTACGGCCGGCAGCTGCGGCAGCGGCAGATCATCCAGGCCGTGGTCAAGAAGGGCTTGTCCGTCAACGGTTTAGCCAACTACCAGAAGCTGCTCAAGGTTTTTGCCAAGTACGTCAAGACCAATTTGACTTTTGGCGACATGACCAGCCTGGCCATCAACTACAGAAGCGCGGCCAGCAACATCTCCAGCGGCTACATCCAGGGCCACGACGCGACGATTTCCGGAACCAGCCTCCAGATCGCGTCAACTGAAGAATTGCAGAAGTGGTCCAACAAGCTGAGAAAGAGCCTGGGCCTGTCCACGCAGACTTTGACCAACCAGGAAACCCGGCAGAACAGTCTGAACGAGACCTATAACGGGGTCGACTTCTCCAGCAATGAGACCATCACCAACTACACGATTTATGAAGCCAACTCAATTACGCCAAGAAGCAGTGATTCTTGGTAGTGCTGACAATCATGCCTCTAGCTTAGCTAGGGGTATTTTTCCCTTTCAGCAATAATTTTCCTACTATCCAGGGGGCAAAATACGTTAAGATAGTTGATAGAATTAGGAGGAATTTTCGTGAAAAAACGCTATTATCCATACATCTACGGCGGGATTGCCGGCGTAATGACTTTCATCGCCATGTTCTACATCTGCCGGCACTCTTTCGCCTTAACCAATACCCAGTCCCTGGTCTGGGGCATCATCGGCGCCATCCTGGTCTTCGTGAGCTCGTCTTACACCGAATACGCGATTGCCGAAATCCAGCGAATCTCTGACAAGTACCACCTAGATGAGGAATTCCTCTCCGGCTTAACCAAGCTCAGTCCCAGCTACTTCCGGGTGGCTGACGACCACCTGCACTTGACCGCCCCGCGCTATCTCTGGCCGCGGATCCTCAAGGCCCTGCAGAAGTACGACCATGAGCGCAAGCAGGCGGAAAACTTTCACCTGTAAGAAAGGAAAAAATTTTGAGTTTACTGACCGTCAGCGGCTTGACCCAGGGCTTTGCGGAAAAGACCCTCTATGAAGACGCCAATTTCGTTTTAAACAAGGAAGACCACATGGGGGTCACCGGCCAAAACGGGGTCGGCAAGTCCACCTTGATCAAAATCCTGACCGGGGAAATCCTCCCCGATGAAGGGTCAGTCAAGTGGCAAAACAAGCTCTCCGTCGGCTACCTGGACCAGTACGCCAAACTGACGCCCGGTCTGACCATGCGGGACTTTTTAAAAACTGCCTTTGACCAGCTCTACCAAGATGAAGCCCGGTTGAACCAGCTTTACATCGATTACAGCGAAAGCGGCGATGAGTCCCTTTTAACTAAAGCCGGGCGTTTGCAGACCTACCTGGAAGAAAACAACTTCTACGACCTGGACACAGAAATCGACCGGGTGGCCAGCGGCTTAGGCCTGGCTGAACTGGGCTTTGACCGGGACGTATCCCAGCTTTCCGGGGGCCAGCGGTCCAAGCTGATCCTGGCTAAGCTCCTCTTAGAGCAGCCTCAAGTCCTGGTCCTGGACGAACCAACCAACTACTTAGACGTCGGCCACATCGACTGGCTGGTCGACTACTTGAATGATTTTACCGGCGCTTTTATCGTTGTCAGCCACGACTACGACTTTTTAGGCCGGATAACCAACTGTATTATCGACATCGACTTCGGGACCATCACCCGCTATACCGGTACATTAAAGCAAGCCATGCGGCAAAAGGAAGCCAACCGGCAGACTTATATGAAGGCCTATGCCAACCAGCAGCGGCAGATCGCCAAGACTGAAGCCTATATCAGAAAAAATAAAGCCGGCACCCGGGCCAAAAGTGCCCGGTCCCGGCAAAAGCAGCTGGACAGAATGGAAGTTTTGACGCCCCCGCAAAACGGCAAGAAGGCCAAATTTGACTTCCCATACGTGGAAACGGCCTCTAACTTGCTTTTGCAGACGCAGGACCTGGTGATCGGCTACGACCAGGCTTTGGTTAAGGAAGCCTTCAACTTCTCCGTTGGCAATGGGGAAAAGGTCGCCATCACCGGTTTTAACGGGATCGGCAAGACCACCTTGCTGAAGACCCTCTTGGGGCAGATTCCGCCGATCTACGGGGGATTTGACCTGTCGGCTACGGCTAAGCTGGCCTACTTCAAGCAGGACTTGACCTGGCCCAACCAGAATATGACGCCTCTGCAGTACTTAGAGAGTGAATTTGACCAGAAGAAGCCCAAGGAATTACGGCAGGCTTTAGCCCGGATGGGGCTGACCGCCCAATTGGTCATGAGTCCACTTAAGGAATTGTCCGGGGGCGAGCAGGAGAAGGTGAAGCTGGCTAAGATGCAGTTTGAGCCGGCCAACCTGCTTTTTCTTGACGAACCGACCAACCACCTGGACAATGAAACTAAGGACAGCCTGCGGAAGTCCATCGTCAACTTCCCGGGCGGGGTCATCATCGTCAGTCACGAGCAGGACTTTTTCAGAGGTGACTGGGTCGATAAGGTCGTCGATATTGAAGCCATGAATAATTGATTTAGCTGCCTTTAGGCAGGCTCGCGGTGAAAAAATGAGCACAGACGCGTACATGAAAAGAGTCGTTCATACTTGTTTGAAGGCTGGCCGCCTCATGCTGGCCGGCGGTAGCGAAATGTACCGGGTGGAGGATACCATGCGCCGGATCGCTGTCAACGCCGGCATCAAGGAGGTCAATGTTTTTGCCATGCCAACCGGCCTCTTCGTCAGCCTGGATGATGGGGAATGCAGCACGGTGACGGAACTGGAAACCGTAAAGAAGCGGGCCATCAACCTGGAACTGGTCGACCAGGTCAATGAATTCTCCCGGGAATTCGCCGACAAGCGGATTGACCTGGAGGAGCTGGAAGAGAAGCTGCGGGAAATCGAGGAGAACGCCCCGACTTTTCCTTTATGGCTGCAGGTCATCGGGGCCGGGATCTTGAGTGCCACCTTGATGGTTCTCTTTTTGGGTGTTTATGACTGGATCGACTTCCCGGTTGCCGGGCTGATCGGGGCCAGCGGCTATTTGATGGACTCCTGGCTTAAGGGCCACACCAAGATCCGCTTCCTGGCGGAAATGATCGCGGCCATGGGGATGGGGCTACTCACCATTATCATTAATGGGATTTTTCTGGCCTGCAATGTAAACAATATTTTGACTGGGGCCTTGATGACTCTGGTGCCCGGCCTGGCCTTGACCAACGCCTTGAGAGACTTGTTTATGGGCGACTGGGTGTCAGGGATCGTGCGCATGTGTGAGGCGGCGATGACGGCGATTGCCCTGGGCGGTGGCGTCGGGATCGTGATTAGATTTTTAGGAGCTTAGTCATGCTGGGAATGCAGGTTAGTTTCAACATCTGGGACGTCTTGATCAACTTGGTCTTTTCATACATTGCCACGGTGGGTTTTGCCTTGACGGTGAATATTCCCCACCGGGTGATTCACTGGAGCGGGATCTGCGGTTGCGCGGGCTGGATGGTCTACTGGCTGGTGACGGAGGCTTCTGGCGGGCGGATGATTTCCAACACCCTGGGGGCCTTTGCCGTGGGCTTGGTCGCGGTGGTTTTGGCTAAGTGGAAAAAGTGTCCCGTCACCCTTTTCAGCGTACCGGGCCTGGTGCCGCTGGTGCCGGGAGCGCCGGCTTATATGGTGGTCAGACGGCTGATTGATGGCAAGTATATTGCTGCCCAGCAGATGATGATGCGGGTGGCTATCGTGACTGTGTCGATCGCTTTGGGCTTCTTGCTGTCAACCCTGTTCCAGGAAGCTTGGAACAAGTACATCAAGCGGCTCAAGCTGCGGGAGAAGTTGAAAAAGTAGCTTTACAAGGCCTGGGAAAGAGCGTATAATCAAATATCGACGAGTCGAGGAAAACGCAAAGGTGCGTATTTTTAAGATAGAGGGCATCAGGCCTTTGGCCAGACGCGGGAAGCGTCGATGCTGACACACCCTTGATGTGAACGAGAAGGAGTCACATTTGCCGTTTGGCAAGTGCCTTGAGTTGAGAAAGCCGCTAGAAGCAAGTACGCTTCTGGCGGCTTTTTTGTCATTTCACGCTATAATTGCTTTCCTCTTCTGGCCAGAATAGCTGGCTAATAATTCAGCTATAGCCGAAGATTTTTTCACTGAGATCGCATATCATGAGAGATTCTTGAGGATGGATATGGTAAAATAGCAGAGTAATAGAGAACTTGCCGCGCGGCAGGCTCTATTTCCCGGAGCGGCGGTGTTTTCCCCATGTTATCGCCGCCCCGGAGGTTATAAATCAGTCGAGTACTGGTGACAACCTACATTTCCTATTAATCCTAATGAGAACCGGCCCCCCCTGGCCGGCTCTTTTTTTCGCTTGCACCCGGGGACTTTTTTAGTTAATGTAGATACAGACATAATTGGACGGTGACAACAAATGCAGATCAACCTGAAAGACTTAACTAAAGCAATCGAAGAACAGACCTACCTGTCTGACATGGAGACCATCAAATATTCCGAAGTCTCCCGGAGCAAGAAGAAGCTGCGTGAACACGCCTTGACCATGGTCCAGGAAGTGGCCACGGCCTTGAATAAAGACCGGCTCATGCAGGTCCAGCTGGTTTTGGAAGGGAAGAACCCTATCACTTTTGCCCTGGAAACCAACATCATCAACCTGCCCCTGGCCAACTACAAGAAGCTGATCAACTTCTTTGACGAAGAAGAAGCCCAGCCGGTCAAGGTCTACTTTGAAACGGCCAGCGAATACCTGAACGCTTCCCACTTCCGGATCGACCTCTTCATGGATGGCGACGAATTAGTAGCCGATGTTGAAGGAGCAGCCGACCGCCTGGCTGATGCCATGAGCGAGAAGATCAAGCAGGTCAAGGAAGGCGAAGCAGCCGCCAAGGAAGCTGCCAAAGAAGCCAAGGCCAAGACGAAGAAAGAGGCATAATTATGTGGAGCTGGAACGTACTGGGGGTGGCCCTCTGGGTGGGAGCCATCGTTTACCTGGTCTTTATCGTGCAAAATATCCGGCGCCGGCGGCTGAAGATGATCATCCAGCGCCAGCATAAATTTGAATGGGGCAACTTTCTGATCAGCCTGCTGGAAGTCGCCAGCTTCTGCCTTTTGGCCGGCTGGCTCTTAGCTGTCAGCCTCTTTGACGACCCGAACTTGACGGATACTTCCCGGATTACTTCATCCGTGACCTACAAGCCCCTGGTCCTGCAGCCTAGCGCCAGCCAGAGCTACTATGTCCAGGTCAAGTCCACCAAGAACCGGGATTTGAGCCAGCAGTATATTTTTTACCTGAAGGGGAAAAAGTATACCGTGCCTAGCTACCTGGCTACGGTCTCTTATGAAAAGGACCCGATCAACGTGACTGCCTCAGCCCTGCCTTTCAGCCGCAAGGAGCTGAAGAAGGAAGATTCCCGCTACCAGCAGGCCTACGTGGCCATCTACACGGCCAAGTACAAGAACACCGCGGCTAACGGGATCGGCCTCCATGCCGGCCGCCGGGCCAAGCGCTTCTACCTGATCCGGGTGCCGGACAGTTCCTTTATTGATAAGGAAAGCAAGTAAGAATTGAAAACAAAGTAAAAATCGCCTTCTAATTAAAGAAGACGATTTTTTGGTATTACTTTTTTCTCAAATCTGACGATTCGGAGTCCGGTGCTTCGGCCTTTTTCTTCCTTGATGTAAGCCAGGAGGCCGCCGTCGAGGAAGGCTAAAAGCAGGTTAGAGGTCGGGAAGTCCAGGACATTGCCCGACATGTAGCTGGCCCCCAGTAGCAGGGCGCTAGCGATCAAGAGGCTGGTTAAGTAAAAGGTCCGGCAGGCTTTTTCCTTCAGCCACTCAAAGGCCCCATAGAGGATGATGGCCGGGTAAAAGGCCAGGTAAAGGAAGGCGCCGACTAGCCCCAGAGAGTAGTACTGGGCCGTGAAGTCCCGCTCCAGGTTAAAGATGTTGGTCTGCCGCATATAACCGATACCCAGCCACTTGTCCAAAGGATCATTGTCATACTTGACCACTTGCTTAAGCATGGCCTCTTCGACCTTGCGGTTGGCTAAACGGACGCTGGCCGTCTCTTTAAGCAGGTCGATCCAGAACTGCGGGTCGTACTTATATGGGTAGGACTTGGTAATGAAGCGCTTGTTTAAGGCGTACTTCTGGTAATATTTGGCCAAAAAGTCCTTCTCAAACTCTTTCAGCTTGTCCGGGTCATTCTTGTATTTGGCCAGGCCCGCCTTTAAGAGCGCGTTTTCCTGGTCGATCTTGGAGTCATGGCTGTTTGCCCAGTAGATCTCGTACTTGTAGCGCTGGACAGCCGGGGAGACTTGCCAGCAGACCCCGGTGATCCCGGCTAAGGCCAAAAGGGTGACCAGGCCGCCTTTAGAAAACTTGATGTTTTTTAAGCAAAACAGGTGGACCAGCCAGGCAATCAAGCTGACGGCCAGGGTTCCGGCTAAGCCGTAGAGGGCGACCTTAGTGCCGACTTCCAGCATAGCCAAAGTCTGGCTGAGGGCCAAAAGGCCGGTCTGCCAAGAGAAGCGCTCAAGAAGCAGGTAGAAGACGATCGGGGCCAGCATCAAGAGGATGGCGCTCAAGGCGTTGGTAAAGTAGAAGAAACCCTTGGAGGCGCTGTGGGAGTAGCCGTAAAGCGGCCCCATGAACCAGGTGAAGATGTTGCCGGAGATTACCCCAGTTTCGTAGGACTTCAAAGAGACCACGAAGAGGTTGCTCAAGACGATCGTGCCGGTGAAGAGGCCGCTGATCCAGGCGAAGGCTTTTAACAAGAAGTCCTGGCTGATTTCCAGTTTCTTGGTCACCCAGATCAAGGCCAGGGGCAGGAGCATTCTGAAGAGGTAAAAAATCTCCCCGAAATTCGAGTAGCCATAATCGTTCGGGCTGAGGCTCTTGAAGTTCTGCATGTGCCAGAGGTGGAAGATCCCGTAGAGGGTCAAGAGGGCCAGGTAGGCCCAGAGCCAGGCCGGAGGCAGCTGCTTTTGCCCCCAGACAAGCAGGCCCACCAAGACGATGACACCGGCGATCCGGATGATGGTCGGGATGGTGAAGGGCAGGATGGTAGCCAGCTTCCCCCGGTAGAAGAAGTCCAAATCCAGGAAGGGCTGGAGGAGGATGAACCAGTAGAGCAGGCTTTTAGTTTTTTCTTTCATGTTGTCGACTCGCTTTCTCTACTATCTTAACAAAAAACTCCGCGGGATAACCACGGAGTTCTCTTACTTGCTCTTCTTGGCCGGAGCCTTCTTTTCCTTCTTGTCCTTATCCTTGTCGTCAGCCTTTATGGTTGGGGCCACCTTTTCGATGGTCACGTTGTTGGTGGAGAGGGCCTTGGCCTTCTTGGCTGCCCGGGCCGGCTTCATGTTCTTGAAGCTGACGACCAGCTTGTAGTTGAGGTCGCTGACGGCAGCAGCATCAACGTCGTCAAAGGAAGTGATGGCCAGGAGGGCGGAGTTTTCATAGATCTTTTCCACCGTGCCTTGGAACTGCTTCTTCAGTTCTTCTTCTGACTTGGCGTTAACGACGGCACCTAATTCAACATCGGCTTTCTTCATGGCAATCTCCTTAATTCGCAAATGGTTAAAATTTCAACTAGGCTATGATATAGTCTAGGCTATGATATAGTATAGAGCGAAAATTTTCAAGTTAGGAGATCCCTTTTTGGCTAAAAAAATTATCTTGATTGCCGGTCCCAGCGGGGCGGGCAAGACGACTATATCTGAATACCTGACCGACCGCTACCAGATCCCCCGGGTGATTACCCATACCACTCGGCCAAAGCGGCCTGGGGAAAGCGGGTCAGCTTATTATTTTGAAGACGATGATTCTTTTGCCCAGCTGCACTTCTTTGAACATGTCAAATACGGGGACTACCAGTACGGGTCCAGTAAAGAAGGGCTGGAAAGAGCCTGGGCCAAGAACGACCTGGTCAGCTTGATCGTGGACATCAAGGGAGCCCGGTCCTACCTGGAAGCTTTAGGTGACCAGGTTTACTTCCTTTATGTGACTTGCAGCCTGGATACCTTGGCGCAAAGAATGGCTGACCGGGGTGATGCAAGTGACCAGATCAAGAAGCGGCTGACCGGCAGCGAGTTGAACGAATTGCCGGAAGATTTGGCTTCTTGCGCCGATGTCCTGGTCAATGACGACCTGCAAGCGACCTATGCCAGCTTGGACAGTTTGGTGAGAAAATTACAAAATTAAGCTTTTCCTCATAGATTGTAAAAAAGGCGTGACCTTTTTGAAACAGAATTGAAATATTTCTCCTGTAAGATGTTAAACATCAAGTTAAGAAAAACATCAAGTTAAGGAAAGGAAGTAAATCATTTTGAAGTTCAAGAAGTCATTAGCCAAAGTAGTCGCAGCCGTATCCCTGGCCTTCGCCGGTTTCGTTGCCGTAAATACTGTTAACACTCAAAACAACACTGTCCAAGCTGCTTCTAAGACCAGCCAGCGCAACAAGGTCGTCTCCCTGGCCAAGAAGCAAGTCGGCAAGCCTTACGTTTACGGGGCAACCGGTCCTAACGCCTTTGACTGCTCAGGCTTGACTTCATACGTCTACAGCCACGCCATTGGCAAGTACATCAGCCGGACTACTTACAGCCAAGTTTACCAAGGCAAGACTGTTAAGGTTTCAACTGCCAGCTTGAAGAAGGGTGACCTCCTCTTCTGGGGCTCCAAGTCTTCCCCATACCACGTTGGGATTTACGTGGGCGGCGGCCAGTACGTGCACGCGGCTACTCCAAGCCAAGGTGTCCGCAAGCAGTACTTGAGCTCCTACTTCTGGCCATCAACCGCCAAGCGGGTTATCTAATTTATCATTACCTGCTAAAATTACGATAATAACGATAAAAAAGAAGGTCAGCGCGGCAAAAAGCGCTGGCCTTTTTAAATTAGATTTAATTTTAACAATCTAGTATTCTTTTTGTAACATTCTTGTAACATCGGTAACTTATTATAGAACCTGTGTAAAAAATTAGAATAGAAAAGGATATCAAGTTTTGAAGTTCAAGAGTTTATTAGTCAAAGTTTTAATGGCCCTGGCTCTGGTCGCACCTGTTGCCGCCAGCGCCCAAGCTCCGGCCGCCCAGGCAGCTACTGTTAAGGCTGTTAACAAGCAGGTTGTGGTCAACTACGTATCTGGCTACAGCGTTAAGGCCTGGAAGAATTACAAGGTTAAGCTTGGCGCGGCCAATGACACTGGCATCAGCTTCAAGCACGGGACTACTTTGACGGTGGTTGGCGAAGTTAAGTACAAGAAGCGAACCTGGTACAAGATCGCTGACAACGAATGGATTCTGGCTTCTTACACTTTGAGTCATAAAGCCTGGGCCAAGAAGGCAGCAGTTGCTAAGAAGGCCGCTGCCAAGGCAGCTAAGAAGGCTGTGGCAGCCAAGAAGGTATCTAAGAGCAAGCAGAACAAGCAGAACAAGGTTGTTGCCTTGGCCAAGGCCCAAGTGGGCAAGCCTTACGTTTGGGGCGCTGCTGGTCCTTACAGCTTTGACTGCTCCGGCTTGACCAGCTACGTTTACAGCCGGGCCCTGGGCAAGTACATTACCCGAACCACTTACACGCAAGTGCACCAAGGCAAGACGGTTGCTGTTTCTACGGCAACTTTGAAGAAGGGGGACCTGCTTTTCTGGGGTTCCAAGTCTTCACCATACCACGTGGGGATTTACGTGGGCGGCGGCAAGTTTGTTCACGCGGCTACTCCAAGCCAGGGCGTGATCAAGCAGAGTCTAAGCTACTACTTCTGGCCATCAACTGCCAAGCGCTTGATTTAATTGAGAAATATCCTTTATATAGGACGCCAGCTGGCGTCCTTTTTCTTTTGCCTTTTGTTATTAAAAAACAACTATATTTTTTGTAACCTTTCTGTAACACAACTTTCTTACACTAGAAAAAGCGAATTCAATTTAGGAGAAAACAGTTATAATGAAGCGGAAATTCAGTTTAGTCCTTTTACTGCTGGCAGCTTGGCTGGGCGGGGCGCAGCAGGCCTACGCGGCAACCGACAGCCAGGACAGCAATATTACGATCGTGAAGAAGACCCGGGTAGCCTACAATAAGGGTAACAAGGTCAACACCTGGACCACTTACGGGGCCGGCAAGAAATTGGTTGGCCAGGTTAAGTCCGGCTACAAGTTCACGGCTACGGGTCAAGCCCAGTACAAGGGCCGGACCTGGTACCGGATCAAGGACAACAAGTGGATTCTGGGGACTAACACAGTCACGACTAAGAAGTACGCTTCAATTAAGGCTAAGGCTGCTAAGGCGGCTAAGCAAAAGAAGGTAGTTGCTTTGGCAAATGCGCAAGTCGGCAAGGCTTATGTCTGGGGCGCGACCGGTCCAAGCAGCTTTGACTGCTCCGGCTTAGTCCAATGGGTTTACAAGACCGCGATTGGGCAAACTGTTTCCCGGACTACCTATACCCAGGTTAAGGAAGGCGTAGCTGTGCCGGTATCAACGGCCAGCCTGCAGCCGGGGGACCTCCTCTTCTGGGGGGATGTGGCAGCGCCATATCACGTTGCAATTTATGTTGGTAATGATCAATATGTTTCCGCCGCTGATGAGCAGCAAGGGGTTATCTTGGCAACCATCAGCAGTTACTTCTGGCCAACAACGGCCCGGCGGATTCTCTAGTTTCCGTGTTAAAATAGAGTTAGCGGTGTAAGGGAGGAAATGAGCATGAAGAAGTCTAATATGATCAAGTTCTCTGCTGCAGCGCTGACTTTCTTAGGGATCTCAGCGACAGGGGTCAAGCCGGTCAAGCAGCCGGTCCAGGCCGCCAGCAAGCGGATCAAGGTTATCAGCAAGCAATCTGTCACTGTCTGGACCAACTACCAGAAGGGGCGGCATGTTGCGACTCATTTAAAGAAGGGTAGCAGTCACTTCGTCTACCAGACGGCAACTGACTCCATGGGCAATCTGTGGTACCGGATTGGCAAGAAGGAATGGGTCATGGCCAAGTACTTTAACCAGGTCAAGTCTGCCGAGAAGGCCGTGAAGGCCAAGAAGACCAAGGTTAAATCTAAGAAGACGGTTAAGAAGGCCCGCAGTGCTGCCAGTTTGGCAGCCTCTTGGTCTGCCCCGATGGGGTCTAAGGCCCGGGCTAAGGCAGTCGTGTCTTTGGCTAAGCAGCAGGTCGGCAAGGCCTATGTCAAGGGCTCCAAGGGCCCGAATGCCTTTGACAATGCCAGTTTAGTTGCTTATGTCTACAAGCAGGCAGCTGGCGTCAATACAGGTTCCAGCACCAAGAGCCAGGTCAAGAAGGGGATCGCGGTTGATCCAAGCTCTGGCTTTGCGGAAGGAGACCTGCTCTTTTGGGGTTCCAAGAATAAACCATATAATGTAGCCATCTACGTGGGGGATGGGAAGTACGTTACCGCTGCTGGAGACCAGCAGGGTGTCATACAAGCGAGCCTGTCCACCTACTTCTGGCCTAGTCGGGCAAGAAGAGTCCTATAGCAATAGGAAAGCCAGGCTCTAGAGATAGAGTCTGGCTTTTTACGTGTGTTAGATTTGGTAGGCGCTAAAACGTGCCCGGTCTTGGGGCGACAGGCGGGCGGAAACTTCGATTCCGTCAGCTTGGTAGTCTTCCTTTAAGACCCGGGAGTGCTGGTGCAGGTAGGCTAGGTCTTTGCCGGCTGTTAGCGGCAGGCGAAGGCCAGTGATCTGGTAATTGCTGAAAAGGCGGGTTGTGATCAGCTTGGCCAGGGCCTGGATGGAAGCTGGGTCAACCGCGCTGTAAAGAAGGTCGCCCCCTTCAATCTGCGGGTAGTTACGGTCTGTCAAGTCAGCCTTGTTGTAGGCCGTGATCATTGGCAGGTCCTTGACGCCGATTTCGTCCAAGACTTCCAGAGTGGTCTTGATCATCTGATTCATATTCGGGTCAGCAGCGTCAACGACATTGATCAAAAGGTCAGCGTCTTTGGCTTCCTGCAGGGTCGCCTTGAAAGAGTCGACCAGCTTGTGGGGGAGCTTGGAGACGAAGCCGACCGTGTCAGACAGGATAAAGGAGAAGCCGTCCAGGTCGATCCGGCGGACTGAGGTGTCCAGGGTCGCAAAGAGCATGTCCTTGGCCATGACCTGTTTATCTTCATTGCCAGCTCCAAAGGCCTTAAGCAGGCCGTTCATGGTGGTAGACTTGCCGGCGTTGGTGTAGCCGACCAGGGCGACCTTAGGCAGCTGGCTCTGGTTGCGGCGGGCAGCCTTGATTTCTTCCTGACCGGAGATTTCCTTTAATTCATGTTTGATAGCGGAGATCTGCTTGCCGATGGTCCGCCGGTTCATTTCCAGTTTGGATTCCCCGGCCCCGCGGTTGGCGAAGCCCCCGCCGGTGGAACCGCCGCTGCCGTGCTGCTGGTCGAGGTTGTTTTCAGACGGGTGCAGGCGGGGCAGTTCATACTGCAGGCGCGCTAATTGGACCTGCAGCTTGGCTTGCTTGGTCCGGGCCCGGGAAGAGAAGATTTCCAGGATGAGTTCGGTCCGGTCGATGACGCGGAGTTTGGTCATGTGTTCCAGGTTACGGATTTGGACTGGGGTCAGTTCATCGTTGACGATGAGGACGGAGGCCCCGAGTCCTTGGGCCAGGTCTTTTATTTCAGCCACCTTGCCCTTGCCCAGGTAGCTGGAGGCGACGATGTTTTCCGCCTTCTGCTGGCTGGAGCCGACAACGGTGAAATTATTGGCTTCTGCTAAATTGGCCAGTTCAGTCATGGAGTAGTCAAAGTTGGGATCGTCAAGGTTGACGCCGGCTAAGTAGGCCTTAACTGAGTGAGCTTGATTGTCGATCATCTATAACTTCCTTTCTATATTGCTAGATGATGAATTTGTACATCTATTTATTATCTATTGTAAAGAAGCGGAGAAGAAAAATCGCTGAATTTGCCTAAATTTAGGTGGAAATTGCTCAAACAGATAAATGTTAAAGGAATTTGATTCATGGAAATAGATTAAAAACGATTTAAACTTTTTTGTGAAGGCCACATGTTGTATAATGGGATAATGGCGTGGATTGCGCATGCGATACTCAATGCTTATCCAACAAGAACAATTATGTTCTAGGAAAAATAGAGATAAAAATTGGTATGGGATATAAGGAGAATAAGAAAAGGCAATTATGAATGAACCTGATCAAAGTCGTGTTCATCACCACCATCACCGCCGCCGTAAGCGTCATATCGGCCGCTGGATCGCGGGGATTGTTGGGGTCTTGCTTCTGGCAGTGTCATTAGTAATCGGTTATGCTTATAAGAATGCCAGGGATGCTGCAACGACGATGTACACGCCGGTTTCAAAGTCTACCAAGTCAAACAAAAACCGGTCCAGCTTAGACAAGATCCTAGATGCCAAGAAGCCAGTCAACCTCTTGATTCTGGGGACTGACACCGGGGCTGAAGGACGGAGCGTAAAGAACTACCACGGCTTGACTGACTTGATGATGTTCGTCACGGTCAACCCAAGCAAGAAGCAGACGCGGGTAACCACGATCGCCCGGGACTCCAAGGTTAACCTGCCGGATTACCCGGAGGTTTCACCGATCAAGCTGAACAGCGCCTACTCTTTAGGCGGGGTTAGCGAGACGATCAAGACTTTGGATAAGTACTACAGCGTGCCGATTGATGGTTATGTCCTGGTCAACTGGGCAAGTACCATGAAGATTATCACCAAGATGGGCGGGGTGGATGTCATCTCTCCATTGACCTTTGACAATATGGGCTACTCCTTCAAGAAGGGGCAGATGTACCACATTTCTGGTAAGAAGGCTTTGGCTTTCGTCCAGCTCCGCCACGGTGATCCGCGGCAAGACTACGGCCGCCAGGAGCGTGAACGGCTGGTGATGATGGCTGCAATTAAGAAGAGCGTGTCATACAAGACCATCTTAAACAGCTCATTCATGCAATCTTTGGGTGACAGCATGCAGACTGATCTAAGTTTGAACGACATGATTAAGTTGGCCATGAATTACCAAGGGGTAACTGACAATGTCAAGTCAGACTACGCTCAAGGGAAGAGCAGCAGCGTCAACAATCAAAGATTTGGCAACATGGAAGTTGAAATCATGTCTACTAAGGAAAGACAGCGGATTTCCAATAATATCCGGCAAACTTTAGGAATTAAGAATGTCAACGTTTATAAGGAGGATAACTAGTGAGCGCTGAACAACAGAATAATGAAGAAGTAACCATTGACCTGCGCAGGCTCTTCATCTTAATCAGAAAGCACATTATTAGCATTTTGATTTGGATGATCGGCCTGGGCTTGATCGCTTATGGGGTTTCAGAATATGTTCTGGTGCCAAAGTACACTGCTAGCACACAACTCTTGGTCAACCGGAAGACAGCGGATGCTAACCATGCGGATGCTAACCAGGCTTATGCCAACCAGCAAGCCGACATTAACGCCGTTACTACTTACAAAGACATTATCACTAGTAACGTTATTTTAAAGGGTGCATCCAAGTACCTGGCTAACCCGGTAACTCTGGTTAAGAAGGCAACTCCAGCCAAGAAGGCTGTTTACAAGACTAATGATGGTACTAGAACCCTGGTTAAGAAGGCGGTTAAGGCTAAGCCAGCTGTTTACAAGCGGGAAAGCAAGAGTTACTCAGTCTCAGCCAATGAATTGGCTAGCGCGGTTTCAGTAACCACTACGACTTCTTCCCAGGTCTTCACCTTGTCAGCTACGGCTGAAACTCCAGCCAAGGCCCAAGCAATTGCTAACGCGGTTGCCAAGGAATTTAAGGAACAGATTCCTAAGATCATGGACGTTAACAACGTGACTATCGTTGCGGAAGCGGCCAAGGGGACTAAGTCGTATCCAAATGTAAAGATGATTACTATGGTTGGCGTTTTGGCCGGTTTGGTAATCAGTTTGTTGATCATCATCATCAAGGACTTGTCAGACACGACTGTTCGTGAAGATTCATTCATGACTAACGAACTTGGTTTGACCAACTTGGGTGAAATCGCACATATCACGATGCCAAAGGACTGGACCTTTACGGCTAAGACGGCTGAAAAGCGCGGCAGTTCCAGAAGACGGGTTTAGGAGGTTAGCATGGCATTCGGTCGAAAGAAGCATTTAGACAAAGATACGATGAAGAACGGGGTCAAGCTGATTACTTTGGCCAACCCGCAAAGCGTTATTTCAGAACAGTTCAGAAACATCCGAACCAATATCAATTTTATGAACGTTGATAAGGAAGTAAAGACGATTGTCTTTACTTCAGCCATGGCCAGCGCCGGCAAGTCGACTGTCAGTGCTAATGTAGCCATTACCATGGCGCAAGCCGGCAAGAAGACGATCTTGATCGATGCGGACTTGCGCCGGCCAACTATGCACTCTACTTTCAATGTATCCAATAGCAACGGCTTGACCACTTTGTTGACTAGCCGGTCTATGGAAATGGACGCAAACAGCGTGATCCGGGAAAGTGGTGTAGAGAACCTGTCAATCTTGACGGCAGGTCCAATTCCGCCAAACCCATCAGAACTTCTGTCTTCCAAGCATATGTTGGATTTGATTGAAGATTTAAAGCAAGAATATGATATGGTCGTGCTTGACTTAGCAACGATCTTGGACGCGGGCGAAACCCAGCAACTGACCAGTTCTTTGGACGGGACGATCTTGGTTGTGCGCCAGTCATATTCACAGAAGTCAGCGGTTAAGCGGGCAGTTGAGCTACTTAAGCTGACTAAGTCACCAATTTTAGGTTATGTTATGAACGATGTTGATGCCGATGGGGATGACGGCTATGGATACGGGTATGGCTATGGTTACGGCTACGGATATGGCGAAGAAGAGGAGAAGAAGGGGCTCTTTGGGAGAAAGAAGTAGCTCATGCCGGTAGTTGATTTACATTGTCACATCTTACCAGGAATCGACGATGGTTCAAAGTCTTGGGAGGCTTCACTTAAGCTCGCTAGAGCCGCGGTTGCGGATGGCGTAACCCATGCCTTGTGTACTCCACACACATTAAATGGCCGCTACACCAACCACAAGCAAGATGTGATCAAGTTGACGGAAGAGTTTCAAGACCGGATTGACCAAGCGGGTATTCCGCTGACGGTCTTTCCAGGACATGAAGTCAGATTGTCAGGTGGCTTAACTGAAGCTCTTGACAATGATGACATCCTCTTCTGCGATGAAGAGGGACACTACATGCTCTTGGAATTGCCAAGCAATGAAGTGCCACATTACACCAAGAACATGGTGTACGAACTGACCAGAAGAGGGATTACGCCAATCGTTGTTCACCCAGAACGGAATAAAAAAATTCTGGCAAATCCGCAGAAGTTGCAAGAATTCTTGGAAATGGGAGTTTTGGTACAGATCACTGCCAGCTCATATACCGGCTTGTTTGGCAAAGAAATCGAAGACTGCAGCCGGGAGTTTATCAAGGCTGGACAATGTGCCTTCTTTGCCAGTGATGCTCATGATTTGCCAAGACGGCAATATCAACTGAGTGAAGCACTGGATAAGTTGGCGAAAGAATTTGGTGAAGATAAGAAACAGAAGTATTTAGATAACGCGCAAGCGGTAATCAATGGCGATCCGGTTTACTTGAACTGGCAACCTTTACCGAAGAAGCGCAAGAAGTTCTTAGGTCTGTTTTAAAGTGGAAATTTGGATGAAGGGGAGGAAAAAATGGATATGGGATATAGCAGTAGTCCAGCATATGTTAAACAGTCCAAAGTCAAGGGCCGTCCTCTCTACCATGGGATCAAGCGTCTCTTTGACTTTCTGGCTTCTTCAATTGCCTTGATTCTATTGTCGCCACTTTTTTTGTGGCTGGCAATCAAGATTCATGGTGAAGACGGCGGACCAGTCTTTTACTCACAAATCAGAATTGGCAAGGATGAAAAGCCTTTCCGGATCTACAAGTTTCGGTCCATGGTGGTCAATGCTGAGAAGCTGAAGAAGGATCTGCTGGAGCAAAATGAAGTCGAAGGGGCCATGTTTAAGATGCATGATGACCCGCGGATCACTAAGATTGGCAAGTTCATCAGAGCACACAGCTTGGATGAATTGCCTCAGCTTTGGAATGTGCTGATTGGGAATATGTCACTGGTGGGGCCTCGGCCACCGTTGCCAAATGAGGTTGAACAGTATACTGACTATGACAAGCAGAGATTGCTCGTAAAACCAGGCTGCAGTGGCCTTTGGCAAGCAACTAGCCGGAATGCGGCTGATTTTGCGGATATGGTGCAGCTCGACATCGAGTACATTAATCGGAGTGGCGTCTTCTTTGATCTGTGGATCATTTTCAAGACAATCGGTGTTATGTTCCACCCGAACGGGATGTAGATGTATGAGGAGAATGACGAATAAGCTATATGGAAAAGTGGCTAAGCACTTGTTGTTCTTCAAGAGCGAATGATTATAGGGTTAGGTACATATGAAAGGAAATAATAAACCTCGCCTGCTCTACTTCGTCGAAGCGATGGGCGGCGGGG
>OIBE01000044.1_pt1 | contig 40134 bp, 37 predicted proteins | sample 1580961 | NCBI WGS metagenome assembly OIBE01 (sample SAMEA3882550, study PRJEB24775) | human gut metagenome | biome: human-associated habitat; feature: intestine environment; material: feces | place: Netherlands | collected 2009/2010
CGGCCAAGAGGCGGATTATGGCCCAATCAAAGGGGACCGATGTAGTTATCCAGCTGCTCGATCAAGCCTTGAAAGCAGGGCTCACTGCCAAGTACGTCATGTTTGACACTTGGTTCTCCAATAGACTGGTGCCATCGGTTTTGCCGGCATCGCCATCATCTACTTTATCCTGGTTGCCTTGGGCGCCGGCAGCCTGCACTACTTCAAATTGTCTGAAAACGGCGGGATTGCTTTTGCCCAAATCGCCCACCACTTACCTGGGCACTTTCGGGGAAGCCCTCCTGGCGACCTTGGCTACCATCACCTACATGTCCACGGCCATCGGCCTGGTAGTTGCCTTTGCCCAGGACTTCCACAAGCGTTTTCCAAAAATTTCCTATCGGACTTTCCTGACCTTTAACTGCCTGTTTTCATTTGCCATTGCCAACTTTGGCTTGACCACCATCATCGCCTGGTCAACTCCGGTTTTGATGTTCCTTTACCCCCTGGCCATTGCCTTGATCTTCTGCGGCTTGACCAGCAAGTTTTTCAATAATGATCCGGCAGTTTACAAGTTTGCGGTTTACTTTACGATTATTCCGGCCATCTTTGACGGCTTGAACGCGGCCCCAAGCATTATTAGCAATACTGCTTTTGCCAAGGCTGCCCTTGCCTTTGCCGGCCGTTACCTGCCACAAAAAATACAGCGTGAAAGCAAATTAAGCTTTCACGCTGTTTCTTTTTACTCATATTCAAAAAAATCGGCTGGAAGGGACTGCCGCAGATGTCCTTGCGGCCGTTCTTTTTAACCTGGTAAAGGTTGTGGTCGGCCAGGCGGATCATGCTCTTGATCTCGTCGCTGTTATTGGCGATCCCGTAGGCGTAGCCGGCAGAAACGGTTATGTTCATGTAAAGATCCAGGACCCGGGCATGTTCCAATTCTTTCCGGAACTGCCGGTCTTTTTCCGCAACCGTGTCAGTATCAGTAAAGTCGCGGAGCACCAGTAATTCGTCGCCCCCGTACCGGTAGCAGTGGCCAATGCCGTAGATCTTGAGCAAGGCCGGCTGATCTTCTTCAAGACCTCGTCGCCGTAGCGGTGGCCAAAGTTGTCGTTGTCATTGAACTTCTTAAAGTGGTCCACGTCCAGCATCATGGCCAGGATTGGCTTGCCGGTAAGGTAGTTGAAGTCCCGGGCAAAATTGTGTCGGTTCTTCAGACTGGTTAAGTCGTCTCTTGCGGCCTCGTTTTTCAGGCGGTTGATTTGCTTGCTGGTATTGGTGATGTCCATAAAGAAGCCGATCAAGCCAACGATTTGGTCCTGGTCATAGACGGGAGCTTTGAGGATCATAATTTCCCGAATCCGGCCCCGGGACCGGGTCTTGCCCCGTTCCTTGACTGGTACCCCGTCTTCTAAAAGCTGCATTCGCTTTCCTGGAAGTTTTCCGGATGGACGTTGAGGCCCAGCTCGTCATCGTTGTGGCCGATCACTTCTGGCAGAGTCAAGCCGTAGTAGTCCAAAAAGTATTGGTTAGCCCCCAGGAAGTTCCGCTGTCTGTCCTTCCAGAAGACGCCCAGCTTGATTTGGTGGGTGATGGCATCCCAGAGGTTTTCCGGCTGGATCTTCCCGCCACTTGGTATTGACCGTCGATCAACTGGTAGATCAGGGTTGGGAAAGTGGAGTGCTCGTAAACTTCCCTGGCTTCCTCACTAAAAGCGTAGAATTTATCTTGCATAAAGCAAGCTTCCGTAAACGATTTTATATTACCCATTGATTATAATACAAAAATCCGGACAAAGTAAAAAAGGCAGTCATTTGACTGCCTTTTTTACGATTGTGCAAGATCTTTAACAGAATCCTATTATTTATCTTCACTGATAACCAGGGCACCGTCGACCATGTCCGCCTTCAGTTTCTTGACGTCCAGGTGGTCCAGGTAGTAATCAGTTACTTTGTCACGGATTTCCTGTTCGATGACTCTTCTCAGCGGCCGTGCCCCCATAGCTTCGTCGTAGCCTTGTTCAATCAAGTAGTCCTTGGCGCTTTCACTGACAGTCAAGCTGATGCCCTTCTTGGCCAGAGTCTTGTTTACGTCAGCCAGCATCAAGTTAACGATTTCCTTCAAGTCTTCCTTGGTCAGGTGGCGGAATTCGATGACCGCGTTGAAGCGGTTGAGGAATTCCGGTCTGAAGTAAGGAGCTAACCGGTCCATCAGCTTCTCGTCCTTCTTAGCGTCGCCCATCAGCTGTTCATTGCCGAAACCGGCGTTAGAGGTAGCGATAATGATGGTGTTCTTGAAGTTGACCGTGTTGCCTTGCCCGTCAGTTAAGCGGCCGTCGTCAAGCACTTGCAAGAGCAAGGTGATGACCTGCGGGTCAGCCTTTTCAATTTCGTCCAAAAGGATGATTGAGTAAGGGTTGCGGCGGACCTTTTCCGTCAAGGTGTTGGAGTTGTCATCGTAGCCCACGTAGCCGGCCGTGGTCCCGATCAGCTTGGAAACGGCTGTCCGGTCGGAGTATTCAGACATGTCCAGGCGGATGATGGCATCCTTAGAGCCAAACATGTCCAAGGCCAGCTGCTTGGCCAGTTCCGTCTTGCCGACCCCGGTCGGGCCGACGAAGAGGAAGGAGCCGATTGGCCGGTTGCCTTCGTCAAAGCCAGCCCGGTTGCGGCGGATAGCCTTGGCTACTGCTTCAACGGCTTCATCTTGGCCGATGATCTTGCCCTTTAAGCGGCTGCTGAGCCCCTTCAAGCGTTCGATGTCGCTGGCGCCCATCTTGGAAACCGGAATCCCGGTCAGGCGTTCAACGGCAGCGGCCACGTCAGCCGGGGTAGCCACGGTCTTTCTTTCCTCGTGGTTTTCACTCAGCTGCTTTTCCAGCTTTTCAGCCTTGGCCTTGTGGTCAAGGGCGGCTTGGTAGTCTTCCTTTTCAGCGGCCTTTTTCTGAGCCTGCTTTTCTTCCTTGATCTGCTTTTCGATGGTCTTGGCGTCAGTCACCGGGTGCTGGGCAGCCAGGTGAGCGGCGGTCATGTCCAAAAGGTCGATGGCCTTGTCAGGCAGGGACCGCTGCGGAATGTACTGGACTGAGTAGTCGATGGCGGCCTTCAAGACGTCGTCTGGCAGTTCCACATTGTGGTGCTTTTCGTATAAGGACCGGATCCCCATCAAGATCTTGAAGGTGTCAGCTTGACTCGGAGCGTTGACAGTTACTTCGTTGAAGCGGCGGGCCAAAGCGGCGTCCTTCATGATGGTGTTCCGGTATTCATCCTGGGTGGTGGCCCCGATTACGGTGATTTCACCTCTGGACAAAGCCGGCTTCAAGATGTCGCTCATCCCCTTGGAACCATTACCGTCGCCCATGCCGCCGGCACCGAGGATCTGGTGGATTTCGTCAAAGAAGAGGATGACATTGCCTCTGTCCTTGACTTCCTTGACCAGGTCCTGGATGTTCTGCTCAAAGGAGCCCCGGTACTGGGTCCCGGCTTCCAGGCTGGAGATGTCGATGGAAATAATTTCCTTGTTCTTGATTGCTTCCGGCACGTCCCCGTGGACAATTGCCTGGGCTAAGCCTTCAACGACCGCGGTCTTGCCGACCCCGGCGTCCCCGACCAGGACTGGGTTGTTCTTGATCCGGCGGGATAGGATTTCCGCCGTTTCCTGGATTTCCTTGTTCCGGCCGATGACCGGGTCGAGCTTGCCTTCCCGGGCTTCAGCGGTCAGGTTCCGGCCTAACTTTTCCAAAATGCCGTTGGCCTTCTTTTGCTTGCCCTGGAAATTCTTGGCCTGGCCATGTCCTGGCAGCTGGCCAGTCTTCTGGTATTCAGCGAATTCTTCCGGGGTTACCTGCCGGCCGTTGATCAAATAGCGGCGGTTTTCGGAATTGAAGCCGCCCAAGCCGTTCATTAATTCTCTAAAAAGATCATCCATATCGTTAAAGTTGTTGTAATCCATGATTTTACTCCTTTCTGAGTAAAATAAGTTGCTGGTTTTTGGCTAACTAAAAACTCCTTCTACATCAAGCGAAATCAAAACAATAGGACTTGCTCAGCGGTTAAACCAACCTTCGTATTTAGTTTAGTCATCATCGTCATCGCTGAGATAATCATTCTCCAGCTCACGCAGAACCTGCCACATCGCCAAGTGTTTGGCCCGGGCGATCGCGTCAAGATCGCGCAAGTTGATTGACGTCGCATTTGATTGCTGCTTGTTAAATGACTTGTGAAGGGTAGTGTAGCCATAGCCCGACTCTTTCGCCACCCGGTAAATGGTAAGGTGCTTGTCGTCGAGGTATCGAAGAATATCGATCTTCATCGTTCTCACTTCCCTACGCCAACTATTATACCACTGTCGTCGAGGTATCGAATAACATCGATCTTCATCGTTCTCACTCCCCTACGCCAACCATTATACCACATCTGTGATATACCACAAGTGTGAAGTAATGATTTTTTAAAAAAATCGCGAAAAAAAGACCAGCTCGTCAAAAGCTGGTCAAAAAGCTATCTTATTGGGCCACGCGGGCAGCGTGCCGCTTCAAAATCATGTCCACCAGGGCATTAGCCACATTCTCGTTCTTAAGCATCGGGCCGTGGGACCAGGAGCCGATGAAGTTCTTGTAGCGGACCCCGTCTTCCTTTTCCTCATGGTTGTTGCCGTAGCCTTCGACTACCTTGGCGAAAGGTTTGAGCATCTTCCGGTCATCCAGGAAGGTCTGGCCGGAGTGGTTTTCAAAGCCGATGGTCGGGCCCCATTCAGTTTCGTACTTGGTGTCACCGATCATCCGCTTCTCTGGGTCAAATTCCGTGTGCAGGGGCAGGATCCCCAGGCCCTTGATCTTGGTCCCGGAAATGGTGTTGTAGTGGGTTCCCATCAGTTCGTAGCCCCCGCAGATGGCCAGCATGGGGTTGCCGGCCTGGATGTAGTCGTTTAGGGTTTCCTTGAAGCGCTGCAGGTCCTTGGCCACTATGCTTTGTTCATAGTCCTGGCCGCCGCCGAAGAAGACAAAGTCGTAGTCGGCCGCGTTGAACTGGCTGCCCAGGGAGATATTGTCGATCTGGGTCTGCCAGCCTTTTTTCTGCAAAAAGTAGCGGAGGATCTTGACGTCACCGGAGTCCCCGTAGGTGTTCATCAAGTCTTCGTAGAGGTAGGCAATGCGAATCAAATTATCATCCATAGTCAAAATCTTCCTTATCATAATCAATTACACTGATTATAAACTAAAAGGCGGAAAAATAATAATCTAAAGGCCAGGTCCTTTTGGCTTACTTTTTTCACAAACTTGCTTAGACTAAAATAGCAAGCGCTTTCTCAAAAGACGGCGAAAAAGAAAGTAAGTAAAGTAAGAAAAGGATAAGTTTAAAGGATTACAACATGAGCGAACAATACATTTTGGCAATCGATGAGGGGACGACCTCAACCAGGGAAATCATTTTCAACTATGCCGGCCAGCAGGTGGCCAGCGTGGCCCGGGAATTCACCCAGTACTTCCCCAAGCCCGGCTGGGTGGAGCACCAGGCTGAGGAAATCTGGAACGCGGTCCAGATCACGACGTCAACGGCCCTAATCAACTCCGCCATCCGGCCGGACCAACTGGCGGCCATCGGGATTAAAACTACGGTGGTCTGGGATAAGGAGACGGGCCGGCCAATCTACCCGGCCATCGTCTGGCAGTCCCGGCAAACCAGTGATATCGCGGAAAAGCTGGTTAAGGACAGCTACAGCGAGATGATCCGGTAAAAGACGGGCCTGGTGATCGCCCCTTACTTCTCCGCCACGAAGATCCGCTGGATTTTGGACCATGTGGAAGGGGCCCAGGAAAGGGCGGAAAAAGGGGAGCTGCTTTTTGGCACGATCGATACCTGGTTGGTCTGGAAGCTGACCCGGGGCAAGGTCCACGTAACTGAGTGCACCAATGCCAGCCGGACCATGCTCTTTAACATTCATGATTTGACCTGGGACCAGGAGATCCTGGACCTACTGAAGATTCCGCGGGCCATGCTGCCGGAGGTTAAATCAAATTCTGAAGTCTACGGGGAAACTGACCCTTACCAGTTCTTCGGCGGCAGAGTACCGATCGCCGGGATGGCCGGGGACCAGCAGGCGGCCTTGTTTGGCCAATTGGCCGTCAAGCCGGGCATGGTCAAGAACACCTACGGGACCGGGTCTTTCATCGTGATGAACACGGGGGAGGAACCGATTGAATCCAAGAATAATTTGCTGACGACTATTGGCTACAAGCTGGGCGATCAAGTAAACTATGCTTTGGAAGGGTCAGTCTTCGTGGCCGGGTCAGCCATCCAGTGGCTGAGAGACTCGGTCAAGCTGCTGAACTCAGCTCCGGAATCAGAGCAGGCGGCCCTGGAATCTAAAGACGTCAATGAAGTCTATGTGGTTCCCGCCTTTACTGGTTTGGGGGCACCATACTGGGACAGTGAAGCCCGGGGGGCGATTTTTGGCTTGACCAGAGGCAGCAGTGACAAGGACTTGATCAAGGCAACTCTGCAGTCCTTGGCCTACCAGACCCGGGACGTGGTCGACACCATGCAGAAGGACTCGGGTATTGAGATTCCGGTCCTCAGAGTCGACGGCGGGGCTTCAAACAACAACTACCTCCTCCAGTTCCAAGCAGACCTGTTAGGCAAGAAGATCGAGCGGGCAGCGGATTTGGAAACCACTGGCCTGGGGGCCGCTTTTCTGGCAGGTTTAGCCGTCGGCTACTGGCAAGACCTGGATAGCTTGAAGGAAATTGCCAAGACCGGGGCCGCCTTTGCACCAAAGATGGAAGAGGCGGAAAGAGACCGGCTCTACGCGGGCTGGCAGCGGGCGGTTCTGGCCACCCGGGTCTTTGCCCACGGGAAAGATTTTTAGTTTTTAACGTTTAACAGGATGAAAGGATAAAAAATGCCAAAGCGGATCGTAAAGTTAGAGGCCGGCTACAATTGCCGGGATTTGGGCGGCTATGTCAGCCAGGACGGCCGGACTGTCAAGTGGGGCCGGCTCTACCGTTCGGGGTCACTCAGCCACTTGACCAAGGCAGACCAGGCGGAACTGGCCCGGCGGAAGATTGTGGTGGACTGTGATCTGCGCTCCCGGCATGAACAGGACAACTTCCCAGACAAGCTCTGGCCGGGGTCTAAATTGGTTGACGCCCACTTTTACAGCGAGAGCGGGGATGAAGAGGAGGAAGCTGAGGCAGCTTGGGAGAAGTATTCCAGCAAGCTGCCCAAGCTTTCCTACCTGGCCATGGTCTACCAGCAGAATCTGGTGGTGCCCAGAACGGGCCTGGTGATGCGGGAGATTTTTAAGGAAATGCTGGACCTGGAAGATGATGAGGCCTTGCTCTACCACTGCTCCATGGGTAAGGACCGGACGGGGATGGTGTCGGTGATCGTTTTGATGGCTTTGGGCCTAGAAGACCGGGAAATCCTGCGGGACTACCTGCTCAGCCGGGAATACAGCTGGGACTGGGATGAGGCGGATGAAAACGACCGCTTGGGCCAGCAGATTGCCAAGATGAACCAGACCCAGGTCAGCCAGACGGCTTTTTATGGGATTACGGAAACTATCCGGCAGACTTGGGGCGGCTTTGACCGCTACTTTGCCAGCCTGGGCTTTGACCAAGGAGATTTGGACCGGCTTAGGGACAAATTTTTGGAATAAGATTTTATACCACAATAGTGTGAAAATGAAAAGGACCTCCGATCGGAGATCCTTTTCATTTGTTGCTAACGCTTTTTAACAAAAATGTAATCCTTGCAACTACATTTTGCAAATAAATGTACGACAAACAAAACTGCCAGCAAGCTCCTCTTGATTTTCTTCAGCAGGAACAAGCAAGTCTAATTCATCTAAATAAGTGACTGAGCTCATAATTGCGCCTCTACATCATTAAATAAATATTACAATATCATTAAATAAATATTACAATTTTCGGTAAAAATCACGTTCACTTGTGATATATTATAGTGAGTTAATAAGATAAGTCAACCGCGCTTTTGGAGGCAGTATGAAATATAAGTTAATTAATGGTGATTTCTGCGTTCGGCAATATAATCATGTCGACGTTGTGCCAACCAATTTTTTGGGTTTATCTAGAGAAATAATTTCAAGGGATCCTCACCATGTCTTTCTTCAGATTAATAAATCGGCAGCTTCCTTGCCACGCCAGGGGTTTAAGATACACGTTTCGGCTACCTTGCAAAACTACCAAGTTATTTTAGACAAAGTATACGACCTTAGTTGTGAGAATAATTTTACGTTTAAGTATATTAGCAACTATAGCCTGTTAGAGCAGTATTTAGGAGGGACGGGCCCACTATGGATGACTGGAAAATATATTACTATTTATCCAGAAACTGAAAGTAGATTCGAAAAATTGATTAGAACAATCTACGATTTGGTGGGAAAAGAAGATGGAATTCCAATCTTTACAGACCAGGCTTTTAGGGATAGCAAGAATGTTTATTACCGATATGGAATAATTAATTCTGATGATGATTTCATACGTGATGAACGAAATAATAAGTTGTATCGAGATCATGAATTAAGAACGTATCAATTACCATCTTTCGTAAAAGAACCTTTTGAATCAAAAAATGAACATAAGCTAGAGACGATAGGAAAAAAGTACCTTTTAAAAGGAATAATTTCACGAAAAAGTTCAGGCGGTGTTTATAGAGCACAAGATATTTATGGGAGAGATGTAGTAATCAAGCGTGCCAAATACAGATTTAAAGATTCAGAAGAAACTGAGATTCAAAAATTACAAAATGAGAGAAAGAACCTAATAAATTGGGAAAAGTATGATTTTATTCCTAAGGTACTGGACTCATTTTATGAGCAGAAAGACTTTTTCTTAGTTGAATCGTACATTAAGGGCGTGCTGATTGATGATCTGAGAGCGGAATTTATAGGCGATAAGAGAAATAGCTTTTACTTTGCTAAAATAAGGCACATTGTACTTAATTACCTAAGATGCTTGCAAAGGTTACATAATGATTCTTTTTTTCTCGGAGATATTTCTGCTAGTAACATCATTGTTGATTTTGAAAGTGAAAAAGTATTTTTAGTTGATGTTTCGCAATCAGCGTTACTAACAAATATGGATGAGAGTTTTTATTATCGAACCAAGGGATTCTATGATAGACGAGTAGATAATTTATCTCCCGAGCTTCAAGATGTTCATCAATCTGGATACTTAGTGATGAGCGTATTTTCAAGGGCAAACGACTTTTTGAAAATAGATCAGAGCGGTAAACAAAGTTGGAATTTCTTTATTAAACAGGCAGCTCAAGAAAAAATTCCTGCTGTGTTTATTAAGGTTATGAAAGTGCTGATCAATGCTACGGCAGGTAGCTTAGATAGGGCAATCGAGATTTTGCAAAAAGATGATATGAATGTACTGAGTCAAATTACCACAACTCAGCAATTACCTTTAAAGTCACTATTGCAAGGGTTGCAAAGGCCGGTGGCAATTGAACAGATTGAAGAGAATAGCCTTGATGAAAAAAATAGTGAAGATGAAGTGGTGAAGGCACTTTTATCAGTGGAATTAGGAAATAACAACTGTCCAGTTCCTGCTTTTGAACAGAGTCAATTAAAAATTTTCGAAGAACTAAGTTGAACTAGACCTTCAATGGAAAAGATATTACGGCAGTTATTTTTGATTGTTGAATATCTTAGAGAGAGAGTTCCGACAGCTTCAGTCAAATTTGATAATTTTGATATTACGATAAAGAAAATAGAAAGTATGTTTTGGGTAGAAAATAATGATTTTTGTGGTTATAGATTGTTTGCAAAATCAAAATACATTTCTCCATATAAAAAATGGTATGGCAGGGATGCTGATAGTACTTATGAATGCAAAAGTAATTTATCAGACTAAGGCGTATGACCGACGGATTAAGCAATTGGCTAATGAACTTTCTAAGATGGCGTATGCTAAAAATGGTACCTTCATAGAAGGCTTGTCTGGCATTACTTGGAGCCTTATAAAGTATGTTGAGCAATCACATGATAGGGACTATATGCCCCTAATTGAACGGCAATTATCTTTTTACCAATATTTTTGTGTAGATTGCCATGGCTTGATGTATTTGATTGATTCTAGAAGTGAAGCGTTAGATACCAGTCTGTTTTATGGTAATCGAGGAATGGCGTTTGTATTGAAAGAATGGGAGAAGTTGAATGAAAATCGGTGAACTTGTTAAGCAAAATCGACTGCGATTTACATGTGCAGTTGCTCTAGAAGTTTTGGGACAGCTGTGTGTGGCGGTTGGAAATTATATAATTGGCTTTATACTAGACTTACTGGTTAAGAGAGAGACTAGTAGATTTTATCTAGTTTTAGCCGTGTTTTTTGTATTGTATATTGGTGGATATGTCCTAATCAGTTTTGCTGAATACTTATATATTGTACAAGTTCAAGAATATGTTCATCAACTTAGAAGAAAAACAGTTGATTATTATTACCAAAATCATGAAACTGTTGCTGAAATGCAAAGTCATTTGACGAATGACTTTCAGATGTTATTTGACAACTTTACTCAGCCACTGTTCGTTTTCTTTGATTCTGCTTTAGCTGTTGTATTTTCAGCATACGCGCTAGTTACGATGCATTGGATTTTGTTGGTTACAACTGTGCTGTTGTCAGTTATGTTTCTATACTTGCCAAGCATCTTCTCTAAAAAATATCAAGAAAGAACTCTGATTTTTTCTAATATGAACACGGCCTATCTGACTAGTATAAAGAATTGGTTAGGGGGCCTAGCTGAAATTCAACGTTATGATGCGAGACACAAGCTAGTTGAAGTTTTAGAAAAGCGGTCTAAGAAATTAGAAGGATCATTGGTTACGCGTCAAGTTAGCGCAATTGAGATAAATTTTATCAACGGTTTTATGAGCATCTTTTGTCAAGTTGTATTAGATGTCGTAACTGGAGCATTGATTCTTGCTGGAACAATTTCTATCGGGAAACTTGTCGCGGTTGGCCAATTCTCTAGTACAATATTTAACAGTCTGGTTATGCTGTCTAACTACCTTGAGCAAATCAAGTCAACTAAACCGTTGAATGAAAAGGTAGCCGCTGCCTTAGCTGATCCACCTAAGGATGTATGTACAGATGAAGAATTGACCTCCTTTGATCATTTGCAGACAACTGGTTTGTCATTTTCCTATGATCATGGGGAGACAATTAATTATCCCGATTTGAAAATCAAGGTTGGCGAAAAAATTTTGCTGACCGGCGACAGCGGGACGGGGAAGTCAACTTTGCTAAAGGTTTTGGCGGGAGAGCTGAAAGCAACGACTGGCAATATCGCTTTCTATGATCATGATGATCGGAAAATCGATATTTCACTTAAAGCCATGCATTACGTGCCGCAAGATCCGGTGTTGTTCCCAGTATCAATTGCAGAAAACATTACCATGTTCAAGCCTAAGTTGGATGATAAAGTTGGAGAATACCTGCAGAAAGTTGATTTGGCTAAAGATATTGCCAAGTTTCCAAAAGGCCAGGATACTGTTATAGATGTAGAAGAGCTTAATGTTTCTGGTGGGCAGAGACAAAAGATTGTTTTAGCTCGTGCGGAACTCAATCAAAGTGACTTTATTTTGATCGATGAAGCTACGGCTGCAGTGGATCAAGATAGCACGAAGCGTATTTTAAAGAACCTTCTTAAAACCAATGCAACGATTATTTTTATCGGCCACAATTTCACGAATGAGATGGTTGACATGTTTGACAGACAAATTGTTTTGTCTAAATAAATTTCCTCGCTCCGGCTTAAGCTGGGGCGATTTTTTTGCCAAAAAATTCCGGGAAAACTAAAATGGAAGGGAGAAGAAATTTTGCGGATTTTTGGAAAAGAGGGATGCCGGATGGAGATGCAAAGGGTAATTGAACTGGACATGCCGGTCAACTTCCGTGACTTGGGCGGTTATCAAGGCTTGGACGGCCGCCGGGTTAAGCGGCGGAAGATCTACCGGTCGGCGGCTTTAAACGAGATGTCAGCCAGGGACCGGGTCAAGCTGGCCAACCTGCGTATTACGGTGGACTGTGACCTGCGGTCCAGCAGGGAGCAGCGGTCCTACCCCGACCTGCTCTGGCCGGGGGTCCGTTTTGTGAATATTGGCCTTTACGCTGAAGGGGACCGCTTCAACCAGGCCCATCCTTTCTTGCGCCTTTTTCACCATCTGCCGGAATTTGACGACTACCTGCCTAAGATCTACCAGCAGGTTTTGTTAAATGAGCATTCAGAAGAGGGGATCAAACGGGTCTTTGAGGAATTGCTGAAGCTGCCGGAGGACCAGGCCTTGGTCTACCACTGCGCGGCCGGAAAGGACCGGACGGGGATCATCAGTATTTTGATCTTGATGGCCCTAGGCGTGGACGACAAGACCATCGCGGAGGACTATTTGCTGACGGATGAATTGTACGATTTTTCCATTGAGAAGCAGCATCCGACTAATGAGAAGCTATCGCAGGTGATCGCGAAGATGAACGTGACCCGGGGCGAAGGAACCGCGGTTAAAGGGATCACGGAGACTATCCGGCAGGGCTGGGGCAGTTTTGACAAATTTTTTACCAGAAAACTGGGCTTTAAGCAGGCTGACTTGGAAAAGTTCCGGGAAATGTACTTAGAGGAGGAAGAAGAGGACTAATGAATTTAGAAATCTGGCAAGGGGATATCACGACTTTGAAGGTGGACGCGATCGTTAACGCGGCTAACCGGGAACTGCGGGGCGGCGGTGGCGTTGATGGGGCCATCCACCGGGCAGCGGGACCTAAATTGAATGAGGCCTGCCGGGCCCTGGGCAGCTGCGAGACGGGTGAGGCCAAGATCACGCCGGGCTTTAACCTGCCGGCTAAGTACATCATCCATACTGTAGGGCCGGTTTACTCGGGTTCACACAGCGATCCCCTGCTTTTGGCGGCCTGCTACAGAAACAGCCTGCGGGTGGCCAAGGAAAATGGCCTGCAATCGGTCGCTTTTTCCGCGATTTCAACCGGGGTCTACGGCTATCCGCTGGACGCGGCCAGCAAGGTGGCCTTCGGTGAGGTCCGCAAGTGGCTGAGAGAGCACAAGGATTACGAAATGCGGGTAATCATGGTGGCCTACGACGCCCGGACTTACGCCTTGTACCAGAAATTGCTGGGCTAGGAATGCAGATTGACATCTCTCTCATGTGCTGGCTCTGCTAAATTTGCTGAGCAGCTGGGGAACGCTGCAGTACCGCCTGGTCATGCTAGCCTTTAACCTGGTCTGCGGTTTTAGCATGGAGTACCTGGTGAACAAGAAGGCGCCGGCAGAGAAATACAATTTGTGGAAGGGATGCACGGCAGCTGTTTTGCTGGCAGTCAACCTGCTTTGGATTTTTCTGACAAAATAGATTTAGAATCAAACGAAAAAGCTTCAGTAAAGCAATACTGAAGCTTTTTTCATTGCTATTAAAATTCATCTTTCTTGATTTCCCGGTAGATAGCCAGGATAAAGACGAAGACGGCGGAGATGATGGCCGGGTAGACCATGCCGCCGACTTGGACGGCTTTTTCCGCTGCTGCCTGGCTCATCTGGTTTTGCACGGCGTATGAGATGACCCAGCGGTTCATCAAAGTTGGCGTCAAGGTAAAGGAGATGGTGGAAATCAAGGAAGCCACCGTCATCACGTGCCGGGAGTAAGGCTCTCTGAAGAACTGGGACAAAACGCAGAAGGCCGGGGCGATCATCAAGAGGAAGATCCAGAGGATGATCATGGTGCCGGCAGTGGAGTTCATCATCTGCGAGCTGTTGGTAGCGTAGCGGTAGGTCCCCCAAAGCGATCCCCCGGTCAGCTGGTTGAAGAGGTTCAAGAAATAGGACCCTTGCTGGCCGAAAGTCCCTTGATTGGAGAGCATGTTCTGGATGACTGTTAGGCTGTCAGTCGCCCCGGCGCTGGAGAAGTCAACACTGACGATCTGCCGCATGTAGGCGGCCAGGAACATGATGGTTGAACCCAAAAGCTGCAGGGCCTTGATCATACTCAGCTTGCGGGAGGCCTTGAGCTTGAATTCCAGACTGAGGACCCGGTTAGGGTGGTGAGAGCGGCCAATCACGAAGATACCGGCGATGGTCAAGATGATGATGATGGCCAGGCCGATCCACCACTTGGCCAGGATGCAGAAGAGGGCCAGGCTGATCATGATGACCGTGACGTAAGGGCGGTCGGCGAAGATCTGCCAGAAGTTGAGCCGGACCTTCTGCTCGCTTCTTGAAGCCCCGTCAGTGTCCAAGCGAGGAACGGAGTTAGGGTTTGTCTGCCGCGTCTCCTTTTGCGCGGTTTGTTCTTGTCTTTCTTGGTACTGTCTGCGCGACATTCTTGCCATATAAATCTTCCTTTCGCATCACAAGCCTAGCACAAGTTGGCTTGCAAAGGCTCTTTTTTCAGACGGTTTAACTAAAATTATAGGCTAATTACCGATCCTTTGGGTGAAAAATAGTTTAGCAGCTTTATTGCTTTTTGATGATACTTTTGTCTTTTTAATAGATAAAAGAATCTCTACTTTTCCGGTGCTTCCTGCTTTCCCGGGAATATTTCCATCATTTATAATTAGATATATATGTGATTTTACTATTTAAGAGCGAAAAGTGGAAAAACATGAAAGCGAGAAGCGAGACCCGGATCAAGCAGATGGCAGCAGTTGCGGCTGCTGACCAGGAGAGTGCAGTCAATGAAGCCCAAAAGGCCAATGAAGCTGCCCAAACTGATTTGTCCGCGGCCCAAGACGCGCAAGCAGCAGCTGCTAAGAACGCGGAGGCAAACAAGGCTGCCCAGGCAGCTGATCAAGCCAATTTAGACCAGGCAAAAGAAGCGCAAACTAAGGCAGGGCAAGCCCTCCAGGACGCGCAGAATAATTCAGCCGCTGCCAGTCAAGCAGCTAGTGACCAAGCAAAAGAGGTTAGCCAAAAGGAAGAGGCAGCAAAGCAAGCCGAAGAGCAGGCAGCTTCCGCCGCTCAAGCCCAGGAAACTGCCAAAAGCAAGGCGGGGCAAAAGTCCGCGGCTAAGGAGCAGGCAGCTGCTGACCTCAAAAATTCCCAAGAAAACTTAGCCCAAGCTACTGACCAAGCAAACTCAGCAAATACTGCCATAGCGAAGAACGAGCAAGATTTGCAAAGCGCCAGCGAAGAAACAAGTACGGCTAAAAAGGCCAATGATGATGCGGTAAAGGCCCAAAACGGCCAAGACTACAGCAGAAGCCGAGCAGACCAGCAGACCGCGGCGGCTAATGATGAAGCCAAGGCTAAGTTAGCCAACACTGCACCAGTAGCCAAGGCCCCAGCAGCCACTGCAGCTCAGCTCCCGCAAACCGGTGAAAAGGACGCTAAGCCAGGCATCTTGGCAGGCATTCTTTCTCTGCTGGCCGGAGTTTCTCTCTTTGGCTTCAGCTTTGAGAAAAGAAAGCAAGAAAAGTAAGTCTTGATTTGTTGAAAATCAGTCCATAAAGAAAGAGCTTCAGAAGCGTTTAGCAAGTTCTGGAGCTCTTTTTCTTCCTTGTATTTTTGTGTTTGTGCCGGGGATGCAACTGCCCAAAAACTGCCTGAACCGCTTTTGGCTAATGAATATTTCACAAGTTACATTTTTCATTAACTTCCTGTAAAAAACAGGCCAAAAATTTTTTACTACGTCAAAATAAATTGCGAAAAGCTTCTGGCAACCGCTTACTTCTAACTGAAAGCTTTTACATTTTAACAAATTTGCTAAAAAATTCCTTAAATTTCAAAAAATAGACAGTTCTTGAAATTCTTTAAAAAACAACAAAAAGCTGTGTTATTTTTAACAAAATTCAAAAAAGCCGTTATATAATTAATGCAATTAGTTAAGCAAGATTTTTGTTAAAAGTTTTTTGTAAGGAGATTTGTAAGATGGCAGAACAAGAATACCGTATTGAATCAGACACGATCGGTGAAGTTAAGATTCCTAAGGAAGCTCTCTGGGGCCCGCAAACTGAAAGAAGCCGCAACAACTTCCAATCCGGCGAATTGATGCCATTGGCTATCATCCGTGCTTTCCTGCACTTGAAGAAGGCTGCTGCTGAATCAAACGTTGAAGTTGGCGACGAACCAGCTGAAAAGGGACAAGCAATCGAAGAAGCTATCGACCAATTGCTGGCACTTAGCGACGAAGACCTGCGCAAGGACTTCCCACTTCACGTATTGCAAACTGGTTCAGGTACTCAAACCAACATGAACGTCAACGAAGTTGTTGCCAACCTGGCTAACAAGCTTCACCCAGGCTTGAACATCCTGCCTAACGACGACGTCAACCGTGGCCAAAGCTCAAACGACACTTACCCAACTGCAATGAACATCGTTGCCGTTGAAGCTGTCGACAAGCTGGAGCCAGCTATTGAACACTTGATTGACGAACTTAAGGTAAAGCAAGACAAGTACTGGAAGACTGTCAAGGTTGGCCGTACCCACCTGCAAGACGCTACTCCTTTGACTTTCGGCCAAGAAGTTTCCGGCTACATCTCAGCTTTGAAGCATGACCTGGCTTACATCCAAGAATTGAAGCCAAGCCTTTACGAATTGGCTATCGGTGGTACTGCCGTAGGTACTGGCTTGAACGCTGCCCCAGGCATGACTGAAGCTATCGCTGGCAAGCTGTCAGAAGTTTACGGCCACGAATTCAGGGTCGATACCAACAAGTTCTGGGGCCTGGCTCACCACTCAGCTTTGAGCGTAATGCACGGCGCCTTCAAGACTTTGGCCAACGACATGTTCAAGATTGCCCAAGACATCCGCTTCCTGGCTTCTGGCCCACGTGCCGGCTACGGTGAACTTAACATCCCAGCCAACGAACCAGGCTCATCAATCATGCCAGGTAAGGTTAACCCAACCCAGGCTGAAGCCGTAACCATGGCTGTAGCCCGCGTATTGGGTAACGACGTAACTATCAACTTCGCTGCCAGCCAAGGTAACTTCGAAATGAACGTCTTCAAGACTGTCATGATCGCTGCCTTCCTGGAATCAGCTGACATCCTGGCCGGCACTATTACTGGCTTCGCTGACAAGATGATCCACGGTTTGACTGTCAACGAACAAAGAATGGATGACCTGCTGGAAAACTCCCTGATGACTGTTACTGCTTTGTCACCAAAGATCGGCTACCATGAAGCTGCCGTAATCGCTCAAACTGCTCAACGTGAAGGCACTACCTTGAAGGAAGCTGCCCTGAAGAGCGGCAAGGTGACCGAAGAACAATACGATGAATGGATGGACTACATGGCCATGACCAACATCGACCGTACTAAGCCGGAAGAATAGTTTTTTTCAAAAAGCGGGAGAAAAAATGTTAGCAAAAGTTAATTACAAAGGCTTCATCTGGCCTTTGATCATCGGGATTGGGCTCTTCCTGCTCACTCCTCTGCGCCCGGCGACCATCACCGTTGCCGGCTGGCATATGTTCGCCATCTTCCTGGCGACGATCATTGCCTGCATTACCAAGCCCCTGCCAATCGCCGGGGTATCCATCATCGCCTACGTGACCATCATCGGCCTGGGCCTGGTGCAAATGAAGCCAGCCCTGTCAGCTTTCGCTGACTCAACTCCATGGACCATCGCCATGGCCTACATGATTGCCCGGAGCTTTACCAAGACTGGCTTGGGCCGGCGGATCGCCTTGATCTTCGTCCGGGCCTTCGGGAAAAAGACTTTGGGTCTGGCCTACGCCTTGTCCATGATCGACTTGGTCGTTTCACCAGCCACCCCAAGTAACACTGCCCGGTCTGGTGGTATCGTCCTGCCAATCATCGAATCCTTGTCCGACACTTTCGGTTCCAAGGTTTCTGATGGCACGGAAGACAAGATCGGTTCCTACCTGGTCTTCAACGAATTCCACGCCAACACGATCTCATCCAGCCTCTTCATGACTGCCTCAGCTCCTAACGTGGCCGCGGTTGGTCTGGCAGCGGCTAATGGGGTCAAGATTTCCTGGTTAGGCTGGGTAGCAGCCGCTATCGTGCCAGCCTTGATCTCCTTCATCTTAGTGCCAATCATCATCTACAAGATGTACCCGCCTAAGATCAAGGAAACTCCTAACGCCAAGGAATGGGCTGACGGCCAATTGAAGGAAATGGGCGCTATAAAGGCTTCTGAGAAGGTTATGATGGCAGTCTTCATCCTGGCCCTTGTCTTGTGGATGCTGTCCAGCTTCATCGGCTTGGACGCTACCTGGGTAGCCTTCATGGCAACCGCGCTTTTGCTGGTAACCGGGGTGCTGACCACCAAGGACATGCTGAGCGAAACTGGTGCCTGGAACGTTGTCGTTTGGTTCTCAATCCTGATCTTCATGGCCAACCAACTGAGCCTTGAGGGCGGCGTGATTCCGTGGCTGCAGACTTCAATCAAGTCTGTCATCGGCGGCATGTCACCAGTTCTGGTTATGGCCATCCTGGTCCTGGTTTACTTCTACAGCCACTACCTCTTTGCCTCCGGCACGGCCCACGTTGTTGCCATGTACGCGCCTCTGCTCTTGATTGCCAAGAGTGCTGGCGTGCCGGTAATGTTCGCGGCTATCATGCTGGGCATGACTGGGGCGATCTTCCAGTCAACCACCCACTACTCATGTGGGCCGGCTACTGCCCTCTTCGCCCCAGGCTATGTCAAGCAGACTGACTGGTGGAAGATGTGCTTCGTTTTGGGTCTCTTCTACCTGGTAGTCTACGGCGGCATCGGCGGCTTGTGGATGAAGCTGATCGGCCTGTGGTAAAAAGTTTAAAAGCAAGTTTGCAAAGTGCTTGTAAGTAAAGTAAAAAGTTTGTAAGTGAAAAGGCAGCTCCTTAGCGGGGCTGCCTTTCTCGCGCGGTTAAAATATCGATGTTACTCTTTTTTTACTTGTTAAAATGCTTCTTGTTTACAGTTACTATGGAGATTACAGAAATAAAATTACTTGTTGAAAGTGAGCTTGGACTTGGTTACCGGAGCCAGCTTGTTGGAGTGGACGATCAAGCTATTGTCCATGGTCTGCCACTTCTTTTGCGCGTAGTCGGCATTCTTCTGGTTCTGTTCTGTCAGATAGGCCGTCAGCTCGCCGGACAAAGTCTTGGCTACCTTGTCGCTTTGGGCCAGGTTGGCCTTGAGCTACTTAGTTACGGCCTTCTTAGTCGGGTTAACGTCCTTGTAGATCAGGTCCGTCTTCTTGCCAGTTGAGCTGTCGATGAACTTCTTGTGCTTGTAGGCTTCAACTACCATGGCCGTGGTTTTGTAAGTCCAGTAGGCGGACTTTGTATTAGTCGGGTCCTGGTAGTCGCCGTCAACCTTGTACTGGCTTGGCGTGTCACTGATGTTGGTGTAGAAAGGCATGTAGACGCTGTTAGCCGGGGAGGCCATGGCCAGCCACTGGATAGCCGCGTATTCCTTAGGCACATTGTTTCTGATCTGCAGGATGTGGGATTCCACGTCAGTTGGCACGTTGATCGGCCGGTAGCCGGCCTTCCACTTGCCGTAGCTGGAGTACTTGGTCCCGGTGAAGTGGGAGGAAAGCACCTGGCCAACCTTGGCCGGACTAACCTTCTTGTCCGGCTTGAGGAAGAGGGTGTAGGACTTCTTAGTAATTGACTGCTTCTTGCTTGGGGTCAAGATTCTCTGCCCGTCCCACATTCTTGGCCGGTTGTAGATGGCGTCGGTCTTGTCGTTGGTGCCAAAAGCCTTGGAGTAGTTGACCGTGCCTTTTACATAGCCAGCCAGCTTGATCTTCTTGTTCTGGGACCAGGCCTTAACCTTCTTGACCAGGTTGGTTGAAGCCATGTAGTTCTTAGAGTCCTTGAGGTTGAGCTTGCCGATCACCATTTGGTTAGGGATGACGGCATACTTGTTGTCTGGAACTCTGACAGCTGCCCAGGTGTGGCCGGAGCCGATTTCCATGTACCAGATTTCGTTCTTGTCGCTGAAGATGACCCCGTTGTTTTCGGCACTGCCTTGCTTTTCAACGATCTGGCCCAGGCGCTGGACGCCTTCCTTAGCGGAATGGATGTAAGGCAGAATCACGTCCAGCATGGAAGCTTCGGAGATCCCGTTCTTGACTAAGTTGTCAGCCTTCAGGCCCTTTTTGTTGGTCGTGCCTGATTCGGTAGCACTCATGGCCACATTTTCGCTGTTGATCCCGCTCTCGCCAAAAATCCACTGGCCGTTAACCTGTTCGCCGTCTGGCGTGCTGGTATAGCGTAGGGCAGTCTTCGGCAAGCTAGTCTTTAAGCCGTTGTCTTCAGAAACATAAGTGGTCGGGCCATTGCTGGTTGCCTGGTGAATAGAAGTGCTTGGACCAGGCGCCAACGTCTTCATTACGGGCAACCAGGGTTGATCCGTCGGTCGTGGCCTTCTTGCCAACTACTACAGTCGTGCAAGCCTTAACAGATGTGGCGGTAAAAGCAGCGGCCAGGCCCAGGGCACCGGCAGCCCAAATAAACTTACGCATGATATTTCCCCCTATCAAACATAATCCTATCAATCACACAGCAGCGCTTGTTAGCGCTTGCTAAAAGAAATCATAAGCCTCTTACCATTAAATTATAACCCTATACAAAAAGAGAAACTACTTTATTAAGTAGGAGCTGGGCAAGAAATTATCGGAAAATGAGAAAGATTTTTACATACAAAATAGGGGATAGCTAGATTATACCGGTTGAAAAAAGGACCGGCTCTTTTTCGGAGCTGGTCCTTTTGCCTGCTAAGCAGGCAAAATAATTATTTTTTTACCGGCCGCTTTCTTCTTGCAGCTGCAGGACCCGGTCAGCGATGGTTTCACTAGTGACCAGGTGGGTGATGATGCCCGACTTGAGGGCGCCTAAGAGGGCTTCAGACTTGAAGCGGTCGTTGACCACGACGAAGCGAACCGGGGTCTTGACGATCTGCTGGTCGGAGATGCCGATGATCTTGTCAGTAATTGAACTGAAGAAGTGGCCTTCATGGTCGTATGGCCGGCCGAAGATCATGCCGGAGATGCTCTTTTGGTGGATGTTCTTGAAGAGGAGGCTCTCGTATTTTTCGTGCAGGAAGCTTTCTTCTTCAAAGGCTTGCAGGGTGCCCAGGCTGGCTACCAGGAGGTCCATGTTGTCGTAGAGCTCATCCAACTGCTCGTAAAAAGGTTCCTTCTTGATCAAGTTGACCAGGTCGGGGTTGGAGGAGTAAAGGGGAGCGGGCAGGGCGCGGAAGTGGCCCCCGCATTGGGCAGCGGCGATGCTTTCCAGCGGATTCTTGCGGTCGTTGCCCTGGAGAGGATAGCCAACCAGCTGGACGAAGGTCAGGTCATCGTTTTTAACTTCCGTAAAGGAGTTGATGATGTCGAGCATGGTCGTGCCCCAGGTGATTCCGACGTTCTTGCTGGACTGCATGTAGCTCTGGATCTGTTCAGCGGCAAAGCTGACGATCTTTTCGCTGTCCTGGTTCTTAGTCTCCAGCTTCTTTAAGATAAAGGCTTCCTTGAGGCCAAACTGCTGGCGGAAACTCTTTTCCAGGCCGGGATTCTGCTTGGCTCCTTCCTTGATGTTGATCTGGACGATGCCGGTCTTTTCAGCATCGCTTAAGGCCTTGTCGATGAGGTAGCGGGACAGGTTGTATTTGGCGGAAATTTCGGCGATGTTGAGTTTGCTGATGTAGTAGTCGTGTGCGATGTTCGCAAGCTGGTCGTTGCTGAGCTGCATGATTTCCTCCCAATTTTAGACATTTAAAAGACTATTTAAATATTGTAAAGCAAAAGGTTACTTTTGTAAAATAAGTAAAAAGGTATCACTTTTTGAAAAAGGAAAAAAGAACTAAAAAGGGTAAAAAAGAAGGGGGAATCAATCGATTCCCCCTTCGGCATTGTCTGATTTTAGTACCAGTTGTGAGCCAGCCAGAATCTCTTGGCGTTGACCCATGAACCGTAACGGCCGTAAACGTAGCGGTCAGCAGTCCGTTCTTGGTTCTTCTTGGACAGGTCACCGCCCAGGTAAGAAATCAAGAGTTGGTAGCGGCCGTAACAACTGCCGTTTCTGGCAGTGTAGTAACCGCTTGATTCCCGCATAGCGATCCAGTACTTAGCTGCCTTTTCAGCTGACTTCTTAGCAGCCTTCTTCTTAGCGGCAGCTTTCTTCTTGGCAGCGGCCTTCTTTTTAGCGGCGGCTTTCTTAGCAGCAGCCTTCTTAGCGGCAGCGGCTTTCTTGGCGGCAGCCTTCTTAACGGCAGCGGCCTTCTTAGCAGCAGCCTTCTTAGCGGCAGCGGCTTTCTTGGCGGCAGCCTTTTTAACGGCAGCGGCCTTCTTGGCAGCAGCTTCAGCAGCCTTCTTAGTTGCCCTCTTCTTAGTAGTCTTCTTAGCAACCTTCTTGACTGCCTTCTTCTTGGAAGTCTTCTTCTTGCTCTTCTTAGTAGTCTTTTTAGCCTTCTTAGTGGTTTTCTTTACCATGCTAGTTGAAGTCGCGCTAGAAGTAGAAGTGCTTGAGCTTGCTGAAGCAGCAGTAGCTGAGCTTTGGTTAGCAGCGCTAGACTGGCTTGCGGCCTGGTCTTGGCTGGCTTGTTGGTCTTGACTAGTTGCAGTTGCTGATTGTTGGGTAGAACTTGCGTCATTAGTAGCCGCTGAAACGTTAGCGGCGGGAGCAACCACGAGGGCAACTGCAAAAGCAGTTGCTGATAAAACTTTCTTGAAATTGTGTTTGAACATCATATGGTAGAAACTCCTCACATGCTTCTCTTAAAAACTAAGTCTATGCTACTAAAGGAATATGACAGGACTGTTACAAAACGACCACAGCTCGTTAACAATCGGGTAAAATGCACATTTTTTTGGCAAAAAGATCATAAAAAAGACGGAAACAGGGCTGAAATTATTATTTTAAGCGCTTTAAATTAGCTATGCAGATAAGTAACATTAGTAACGATTGTCAAGAGAATGAAATAAAAGGAATTAATTTTCGTTAGAAACTGAACTGGCTGATCGAGTCCAAGGGGCTGAGGTAGACGAAAAACAGATATTTTGCGTTAAATGGCTTTATTTGGCCTTTTTTGCTAGAATAGAGAAGTGTGAATACAATATACGCGAGGAAAAATCAGACGCGGATTATAGGAGGAAACAATGGCCGTTAAGCGCTTTTACGAAACATTCCATCCAGATCACTACGATCTGTACATCGACGTTGACCGGGCAGCAAGATCTTTCTCAGGGACTTCCACCATCCATGGTGAAATCCAGGAAGAAACTGTATTGGTCCACCAAAAGTACATGACCATCAGCAAGGTCACTGTTGACGGCAAGGAAGTGCCGTTTACTTTTGGCGACGACTTTGAAGGCATCAAGATCGAAGCCGGCAAGACTGGGGAAGCGGTCATCGCGATCGACTACTCAGCGCCTTTGACTGACACCATGATGGGGATCTACCCGTCCTACTACCAAGTTGACGGCGTCAAGAAGGAACTGATCGGGACCCAGTTTGAAACTACTTTTGCCCGGGAAGCCTTCCCATGTGTTGACGAACCAGAAGCTAAGGCAACCTTCTCCCTCGCCCTCAAGTTCGACGAACACGAAGGCGAAACTGTTTTGGCCAACATGCCAGAAGACCGGGTAGAAAACGGCGTGCACTACTTTAAGGAAACTGTCCGCATGTCTAGCTACCTGGTTGCTTTTGCCTTTGGTGAAATGCGGTCATTGACCACCCACACCAAGAGCGGGGTCTTGATCGGAGTTTACTCAACTCAAGCCCACACTGAAAAGGAACTGACCTTCTCCTTGGACATTGCCAAGCGGGCAATTGAATTCTACGAAGACTTTTACCAAACTCCATATCCGTTACCGCAATCACTGCAGCTGGCCCTGCCTGACTTCTCAGCCGGTGCCATGGAAAACTGGGGTCTGGTAACCTACCGGGAAGTCTACCTGCTTTTGGACCCGGACAACACCACTTTGGAAATGAAGAAGCTGGTTGCGACTGTGGTGACCCACGAACTGGCCCACCAATGGTTCGGTGACCTGGTAACCATGGAATGGTGGGACAACCTCTGGCTGAACGAAAGTTTCGCCAACATGATGGAATACTTGTCAGTTGACCACCTGGAACCTAACTGGCACATCTGGGAAATGTTCCAGACTTCTGAAGCAGCGTCTGCCTTGACCCGGGATGCAACCGACGGGGTACAGTCAGTGCACGTGGAAGTTAATGACCCGGCTGAAATCGACGCCCTCTTTGACGGGGCCATCGTTTACGCCAAGGGGTCAAGAATGCTGGTCATGGTCCGGTCACTTTTGGGCGATGAAGCCTTGAGAAAGGGCTTGAAGCGCTACTTTGACGAGCACAAGTTTGGCAACGCGGCAGGTGACGACCTCTGGGATGCCTTGTCAAAGGCCACTGACTTGAACATTGGGGAAATCATGCACACTTGGCTGGACCAGCCAGGCTACCCAGTGGTGAATGCTTTTGTTGAGGACGGCCACTTGAAGCTGACTCAGAAGCAATTCTTCATCGGTGAAGGCAAGGAAGTCGGCCGCAAGTGGGAAATTCCGCTTAACGCTAACTTCAAGGCACCGAAGATCATGTCAGACGTTGAACTTGACCTGGGCGACTACCAGGCTCTGCGGGCAGAAGCCGGCCACGCTCTGCGCTTGAACGTGGGCAACAACTCCCACTTCATCGTGAAGTACGACCAGACTTTGATGGACGACATCATGAAGGAAGCCAAGGACTTTGATCCAGTTTCCCAATTGCAATTGCTGCAAGACCTGCGGCTTTTGGCAGAAGGCAAGCAGGCTTCATACGCTGACGTGGTACCAGTTCTGGAACTCTTCAAGAACTCAGAAAGCCACATTGTCAACGATGCTCTGTACACGACTGCTGCTAAGCTGCGGCAATTTGCCCCAGCCGGCAGTGAAGCTGACAAGAACCTGCGGGCTCTGTACAACGACTTGTCCAAGGACCAAGTTGCCCGTTTGGGCTGGCTGCCTAAGGCAGGGGAAAGCGATGAAGACATTCAGACCCGGCCATACGTTTTGTCTGCTAGCCTTTACGGCCGCAACGCTGATTCAGAAAAGCAAGCCCACGAAATCTACGTGGAATACGCTGATAAGTTGGCAGAACTGTCCGCTGACATCCGGCCATACGTTTTGATGAACGAAGTTGAAAACTACGGGTCAAGCGAATTGACTGACAAGCTGATCGGTTTGTACCAGGCAACCAGTGACCCATCATTCAAGATGGACCTGAAAGCCGCGATCGTGACGAGCAAGGACGAAGGCGAACTGAAGAAGATCGTTTCCTGGTTCAAAAACGCTGAAATTGTTAAGCCGCAGGACTTGCGCGGCTGGTTCAGCGGCGTTTTGTCCAACCCGGCAGGTGAACAGCTGGCCTGGAACTGGATCAGAGACGAATGGGCATGGTTGGAAAAGACGGTCGGCGGCGACATGGAATTCGCTACCTTCATCACTGTCATCTCCCGCGTCTTCAAGACCCAGGAACGCTACGACGAATACAACGCCTTCTTTACTGACAAGGAAAGCAACATGCTGCTGAACCGGGAAATCAAGATGGACCGGAAGGTCATCGCTAACCGGGTAGACTTGATTGCCAGCGAACAAGCTGACGTCAACGCCGCGGTTGCTGCTGCTTTGCAAAAGTAATTGAATAGAGCATAAGAAAACTGTTTCCGGTAAGAGCTGGAAACAGTTTTTTGTATGTATTCAGACTAAGTTTAGGCGAATTCCGTCACGTCTTTGACATCATAACGGACAGTATCTGGAACGACTTCACTTGGGGCCGGTTTGCCAATGGAGATGGCCATCACTGGGATATATTGTTCTGGATCTAAGCCAAATTCTGCGGCTGCCTTGCTTGCATCATAGCCAGCCATTAGGTTGGTTTCGTAGCCGTGTTCACGGGCAACCAGCATCAGTTGCATGGAGACGAGTGAGGCATCAACCATTGCGTCTTCAACTAACATTTGCCGGTCAGCCTTTTCGTAAAGTGGAAGGAAGGTGTTAACCGCGGCATCGCGTGCTTCTGGAGTTACCTTCTTTTCTTCTACCATGCTAAGAGAATCGCCCTTTTGCTGGCTTTAGGCTCAGGCTTTGAAGCGGTCAGCGCCATTCTTGAAGGGCGTGCAGGCAGGGATCCTCATGGAGAAGGGGAAGAGAAAGCTCAAGGAGAGCGAACCTGTCCAGAAACTTAAGGAATTAGCTGATAAATAGAAAACAACACACCAAAAAAGGATCTACCTTCTCGATGAAGATAGATCCTTTTTCATATGTAATTTACTTCTTAGTAAACGATCACAGGCATGTGCACCTTAACCGCATCCCAAACGGACTTGATTTCACTAGGCCGGATGTTGACGCAGCCGTGTGACCCGCCTTCCAGGTAGGCCGTGCTTGACCAGTCTGTCCGCCATGACGCGTCGTGCAGCCCGCAGCCGCTCATCGTAAACGGCATCCAGTAGCTGACCTTAGAAGCGTAGTTCGACCCGTTGTCGTTCTGCCCTCTTAAAGTAGCGCCCTGCTGCTTGTACATGATGTACCAAACCCCAGTAGGCGTAGCGCTGTCGCCCTTGTTGGCCGTCCCCGTAACCACGTCAGATACAGTTACGACCACCTTGCCGTTGACAACCACCCACATGTCCTGTCTGGCGATTGACACAACCACATAGCTGTTGCCCAGCCCATTGTTGCTCTTGCCGTAGCCCAGACCTTGCGTGGTGTAGCCTTCACCATAGATGTGGTTCTTCCCGTCAATGGTCTTCTTGCCAGTCTCATAAGCTGACAGAACCGCCTTCTTGGCGCTGGCCGTCCAGATCCCCCAGCCGTAGCTCTGGTTGGTAACGGTGATGGTTGACCCGGCTGGCGTCTTGAACTTGTAGCTCTTGCCCAAAGTCTTGACTTCCTTGTCCATGGCGTTCAGTTTCGCTGTCAGCTTGCTTGCGTCGTCGTAGTGGACAGCGCCGCTGTAGTAGCTGACTTGGGTCAAGTAGTCTTTAGCTGCCAGGGTAAAAGTCTTCCCCGCCACAGAGTAGTCCACGCTGGCCGCGGTAATGGCCTTCAGCTTGCTCTTGCCCTTCTTCAGAGCCGTGTTCTCGTAATTGTAGCTCTGGTCAGTCGGCAGCTGGGTGTACTGCTTGTCAAAGTACTTCTGGACCTGCTCCTTGCTGATAGTTGTCAGCTTGCTGTCACGAACAGCACTGATCTTGCCGTCCTTGTAGACCAGCTTGTTGACAGCCTTGGCCTGGATCTTTTCGACCGCTTGGTCAACCGTCAGCTTGCCCACCTTGACGCCATAGATAGTGACGTTAGCGTTGAAGTGCTTCTTGTTTTCCGCCGGAACGGTTGCCTGGTGCTGTTGGTAGGCATTGTGGCCCCAAATACCCGCGCAGGCCAGGAAGATAACCGCCACACCCGTGATAATCAGGTATTTGCTGCCTTGAGTGTTTTTCTTCCGGTAGTCTTTGCGAGAAGTCATTAATAACTCCAATCTGTTCATTCAAAAGATTGTGTTCAGTATAATACGAATCGCTTAGCGATTAAAATGTACGGAGAGATCTTTAATATGAATTTAAAATTTTGTCTCCGCGATATCGTCCTCCGGCCGGTGGCCTTGAATCCGCACCAGTTGCCAGGCAAAAGGACTTTCTTGCTTCTTTAACTGAACCGTCAGGACTCCGTTTTCAAAAACAAATTCACATTCTTCCCGGCCGTCGATCCATTCGATCCGGTTTGGCGCTTCCGTCAAGCCAGTCACCTTGACCTCTGCAGGATAAGGGGCCTTTAAGAAAAGGTAGGCCTGGTAGGGCGCGTGCCGGTTGGTCAAAACAAAAGCCTCTGCCGCGTCAGCTGACAAGTCACTTTCCTGGCCTTCATTAACCGCGTGGCCAAACTTGTGCATCCAGGCGTTCAAAGCGTCTAAAGCCGCTTGGTCAGCTTCGTCTTCGCCGTCGACGTCAACGACTAAGGCCTGGCCGGCCTTTCTGGCAGCTAGCAAAGCGTCCACGACTTCATCTGCCTTGTAGTGCTGGCCAGCTTGGTCTGGCAGGTAGGCGATGGTGTACTTTTCGCAGGCCGCTTTTAATTCTTCCCGGCCGCTGACGGCGCGGGCACCGATGTCCCTTGCCCGGCGGACCAGAGCATCCGCGTTTACATTTGCCTCAGTTGGGTTAAAATTTAAGATAATCGCAAAATCAGGTTTGATCATGCTTGCTCCTCCTTATTGTTAAACATATGTTTTATTTTACTAGATTATTAATAGGATGTAAAAAATGAAGATTGTAATTTCCCCCGCTAAAAAAATGCAGACAGACGGCGGCTTTTTGCCGAAAAGCCAGCCCGTCTTCCTCGACCAGGCTGAGGAGCTTTGGTCCTATTTGCATTCCTTAGATCAAGCTGGCCTGGAAAAAGTCTGGCGGGCCAATGCCAAAATCACCGAAGAAGCCCGGCAGATGCTGGCTGCTGACCTAACTCAGCCGCAATTACCAGCCCTCTTTGCCTACAGTGGCCTGCAGTACCAGTACCTGGCCGCCGATGTTTTAGACCAAGCCGGGCTAGACTACCTGGATCAGCACCTGCGCGTTTTGTCCGGTCTTTACGGCAGCCTTCGCCCCTTTGACGGGATCGTGCCCTACCGCCTGGAAATGAAGAGCCCCCTGCCTGCCTTTAAGTATAAGAGCCTTTATGAATTCTGGGGAGAAAAAGTTTACCAAGAGCTCTACCAAGATGATTCCGTGGTCCTCAACCTGGCTTCCAAGGAATACAGCCATCTCCTGACTCCGTTCTTAAAAGAGGGAGACCGCTTGCTTGAGGTCGTCTTCCAGGAAGAGAAAAACGGCAAATGGCGGACCCAGGCAACTCATGCCAAGATGGCCCGGGGCCGTTTAGTCCGCTGGCTGGCGGAAGGGGGCCGGGACTTGTCCGACCTGCCGGGCTTCACCGACTTCGGCTATGCCTTTGCTCCTGACCAAAGCGGGGAAGACCGGGTAGTTTTCCGGAAGAAGGCATGACAATTTTTCACAAAGTGCGAAAAAGAAAAAATTACACTTTTAAAAGGCTAGGAAGCGCTTGCTGACCGGCCTTTTTTCTTTTGTGCAATAAATTATAAAATTGGCAACGTTTTCAGATGTGATTTAATAGAAACAGAGATTGAAACACAAAAAAGAAAACTGTAAGGTGAGCTAGAATGGAATATCATAAGTTAACTGCTGAAGACATCGAAAACTTGCGGCCAATGATTGCCGACCCAGAACGTTTTATTACTGAAGTAACTGGACACTGGGACCACGACCAATTCAAGACTGTCCGGGCTATGCCTGACCTTGACCTGGTAATCCAGCCAACCACGGCTGATGGCAGACAAGCCATTTACCTACATGCCAGCACCAGCCATGCACTGGGCTACTGTAGCCGGCAACATCAGCCGCCGGCGGCTTGAAGGCCATCAAGTACGGGGTAACCCGTGAACACATCCGGGAAGTCAAGGTTGCCTTGACTGACGGCAAGGTTTACAAGTTCGGTTCCAAGTCAGTTAAGTCATCATCCGGCTACTCCTTGAAGGACCTAATCATCGGTTCTGAAGGGACTTTGGGCGTCATCACTGAAGCTGTTCTCCGTCTTTACCCAAGACCAAAGCACGCTTTGAACGCCATCATTCCTTTCCCAACTCTGGACGATGCCATCGAATCAGTTCCAGCTATCCTGGCTTCCGGCGTTGTGCCAACCACTGTTGAATACATGGGCCGCAAGGTCTTGAACCTGTGGGAAAAGTACTACGACGCTACTTTCCCAATCAAGAAAGGCGACGGCTTCATCATCCTGGGCATCGACTCCTTCACGGCCAGCGACGCTGAAGCCCAATTGGCTCAAGCTTTGGAAGCAGTCAAGCCATTCCACGCTTTGAAGGAAACTGTCTTGAACGCTGAATCAGACGAAGCCAAGACCATCTGGGACGCCCGTGAAAAGCTGAAAAGCTGCTTTTGGCCATCCAAAAGTCAACTCCTAAGATGGACGAAGTCGACGTTTCCGTGCCGATCAACAAGATTCCGTTGGTTCTGCACCGGATCGAAGAACTGGAAAAGGAAGAAGACATGCGGATTCCTAACTTCGGCCACGCCGGCGACGGTAACCTGCACATCTACCTTTGCTCAGACGACATGACTGACGAAGAATTCGCCAAGAAGGGCGACAACGTTATCTCTGAACTCTACAAGACCGCCAAGTCAGTGGACGGCAACATGTCCGGTGAACACACGGGGTTGGCTACGCCCGCCAGAACTACTACGAAGACTTCTACGGCAAGGACTACACCGACTTGCTCAGAAAGGTCAAGGGCCTCTTCGATCCTAAGGGCATCCTTAACCCAGACAAGATCTTCCCGTTAGACTAAAGCACGGCTTCCTCCGCGCGGCAAGCTTCAAAAATCCGAAGCAAAAATAATCAAGAACTAATCAACTAAGCAAATCAAGAATTAACCAAAAACCGAAAAGAACAAGTACCTAACAGTAAGTACATAAAAACAACAAAACAACATTTTAATTTTTAAGCTTCACAAATTAATTATCACAGGGAAGGGCTGCTCCGGCAGCCCTTTTTTGTGCAGGAAAAGTGACACTGCGTCACCTTTTGTGTTGGCACGGTGTCACTTTAGGCATATACTGGAAAACAATTGAGGGTGACACGGTGTCACGGAGGTGAAAAATGGTCAAGGCAACTTTTGAGAATTTAAGTAAAGACAAGCAGGACCGGGTAACAGAGGCCCTGCTCAAGGAATTCAGCGCCCATACTTTGGCCAGCGCCCAGGTGGCGCGGATCGTTAAGGAAGCCGGGATTGCCCGGGGGGTCTTTTACAAGTACTTTGAGGATTTGACGGATGCTTACCAGTACCTGTTCAAGCTGGTTATGCGGGACCTGCACACGGGTCTGACCGGCCGGATGGGGGCAGACGAGCTCTATCAGATGACCAAGGACTTTGTGACCAAGGCTACTGGCAGCCAGTACTATGACTTGATCCGCCTGCACTACGCGGCTAACGAGGCGCTTTTGCCAAGCAACAAGCACAAGCAGATGCCGGCCTGTGCCTGGGCGGCCATGGCCTTGTCACACGAGGCGATCAAGGAAGCCTTGCTGGACCCGGACAAGGCAGATTTTTACTTAGACCGGGAGCATGAGGCTTTAGAGAGGCTCTTTAGCCAACATAAATAGGCAAGCTGGGAAAAGACATAAGAAAGGAAGAAAGCAGAAAAAATGTTTTTAGCACTAAAAGAGATCAAGCATGAAAAGATGCGGTACGGCTTGATCGTCTTCATGATTTTTCTGATCGCGTACATGATTTTGGCAACCTGGGGCCTGGCATACGGCCTGGCCCGGGAAAACACGGTGGCTTTGGAAGGCTGGCAGACCAAGAGCGTGGTCTTGAACAAGAACGCCAACCTGTTTATGAACAGTTCGATTTTGACCAAGGACGACTTGAAGAAGATCGACTTGACTGACAAGGAAGCCGTGGTCGGCGAACTGCAGGTAGTGGCCAAGAAAAAGGGCAAGACCGGGATTAACGCCCAGTACATGGGGGTTAAGAAGGGCGAATTTATCTACAAGGACCAGGATGTAATTGCTGGCCGACGCGCTAAGAGCAAGTATGAAGTCACGGCTGACAGTAGCTTTAAGGACAAGGGCTACAAGCTGGGCGACAAGGTAACCTTGAACGGGTCAGACCACAAGTACACGATCGTCGGCTTCGTCAGGGATGCCAAGATTAATATTGAACCGATCATGTGTGGCTTTTTGCCGGCATGGAAGGAATTAAAGAACGTGGCACCGGGGATTGAAGCTTCCGGGATCATTTCCCAGCGGAAGCTGTCTGTTAGGGGGAAGAACTTCAAGACTTACGGGATTAAGGAATTTACGCAAAAACTGCCGGGCCACTCTGAACAGAACATGACTTTTGAATTGATGATTGCTTTCATGTTCATCATTTCCCTGGCCATCGTGGCAGTCTTCCTGTACATTTTGACTATCCAGAAGCTGCCGAACTACGCAGTTCTGCGGGCACAGGGCGTGCCGGCCAAGACTTTGATCTGGGCCACGGTCAGCCAGAGTCTGCTTTTGGTAACGAGCGCTTTGGTCCTGGCTCTTTTGGCAATCTGGGGCACGGCGGCCGCGATACCGGCATCTGTTCCGATGGCCTTTACGCCAGGGATTTTCCTGGCAACGATCGGTGGGATGTTGGTAATGGCTCTGCTGGGCGGGCTTAACCCAGTTAGAACGATTTTGAAGATTGACCCGGTACAGGCAATTGGAGGCTAAGATGGCAGCGATTGAAATTAAGAACGTGAAAAAAGTTTACGGGCAGGGGGATGCAGCGACGGTTGCCCTCAAGGGGGTCGACTTCAGCGCGGATACTGGCAACGTGGTTCTGTTGATGGGACCAAGCGGGGCCGGGAAGAGCACCCTGCTGACGATTATGGGTGCCTTGCAGACCGCGACGAGCGGGAAGGTGGAAATCGACGGCCAGGACATCAGCCGGTTGAAGGAAAAGGACCGCAGCCGCCTGCGTTTGAACAAATTGGGCTTTATTTTGCAGGCCTACAACCTGGTGCCTTACTTGACGGTTAAGGAGCAGTTCCAGCTGGTGGACAAGGTGAAGAAGACCGGCAACTTGCGCCAGGAAGAATTAAAGGATCTTTTGGCTGACCTGGGGATTGAGAACCTGGTCAAGAAGTATCCGGAGAACTTGTCAGGCGGGCAGAAGCAGCGGGTGGCAATCGCCCGGGCCATGTACGCCAACCCGAAGATTTTACTGGCTGATGAGCCAACGGCATCACTGGACAGTGAACGGGTGGAAGAAGTCGGCCGCTTGTTTAAGAAGCTGGCCAAGGATGGCGGGAAGGCGATCATTTTGGTCACCCACGACCCGCGGCTGGAAAAATACGCTGACCACATCTATGACATGATGGACGGGCAGTTGACACAAAGAAAATAACAGAAGAAGGCTCCGCTCAGGCGGTGACCGGATACGCGGAAAAATGACCGGATCTGAATTTTTGGTGTGGGAAGTTTAAGTCTTTACTTGAAAAGTCAATGCATTTTAGTAATCGAATTGGAGGAGATTTAATTGTATATTAGAGAGCGACTAAAGTCGCCAAAAGTGTATATAGGGATAGTAATAGGCACGATAATTGTGCTTTCTCATTTTATTTCTGACTATTTCGTAATTAAACCACAGCTAGATGGAAACGTTGCTTTTTTCACGCCCTATACACGATGGATTGGCTATGATACTGCTGCAATGACAACTTTTTATTATACTTTGTTGCCATTGTTAGCCTGTTTGACAGCAAACCAGCTTTTCTATCAAGATCTAAAAAGTGGTTTTATCAAGCATGCGGTTAAAGAACAAGGAGTCGCAAAGTACAGCCTTTCCCACTTGGGGATCAGCTTCTTGGCAGGCTTTTTGACAGTATCCTTGCCGCTGCTCCTGGACTTTGTGCTTTATTACTGCAGCTTGCCTAATATGAAGCCAGATCCTGTTTTAAATATGAGCGCGGGTGTTACGTCAGATTTAACCTATCTTGCTGGTCTGTACTATTCAAATCCCTTGCTGCACGTAGCTTTCTACCTATTCCTGGCAGGACTTGCCGGGGGCTTGGCCGCTACCATTTCTTTGGCTGTAACGTGCTTTATCAGCAATTATTTTACTGATGTAGCCATGGCCTTCCTGTTGTCGTTGATTCTTAACGCCTTTTCAGCAGCAACGACTTCGGCACTTTTTTCGCCAAACCTTTTTGTCATACCAGTTTGCCCGCTTTACATTCCTTCTTTATCGATAGCTCTGTCAGAGCTACTTTTAGGAACGCTTCTGTTTAGCTTGATCTATCTTTATGGGGTAAGACGCCATGTCTTTAGTTAACTACTTGCGGCAAAAGAGCGGATCCTGGCTGGCGATAAAAAGTATCTTGTTTGTGCTGATCTGGACAGGGGTTTACACAATTTTGATTCTGTCAAATGCAAAAATCGTTGAGCCTGGTACGCCGGCTTTAAGCAATGCCCGTTTGACTGTCAGCAATCTTCACAACCAGCTTTATTTCCTTGCTCCTTTGCTGATAGTCAGCAGTCTGCTTTTCTTCAGCCGCCCTCAAAGCATAGAATTTTTCTACTTGACCTTAAAGAAACGGTTGCGGCAGTACTTGCTGATCTATACCATTCTTGAAACCATCTTGCTCATCAGCAGTTTTTTGCTCAGCTTCGTGATTTCAGCTTTTGTGACGAAAGCGCCACTGGCTTCACAAATCGGCTTAGAATCCTTGCTTTTGCTGGCACATTATTTAGGTGTTTTTGCCTTGCTCTTCTTTTTAGAGACCGCGATCTTCCTGGCTGGTAAATTGCGGGCTGGAGCGGCAATTGAAACCTTGCTTTTGCTGGATGCCTTTTGCCTTGACCGGCTGGGCTGGTCTGTTTTCTTAAATCATGGTCTGGCAATTGTTCCTGGCCAGGGCTTCTTCGTGGCCGTTCCGGCAGTCTACTTGGCTTATGGCCTCTTGCTTTACTACTATCTGGCCAGCCGGGCCTTCTACCAGGAGGTCAAATATGCTTAACAAGACCTTATTAAAAAGAAACTTGCAACTGTACTGGCATAACATCAAGTTCCGCTTTCTTATCGTTTATCCGGCAATGCTCTTGCTTTTAGCTTTTAAAAGCTGTCAGGGGATGGCCGGGATCCGGCTCTTTTCCGGCGTTTTGCAGGTCCCAGGAGCAATCGTCTTTCCTTTTGACTGGCTCTTTATAATGCTGGCTGTCTTTTTAATTATTGGTGACAGCCCCCGGGAGCTCTTCCTAAAGGACTATCCAATTGTTAGTCGGGTTCCTGACGGCAGCTATCTGGCGACGATTTATGTTATGAATGCCAGCTTGACGGTCATGATTTGGCTGACTTGGCAGCTTTTTGGCGGCTTGCCACTAATCTTTTCTTTAGAAATGCTGTTGATTTTTCTGGCCTTGACTGCCCTGTATGCCAGTTTGCAGTTCTTTATTTCATCCTTGCTAGATCTGGGACTGTACGCGGCAATATTTATACTGGCGATTCTGGTCAACCAGCTGCCTTTTCTGTCCAGCTTGATGTATTTACGCTACTCAGCTCACTGGGCGGACGGCCTGCTTGGTTCTGCCCTCTGCCTGTTGGCAGCCTGGATTCTCAGCCGAATGATAAAATATATCGATTTTTCTTTGGAGTAAAAAATGACGAAAATTATAGAAGTTGACCATGTCACCAAGCGCTTTAAAAACAAACTGGCCCTTAATGATGTTTCCTTCAGCATTGATGCTGGCAAAATCTATGGCTTCCGAGGCCCCAACGGGTCAGGCAAGTCCGTGACCTTCAAAACCGTTCTCGGCTTTATCCGGCCAAACTCCGGGACTGTCAAAGTTTTGGGCAAAAAAATCCGCCAGGACGTCATCTTTGCCCCGGACACCGGCTTCGCGATTTCTGAATACGGCCTGCTGGAAGACAAAACCGGCCTGGAAAACCTCAACCTGCTCAAAGTCTTGAACGATGACCAGGCCAGCCAGGCAGAAGCGATCTTGCAGCGGGTAGGCCTGGATCCAGCCAATCCCTTGAAACTGAAAGAGTATTCTCTGGGCATGCGGCAGCGGCTTTTGATCGCGGCCGCCCTCCTAGGCGACAAGCAGATCCTCCTTTTTGATGAGCCAACCAATGCCCTCGATGAAGATGGGCAGGACTTTTTGGCCCAGCTCCTGCTAGAATTGAAGGACCAGGGCAAGACCATCCTCGTCTCCAGCCATGACAAAGACTTCCTTAACCAGGTCGCCGATCACATCTTCGTTTACAGCGAAGGCAAGATTGTCAAAGAATTGGAGCAAGACCATGAAGTTGAAGCATAAAGGAATCTGGTTCTCTGTAATCTTGCTCTTGTGCCTGCTGGGCCTTTTTCTAAGCAAAAAGCATATCGACCAAGTCTACCGGAACTTACAGGTCTCCCAAACTGAAGTCAGTCAGACTGCCTATAGCAAGGTTAGCCAGAATCTGGCCGTCAAAAGCGGACAGGGCGAGACTGAAGGAGGCAACTACCTGGCAACCATCTATGTCAAGGCCAAGACTGGGCAGAAGCTGTCCAGAAATGATTTCTACCTTTATCAAGGTCTGAAAGAGGGAACGACTATGATCGACTCTTTAAAGATCAATGGCCAGGCAACTAGCCGCCTGCGATCCGGCGTAAACAAGGTCCAGGTCAAGGCCTCGAAAAACGGCAATGAGCAATATCTCTACTTGCTCGTCAACCCCAAAAAAGGCAAGTACGTCAAATATCATTTCAATCTGCAGAAATGAGAAATAGAAGTTAGAAAAAGCAAAAACAGGCGCGAAAGCAGCAATGGTGCACTTTCACGCCTGTTTTAATATGCTTTTTTACAAGTTCGGGTCCATCTGGAAGCTGAGCGGGGAATCGCCCGTCTGCTGGGTAATCAAGCTGCTGATCAGCTTGTTGTAGATATCCGTCACTGTCTTGGCCATCTTGGCATTGGCCTCATCCGCGATCGCCGTGGCCTGGCTTGGGTCAGCATGCAGCTTCTGGTCGTATTCATAGCGGAGGCGCAGGACCTTTTCCTTGGCTTCCGTCTGGGCGTTGGTCAGTTCCTTGCCGTACTTGCCCCAGTTCCGGTCAACCAGAACCCCGGCCAGCTTGAAGATCCAGTAGGCAGAGTTCGGGCTGTAGTCGACCTTGCCATTGCCCCACATGTAAGGCACCTTGGTCCCCTGCGGGAAGAAGGGAATGTAGACACTCTGGGCCGTAACCCCCATGGCTAGCCAGTGGTACATGTCCTCGCCCTTAAGCTGCAAGAGGTGGGATTCCTGGGTCGTCGCCACCCCAATCGGCCGGAAAGTTGCCTGGCCCGCGTTCTTCGGGTTGGTCAAGTCGTATTCCGTGTTGCTGTAGTGGCTGGCCAGGACCGTCTGGGCGTCCTGGATGCTGAGCGGCCGATCTGCCTTTTGAATAAAGGGCAGGTCAAAAGACTGTGGCTCTTGCTTGACTGACGGGGTCAACAGCTTTTGCCCGTACCAAACCCGCGGGGTGTTGTAATGCAGGTCGCTCTCGCTTCTCGTGCCAAAAATTTCCCGCCAGTTGAACTTGGCTTCCTTTGGCCAAAGCTGGTGCTCATAAACGAATTCTTGCAGTCCGGCTGAATAAAGGAAGTTGGCCGGATCCTTAAAGTCGATCTCCTGAATTGACAGCTGGTTGGCAACCACCGTGTAGGAGTCGTCCGGGATTCTCTGGGCAACCCAGTGGTGGCCGGACCCGATTTCCAAGTACCAGGCCTCGTCTCTGTCCGCAAACAGAATCCCGTTTGATTCAGCCGCCCCGTACTTTTCCACGATTTCGCCCAAGCGCTTGACCCCTTCTTGGGCCGTCTTGACGTAAGGCAAAACAATAGTCACCATGGCTTCTTCCAGCAGGCCCTTTTCAGCGTCAAAGGGGTCGATGGCCAGAACCCGCTCGTTGGCATAAGCACTTTCCGTAGCACTCATTGCCACATGGTGCTCATTGATCCCGTCTTCTTCAAAAAGCCCGTACTTTTTCGTCCATTCTGGAGTGGATGAATATGCAAAGGCCTCCTCTGGCAAATCAATTGTGAACTTGTTATCATGTGACTTGAAAGTCTTGGCTCCTGCTTGCCGCTGGTGGAAGGCCAGGTGCTTGGGCCAGGCCGTCCGTGAGTCTTCATTGCGGCCAATAATCACGCTGCCGTCAAGGCTAGCCTTTTTCCCGATCAAGATTGAAGTGCAGGATGAACGTCCGTGTGTTGTCATAATTTGTCCTCTTTTCTCCTTTTGCTCTTGTTTAGATTTTACCTTGTTTTGCCTCCGCCCGCAGGGACGGGGTTTATCTGCTTAACTTTTTACTAAAAATACGCCGCTGGTTAGATATTGTGCTAATATATAATTAGTGCGAATAAGCGTTTTTTATAGGCTGATTGCCGATGATTCATTAGTCTAAGCTAATAGAATCAGCTTGAAAAGCTTGTTCTGGTTAGGAATGAAATATTAAAGTGTTTTCAGAATATGATGAAATTAAGTGGAGCAGATGATGGCCAGAAGGAAAGAAATTGATCGCGAGCGAATATTGGACATCGCCTACAAGAAGGCCTTGACCGACGGGATCGAGAACTTGACTGCCCGCAGCATTGCCCAGACTGGCCACTTTTCAACTCAACCGATCTATTTGGAATTCAAGAACATGGATGGCCTGCGCAAGGAAGTGCTTAAGCGCGTCTCCCGCACCTTGCGCGATGAAATCCTGCAGAAGAAATTTATTGGCGAGCCCTTATACGATGTTGACCTCTCCTACCTGCAATTTGCCCGCGACCACCGGAGCCTGTTCTCAACGATTTTCGTCAATGGGGAATTTGGTGACGACTTAATCCGCGATACCTTGATGGACCTGGGCCACACCAAGCTCCGCGAACAGTACCAGCGCGACCTTGACCCGGAACTGGAGAAGTGGCTCATCGCCCTCAACTGGATTATCGTCAACGGCCTGGCCGTAATGCTGGTCGATGGCCTGATTGACTATGACCAGGACAACTTCGTCCGGATCATCAAACGGCAGCTGGAAAGCCTTTTTGACCGCTGATCCATTTAAAAAATCAAACTATCAATCGGTCATTTTATCCTTGTAATTTTTTCACAAAAGCCCTGCTGAAACCCCTTTAATTTGGGTATAACTAGGGAAGTAATGGAAAATCTGAAAGGTGGTTTTTATGAAAGTTTTAGCTCTTAACGGATCTAACGCTGACAAGTCTTACAACGAAATGCTGCTGAAGTTCATTGCCAAGCACTTCGCTGATAAGTATGATTTTGAATTCGCGACCGTGAAGGGGTTGCCGATGTTTAAGGAAGGCCAGGAAGACCCGGCTGACGTGGCCAAATTGAGTGACCAAGTTGCCGCTGCTGACCTGGTTTTGATCGGGTCATCGGAACAACAGCACTCAGTAACCAGCGCTTTGAAGAGCGCCCTGGAATGGCTGTCAACCAACACTCACCCCTTCAACGGCAAGCCAGTCGTTATCGTGTCAACTTCACCGCTGGCCCAAGGGGGTGCCCGGTCACAGACCAAGCTGAAGACGATTTTGGCTTCCCCAGGCCTGCACCCGGTTGTCTTCAACGACGATGAATTCATGATGGGCGGGGCAGCTACTGCCTTTGACGAAAACGGCGATTTGAAGATTCCCGGTACCGTTGACTTCTTGGAACACTTCTTTGACGAAGTCGACGCCTGGTACGCACAAATCACGAAGTAAGTGGGGGGATTGCCAAATGAAATTATTAGCTATTGTCGGAACTAATGCCGATTTTTCTTTCAACCGTCTGCTCTGCCAGTTCATCGCCAAGCGCTTTGGCGATAAGGCGGAAATCAAAGTCGCTGAAATTGGCGACCTGCCAGCCTTCTACAAGGAAGGGCAAGCTGATGCCCGCGTTGCGGCATGGCGGGAAAAGGTTGACCAGGCTGACGGCTTGATCATCGCTACTCCAGAATACGACCACGCTATTCCAGCTGCTTTGAAGAGCGCTTTGGAATGGCTGGGCAGCCACGCTGGCAGCAAGGTTATGGCCTACAAGCCAGTCTGCGTTGTAGGCGTGTCCTTGGGCGTCCAAGGCTCTTCCCGCGCCCAGGAAGATGCCCGGGAAATCCTGCTGTCTCCGGACATGACGGCCAACGTTTTGCCAGGCAACGAATTGCTGATCGGCCAGGCTTACAGCAGCTTTGACAAGGAAAGCGGCGACCTGGTTGACGAAGCTTCAATCGCTCAGCTGGACAAGGTTATGGAAGCCTTCTTTGCTTTCGTTGCCCAAGCCAAGAAGTAATGTAAAAGAAAAACTGAAAAATAAGGCGGATAGCTTGGCGCTTCCGCCTTGTTTTGTTTTAAAATTATAGGGAGAAGTGAAGGAGGAGAAAAGATGGCAGGGGAGCTTTTACCCTTGAAAACAGTCCGTAATCCCCGGGACCTTGGCGGCTATACCGGCTTTGCCGGCAGGAAGATCAAGGCCGGACTTTTGCTACGGACCGGGACGGTCGCAACGATCAGTGAAGAAGATGGCAATTATTTGCGGGCTCGCGGGGTGAAAACCATCATCGACCTCCGTTCTCCGCAAGAATGCCGCAAGCGGCCGGATAAAAAGCT
>OIBE01000051.1_pt1 | contig 38149 bp, 30 predicted proteins | sample 1580961 | NCBI WGS metagenome assembly OIBE01 (sample SAMEA3882550, study PRJEB24775) | human gut metagenome | biome: human-associated habitat; feature: intestine environment; material: feces | place: Netherlands | collected 2009/2010
GCGAAAGCGTGGGCTCGGTGGGGGCGGCGTTGCGCTCCTTGTTGCGCTGTTTGCGGTCGCGCTGACGGCTGCGGCGGTCGTTGTTGCGATCGTCCTTGCGGTCGTTGCGCTCGTCGTTGCGCTTGTGCTGACGGCGGTTGGGGCGGGCGCCCTCTTCGTTCTCGACGCCCCCGTCAGCCGCGGCTGCCGGCGCATCGGTGCCGGATGGGGCCTCGCCCTCTGCCTTGGCGTCGGCGTTGGCATGGGTGCCGGAATCGGCGTCGCCCTGCTGCTCGGCAACCTTGGCCTTTGAAGACTTCTTGCGCGTACGCTTGGGCTTATCAGTTGCCGGTTGGTCGGAGTTCTCAGTCTCGGAAGCGGCATCGGCGGTTGCCTCGGAGGACTTGTCGTCGACGGGCTTGGCGTCGACCTTGGCCTTCGCCTTCGTCGAGCGCTTTGCCGCGGTGCGACGGCTACGGCCGGGGCGGACATCGGTGGGCTCGGCATCGGCAGATGCAGGAGCCTCGGTGGACGGAGCGTCCTGGACCGGGGCGTCGGCCGTGGCCGCGGGCTCGGCCGACGCCGCCGCGCTCCGAGCAGCAGCAGCTGCGGCAGCGGCTTTCTCGGCCTCAACAAACGCCTTGGGCTTGCGGCCGCGACGATGCGGGCGCAGAGCCGGATCAACGGCGGGAACCTCGCTGGCCTCAGCGGGCACGATGGGCTCAGCGGAGGAAGCGCCCTCCCCTGCCGCAGAACGAGTCGGAACTTCAACGACCTCAGGAGTCGGCTGCTCGGCGGGCTGCTGCGTCTTGGATGCCGTACGGCGACGCGTGCGCGACGCCGGCTTCTCGGCCGACTGCTCGGCAGCAGGAGCCTCGTTAGCCGCCGTGGCCTCGGGTACGCCCGGTGCAGTAAGCTCGGTCAATGCCGCGGCCTCGCGCTCGGCAGCGCGACGGCGGGCACGCACAACCTGGGCCTCGCTGACCTGTGCCAGTGCACGGGCCTGCGCGACCTCATCGGAAATGGGGGCCGACGCATCGGCGGCAGCGGGCCGCTTCGCGCGCGTGGCACGCGTCGTGCGACGCTTGGGCTTTGCGGTCTCCTCGCCGTCAACGGCAGGTTTGGCCACACGACGCGTGCGCTTGGGCTTAGCGGGTGCAGCCTCCTCGCTAGCAGCGGACGTGGTGGGCGTGGCGACCTTAGGCGCCTCGGGAGCCGGGGCCTGCGCCGGCGCGGGCACCACGGCCTGGTCCGACGTAACCGGTGCAGCGGGAGCCGTTTGCGTCGTCGTTATTTCGTTTTCTTGTTGTTGATCAGACACAGTGTTTGCTCAACTTTCTTTTCAAGCCCTGCGATCACATGCTCCCTGCATATACCTTCAGGGCGGCTAAACAGTCTAGCTCCGTCCAAATAACGACAAGCATCATTGATCTGTATCGAGATGATAGCGTCAAATACGCAGCGTTAGTGTAACACAACCGCTGCCACCTGCAACTTAGTCATCGGGGACGTTCTTAAACGACCAGTCAAAAGGAACACTCTTCCCCTAAGGCGCCTTGAAACGGAGCGACTAGGGAGCAAATCCGTGGCGTCGGGATTCGCCGTGCCACGAAACGCGCCTATCTACTACGCTTGCCTCCGGACCCCTGACCATACCCTTATATTTTCAAAAACAGCGAGTCCGCTACCTGCGGTTTTAATATCGAACTTTTCGGCATGATTCGGAGTATGCGACCAAACGTAGGAGATGGGTACGATTCGTGGCGGACGGGTCCGCACCACCCCTCCACGAGACAAAAATGATCCGTTTTCCTCCGTCCCCAAGGGGTCATCTTCAAAACTATGGCGGTTTACTACGATGAATCGCTCAACCACGACCACGCCAAAACCCGTAATAGTAAAACCCAAGCTAGATGGCTTGCACTTTTCGGTGAAATGCACGAGTGATTGGAATCCCTCGATTCATCGTAGTAAACCGGTATAGTTGCGATTTGGTAGCATTTTCCAGCAGACCAAATCGTCTCGCCAAACAAAAAAGTCCGACCTCCGCATAGGAGATCGGACTTTCAAGACTCAGTTAAACCAAGCCTACACGATCAAACGACCCGCAGATTACATCTGCTCGGGGGCAGAAACGCCAACGAGAGTGAGCACCAGGGCGAGCGTCACGCGGACGGCGTCGCATGCGGCCAGACGGGCGCGCGAGAGCTCGGGGTCGACGGGACGGCCCTCACTCGGCAGAACCTGGCAGGCGGCGTAGAAGCTGTGGAAGTCGCCGGCGAGCTCCTCGGCAAAGTGAGTCAGGCGGAACGGGGCGCGATCGCGGGCGCAGCTACCGATGAGGTCGGTGAGCTCGTTTAGCTTACGCGAAAGGGCAAGCTCGGTCGGGTCGGTCAGCAGCGAGTAATCGACATTCTCGCCAATGGCCTTCTCGGCGACGGCCTTCATGCCCATCTCGGCGGCCTGCTCGGCGGTAACGTCGGCGGCACGGCGCAGGATGGAGCACACGCGAGCGTGAGCGTACTGTACGTAGTACACCGGGTTGGAGTTGTCACGCTTCTTGACGGCCTCGATATCGAAGTCGACCATCTGGTTGGAGCTCTTGGAGATGAGCGTGTAGCGGGCGGCGTCGGAGCCGACCTCGTCGACGAGCTCCTGCAGGGTCACCATGGTGCCCTTGCGCTTGGACATACGGACGGGCTTGCCGTTGCGCAGCAGGTTGACGAGCTGGCCCAGCAGAACCTCAAACTTGCCGGGATAGCCAAGAGCGTCGCAGACGCAGCGGACGCGGTCGATGTAGCCGTGGTGGTCGGCGCCCCAGATGTCGATGACGTGGTCGACGCGCTGGAACTTATCCCAGTGATAGGCGACGTCGGAGGCGAAGTAGGTGTACTCGCCATCGGACTTGATTAGGACGCGGTCCTTGTCATCGCCCAGGTCGGTGGAGCGGAACCACAGGGCGCCGTCCTTGGTGTAGAGGTAGCCCATCTTGTCGAGCTTCTCAAACGCGCGATCGACGGCGGAGGTGCCGGCGGTCTCGCCCTCGGTGTCCTTCACATACAGCGAGCGCTCGGAGAACCAACGATCGAAGTCGCAGTTGACGGCATGGCAAAGGTCGCGCATGTTGTCGACCATCTTTACATAGCCGCGCTCGCGGAAGCTCTCCATGCGCTCCTGCGGATCGGCGTTGACCCACTTATCGCCGTCGGTGCGCCAGAACTCGGCGGCCTCGTCGATGATGTAGTCGCCGCCGTAGGAGTCCTTGCCCAGAGTCTCGGCAAAGTTGTCCTGATACGGATGGGTCTCGGGATGCTCGTCGCTCTCGTCGGCAACAAAAGCGTCGCGGTCGGCGATCAGCAGCTTGTGAGCTTCGTCGATATCCACGCCCTGCTTGGCGATGATGTCGGCAAGCTGCATATAGCGCGTGCTGATGGAGTTGCCGAAGGTGTTCATCTGAGAGCCGTGGTCGTTGATGTAGAACTCACGCTGGATGACGTAACCGGCGTGGTCCATAACACGGCAAAGGGAGTCGCCCAGAGCGGCCCAGCGGCCATGACCGATGTGCATGGGGCCGACGGGGTTGGCGGAGACGAACTCGACCTGGGTCTTCAGGCCGCCACCGACATTGGACTTAGCGAAGTCCATACCCTTCTCACGAGCCTCGCCAAAGACGGCGTTCTTGACGGCAACGGAGAGATAGAAGTTGATGAAGCCAGGACCGGCGATCTCGACCTTCTCGATTGCGGGGTCCTCGGGCATATGGGCAACGACGGCCTCGGCGATCTTGCGCGGGGCGCAGTGAGCCAGCTTGGCGGACTTCAGGGCCATGGTGGAGGTCCACTCGCCATGAGAAGTATCAGCCGGTCGCTCGATAGCGCAATCGTCAAGTTCAAATGCGGAAAGGTCGCCGGCCTCCTGGGCCGCAGCAAGCGCAGCGCGTACCAGCTCTTCAATCTTCTCGGGCATAGATCCTCCTTGTGTTAAAGCCCCCGAGCTCTTGGTCACTCGTAGGGCAAAAGCCAGAGTTTGTAGCACTCTATCACAAGCGGTAACTACTGTCGTAGGGTAAAGTCAATCGATATTGCATATGCACAAAATTGACTACAGTTGGTGCAGGGTCACTCAAAGATGGCGGTCTGCCTGCTGATTGTGCATCCGCCGAAAATGCATAAACATGTGCATGAGCCGCCAAGAGTATCGAATACTCCAACCTATCAGAGTTGTGTGCTTTTCCTGCATAAAGTAATGATTTGCGCACGTCAGCGTGGTATTCTTAACATACGTAAATTCGTATAAGTTGGAGGTAGCATGTTCTCAATCGGTCAACACGTCATTCATCCGGGTCAGGGAGTCTGCACCGTCGTCGGTTTTAGGGACGACACGCCGCAGCCCATGTTGCTGCTCGAGACCAAGCAGGGACATGCGCAGACGATTCTCATGTACCCCGTGGCGCAGGCCGACCGTCTGCATGCCGCCATCTCCCAGCAAGATGCCGAGCACCTGCTGAGCCACTACGATGAGCTGGAGTGCGACACCTTTACCGAGCGCAACAGCTCGCTTGAGGAGACACACTTTAAGCAGCAGCTCAAGCTGGGCGCGCCCGAGACGGTTCGCGTGGCAAAAACCATGATGCACCGTATTCGCCAGGCCGAGGAAGCAGATAAAAAGCCCAGCTCCTACTACATGCGCGTACTCAAGGAGGCCAAGCGCCGCTCCATCGAGGAGTTCGCCGTGGCCTTGGGCGTCACCGAAGAGGCCGCCGAAGCCCGCCTAGCCCAAGCCGCCCTCAACTAACCTGCCCACGCCAAAACCACCACAAAGGGGACAGGCACCTTTGTGGTGGTTTTTTCGTTCTAGTCGTTCTAGTAGTATTCATTTTCAGCGATACCTACGAGCACAAGGAGTCTTTTATGGCAGAGCTGCTTTCCGCCGGAATCACCCGCGACCGTGCGTTCGAATTGCTCAACGAGCACAACAAAGACCCGTTCCACATCACCCACGGCGAGACGGTCGAGGGCACCATGCGCTACTTTGCGCGCGAGTTCGACCCCGAGAACGAGGAGTTTTGGGGCATCGTCGGTCTGCTGCACGACCTGGATTGGGAAGAGCATGAGGACGACCCCGTGAACCACACCGTCTATGCGGCCGAGATTCTTGAGGGCGAGGGCGCATCGCCTGAGCTTATCCGCGCCATCCAGACGCACACGTCCGATTTCAACTCTTCGCTGCCCAAGCCCGAGCTGCAGATGGAAAAGATCCTGTTTGCCTGCGACGAGCTCACCGGCCTGATCGGTGCCGCCGTCATCATGCGTCCGAGCAAGAGCGTCATGGACTTTACGACCAAGTCGCTCAAGAAAAAGTTCAAGGACAAGCGCTTTGCCGCCGGCTGCTCGCGCGACGTAATTACGCAGGGCGCCGAGATGCTGGGCTGGGAGCTCCCCGAGCTCTTCGACCGTACCATCGCGGCCATGCAATCCTTCGCGCCCGATCGCGATACCTTCCAGGCCTAACATTAAAACCACCACAAAGGAGACAGGCACCTTTGTGGTGGTTTTCGTTTACGAGAGGTTTAGGGACGGACCTGGCCGGTGCCGCGGAGCTTGTATTTGTAGGTGGTGAGGGCCTCGGCGGCAAAGGGGCCGCGGGCGTGGAGCTTTTGGGTTGAGATGCCAATCTCGGCGCCCAGGCCAAACTCGCCGCCGTCAGTGAAGCGCGTGCTGGCGTTGGCGTACACGGCCGAGGCATCGACCGCATCCAGGAAGCGCTCGCAGGCGTCCGCGTCCTCGGCGATGATGGCCTCGGAATGCATGGTGCCGTAGCGGTTGATGTGTGCGATGGCCTCGTCCTCGCTCGCCACGACCTTCACGCTCATCTCGAGAGCCAGGTACTCGCGACCCCAGTCCTCCTCAGTCGCGGCGACGTAGTTGTCGCCCTCGGCAAGCCCAGCGTCGGCGCATGCGGCGCACGTGGCCTCGTCGCCGTGAATCAGTACGCCGTGGTCGTGCAGCACGGCAACGACCGCCGGCAAAAACGAATCTGCCACAGCACGGTCGACCAGCAGCGACTCGGCGGCATTGCACACGCCTACGCGCTGGGTCTTGGCATTGACGATAATGTTGAGCGCCTTATCAAAGTCGGCGGATTCATGCACGTAGATGTGGCAGTTGCCCGTGCCCGTCTCGATCACCGGCACAAGCGACTCGCGCACGCAGCGCTGGATCAAGCCTGCACCGCCGCGCGGAATGAGTACGTCGACGATACCGCGGAGCTTCATGAGCTCGCCGGTGGCCTCGCGGTCGGTGGACTCGATCATCGACACGGCCTCGCGCGGGAAGCCCTTGGCCTCGAGCGCATCGGCCAGCAGCTCGGCGATCATGGCACACGAGTGATAGGCCAGCGAGCCGCCGCGCAGAATGCAGGCGTTGCCGGTGCGGATGCAGATGCCCGCGGCGTCGGCCGTCACATTGGGGCGCGCCTCGTAGACCATGGCAACCAGACCCAACGGCACGCTCACGCGGGTCAGGTCCACACCGCTCGCAAGCACGCGGTGGTCGAGCACGCGGCCGACGGGATCGGGCAGCTCGGCGAGCTTTTCCAGGCCGGCGGCCATGCCCTCGACGCGCTCGGGCGTCAGCAGCAGACGGTCGAGCAGACCGGCCGAAGTGCCCGCATCGCGTGCGGCGGACATATCGAGCTCGTTAGCGGCGACGATGGAGTCGACACCGTTGCGCAGTGCTGCGGCCATGGCGCGCACGGCCTCCTGACGCTGCTCATCGCTCGCCGTGGCAAGCGAGGCCGACGCTGCCTTGGCCTCGACGGCAAGATCGTGAACGTAGCTGGCTATATCGACCGACATGGACGGCCCTTTCTCTTAGATGTTTGCCCACCATGGTAGCCGATTTGCACGCATCCTCGCCGACGGCGGTAGAATTGGTCAACCCGAAACACCGCAACGAATGGAAGCATCACATGGCGCTCATCACTTCGTACCACGTCCCCGGCCTGTATGTCGAGGACCACAGCATCGACGTCCCCCTTGACTGGCGCGGCCTGGAGCCGATGCTCCTGGCCGTCGGCAGCACCATGCGCCGCGGCGCTATGCCGGCACCAATCGCCGGCGCGCCCGAGAGCATCAAGCTCTTCTACCGCGTGGTTTGCGCGCCTGACCGCATCAACGACGATCTGCCGCTGCTCCTGTTTTTGCAGGGCGGCCCCGGCGGCGAGAGCCCGCGTCCGCTGTCGCCTACAAGCGACGGCTGGATCGAGGAGGCCGTCAAGCACTTCCGCGTGGTCCTTCCCGACCAGCGCGGCACCGGACGCAGTAGCTGCGTGGACGGACGCACGATTGCCGCCTTGGGCGATCGCGCGACGGCGGCCGGCTCCGATGCGGCCCGCTCGCAGGCCGACTTCCTCAAGCGCCACCTCGCCAGCTCCATCGTGCGCGATTTTGAGTACCTGCGTCTGGTGGGCTTTGGCGGCAAGCCCTGGGTCACGCTCGGCCAGAGCTACGGCGGCTTTTTGACGTTGAGCTACCTGTCGCTCTTCCCCGAGGGCGTGGCGGCGAGCTTTACCTGCGGCGGCATCCCCCACGTGCCGGCGAGCGCCAGCGAGGTCTACGCGCACACCTTCCCGCGCATGGCCGCCAAGACGCAGCAGTATTACGACCGCTACCCCGCCGACGTCGAGCGCGTGGCAGCCCTGGCCGATGCGCTCGAGGCACAGAAGCCCGTGCTGCCCGACGGCTCGCCGATGACGGTCGAGCGCCTACAGCTCATGGGCAGCGACTTTGGCATGAAGCCGAGCTTTGAGCGCATGCATTGGACTATCGATCACGCTTTTGTTACTGGCGACGGTACGCTGAGCTGCGGCTCCTCGGTATCCGACAGCTTTTTGATGCGCGCCTTCGAGCGCACCAACACACGCACGAACCCGCTGTACTGGACACTGCAGGAGTTTATCTACGCCGACGGCGACACCATGCCCATTCGCTGGGCCGCAGCAGAGGAGAAGGCCCATCGTGCCGAGTTCGACACACTCGCGCGCCCGCTCATGTTTACCGGCGAGGCCATGTTCCCGTGGATGTTCGAGCAGATGCCCGAGCTCAAGCCCTTCAAGCCCGCCATGGACCTGCTGATGGAAGACACCAGCTGGGACAAGATCTACGACCCGCAGCGACTGGCGTGCAACGAGGTGCCCCTGCAGGCCGCGGTGTATTTCGACGACATGTACGTGGATTCGGGCCTGCAGCTTGATACGCTCAGCCGCGTGGGCAACTCGCATGCCTGGGTGACCAACGAGTTCGAGCACGACGGCCTGCACGGCAGCGTGGTATTCAAGCACCTCTTCGACGAGGCCCTCAACCGCGGAGACCTGCGCCGAATCTTCTAGCAAAGGAGTGTCCCCACCTGCCGGCACAAAAGAAACGTCCCCAGGTGCCGGCACAAGAAAGACAGCGCTGCGGGAAACGATCCGCAGCGCTGTCTTTCTTTATGCAAATACGATCAAGTTATCCCTGTGTATCGCCGGCTTCTCGGCCAGGTTAGCGAGCAGGCGGTTGCTGGCGATCTGGTCCTGGCGGCGGCCGGCAGCAAGCTCCAGCACGTCCGAATCGGCCTCGGCGATACCGCGGGCGACGACCATACCTCTCGGATCGCACACATCGAGCACATCGCCCTCGGCAAACTGGCCATCGACCTCGCGAATACCCACCGCAAGCAAGGAAGAGCCACGGCTGACCAGCGCCTTCGCAGCACCATCATCGACCGTCACCGAGCCATGCGCCTTGTCGCCCAGTGCGATCCACAGCTTGCGGGGTGCGATGTCCAGACGCTCCGCCGGCGGATCGAACAGCGTGCCCACGCTCTCGCCGCGGGCGAGGCGCACGAGCGCATCGGGTTCCTCGCCCGAGCAAATCACGCTCTGAATGCCGGCCGTCATCAAAATGCGGCTCGCACGAATCTTGGTGATCATGCCGCCCGTGCCCACCGATGTGGAAGAATCGCCCGCCGAGGCAATAATCTTGGCATCGATCTTATGCACGACAGGAACAAACTCGGCCGTGAGGTCCTCATGCGGATTGGCAGTATAGAGACCATCGATGTCCGAGAGCGTCACGCACAGATCGGCAGAAACCAGGCAGCTCACAAGCGCCGCCAGTGTGTCGTTGTCGCCAAACTTAATCTCATCGACGGTAACGGTATCGTTCTCGTTGACGACCGGCACCACGCCAAGCTCCACCAGGCGCAGCAGGGCGTCGCGCGCATGCAGGTAGGACGTGCGGCGGGCCGTGTCGTGGCGCGTGAGCAGTACGAGCGAGGTGAGCAGGTCGCGCGCATGAAACTCCTCGTCGTAGGCCGACGAGATGATGCACTGACCGGCAGAGGCGCAAGCCTGTAAGCTCGGAAGGTCGCCGACCGGCTTGCGGTCGAAGCCCAACACGGGATAGCCACAGGCGATAGCGCCCGAGCTCACCACGACCAGACGCCAGCCGAGCTTGCGCAGCGCTGCGGCCTGATCGGCAAGTCCGCCGATAAAGGCGCGGTTGACCTTGCCATCGGCACCCACCACCGTGGACGAACCGATCTTTACCACCATCGTTTTATAAGAAGTCGTCATACGTCAAACCAATCAACTGTTCAGCGAACGGCCGAGCCGGCGGCCAAGGAAGCGTGACTCGCCCCTACCGCCCAAGGAATTAGTGAGCCCAAGGAAAGGCAGAGGCCGCGGCCATGTTCTTGCGCACGAGCTCGTCGCGCACCTGAGCCAGGCCCTGCTCCATGCCCACCACATAGGTCTGCGGGTACAGGAAGCGCTTGAAAGCTGCGTCCAGATGATCGAGCGCCCAAGCACAGCGCTCGCGCGCGTCCTGGATGCTCTCACGCGGAGCCACCGCGCTGCCATCGCGCACGATCGGCACCAGCAGCTCGCGATACTCAAGTTCGGACACGTCGGTCACCAGGGCGGCATCATTCACGGCCACGAGGGTATTGCCGCGCGCGGCGCCCTCCCCCGCCAGATGGTCCTCGTCGTAGATCATGTCGCAGACCGGGCCGCCAAAGCCGTCGTAATAACGACGCACGCGTTGCACACCCGGGATCGTGCGCTTGTAGGGCTGCTCGGAGAGCTTGACCACCGGAGTCCATGGATCTGCCTCGCTCGCACGGCGGGCGGAAAGCTTGTACACGCCGCCCAGCGCCGGCTGGTCATAGCAGGTCGCGAGCTTGGTACCCACGCCAAAGCTGTCGATGGGCGCGCCCTGGTCGAGCAGCGACTGAATCGTGTACTCATCCAGATCGTTAGAAACCGAGATCCCCACATAGGGCAGGCCCTCGGCATCAAAACGGCCGCGAACATACTTGGAGAGCTTGGCGAGGTCGCCGGAGTCAATGCGAATGGCCGACAAGCGCTCGCCCACCGCTTCCATCTCCTTGGCAACCGTAATGGCATGTTCACAGCCCTCGCGCACGTCGTAGGTGTCGATGAGCAGCGTGCAGTTCTTGGGGCTCGATTTGGCAAAGGCACGGAAGGCCTCGAGCTCGGAATCGAAGCTCATCACCCAGCTGTGAGCATGCGTGCCAAAGACGGGAATACCGTAGCGGCGGCCGGCGAGCACATTGGACGTAGAGGAGCAGCCGGCAACGTAGCTCGCGCGCGCAACGGCCAGGCCGCCATCGGGACCCTGGGCTCGGCGCAGGCCAAACTCCGCCACGGGGCGACCGTCGGCCGCCAACACCACGCGCGCCGTCTTGGTGGCGACAAGTGTCTGGAAGCCGACGATGTTGAGCAGCGCTGTCTCGAGCAGCTGGCACTCCAGCGCGGGGCCGGTGACGCGCACCATGGGCTCGCGCGGAAAGACGAGCTCGCCCTCGGGGACGGCGTCGATATTTACATGCGCACGAAAATCGCGCAGGTAGTCGAGGAATGCGGACTTGAACATCGCGCCGCCGGCCGGGGCCTCAAGCGATGCGAGGTAGTCGATATCCTCGGGCGTAAAACGCAGGTTCTCGACCAGCTCGGGCAGTTCGGCGGTGCCGCACATGACGGCATAGGCGCTGCCAAAGGGATGGTCGCGGTAAAACGCGGTAAAGCAACCCTGCTCATTGGCCTTGCCGCTCTCCCACAGGCCCTGGGCCATAGTGAGCTCGTACAGATCGGTGAGCATTGCAATGTCGGTGGGATGCGAGATGTCGGTCAAAGCCATGGGGCGACCTTTCAGATGTGTGGTGCAGAATTTGAGGGTTGGACGAGAGCAGAGCATGCGGACATGACGCCCGATGCAAATCGGTTAGAGCAGGCCCATGCTGGTCAGGATCGTGTAGCCCATAAAGATGACAAACGCGATGAGGGCAAGGACAATGATGATTTTTTGAGCCGGCGCCATGCCAGGGATCTCGTTCTCGCCCGTAGGTTCCTTGGAGGCAACCATGCGCTGGGCAAAGGTCATCTCGTCACGGCTCGGCTTGGGCTCGACGGACTTGGGACGAGCGGCCTTTTTAGGCTGAGGTTTGGGCGCGGCAGGTGCAGGCTTCGCAGCAGCGGGCTTGGGTGCGGGCGCGGGCTTGCGCTCGGATGCGGCGTTCGAGGCGACCTCCTCGGCCTTCGCACGCTCGGCGCGCAGGGCAGCCAGCTCCTCACGCTCGCGACGGGCCTCTTCCCGAGCCTCGCGGCGGGCCTTCTCAGCGCGGAGCTCTTCCAACTCAGCGCGCTCCTCGTCGGACAATGGTTGGGACTCAAGCTCGGCCATGGTATAGCCCTTTCTTTTAAAAAAAGCCGCCGACACAATGTCAGCGGCTTATCAAATCCAAGGGTGGAGACGAAGGGAGTCGAACCCTCGGCCTCTGCCATGCGACGGCAGCGCTCTCCCAACTGAGCTACGTCCCCAGGACAAGTCGATATTTTACCTACGGCTCGCCAACTGTCAACGCCCAATAACCAGTCTTTTTGGGGCGCGGCTATTTTGGCAACTTTTCGAACAGGCGATCCTCTCGATGATTTTTTATCCCCGTCCCAGAAAAATCATCGACGAACGCGCTACTTTGCGCTGGTAAGAACACCGGTGGTGTCGAAGGCCGGGGTGAAGCTCTCGTCTACCGCGCCGCCCTCTTGCCAGAACATCGTCGTAAAACCCAGGTCGTCGGCATGGTCGAGCACCTGCTCGTACTCTTCACGCGTCACGGCGCGTGCCAGGTCGCCGCCCTGCTCGCGCATGAGCGCATTGGGCGTGTACTGGTTCATAACCGAGATCGGCACGTCGCCCACCGTCTGCCACACCAGGTCCAGCACGCGACACGAATCGTCTGCATGTCCCGGCAGCACCAGGTGACGCACGATCATGCCGCGCTTCATGAGCCCGTCCTCGTCCACCAACTCTCCCCCGCGGCGCTCGATCTCGCGCGCCATCTGGGCCAGACCCGACACGGCCACACGCGGGTAATCCTTTATATGGGAGAGCGACTGCGCAAGCCCGGCATCGGCATATTTAAAGTCGGTGAGCCACACATCGACCAGGTCGCCCAGCGCCGCCACGGCACTCGCGCGCTCGTAACCACTCGTGTTGTAGACGATTGGGATGACCAGCCCGCGCGCCCGTGCCGCGGCAATCGCGGCAGGCAACAGGTGCGCATAGTGCGTCGCCGTCACCAAATTGATGTTGTTGGCACCCTGGTCCTGCAGTTCCAGCATAATCTCGACCAGGCGCTCAGGCGAAATCTCAAGGCCAAAATTGCCGGTCGAGATCTCGTGGTTCTGGCAGTAGATACATTTGAGCGAGCAGCCGCTAAAGAAGATCGTGCCCGAACCGGCCTCGCCCGAGATAGGCGGCTCCTCCCACATATGAAGCGCGGCGCGGGCCACCTTGAGCGTGTCGTTAGCACCGCAGACGCCGTGCGCGCCCTCATCGCGCGCCGCACCGCAACGGCGCGGACACAAATGGCAGGCGGGCGAAAAAAGTTCGGTCAACGACGTCGGCATAAAACCATGCTCCAAAACAACGATTCAGCAGCTCAAACGTAAAGGGATCAACCCCACAGACGGCTCGAGCCCAAGGCGCCGTAATCGTCCGACACGATTTTTGTAATGTCAAGACTGGAATCAATAAAGTGCCGCTTTATGATGTAGGTATTCCGCCCCCCGCGGAGCAACTGGGTGAACCGTCGCGTTTATTTAGGGAGCCCACACAGTCGTACCTAGTACAGGTATCCTTCGTTGTTAAGGACGCTGGAACGGTCGATGAGGGCACCCACCTGTTTTAGGTGGGTTCATTTTCGTAACGTGGGGGGTGGTTTTCTTTTGCCGAAAATCACCATTACAGTCCATATGGATCCCCGCCGGCATCCCGACAAGCCATCGACAACATCCCAATATCTGGTATGCGCGTGATTCTCGCCCCGTGCAATTCCTTACACCCCCCTTAGTCGAGTATCATGGGATAGCTATGCCATTTCCGCGTAGCAACCTTTGACCTTTTCCTTCGACGCTTGGCGGTTTTTAGATTCATGGCTTCATCCCCGAGCTACATACCGTACCTATGCGTGGCAGCGGCGGCCTTTATCACGACCTTCCTCGCGGTGCCCCTTGTCAAGCGCTTGGCAATTAAGCTCGATGCCGTCGACTATCCTTCTAAGCGCCGCATCAACACCAGGCCCATCCCACGTTTGGGCGGAGCGGCGGTGTTTTTGGGCCTGGTCGTTGCCTGCATTGTGCAAATCCTAGGCACCTGGCACCTAGGCTGGCCGCCCGTTTTGGTGCCGCACCCGCGCCTTCACATTAGCTATCCCATGCTGGCGCTCTCCTTTACCGTCATCTTTGCGACCGGCGCTATCGACGACGTCTTCCAGCTCACGCCCAAGCAAAAGCTGGCCGGACAGGTCCTCGCCGCGCTTATCGCCTGCATGGGCGGCCTGCGGATCGGCGTCATCGTCAACCCGTTTGCTCCCGGCGAGATCATGCTCGGATGGCTCGCCTACCCCATTACCGTGATCTATCTGGTGGCATTCACCAACATCATTAACCTCATCGACGGCCTCGACGGCTTGGCCACGGGCATCTGCGGCATCGCGTCGTTCACCATGTTTTCGATGGCCGTTCTCTCGGGCCGCATCGACGCCGCCGCGCTCTCCATTGCGCTCTTTGGCGCCTGTCTGGCCTTTTTGCGCTACAACTTCAACCCCGCAAGCATCTTCTTGGGCGACTCGGGGTCGCTGCTTCTGGGCTTTGCGCTGGGCTCCATCTCGCTGCTCAACGTGAGCCGCACCGCCGCACTCACCTCGCTTATCATCCCGCTCATCGTTGCCGGCGTGCCTATCATCGACACGTTTAGCGCCATCGTGCGCCGCAAGCGCGCCCACATTAGCATCGGGCAGGCCGACAAGGGCCACATCCACCACCGCCTGATCCAAGAAGGCTACAACCAAAAACAGGCTGTGCTGCTCATCTATGCCTGGTGCATCATGCTTTCGGCCGGCGCCGCCGCGATTAACCAGGTCGAGGTGTCCATGCGCGTGCTCATCTTTACCGTGCTCGCCATTGGCTCGGCGGCCTTCGCCAAGCACCTGCACCTGTTTGAGCCCGTGCTGCGCCACCATTACAACAAGCGCACGCACGAGGACGAGCTCGTCACCCCCGACGACCCCGCCTTTAAGCAGGAGGAGCAGGCAGCTGAGGAACGTAAGGAAGAGCGCCACCACAAGCTCTAGGGCAAGCTGCCGAGGATGTGCCAAGGCACCGTTGGCCAAGCGCGGCCGCGCCGCGCCCATCGCACAAGCCACCCCTCTCCCGCCCCTCGCCTACTTACGCCCCGCCCCTCCAATAAACGCGTTATCATCTTGACCCATGAACATACGTTAGGAGCAATCATGCCAAACGAGAACAGCTACGAAGTCGCGCTGCAAAAGAGCAACGCCATTCGCGAGGGCCTGGCCAAGACGCCCGAGAAGTTCACCATGCTTACCGGCGACCGCCCCACCGGCCGTCTGCACCTGGGTCACTACTTTGGCACCCTCAAGGGCCGCGTGGAGCTGCAGAACATGGGCGCCAGGACCAACGTACTCATCGCCGACTACCAGGTCATCACCGACCGCGACACCACCGAGCACATCCAGGACAACGTGTACAACATGGTCATGGACTACCTTGCCTGCGGTATCGACCCCGACAAGACCATGATCTACGCGCACTCCGCCGTGCCCGCCGCCAACCAGCTCATGCTGCCGTTCCTGTCGCTGGTGTCCGAGGCCGAGCTGGCGCGCAACCCCACGGTCAAGGCCGAGATGGAGGCCTCGGGCCACGAGCTCACCGGCCTTCTGCTCACCTACCCGGTGCACCAGGCCTGCGACATCCTGTTCTGCAAGGGCAATGTGGTGCCCGTCGGCCGCGACCAGCTGCCGCACATCGAGCTCACCCGTACCATCGCCCGCCGCTTTAACAACCGCTACGGCAAGGTATTTCCCGAGGTCGAGGCGCTGCTGTCCGAGACCCCGCTGCTGCCCGGCCTTGACGGTCGCAAGATGAGCAAGAGCTACGGCAACGCCATCAATATTTCGATGACCGCCGAGGAAACGGCCAAGCGCATCAAGAAGAGCCAGACCGACTCCGAGCGCATGATCACGTTCGACCCCGAGAACCGCCCCGGTGTGTCCGGCCTGCTTTCGACGGCTGCAATCTGCACCGGTCGCTCCGAGGTCGAGATTGCCGAGGAGATTGGCATGGGCGGCTCCGGCCAGCTCAAGAAGTACGTGACCGAGGCCGTCAACGAGTACTTCGCACCTATCCGCGAGCGTCGCCAGCGCTACGAGAACGATCTGGACTATGTGAAGGACGTCCTGCATGAGGGCAACCGTCGCGCCAACGAGATCGCCGAGCAGACCCTGGCCGAGGTTCAGGACGCCATGGGTATGGTGTACTAGGCCGATCTGCTGACTTGAGCTTTCGATTGCTATAGGGCGGGCGCTACGGCGTCCGCCTTTTTTTTGGAGCGGACCGCTTCGGCTCCGTCCATCGCACTCCCCCGACAAACAGGAACAGGCCCGCTGGCAGTTAGTTGCCAGCGGGCCTGTTCCCGAAGTACACCGTTGAATCGCACAGAGGGGAGGAATGCGAATCAAACTCAACAGGGCAGGCTTTTTCATCGCCTATTGCCTGCTCCGTTGCTGAAACCAATATAGTTCACCGTGGTTTACTTTGCAGCATCAATATCCGCCGCCATAGCTTCTCCATAAGTTAGCCCAAGTAAACTAAACCACCACAAAGGGGGCAGGCACCTTTGTGGTGGTTTTGGCCACGGCAGAGCGCTAGAGCCCTGCTGGCCAGCGACAGGCGGGCAAGTCGACGTGCATGTCGTCCTTAAACGCCACACCCTCCCCTAGCAAAAGCTCACGTTGAGCATCGGGACCGCCAAAAGCGAAGCCCTCGCATATGTGCCCGTCGGCAAACACCACGCGGTGACAGGGAATCTCGCCGGGACGCGGATTACTATGCAGGGCATACCCCACGTACCGCGCACTTCGTGGACGACCGGCAAGCAGCGCCACCTGACCATACGTGGCGACCATCCCCACGGGGATCTGCTCGACCACCTCGTACACCCGTTCAAAAAAGCCCTCAGACGCCATTGCTCGCTCCCTTCCACCCGGAAAAGCATAAACCACCACAAAGGTGCCTGTCCCCTTTGTGGTGGTTTATGGCAGATCGGTTAGTTGGCGGGCTGGAAGAAGGCTACGGCGACGGCGCCGGGGCCTACGTGGGTGCCGATGGTGGCGCCGATGGTGTGAACGGGCAACTCGCCTTCGGTGTGGCCAGCCCAAAGTGCCGCGCTGTCCTCGATATACTTCTTGAGCACCGCATCCGAAAGGCCCGTATAGCCGAGCGCCAGCGGCATGGAAAAGTCGATGCCGCCCGCTTTTTCGACCTTCTGATTGAGCAGATTGCGGCCGTTCTTGGAACCGCGCGCCTTACCCAGCTGCACGATCAGACCGTCCTCGACAGCCACCACGGGCTTTACGTTGAGCAGCGTGCCCACGGCGCCGGCCGCAGCAGACAGACGACCGCCGCGCACCAGGTACTCCAGCGTCTCGAGCAGGCCGATAACCACCACACGGTCGCGCACGGCCTCGACGGCCGCCGCGATCTGAGCTGCACTACGACCCTCATCCACCAGGCGCAGGGCATACTCGACCATGACACGCTCGCCCAGAGTGACGTTATTGCTATCCACCACGTAAACGTCGCCGCCTGGCGCCTCGGCAAGTGCGGTACGGGCACTCTGATTGGTGCCTGATAGCTTAGCGCCCACGGTAATAATCACAGCCTCATCGCCGGCTTCACGAACCTTGGCAATCGCCTGCGAAAACGCGTACGGGTTGACCTGGCCGGTCTTGGGCAGCTCATCGCGCTCCACGAGCATCTCGTAAAAGCGCTGGTGATCGATGTCGATGCCATCCATGTACACATCGGTGCCAAAGGTGACGGACAGTGGCAAAACGGCCAATGCTGGGTGCTCGGCCGGTGACATATCGCTTGCGGAATCGGTAATAATACGGACGGACATAGCGAATCCTTTCTTGCGCAGGTCCCGCGCAGGGAATTTTGACAGCAAAGCCCCAGCACGGTATACGCGCTCAAACAGGACTATGCAGTTGTTAATTGGAAACAAAAGCCTTGGCGGCCCTACAGCTCGCGCAGGGTGTTGAGAATCGTGCGCAGCGACGCATACATCTGCTCGCGCTGCTCCACACCCATAGCCTTACCGGTGGTATCGAGCACCTCGCGAATGATGCGGTCCGCTTCGCTCATGCTCTCGCCGCCCAGAGCGGTCAGGCGCACCGGGACACGATACTTAACGGCGGCATCGCCCGAATCGTCGACCTCGACGTAGCCGCCCTCCTCCAGATGCGCGAGCGTACGCGAGACGGCGGCGCGGGTAACGCCGGCCATGCGGGCGAGGTCGGCGCCAGTCAGGCCGTCCTTGCTGCGCTCAAGATAGTACAGGCACATGACGTCGGAGCCCTTAAGGCCGAGCCTTGCACCCTCGGACGTCTTGATGCGCTGAATCTCCTTGTAGAGACCGCTGATCAGTCCGACAAAGTCCTCAAAACGTGTCTCGTCGTTCTGCTGCATGGGAGACGACCGCCTTTCGCTTGCATGATGCTAACGGGTAAACATCTTAGCCGTACTTAACGGCCGCCAGCCCTGCACGCCCTATTTGTTAACCCATCAACATAAAAACCACCACAAAGGGGACAGGCACCTTTGTGGTGGTTTGGGGCATCAATAGGTTCTAGGCGCCGCTACAGCTCCACGCAAGGATTGTCGCGGGTCACAAGCGTCTTAATGACAACCGTCGCTCCCAGATAGCGCTCAAGCAGCTCGGCTAAGCGATCGATCGCAGCCTGGCAATCCCCCATCCGCTCGGACTCCACGCACTCAATCGCCAGGAACGCATCGGCCGAATTATCGGACAGCGCCGTGCGAACGCCGTCGCGCCAGTTCCAGCAGCGGCACACAGCGCCCGCATCGTCGATGTAGGCGAGCTCGCCGGGCAGCGTCGGATCGTCCGACTCCTCGCCAAGCGGCAAGAACGCATCGCCACCGTCGGTCACCTTCAAGCGAAGGTCACCCTCGATCGCATGCAGATCCTCGCCTCCCACGGGCAGCGCGTAGGTCAGCGACACCGTATTGTAAATATCCACCGCGGGCGTAATGTGGCCCACCGGCTTGCCTTTGAGCACGCGTTTGAGCAAGTTCTCGATCGAGCAGCGCGCGCCTTTCTTGGTCTTGAACAGACGATAGGCCTCGCGCCATGCCTTGACCGGTGCGTTCTCGCTGATAGTGTCGCTGGTCAGATGACGCTCCGCATCGATATTGGCGCGGTCGAGCAACGCCGCAATCGCATCCACGTCCTCTTGAGGAATCTGAGCCGTGGGCTTCATGCCCTCCACGACCACAACACCGACCGCTGCCTGCGGAAACAGCTCCCAGAATGAATCCTCGGCAATAAAGCTCTTCATACGCTCTCCCTTCATTATGCGCGCCCGAGTGAGGGCGCCTAAACAAAAAGCGCCCTCACGACGGCCACCTTCAAAGTCCTACGGTGCCGTCACAAGAACGCTTGCGCTGTCCCCATCCGGAGAAGGGGACGATATGTCAGGCGTATTGTAACCCGAGTCATCCACGCGAGCAAAACCACCATAAAGGTGCCTGTCCTCTTTGTCGTGGTTTTGGGTCTGAGGCGAAGCTAGCGGCGAAGTCCCAGCAGCCCGCGGCCGCGATGACGGGCGTCGGCGGGCACCTGAGCGTGCGGGCCGGCGGCCTTGACGGACTCGGGCAGGTGCGAGTACTTCTTCTCGAAGTTCTCCTCGAACATCACGGCCAAGTTGTGCGCGGCCTCGTCGTAGCGAGCGGTGCTCTGCCAATACTGGCGCGGCACCAGGATGCCGTCGGGTACGCCGTGGCACGTGGTGGGAATGTCGACGTTAAAGATGTCGTCGTGCACGAACTCGCTGTCCTCGATGGTACCGTCGAGGGCGCGGGCCACCAGGGAGCGCGTGTAGGCGAGCTCGATGCGATGACCCACGCCATAACCGCCGCCAATCCATCCGGTATTGACCAGATAGACGCGGGTGCGACCGTCGGCGATGCGCTCACCGAGCATCTTGGCGTAGACCATGGGGTCGAGCGGCATAAACGGCTCTCCGAACAGCGAGGAGAACGTGGGCGTAGGCTCGGTGACGCCGACCTCGGTGCCGGGGATCTTGGCCGTAAAGCCCGTCACAAAGTGATACATGGCGGCATCGGCCGTCAGGCGCGAGATGGGAGGCAGCACGCCAAAGGCATCGCAGGTCAAAAACAGCACGACGCTCGGGGTGGTGCCCATGCCCTTGGTCCACGCGTTGGGGATATGCTCGACGGGATAGGCCACGCGCGTATTGTGCGTGATCGAGACGTCATCATAGTTGGGCTTGCGGTTCTCATCGAGTACCACGTTTTCACAGATGGCGCCAAAGCGAACGGCATTGAAGATCTCGGGCTCGTGGAACGCGTCCAGGCCCTCGCACTTGGCGTAGCAGCCGCCCTCGACGTTAAAGATGCCCATGTCGGACCAGCCGTGCTCATCGTCGCCGATCAGCAGGCGCATGGGGTTGGCCGAAAGCGTGGTCTTGCCCGTGCCCGACAGGCCAAAGAACACAGCGGTCTCGTGCGTGACGGGATCCATGCTGGCCGAGCAGTGCATGGGCAGCACATCGTCCTCGACAGGCAGCAGGTAGTTCATAACGCTGAAGATGGACTTTTTGATTTCGCCGGAGTAACCGGTGCCGGCAACCAGAATCACGCGCTCCTGGAAGTTGATGACCACGGCGGCGCTGGAGTTGAGGCCCTTGATGGCGGGGTCGCACTGGTAGCCGGGAGCGGCGAGCACGCAAAAGTCCGGCTCACCGGTGCGCGCAATTTCACGAGCGAGCGGACGGGCGAGCATTTGCTTAATAAAGAGCGCCTGGCTGGCACGCTCGCAGGCGACGAGCAGGCGACGCGTGTGGTTGCGGTCGGCGCCGGCCATGCCGCGGGTGACGAACACATCGCGCTCGTTGAGGTAGTCGACGATACCGGCCTTGATGGCCTCGTAGCTCTCGGTCGAAAACGGGCGGTTGACGGCGCCCCAGGCAATCTTATCGTGAACATCGGGGGTGTCAACGATAAAGCGATCGTTGGGAGAACGACCAGTGCGCTCCCCCGTCTCGATTACCAACGCGCCGTTGGAGGCCATGCGGCCTTCGTTGCGGCGGATGGCGTGCTCGACGAGCTCCGCGGCGGGTAGATCGACCAGCAGACGGGGCTGATTCTCGGCGGGATCTTCGACCAGCGTAATACCAAAGTTGGACAGAACTTCTGCAGGGGTAACACCAGGCATGGGGCCTCCTTTAAAAACGCGACACGTGGACGCGGCGCGCACTTTACTCACGTAAAGCCCGTTGTACCCGATATGCAAAAACGTTTTTGCGGCAACGGCGAAGCGCCCGCCCAACGGTCAAAAATCGCAGGCAAGCGGCCTAGTCATTGGGGACACTCTTGAACAGGCAACAACCAAGGAGTGTCCCCGGATGCCAGCACATAAGGAACGTCCCTAAGTGCCGACTACTGAATGGCACTGCCGAAAAAATTGACCAATCTGTTCAAAAACACGAGCAAACGCCGTCGCGTCTATACTAGAGCGCAGCAATAGAAAGGACTCCGCTTTGAGCATCACGCCCCTCGATAGCATCCGCCGCGCCATCGCCCGCCGCAATGGCGTCGCCGGCCCCGCCGTAGCGAGCAGCGGTACCGCGAAGTCCCAGGGCGGCCGCATCGAGAACGGCCTCTTCCCTGCCTCCCACACTGCCGAGGAGCTCGCACGTATCCAGGAGCTAAGTCAGCGCAACGCCGGCGGCCCCGATAGTGGCCAGGCCACGCGCCGTCACCGCGAGCGCGATCGCGAGCCCAGCCCCATCCACCGCATGGTCAACGCCTGGTGGAACCGCCTGCTCGGCGCTGTCTACGGCGGCGGCTTCTCCACGCAGGAAGCCGAATACGAGGAGCACGCCACTCGTCGCGACTATCTCTGGAATACCCTGGGCACCGCCGTGTGGGGCTTCGCGTTTCCCCTGCTCACCATCGTGTCCACGCAGCTTGTGGGCGCCGAGGAAGCCGGAAAGTTCTCCATCGCCTTTGTCACCGGCACGCTCATCATGATCGCGTGCAACTACGGCGTGCGCAATTTCCAGGTCTCGGATATCGACGAAACGACGTCATTCGCCTCCTACCAGCTCAACCGCTGGCTTTGCGGAGCGCTCGCCCTGGGCTGCGGCCTCATGTACAGCAGCGCCCGCGGCTACGACGCGCATATGGCGACGATCGGCCTGGGCGTCTACCTGTATAAGATGATCGACGGCGTCGCCGACGTGTACGAGGGCCGCCTGCAGCAGGCCGATAAACTCTATCTGGCCGGCATGAGCCAAACGCTACGCTCCGTCGGTGTCATCGTGATCTTTGGCGTGGCGCTGTTCCTTACGCGCAGCATGCCCATCGCGGCCATGGCCATGGGTGTCACCGCCATCGTCTCGCTCGTGCTGGTCACCGCGCCGCTCGCCCTGCTCGAGACCGAAAAATCGCACCGCGTGAGCCTGCGCGAGGTCGGCCACCTGTTTGTCCAGTGCGCTCCGCTCTTTGGTGCACTATTCCTGTTCAACCTCATCGAGAGCATGCCCAAGTTTGTGATGGAAGGCACGCTGGCCTACAAATATCAGCTGTACTTTAATGCCCTGTTCTTTCCGGCGCAGGCTATTTTGCTGAGCATTGGATTTGTCTATAAACCGCAGCTTTTGCGTCTGTCGAGCATTTGGGCGAACCCGCGCAAACGCCGCCGTTTTGACTTAATTATTGTCGCCGTCATGGCGCTGATCGTGGTCATCACCGGCGCATGCGCCGCGTTTATGGAAGGCCCTGGCATCCCCATCATGAGCTTTATGTACGGCCTCAGCTTTGAGCGCTACCGCACATTGGCGCTGCTGATGGTCGTCGCCGGCGGCGTAACCGCGGCCATCGATTTTATCTACGCCATTATCACGGTGCTGCGCCACGCCGGCGACGTCACCAAGATTTACCTCATCTGCTTTGCCGTGAGCGTGGTGCTCCCGGTGATCCTGATCAACCTGCTGGGCCTGATGGGCGCCGTCGTGAGTTACCTGGCCATCATGGCCCTACTGCTGGTGCTGCTGATTATCGAGTACGCCCACATCCGCCAGCGGATCGAACGCGACCGCAACCCGTACGGCGCCTAATTCGAATCAATTTGAAGAAAAGAAACGTCGATGTTTTGGCACCGACAGCGAGCAGTCCCGAAGTGCCCCAGGTTGGCGCGAAAGAGGAGCGACGCGTACTTCCGTACGCGAGCGACGGTTTGAGCGACAAGATGGGGTGCTTCGGGGCTGCGCAGCGTCAACGTGGCCGCCGTTCGGTAGAACGGCGGAACAGAGTTATTCGCCGGGCAGAATATTTGCGTAGAACTCCGCCCCGTCGTCCAGACGCAAGATCCCGACGCGGCCGAACTCGGAACCGGTGGCCGCCGCGCAATCGATATCGATGCGATCGGGCACGCCGGCGGTATCCTCGCCACCCAGGCGCACAATCTGCCCGCGGCCCGACTCCTCGTCGAGTCCCGCCAGGCCGCAGACCTCGCAATAACGCCCGAGCGACACCGTGGGCGTGTGGCCGCTCACCACGACCGGACCCTTGCCCTCGGCAGAAAGCAGCCCCGTCGGGGCATCCCAATAGCCATGGCGAATCCAGAGCAAGTCATCGGACGACTGCACGGCGAGCATTTGCTGCAGCAGCTCGCGATCGGCACCGACCGCCCCCCTGCCGTCGCCGCAATCGACACCATGCTCAAGCAAAAACGCGCGCGCCGCCTCGGTCTGAATGCCGGCGTGCACCAGCAGATACGGTCGCTCGGCAGTCTCTGCCACTGCATAGAGCGGCAGGGCAGCAGCCCAGCGCACCAGCTCCTCGTATTCCTCAAATTCCATTTCGTTGAGCTGCTGGCGCGTGGTCCAACCGCCGTTGATATCCCAGGTCTCGGCATCGAGCGGGTCCTGGCCAATGATCGCGTCGAGCATAATCTGCTCGTGGTTACCCTTAAGCACGCGAGCGTTGGGCAGCGACCGCACCAAGTTGATGACACCGACCGGATCGGGACCGCGGTCGATCATGTCGCCCAGCACATACAGCGTGTCGTCGGACGTCAGCGAGATCTTGGAAAGGGCCTCGTCCAGCGCGCGCACGTGCCCGTGAGCATCAGATGTCACATAGATCGCCATGGAACGCCTTTCCCTGCATTACGGCCGAAGCGCGATGCCACGACTAAAACTTCAAGTTGAACTTAAACGTTACCCATTGTACTCCGATGCAATAAAGCTGGAAAGTGCCACCGCTGCCAACGGTCACAAGCGGCCGCCCGCACGCCCCGAAAACACCGCGCCACCAGCATCAACACCGCAAGCAGCACTGCCCGAGCCCCCGCCTCGTGTCGAAAATGCGAACACACACGGCCCAACCCCATAAACCCACCATCTTTGGGTACAAATAACCGCAGACAACTGACCGTGCCACGCAAACCACCCAGGAGCGGACACTATCCATGAACCAGATACTTCTCTTTATCGGCCTCGTCATTATTCTGTGCCTGACCATCAAACCCGTCGGCAAAAAGCTCCCCTTCCCCACCCTGCTCATCTTTATCGCGCTCGGCATGCTGTTGGGCGTCAACGGCCCGGCACACATCGACTTTAGCGACTACGCGCTTACCGAAACCGTCTGCAGCACGGCGCTGCTGTTCATCATGTTCTACGGCGGCTTTAACACCAATATCGATCGTGCCGAGCCCGTCGCCGCGCCGGCAGTGCTGCTGAGCACGCTCGGCGTCGTCATCACCGCCGGCATCACCGGCGTGTTCGCACACTTCGCGCTGGGCTTCGACTGGATCGGCGGTCTGCTGCTGGGCTCGGTCGTGGCGTCGACCGATGCGGCGAGCGTCTTTAGCGTGCTGCGCGAGCACAACCTCTCGCTAAAGGGCGGCACCGACTCGCTGCTCGAGGTGGAATCGGGCTCCAACGACCCCGTCGCCTACATGCTCACCGCGGTGCTCGCGACCCTCGCGGCGGGCGGCAATATCGACATTCCCGTGCTGCTGGCCAAGCAGACCATCTTGGGCGTGGGGCTGGGCTTTGCCATCGGCTGGACATCCAGCCGTCTGATCGAACGTGCACACGCAACGGCCGAGGGCGCGCAGACTATCTTTTTGTTCGCCGTGGCGATCGTTGCCTACGCGCTGCCGAGCTACCTGGGCGGCAACGGCTTTTTGGCCGTATACCTGGCCGGCATTGTGTTGGGCGCGAGCGACATCACCGGCAAGGTCGAGATGGCGCACTTCTTCGATACCCTTACCGAGATGGCCGAGATGACCATCTTCTTCTTGCTGGGCCTGCTCGTCACGCCCGCACGCCTGCCGCAAATGCTGCTACCGGGCCTGGCGCTCATGGCGTTTATGCTCTTTGTGAGCCGCCCCGTCGCCGTGGGCATGCTGCTGGCGCCCTTTAAGACCAGCCCCCGCCAGGTAGCGCTCGTAAGCTGGGCGGGCCTGCGCGGCGCGGCTTCGGTCGTGTTTAGCCTCTTTGCCGTGGTGGCCGGCGTTCCCGGTGGGCACGACCTGTTTGACCTGGTGTTTGTAATTGCCGTGTCGAGCATTGTGGTGCAGGGCTCGCTGCTGCCGGCGGTGGCGAAAAAGCTCGACATGATCGATGCGACCGGCGATGTGCGCCGCACCTTTAACGATTACCGCGACGAGGACGGCATGTCGTTTGTTAAGCTCAAGGTGGGCGCGGGCCATCCGTTTGCCGGTCGCTCGCTCGCCGATATTGGTAGCGCCACGGACATGCTGGTGGTCCTGGTGCTGCGCGACGGCGCGCACCCGGTGCTGCCCAACGGCGATACCGTGATCGAAGAAGGCGACCTTCTGGTTATGGCCGCGCCGACGTTTGAAGAGCGTGCCGAGGTTACGCTGCGCGAGGTCACCGTGACACCCCACGGTCGCCTGGCAGGACTGCGCCTGCGCGATGTGCCACAAGGCAAGCACCCCTTTATCGTCGTGATGCTCAAGCGCGACGGCCAAACCATCATCCCCGACGGCAACACCCTCATATACGCCGGCGACGAAGCCGTCATCGCCACGCTGGCGTCGTAGCCATCCCCACCCATAAGTTGCGGTGAAATACGGATTGAATAGGCCTTCTACCGGCTCAAACGGTCCCTATTTCACCGCAACTTATTTAGGGAATGGGGTTGAAGTTCAATCGCGGCTACCAGCCTTCGTCCGCGCCGTAGTCGTAGTCCGTATCGTCGCCCGCGGCAAAGTCTCGGAGGTCGAGGCCTTCGCGTTCGGCTCGGGCTAGGAGCTCTTGGGGCGACTCGTCCTCGATATCCACTACGTCGAGCATGGCGGCCGGAAAGCCCACGTCGGCTGCACTCCCCGCGCGGTCGAGCAGGCTCTCGCGCAGCTGATCTACATCAACGTCTATCTTCATGATGAAACCTCCTACCGGCCAATCGCGACCGAACAAACCGCACGCCCAAATGGGGTGCAATAAACCCCAGATACGGCCATAATAAAACAATGAACATCAGGGAGGTTACGGACGATGGATAAGCTCGATGCCATGACGGCACAAGTTAGAGACTTTTGTGATGCACGCGACTGGCGTAAATATCACACGCCAAAAGAGCTCGCCATCGGCATGGCAACTGAGTCCTCCGAGCTCCTTCAGCTCTTTCGTTTTATGAGCGACGAGCGCATTGCAGAAATGTTCGAAGACGCCGAGCAACGTCAAGCCATCGAAGACGAAATTGCCGACACGCTCCTTTTCCTCCTGCGTTTCGCAGATTTAAACAGAATCAATCTCCCAGCTGCGCTCTCGTCCAAACTCGTGCGCAATGGCGAGCGCTGCCCCATCAACGCATCATTTGTCGAATACAGAAAGGCGGGCCACCGTGAGTAATGAGTTCGCCCTTCGACAATACACGCTTCCCCTGCCCCAGCCCTTTGAGACAAGCGAATCGCTTCAGGACTTTGGCACGCCAAAGCCTGGAGCCCATCATGACGAGAGTTGGCCCGTCCTTTACATTCTTACCAACAGCAGAAACAAGACGGCATACATCGGCCAAACAACCAACTACCAGCGCCGTATGAAACAACACGCTGCAAACGTGGACAAGGACTTCGACCGGACCCTTCTGATCGACAATCCCACCTTCAACCAATCCGCAACGTTCGAGTTCGAGAATCGACTTATTGAGCTGTTCTGTGCTGACGAAAAATACCAGGTCACCAATGCCAACAACGGCTATGCCCAATTCGATTATTTTGAGCGGCCTCAGTATCGCCAGAAGTTCCGAGACCTCTGGACAAAGCTTCGCGAAGAAAACTACGCGATTCATCCGATTGAAGAGCTCGAGAACTCCGATCTGTTCAAGTTCTCGCCTTTTAAGACGCTTACGCCCGACCAATACGAAACGATCGAGACGATTTTTAAACGTCTCGAACAGGAGCATGAAGACGTAAAACATGGCGGCTCAAAAAGAGAACGTATAACCGTCGTGAATGGCGCGCCGGGAACAGGTAAAACAATCCTCGCCATCAGTCTCATGTTCAAAATCAAAAATGAGCCCAACCTTTCCGGCCTGCGAGTCGGTTTTGTCACCCCCATGGATTCCCTGAAAAAGACCCTCAGGAAACTCACGCACTTCCTTCCAGGGTTAAAGCCTGGCGATATCTTGAGCCCCAGTGACGTAACCAAAAATGATCGTTATGACATCCTACTTGTCGATGAAGCACATCGACTGGGTAATTATCTAAGCATGGGCTCCGGCATCAAGGCCTTCTATAGCACCTGTGATCGTCTCGACCTTCCGCATACGAGCAACCAAGTTGACTGGATATTCAAATGCTGCGACAAGGCATATCTGTTTTATGACCCCAAGCAGCAAGTCAGGGCATCCGGCCTCAATCGAGACGGTCTTGAGCGGCGACTTAACCAACTCGAAGAAGAGGGCATTGAAACTGAAGAGTTCAGCCTAAGCACGCAAATGCGAGTACGCGGCGGCGATGAGTATCTCGACTTTGTATATGATCTACTCGACAACAAGGCGTACATGCATGCCGGCATGAAATTCGAAGAACTCTTTTCATTGGAGCCTTACGATTCGCGAGCCGGGGATCCGGACAGCGATACCCCCAGATACCAGTTTGGAATCGTCGACCAATTTGAGGATTTCTGTTCCCTGCAGCAAGCCAAGGAAGAGGAAGTTGGTCTATCCCGCATGACGGCAGGTTTTGCGTGGAAGTGGGAAACGAAGAAACACAAAGACGCGTTCGACATCGTCATTGAGGGCATCCCTAAACGTTGGAACTCGAGTCAAAAGGATTGGGTTAACTCCCCCAACGCCGTCAACGAGGTCGGATGCATCCACACGGTGCAGGGCTACGACCTCAACTACGGCTTCGTAATTCTGGGGCCAGACATTTACTACGACAACGACAAAGGGGGCGTCTGCGTTAACAAGGCAAACTTCAAAGATACCGTCGCAAAGAAAAAGGCAAGCGACGACGACCTAAGAAAGATTATCGTCAACGCCTACTACGTTCTCATGACGCGTGGCATGCTGGGAACGTTTCTTTATGTATGCGACCCGGCGCTCAAGGAGTATTTGTCACGGTATATCCCGGTGATATAGACCTAACGCCCGCCCTCCCCCATGTAACAATCCTGTAAATCATAGCGGCGCACTCGAGTTTTACCGTGATGCGGTCGCGCCCGGCGCTCCACTGTGCTAAAGTATCCCGAACGTTCAAACGACTACGAGGGGGACCTAGAAGATGGCACGTGTGCACAACTTCTCAGCTGGCCCGGCCGCACTGCCCACAAGCGTGCTCGCCGAGGTCGCCGACGAGATGATGGACTACCGCGGTTGCGGCATGTCCGTGCTCGAGATGAGCCATCGATCTAGCATGTACCAGCAGATCATCGACGACGCTGAGGCAACCCTGCGCCGCCTGCTAAGTATCCCCGACAACTACCGTGTCCTGTTTTTGCAGGGCGGCGCCACGCTGCAGTTTGCGGGCATCCCCATGAACCTCATGCGCGGCGGCCGCGCCGGTTACGTCGTGACCGGCAACTTTGCCAAGAAAGCGTACAAGGAGGCCGCCAAGTACGGCGAGGCCGTTCTGCTCGCGAGCTCCGAGGACACCAATTTCGACCGCATTCCCACCATGGCCGACATCAACGCGCGCATTGCCGCCGAGGCCGCGGGCGACGGGCTCGACTACGTCTACATCTGCCAGAACAACACTATCTTTGGCACCATGTTCCACGAGCTGCCCGATTGCGGCGACGTACCGCTGGTCGCCGATGTCTCGAGCTGCTTTTTGTCACAGCCGCTCGACGTCGAGCGCTACGGGCTCATCTACGCCGGCGCGCAGAAAAACGCCGGTGCCGCGGGCGTAACCGTGGTCATCGTGCGCGACGACCTCATCGCCAAAGGCCCCGCCTTTGCGCAGACGCCGCAGTACCTGGACCTCAAGACCCAAGCCGCCAAGGGCTCCATGCTCAACACGCCCAACACCTTTGGCATCTACGTGTGCGGCAAGGTGTTCCGTTGGGTCGAGCAGACCGGCGGACTTGCCGCCATGGCCGAGCGCAACTGGGCCAAGGCCAACCTGCTCTACGACCTGCTCGAGCACAGCGAACTGTTCCATGGCACCGCGCAGGCCGACAGCCGCTCCATCGCCAACGTCACCTTCCGCACCGGCGACGCCGAGCTCGATGCGGCCTTTGTCGCAGGCGCGGCCGAGCACCAGATTCAAAACGTCAAGGGCCATCGCCTGGTGGGCGGTATGCGCGCCAGCGTCTACAACGCCGTAACCATGGAGGACGTGCAGGCACTGGCCTCGTACATGAAGGACTTCGAAGCGCAGCATAGTTTGAGTCCGCGATCTAACTAGCCCGCAACCCGCGGGCCGACCAGCCACTTCAAACCACTTGTTTTAAACAAACCTGCTAAGGAGTTTCCATGCGAAAGATCAAAACCATCGACGACATCACCAAGGACGGTAAAGTCGAGTTTGGCGAGGGCTACGAGTTTGTGGGCACCGCCGAGGAGGCCGACGCCATCCTGATGCGCTCCACCGACCTGCACGGCTACGAGCTGCCCGAGGGCATCCGCGCCATCGCCCGCTGCGGCGCCGGCGTCAACAACATCCCCGTCGAGGAGTACGCCAAGAAGGGCGTCGTCGTCTTTAACTCCCCCGGCGCCAACAGCAACGCCGTCAAGGAGCTCGTCCTGGGCATGCTGGTGCTTTCGAGCCGCGGCGTGGTGCAGTCTATGAATTGGGTGCGCGACAACGCCGACGACCCCGAGATCCAGGTCGATGCCGAGAAAGCCAAGAAGGCCTTTGTGGGCCGCGAGCTCAAGGGCAAGCGCATCGGCGTCATCGGTCTGGGTAACGTGGGCTCCAAGGTCGCCAACGCCTGCGTCGACCTGGGCATGGACGTCTACGGCTACGATCCGTTCATTTCCGTCGAGCACGCGTGGGTGCTGAGCCGCGAGGTGCAGCGCGTGGGCACGCTCGAGGACCTCTGCCGCGGCTGCGACTACCTCACCGTGCACGTGCCCAGCAAGGCCGACACCATCGGCATGATCAGCACCGAGCAGATCAACCTGCTGGCACCCGACGCAGTGCTCATCAACTACGCGCGCGAGACCATCATTGACGAGGACGCCGTCGACGCCGCCCTGCGCGAGGGCAAGCTCAGCTGGTTTAGCTGCGACTTTGCCACGCCCAAGACCGTCAAGATGCCCAACACGTTTATCACCACGCACTCGGGCGCCGGCACTGGCGAGGCCGAGGCCAACTGCGCCGATATGGCCATCAGCGAGCTCAAGGATTACCTGGAGAACGGCAACATCGCACATAGCGTCAACTACCCCGCCTGCAGCATGGGCAAGGCGCGCGCCGCGAGCCGCATCGCCTGCCTGCACGCCAACGTGCCCAACATGATCGGCCAGATCACGGCGATCCTGGCCAAGGACAACGCCAACGTGCAGCGTATGACCAACGAGTCTGCCGGCGAGAACGCCTACACCATGTTCGACACCGACGAGCACCTGGACGGCAGCACCATCGAGGCGCTCAAGCAGATTCCGTCGATGTATCGTGTGCGCGTGATCAAGTAGCGTCGGCGCCAAGCCTGCCAGACAGGCCAGGAAGTCCATTCGCCCCCCGTTTTCACGAAACGGGGGGCGAATTCGTTGCTCCGGCTGGTTTTGAAAATGCTACCCTGTACAAGTTTTTTCGGATAATCGACAGTCATACTCAAATCACTGAGCGCACCTGCTTTTATAAACAGCTTTATCAGGGGTTTTAGTAGCTAAAAATCGATCTCTATATGCCAAATTAAAGTTGACTGTCCATTTTCCGAAATAACTTGTTCTGGGTAGCACTTTTAGAGCCAATTCCGGGGAGCAATTGAAGCCTTTTCGCAACTAAAACCCTGGTTCCCGCGACCGTTTTCCACCCGCGCGGCTACATTCCCGCCCAATCGATAAAAATCTCCTCACGAAGCCGCCGTTCGAGCTCCTGCTGCCGCGGCGTCTTGTCTTTCAACGGCATATCGAGATAGGACATGATGAGTTCCATCACTACGCGGAAGGCATCGGAGTCGACCAACTGACCATAAGTCATCAGTACGACAGGATATCCCATGGTTTGCAGGGCCGTCGTTCGATCGGAGTCCGAGATCTTGGATTCTATGGATCCGTGAATGGCTTTACCTTGACATTCAACCAAGCACTCTCGGCTGCCGTCCTTATTTGACAGCAGGATATCGGCGTAGCGCCTATCAAGCCCCGAAATCAGGCGGGCGCTGTGCGTCATGCGAATCTCGACATTATTGGTGAGGTGCAGCCCTTCGCCGCCGCGCAGCCTCGTAAGGCCAAACAGCATCGAAGCTTGGACCTCAAGCGGCGATGCCACAACCCCCGTAATGCATTTTGCGGCACGTATGAACGATTTAGCACCACGGAGCCCCTGGATCTTATTGGCGTACTCCGTTAGTTCAGAGAACTCGATCAAGGGAGGTCGTTTCCACAAGTCCGTTGGATTCCCCGAGGCATCCTTTACGTTTTCCCAGCTCAACCGTGCGTCACCCCACCGGCCCCCATATGCCTGTTCAAGTGCCAACTTTACCTGGGTCGCAATCTTGCACACGGCAAAGGTGCCGCACATCTCATACATGAACATGATCAGACGCTCGTTTGAGACCGAGGAAGCCAGGGTCAGCAGGGTAAAGAGCGGGGACGCGACATCAAGGCCAAACTCTGTTTGCCGCACGGAGTCAAACGGCCTCTCCCCGTTCCAAACATGCCTGACAATGCGACCGCCCTTACGTCCGCAGCCGCCCTGTGCCAACACGTGTAATGGTGTGCCCAGGAAATGCTTGACGAGCGGATGCTCACAAAGACGCTCCCTGCGTGGATCGTCCACAGAATCGGGCAGGTCCGGCATTATTGCCAAAACCTGTGGAGGTATCCGGTGATACCGAAAGGCAGATATGTCGCACAGCATGTCGTCCATGAAAGGTACGTACCCACTACGTCGTTTGCGAGCCCGCCCGGACGGCAGACGCGATGGCTCGGCCTGCGAACGGTAAATACTGCTACGTGCACGTCGCGAATCTGCAGGTGGCTTTCAATCGGTTTGGAAAGCAGACTGATTGTATGGTTGATGAGGACTTTGTCTGGCCGCTTGCGCAGGAGCTTGTGAAGATTGACAGCTCGGACCCCGGCGCGTATAAGGGCGAGATCGAACAACATATCAAAGACCTGGTCGAGACATATGTTGCCAAACTCGATTCGCCCGTGCTGGACACCGCAGAGATACGCGAGCTCGAAGTGTTCCCCGGGCGCCGCAACCTTATGATTACCGTGTCGCCGATGACGTGACGGACGCAGACACGACCGTCGGTTTCTTTACCGGCTACACCGACACCGCCGTCATTGCCGGCAAGACAGGTAACCACAATTGCATGAGCTACGGCCCCGGCTCGTTGGTGCTCACGCATAAGCCCAACGAGCCGGAGCCCATGCCGATATCGTTCGCTGCCAGAACGTGCTCATCGCGCTTGTCGACAACACGCTCTGGGACGCAAGCGTCCAAGTTGGGGCATAATAAGCCGCGAACAAACCAACTCACGCGTTAGGACCGCCCATGAAAGCACTTCCGTTTCCCTGCATCCGCCCAGCTCAGGACCGCGTGCTCGAGGCGCTGCCGCAGATGGGCGACATCCTAAGCGGCAACGACGCCCTGCGCGGCGCCATTGCCGACGGGCTCGTGCTCAAAGATCCGGGCGCGGCGTATTACGTGTACGAATGCTCCGGAGAGCCAGGGCGCGTGACGGGCGTTGTGGCAATTTGCCCGGTCGGCGTACTGACGGGCGACGGCGCGACCCCCGCAGATGCGGCCGCAGCCGCCCGTGCAATCGCCGAGCTTAAGGTGCAGCCGCGCCCCGTGTCGCTCGCCTACGAGGCCTCGCCCGTTATGGATATCATCCTCGGTGCCGCCAAAGAGGGCGCGTCGCTCTATGCCGTCACCGACCCCGCCGGCATTACGCACCGTGTGTGGGAGGTCAAGCGCGAGGACGCCGTTGCCGCCATCCGAGCCATGCTCGACCAGGCACCGGAGCCGACGCCGGCAGACGACCCCACCTATGCTGCCGCGCTAGCAGGGGCGGCGCAGCTCCTGGCAGACGAAGCCCGCGCAGCCGGCTCCTACACGGGCAAAGAGCCGTTCAACTTTACCGTTGCCGCGTTATTCCCCGCCGCGCAGGTTGCCGGCGGCGCACCGCAGGTTCCGACCGGTTTGCTGACCCACCAGATCGCACGGTTCTAACAGGGCCTAAACGCCCGGCACAAAGACTCGGCAGCTCGACAAACAAGGTGCGGGGATACATGCGCATGCATCCCCGCACCTTTCGCATCGAGCAATGATGTCGGCAATCCGCATCGCCACGCCCGCGCTACCCGCGCTGCGGACCCGCTGCCGCCACGAGCGGCTCAAGACCCAGCTCGCGCGCATAATCTTCTTGCGTAAAGACTTCGACCAGTTCAAACGTATCCGTCGCATCGTCAAACGCAAAATGCAGCACCGAGCAGTTGCCCGGAACGCGCTCGCGCTCGTCGGCCGCCGCTCCCCTCACGTGGTCCAAAAATTCCTTGATGGACGAGGCGTGGCTCACCGCGAGCACGCACTCGTGGTCCGGACGTCGCATAAGATCGGTCAACGTCGCCACCATGCGCTCGCGCACCTGCATCTGCCCCTCGCCGCCAAATTGGCGGTAGAAGTCACGCCACGGACGCTCGGGCATGAGCATCACGCGCTCGGCCTCAAAATCGCCAAAGAACCACTCGCACAGACCGTCCAGGCGCTCGTAGGCAAGGCCCGGCCACAGGTTGGCGATAGTCTGCTCGGTGCGATGCAGCGTCGAGGTGTAGGCGTGGTCGGGCTCGATGCCACGCGCTCGCAAGAACATGCCAGCGCGCGCCGCCTGCTCGCAGCCCAACTGCGTGAGCGGCGAATCACTCCAGCCCTGAATAATGCGCTTGAGGTTAAATATCGTCTGTCCATGACGGACCAGATACAGGTCTTTATTCATAGGGGTCCTTTCGTTCGTTACCAGTCAAGGAGCGAAAACGCCCCATCGCAATAGCCAAAATGAAGCACGGCACCGTTGTCGGGCTGTCCTCCCCCGCCGGCCACATACTCAAGAAACTCCTGGCAGGCAGAGCCATGAGAGACCGCAAGCACACGATCGTGCTGCGGTCGGGCCATAATGCGGGACAGCGCCGCAACCATGCGCGCCCGTAGCTCGCCTTCAGATTCGCCACCAAAGGCCACCGGATAATCACCCCAGGGCTGCGGCGGCATCTCGCAATTTGATGTGCCCTCCAGCGAGCCCAAGTGCCACTCGCGCAGGTCGTCGACCGGCTCTACGGGAAGGCCCTCGCCAACGATAAGCTCGGCCGTACGCCGCGCCCGACCCAACGGAGACGTATACGCATGGTCAAAGGAGATGCCACGCGCCTCAAACGCCGCGCGCGTCGCCAGTGCCTGTTCGCACCCGCGCGCCGTAAGCGACGAATCGTGCCAGCCCTGCAAAATGTTCTGCACATTGAGCTCAGTCTGCCCATGCCGCACCAAATACAGATCGGCCACAAGCCCTCCCCTCGCACCACCGCAAAGGGGACAGGCACCTTTGTAGTGGTTTTGCCGCCGGATCGCGCCGCAACGACGCAGCTACACCAGCACGTCGGCAAGCGGGCGCTTGGGCACGTGATGCACCCGCGCCTCGTCGCGCCAGTAATTTATAGAGCCGTCGGGGTTGGAATTGATCGCGTCGATAACCTGGGTCTCGGCCGGCACGCCAAAGGCCATGATCAGCTTGAGCTCGTATTTGTCGTTATCGAGCCCCATCGCATCGATCGCGTGGGGCGTAAAGGCCTTGAACATGCAAGCCGCTACCTCGGGCGTTGCGCTGCGCGCGGCGAGCATCATCGTCTGAGCCGCGATGCCCGTGTCGACCTCGGTGATAGGCGCGGCGGGCTTGCCGGGAACGGTGCGCTCAGCAAGAACTGCGACGTAGCCGGTCGGACGCTCGCCCTCGGCAGGGCCTGCCCAGTCCTTGAGCGCGCCGGCCCATGCAAGCTCGTCAAATAAGCTCGCACACTTCTCGGCATCGCTCACCACATGAAAACGTAGGCGCTGAGCGTTGGCGCCGCAAGGGGCCAGGTGCGCCAGCTCTGCCAGCTCGAGCAAAAACTCGCGCGGCACGCGCATGGACTCGTCAAAACGGCGGCATGTGCGGGCGCGACGAACCAGCGCATCAAACGTTTCCAAGCCAAGCTTTTCGCGGCCTTGCTTTGCCATCGACTCCACGCTCGACGGCGCCGCGGGAACAGCTTCGTTCATAGAGACCCCCAATAAAAGGCAATTGTTCTTAGGAAAATCTAACCTAAAACGCAGGCAATAACGAACAGAGCCGCAATGTTCTACACCTGTTGAATAGAATATCGCGACACAGGGAACAACGAAAACAAATCGGGGCCTTTGGGTTACACTTCGCCCTCCCCGACCCTTACGCCAGCGCCTTTAGGCGATACTGGTTGTAACGATTAAGGCTTACGCCACGCGGAAAGGAGACCTCATGGGCATCTTTAAGAACGATGACAAGCAATCGAACGCGTTTGGATTTGACGAGAAAAGCATGGCAGGCAAGGCCGTCAAGGCCGTGCGCTGGATTTACGCCATCACGGGCGTCTTGGCGCTCGTCGCCGGCATCGCACTGCTGTTTGCGCCCGCCAAGTCCCTCGTCTTCCTAACGACCGTCCTGGGCTTCTACTTTGTAATCACGGCCGCGATCAGGCTGTTTACCGCTGTTTTCGAACCGCTGCTGCCCACCGGTTGGCGCGTTACGAGCATCATCGCCAACCTGCTCATTATCCTGGGCGGCGTGGTGATCCTGCGCAACCAGGCCTTCTCGGCCGCGACACTCACCACGCTTGTAGTGGTCGTCGCCGGCTTTGGCTGGATTGTCGAAGGTGTCATGTCCATTCTGGAATCCGAGCTTTCGTCTAACCGCGCCCTCGCTATCCTGAGCGGCGCGCTCTCCATCATCGCCGGCGTGTTCGTGTTTATCTATCCGCTGTGGTCGGCAAAGATGCTCGTCATCTTTAGCGGCGCCGCGCTCCTGGTGTTTGGCGTGACGCTGATTATTCGTGCTATCCGCTTTGGCAAGCTGGTGCGCTAGATGCCGCGAACGCTGTTTATTGATGCTGACGCCTGCCCGGTCACGCGTGAGTCGATCGACTGCGCGCGGCGGGCGGGCGTCGCCGTGGTGATTGCCGGCAACAGCACGCAGAACCTGGAGCGGCACATTCGCCGCGACGACCCGCGCGATGCCGAGCACGCGCGACGCGGCTTTTGGGTCACCACGCTCGACGTGAGCGTGGGCGCCGATAGCGCCGACTTTGCCATTGTCGAGCGTCTGCAGGCGGGCGACGTGGTCGTGACGCAGGACATTGGCCTGGCGAGCATGGTGCTCGGCCGCGATGCCGCCGCCATCGGTGTGCGCGGGCGCGTGTACGACAAGGCGACCATCGACATGCAGCTGTTTATTCGCCACGAGGAAAAGAAAGTGCGCCGCGCTGGCGGTCACACCCGCGGGCCGGCGGCTTTCACCAGCGAAGACTGCGCCCACTTTAAGCGCAACCTCACCGAGCTGCTCCGCTAACCAAGGCAGATTTTAGGACATGCATAAAATCTGCCTTTTTGTTTTGGACGGTGTGAGCGCTCAGGATCCATGGCTCAACAAAAAACGGGCTTCAAAATGCCATGCGCCGCCGCATTGTGCAGGCGCCGAGCATGGCTATTTTGAAGCCCGTTTTGTTAGGCCTACTTAGAGGCCGAAGGCAGATAAAACGAGGCCCCAGCCAGCGCCGATGACGTACATCATGATCAGGAACACAGCGTTTTCGCGGGCGCTGCGGTTGGTGCGGAACAGCACCAGATAACCCACACCGGCAGAGATGAGCGTGCCGGCGAGCATCGGTGCCAGCTGCAGCGCGCCCTCCAGGTACAGCTGCGTGATGACCACGCTCGCCGAGCAGTTAGGAATCAGCCCGACAAGCGCCGAACCCAGAACGGCGAGCGTCTCGTTGCCGCGCAGGAACTGCTCGATTGCGGACTCGCCAAAGGTCTCGAGCACGGCGACCAGAATCAGCGTCACCAGGAAAATGAATACCGATACCTGCACGGTATGCGAGATGGCGCTGCGGATAATCGACAGGACGGGCGCACCTTCGTGTGAGTGGGAGTGACCGTGGTCATGATGGTGTTCATGCTCGCCCTCATGACCGCAATCGTGGCCATGTCCGTGTTCGCGCTCGTCCTCATCCTCGTCTTCATCACAACCGCAATGGTCGCGCTCGCACAGCTCATGGATGTGGTCGGCGCTCACGCCCGCCTCGGCAACCTCGTCGATGATGTCACCGCCGCTGTGGTCGTCATGCGCGCAGTTAACGTGCGCCGGATTGACAGTGGTCCCCAACACGGTACGACGAATCGCCGCATGCGCGCGGGCGTTGCGACGCAGGCCACGAATGGCAGCATCCACGATAAAGCCCGTGACCAGCGCGATCAGCGCTTTCGAAGCCAAAAGCATCGCCATAGTCTGCACGGGAACCTGCTCAGCAAGTAGCAGCGGAAGCATCTCGTCGGAGGTCGAGAGAAACACCGCCACCAGGGTCCCCAGCGTCACGACGCGACCGGCGTACAGCGTTGCCGCCATTGCCGAAAAGCCGCACTGCGGCACCATGCCCAGCAGCGAGCCAACCACGGGGCCAGCGGCGCCGGCACGCTTAATGGCGCCGTTAACGCGGTCGCCCGCAACATGCTCAAGCGTCTCGAGGACCAGATATGTCACCAACAAGAACGGCACCAGCGAGAGCGTGTCCTTGCCGGCGTCGAGCAGAATATCAATCAGCA
>OIBE01000077.1_pt1 | contig 31734 bp, 28 predicted proteins | sample 1580961 | NCBI WGS metagenome assembly OIBE01 (sample SAMEA3882550, study PRJEB24775) | human gut metagenome | biome: human-associated habitat; feature: intestine environment; material: feces | place: Netherlands | collected 2009/2010
TTTTGACTTAATACCAGTTAGAACCAGTTTTGAGATTATCGGTGAACGGTAGTTTTCGACCGTTCACCGGTTACTTGCAATCGTTTGCAGTTGTTTTCCCATATGAATCGGGGAACCCGATGAAGCACTTGTGCGATCACGGAAAGTTTTGACATTTGTCCTCATCCCCCGCGCACCAAACTCAGGCACCCAAAATGAGCCAATAGTTCACGCTAATCGTTTTCAATCATTACTTACTCAATATTCGTAATTATTTATCGTTTATCGTTAATTCTGATATGATACAAGTATCATCCAAGACATTGGTTGGAGGAGCTATGATCCGCTGGAACGTATCCAAATCGAATGAAGCCATCGACCGTGAACAGGCAATAGCCGATCTGAGGAAGCTCACTCGCATCTGCAAATGGGCCACAATCTGCATTACCACCGCGCTCGCTCTGGGACTCCTCGCAGTCATTGCGATTGACCTTCTACTCATATTGCCTGGACTCTCCCAAGGGTCGTGTCTCCAATCCGTAGAACTTCAAGCCGGCGAAGGACCGTGCCTTGCTATCGTCGGTACCAATGCACAGGCCCCACTTATGCTCGTCGCACACGATGGTCACACTGCCATAGGAAGCCTCTTGATGACATGTCTCGCGCTTACCATCGCGCTAAGCGTGCGCAGGCTTTTCTTCAACATTGAAAAGAAAGGCAGGCCCTTTGACCTTGAATGTAACCAGACGCTTCGTCGAGTAGGACATTTATTCCTTATCGGCGGCGTTTCCGTGAGACTTCTTGGTGCCGTAATCACGGGAATGATACTCTCAGGATTTGGCGGCAGCTTTACGGATGCGTTCGTCGGCCAGTTATTCGAGCCCTCCATGCTCTTTGCAGGCCTGATTATTTGCCTGATTGCCAGCATCTTCCGCTACGGGTATATCCTGCAAAAACAAGATGACGAGTTGCTCTAGGGGGAATTCATGATTATTCTGCGGCTTGACCGCATGCTTGCCGAACGCAAGATCTCATCCAAAGAGCTTGCGGAACGCGTGGGCATCTCCCAGGTCAATATGTCGCGCATCAAGACGGGCAAGGTTTCTGCCGTGCGCTTTTCAACTCTTGACGCGATATGCCGGGCACTCGACTGCCAACCGGGCGATGTGCTGGAATATATGCCTGACGATGAAGCCGATAATCTTTTTGGACTTAAAGATGAATAGCCATATTTAAGCCGCCAATCATGCCCTCAACGCAACAAGCCCCCTAGAACGATGTCAGTTCTAGGGGGCTTCATCAGATATTTCGGCTACGCGCTCGGCGGCTCAGGCAAACCTTACGCAAACAGGCCGTAGATGCTGATGTTGGCCTTGGCGTAGAGGCCGTTAGCATACTCGGTCCACTTGGAGCTGGCGCTCGAAGCCTGCGAAGAGTACTGCTGGTAGGCGGTGTAATAGGCGGTCATGGCCTGCTTATAGGTAGCGCTATCGGCCGTAAAGGCATCGTCAGCGAAGGCCTTGGCATAGGTGCTATCGGCGTCCTTCCAGGTGCCCTTTGAGCTATCCCACTCATCGCCGGCAAGGTTGATGATGTAGTCGGCGTAGTCCTTGCTCGCGGTCTCCTCGTTGCCGTCAGCAGGCTCAGTCGGAGCGGTCGGCATGCTTGCGGAGCTATCGCCCACCTTCTTCTTGTAGAGCTTCTGCAGCGTCGCGGACTGACGGACGATCTGCTTGGCCTGGTCCTTGGACACGCCGTACTGCGTGGCCATGGTCTTGTAGTCGGAGGTGCCGATGGAATCCTCGGCGTACTTCTTCATTTCCTTGGAAGAAACGGTAATGCCCTCGTCCTCGGCAGCATCGAGCAGAATCTGGTTGCGCACGTAGGACAGGATGACGTCAGCAGAAGGAGCGGTGTAGTTGCCGTCGTCGTCCTTGACGGTGTCGAGACTGTACTGGCTCTCGATGGCCTCACGCGCGGTGATGTCGCTCTTCTTGCCGTTGTAGCTGTAGCTTGCCACGGTCGAATCGAGCTGGTCCTCGGTGAGGGTCGCCGAGCCGACGCCCTTGCCGCCAAAACCACCGTTGCCGATAAAGAAGCCGACCACGGCAGCGATCACGACGGCGACCACAAAGGCGGCAATCATCGTCTTCTTGTGCTTGCAAGCGTGGTCGTCCACGTCGGAGTCGTCGTCCTCGTCCTGTTCCTCGGGCATGAGGTTCTCGTCAGCTGCATCCGCGGCGATCTTTGCCTCCAGGCGAGCGTCCTCCTCCTCGGCCGTCGTACCGGCAGCAATGTGCTCAGCAGACGTGCCGGCGACCAGGTCGATCTTCTCGTCCTCATCACCGTCGGGGCCTTCGCCGCGCTCGATGATCTGGATGCCGTCGATCTCGTCCTTCTCGTCCTTCTTTTGAATCAGACCCATATCAGTTACTCCTTGTTAGGAAACATAGTCCCCAATAGAATACGCCCGGCAGAGCGCCGGGCGTATTGATTCTTAGGTTATACGCAAACACTTAAGTACTATTTAGGCGTTTGCAGTGTGCATGCCTTAGGCCAGGTGCGCGATAATGGCATCGGCAAAGGCCTGCGTGCCCACAGCGCCCTCAACGGAGCCGGTCTGGGCACGACGAACGTCGCCGGTAACCTGCTCACCCTCGTCGAGCGTGGCAGAAACGGCGGCGCGAATGCGATTGGCCGCGTCGTTCTCGCCCAGGTGATCGAGCATCATAGCCGCGGACAGAATCTCGGCCGTGGGGTTAGCGATATCCTGGCCAGCGATATCGGGCGCGGAGCCGTGCGTCGCCTCGAAGATGGCGCAGTCGGCACCGATGTTGGAACCCGGAGCCATACCCAGTCCACCTACCAGACCGGCGCACAGGTCGCTCACAATGTCACCGTACAGGTTGGGCAGCACCAGGACATCGAAGTCGTTGGGGTTCTGGACCAGGCCCATGCAGGTGGCGTCGACAATCTTGTCGTTGAACTCGATATCGGGATAGTTGGCGGCCACCTCGCGCGCAACGCGCAGGAACAGGCCATCGGTCGCCTTCATGATGTTGGCCTTATGCACGGCCGTCACCTTTTTGCGGCCGCAGCGGCGGGCGTACTCAAAAGCGTACTCCACAATGCGGCGGCTCTTGGCGATGGAAATCGGCTTGATTGAGATGGCGGAATCCGCGGCGAAGGTCTTCTGGCCCGAGCGCTCGACGAGCTGCGAGAGCTCCTCGACCTCGGCAGCGCCCTCATCGAACTCGATGCCGGCATAGAGGTCCTCGGTGTTCTCGCGCACGATAACCAGGTCGACGTCGCGGAAGCGCGAGCCGTCGCCCGGCTGCGACAGGCAGGGGCGCACGCAGGCGTACAGGTCAAAATGCTTGCGCAGGGCGACGTTAACGCTGCGGAAACCCGTGCCGACCGGCGTGGTGATGGGGCCCTTGATAGCAACCTTGGTCTCGGCGACCGCATCGAGCACATGTTGGGGCAGCGGCGTGCCAAACTCGTCCATGACGCCGGCACCGGCCTCCTGGACGTTCCAGTTGATCTGGACACCAGTGGCCTCGACCACGCGGCGCATAGCCTGCGTAATCTCGGGACCGATACCGTCACCAGGAATCAGGACTACATCGTGCGCCATAATCTGTTACTCCTCGTCTTCGGCGTCGTCAGATTTTTTTACGCTAGCACGCTTCTTCTTTTTGGAGAGATCCAGGCCAAAACGTTTAACAAGCATTTCGCAAATCTCGCTCGAACGGGCCTTGAGATAGCTACCCTTGCCGTTCTCGGCATCGAACTTAAGGCGCAGCGCGAGCTTCTCGGCGACCTCGGCGTCAATCTCGCCCCGGCCAAACTCGTACAGGCAACCGAGCATGTCGCGATACTCGAGGTCGCCGTGGTAGCACTGGATGGCCTCGTCCAGGATGGGCCAAGCCTCGCGCGAACGCTCGACGCTCGTGGCGCCCCACACGCACAGCAGGCGGAAGGCGGCATAGCGCAGCGTGGAGGAGATCTCGTCGAACAGTGCGGTCTCGGCACCCTCAAAGGCATCGCCCAGCTGCTCGGGGCAGGTGGTGGCGAGCGCCGTCAGGGCATCGAGGGCCTCCCAGCGGGTCTGAGCCTCGGGGCGGTCGAGCGCCTCGATCAGCGCGGGCACGCAGGGCACGACGCGCTGCGGATCGCGCTCGGCAAGCAGGTGCAGCACGCGGGCGGCAAACTGGCGGATGCGGCGCGTGGGGCAGCCGAGTTCCTTGACCAGACGGTCGACGGCGTTCTCGTTCTCCTCTGCCAGCTGAAGCTGTGCCAGCTCCTCGTCGGTGAGCTGTTCGTCTTTGTTTTCTGCCATAGTTACCTCTTCTTACTATTTCTTAGCGTGCTTGCCAGCACCCTTGCTGTCATCGGTGACCGAGATGAGCTGTCGATCGGCCGCGCCATTGCGACGCGCACGGCGGCGTTCCTCGGCGTCGCCCGCGTCGGCGGCGGCACGGTGAGCCTTGTTGACGTTAAAGACCTCGTCGTGCTTGCGCCACGGACCGACGGACTCGCCAAAGCTCATCTTAAGGCCGGCGATAAAGCCGCCGAGCCAGCCGATCGGCGCAAACTGCACCAGCGGGAACAGCGAGAACACCCAGGTCAGCAGGATGACTGCCGCCGCTCCCGCAAAGTTGGCAATCCAGTAGTCGCGCTTGGTGATGACACGCTTTTCGCACGCCCACTGGCCGCACAAAAAGCCAATGTAGATCGCAAAGAGAAAGAGCACCAGCGCAAGCACCACGAACGTCCAGCTCATGGGCGCTACTCCCCGTGATGGTGGCCGCAGCAGCACTCGTGGCCGTCATCATGGCCGTGGCCGCCGCAGCACTCGTGGCCCTCGTCGTGGTGGTGGCCACAACCGCACTCGTGATCGTCGCCATGCTCGCCGCAACCGCAGCCTTCCTCGTGAGCGCCATGCTCCTCGGGACGATACTGCGACCAGTCCAGACCGGCGGCGATGGCGTCGGCCTCCTCCTTATAGAGGACCGTGACGGCCTGGGTACCCAGCTTGGCACCACCGATGGCGTCGAGCATGTCGTAGAGCGTAAAGGCCACGTCGGCACCGGGCAGCGCAAGCTCGCGGTCGTCGGCATAGGCGAGCGCCAAGCGCAGGTCCTTGATAAAGTGCTCGACCATAAAGCCGGGCTTGTAGTCGCCGTCGAGCGCCTTGGGAGCCAGGCTCTCCATGGCGCCGGACTTGCCGGTGCCGCCCAGGATCATCTGGCGGGTCTTCTCCAGGTCAAGGCCGCTCAACTCGGCAAATGCCATGGCGTCTGCCATGCCGACCATGCAGGCGCCCAGCGACACCTGGTTGGCGAGCTTGGCAGCCTGGCCCTTGCCGGCGCCGTCGAAGCAGCAGATGTTGGCCGCAAAGGTGGCAAGGATGTCGCGGACCGGCGCGATGTCGTTCTCGGTAGCGCCCACGATAGCCGTGAGCGTACCGGCGATAGCGCCCGACTCGCCGCCGGTGACGGGGCAGTCAAACGCCATGCGACCAGAAACCTGGGCGGCCTCGGCAATGTCACGGGCAAGCTCGGGCGAGCTCGTGGTGAGGTCGATCAAGACCGCACCCGGCTTGGTGCACGCGAGCAGGCCGTCGCCCGCCAGGTAGAGTTCCTCGACCTCGGAGGGATAGCCCACCATGGTAAAGACGACATCGGCGTTCGCCGCGGCATCGGCCGGCGTATCTGCCCAGACGGCGCCGCGCTCGATAAGCGCCGCCGCCTTGGACTTGGTGCGGTTGTTGACCGTGACGGGATAGCCGGCGTCCAGAATGTGGCCGGCGATGGGGGCACCCATGATTCCGGTGCCAATGAATGCGACGGAGAGCTTGTTTGCCATGAAACCTTTCCTTTTGGGTTGGGTGTTGTTACCAGGTTGAATACTCGGTGCCAGCGTTTGGGCTGTGAGTCGAGGGCGATTACGGACGCAGCGCTTGCCTACTGACCGCGCACGCGGCGGGCGATACGGTCGGAAAGCGACGCCTTGTCGGCGCGGTTCTTACCCCAAAACGCGCAGCCCACCATGCCGGGGCCCACGTGCGAGCCGATGGTGGGACCCACGGAGCCGCGAATGATCGTGACGTCGGCGCAACCCTCCTCCTTGCGGATGGCGGCTTCGAGCCAGTCACCATCCTTTTCGGCATCGGCCGTCATGATGGCGATGGGCATGGTGCGATCGGGCACGTAGTTCTCGCGGAACGACTTGAGGATGGACTTGAGCGCCTTCTTGCGGCCGCGGTTGACGCCGATCAGCGACAGCGAGCCGGCCAGGTCGTAGGAGAGCTCGGGCTTGACATCGAGCTTTGCCGTGAGCTGCGCCGCCGCGGGCGGAATGCGGCCGCCGGCAGCCAGTGCGTCGAAGCTCTCGAGCGTAAAGTAGCCGTGGACGTAGGTCTTTGCCTCGTTTGCCCAATCGACCAGCTGCTTGGCGGTCAGTCCCGCCGAACGCTGGCGCACGGCCTCGAGCGCCAAGAGCGCGCCGGTCGCACAGGGCAGAGCGTTGTCGACCACGTAGAGCTCAAAGTTGGGATACTCGGCGCGCACGGCATCTGCCGCCTGGCACGCGGAGTTGTAGCTCGACGACAGTGCCGAGGTAAAGCACAGGTAGACCGTGGGCGTGCCCTCTTTGGCGCACTCGGTAAAGAACTCGATATAGCGACCGAGCGACACAGCCGAGGTGGACACGCGGGCACCAGCGCGCATGCGGTCGTAGAACTCCTTAGGGCTCATGCTCGACCAGATGTCGTCCGTGCGCTCCTCGCCATCGATAATGAAGGGGAAACCCAGGATATCGACATCAAGGTTCGCGGCGACCTCGGGGCTAAAGTCGCAGCAGGTATCGACGACGATGCGGCAACGGTCCGAATGACCGGCGGATGCGGCCTTGTCCATCAAAGCGACTCCTTACGTAAAAAGGCGGCCACCCGCATGGGATGGCCGCCAACCGTTAACTCATGCAAGTTAACGTATTTTACTCGTCAAGTGTTTCGATGCGGGGCTTGATGATGCCATATCCACCATTCTTACGGTGATACACCACATTGATGAGGCCAGTCGTCGCGTTCTCGAACACGTAGAAGTCGTGGCCGAGCAGATCGGTCTGCACCAGCGCCTGCTCCTCAGTCATCGGGGTGACGTCGATAACCTTCTCGCGGACGAGCAGGTCGTCCTCTTCCTCGGGCAGCAGCAGGTCGGCCAGATCCTCGACGCGCTCGACCGGCGCAACATCCGCGGCGCTGGCACCACCCTGGCGGTTATCCACGACCTTGGTCTTGAACTTGCGCAGCTGGCGGGTGACCTTATCGGCGGAGAGATCGATGGCGGCATACATATCTGCGCCGTGCTCGGCAACGCGAATCACAGAGCCGCGGGCACGAACCGTGACCTCGACGATTGCCGGGTTGGGGTTCGAGGGGTTCTTCTCATAGCGAAGTACAACGTCGACCGTCATGGGCTCGATATCGAAAACCTTGAGCGCCTCGCCGATCTTCTCATCCACATGCGCACGCAGAGCATCGGTTACCGTCGTCTTGCGTCCAGAAACCTTGATATCCATACGTGGCTCCAATCTGCCTCGGGGACTTACTGTACTGGCTATGTACCCATTGCCGTGCATTTAATCACGCGGATTCCTAAAGACCCGAATAACGATTGCTTGATACCGCATACCGAAGTCTCGCACTTTTCTGTGGCAAAGTGCGCTATAGGAGGGGGCCGGCGGCTTTGTATTTGGTCCCGAAAATTGGCTTTGACCTGCTGGTTTTATAGCGATGAAAAAGCCGGGCTCCCCTATTGGGGAAACCCGGCAGTGCGTGTTGAAACCGTGAAGAGGTGTCCTTTCCAACGTATAGGAGACACCACCCCTAGCAATAACTAGCTATTGAGTTTGTTAATGTCGTCGTCGGTGATGGCGCCTTCCTGGCTGGACGATTTGTCCTCGGAGGATGCGGTCTCATTGTTGGAATCGGAGGACTCGCTGCCGGAGGACGTGGTCTCACTGGACTCAGAGTCGCCCGGCTGCACGTTAGCGCCCGAAACCGTCTTAGTGGTGAGGTCGTAGGGCATCCTGCCATACCAGACGCAGTGGACCGCCTCGAGCGTGCCGTCGGCCGTGATGTCGTCGAGGGCGTCGCTCACGGCACGGCACAGTTCGTCATTGGACGAGGCGCCCGCAACACCAAGCGTCGAGGGCGCCTCGAGCGCACCGACATAGGAGACCTCGCTCATCAGGCGTGCAAGGTAGCCGCCGGCCGTGGAGTCGCAGATCACATAGTCGACCTCGCCGGACTCGAGCGCCTCAAAGCACTCGTTGATGTTGGAGTAGGTCTTTTGGTTGGCGGTGATGCTCTGCTTAGCAAGCGCCTCCTGCGAGGCCGAGGACGCCTGAACGCCCAGGGTGGACGTGTTAAGGGTATCGGTGGAAACGCTTAGCGACCCACCATCGCTAGTTTTACCGAACACGGAAGTGGCATCGTACAGGCAGGTGCCGAGCGAGCTAATGTCCCCGTCCGTGGAGTTAATCTCGCCGATAAAGATATCGGCCTTTTTGTCGCCGAGCGCGGAACCTGCCGAGGACGCATCGACAAAGGCAACCTTAAGGCCCATGCGGCTTGCGAGGGCGCGGGCGGCGTCGACCGCATATCCCGTGAGCTCGCCGTCGGCGCCCTGCATTGCCTGCGGCGCATCGGAAGTATCGAGGGCGACCGTCAGGGTTCCGGGAGTGACCAGGGCATCGTCCGACACCGCCGGCGTGACGGTCTCGTACTCGATCTGGTCGATCGTGGGAGTCGTGAACGTAGACAGCGGGTTGAACGCGCATCCGCTCAGGCCCAAAACGGCGATGACCGCTGCGGTCCCAGCACCTAACCGAGCCGCGTGCATCAAGCTGCCCCTCACCATGTCCACTACCCTGCCTTCTGTGTCGTATACGATCCGTGCGTTGCGCGGAATATCAGGTTGTTCCCACCAGCTGACCTGGTATTTGACCCCACACTTGCGCACCGGGACGTTTGCTCGGGAGGCCGCAGCCACCTTCACGACTGGCCCGCTCGCCCGCGAGGCGGTATTGCCCCAAAGAAAGTAGAACGGACGGTGCGGCTTACATCTAGGACGCGCCATGATCGCGCCGCGCGCACGCGGTCGCTTACGTGGATCCCTTTGACCGCGTCTGTCTTGGACTAGGATGGACATTTCGTCCGTCCGCAACCACAGCCTGGCAGGAACGTAGCGCATTATAGCTAAGTTCAAGCTATAGTTTAAGGTTAGGGACGTTATTCGCATCGCGAGCACAGATTTCGCAGGTCGGAGCGGACCATTCGTGCCCCCATGAAGCCCGGAGCTCCCCCACGGGGAGCTCCGGGGCACCCGTCTCAGGGTGCCGTGTGCAAAAAACGGCAAATATGAGTACTGCTACCAATTTAGTAGCAGCGTATTTCCGCCCCACGAGCCCTTTTTGAGTTCCGCACAGCCTGCTTGACGCCAAGATATTCCACATTCGTTTATTATCTCTTCGCTGAATCCAGATTATTGCCCAAGTTTCTTTGTTTTTGCTGTCACTATTCTAGTAACAGTACTCATATTTGCCGTTTTTTGCACAGGTCATATAAACAGACCCCCTATAAAGCCATAGTTTTACGCCGGCTTGAGCCCAAAGCACGCTCGGAGCGTATTCAGCAGAGCATCTTGCCTCTTTCGACGAGCCTCTACGCGATTCTGATATCGCTTACCCATACGCTGGTGGATGCGCCATGCGAGCGCTTCCATCGCTTCCACGTCGCGGAGCATTTCGTTGTTGACCGTCGCGACCTCGATTCCCATAGTAATCAAGCCCGTGTTGCGTTTTTCGTCATGGATACGTCCCCTCCGGGAGGAATGGCCCAGCTCACCGTTGTATTCCAGGTCAAACCGGGCCGTCTCCTGATACGCATCGCAAACTGCATGCGGCATCCCCGAGATTGCCTGTGCGCGGTCATCGAACTCGATCTTGCAGTCGGTCTTAAAGGGACCGCAGGCAAATCCGCCATAGGAAAACGGAAGCGAAAACAGAGCGAGCATGATGCACTCCATGGGCGAGCGCAGGTTTTCTGACAGGTGGGGACACAGGCGCAGCAGCTGTTTGGCCACATTCCCCTTGCATGCCGCAAGGTAATCTGCCAGGCGATCGGGCGTCAGCACCGGCTCGACTTCAAAGTAGCCCACGTCTGCCGGTTGGTCCTTGTCCTTTGCAAGTCTATTCGCAACAGGCGAGGTGTAGGGAGGCAGATACTTCCCGCGATCGCTCAGCGAAATCTTGGAACACAGTTCCTGGGCCAAGGCAAACGCCTGGATACTGCCGACCTCGCGAGCAACGGCAACACAAAGAGCCTCGGGAGATAGGCTGTACACCCCCGGTTCCACCTCTAGAATCGAGCCGGCAGGCAACCCGGAACACACGGACCAGCCCGCGCCAGGCATGCGACGGCGCTGCTTCGCCGACCCCACCAGCAGGCACAAGTCTTCTTGGGCCTCGCCACTCACGGCCCCGATCCGCACCAAATCGGGAAGATAGATGTCCTCGGCCGAGGGCGACGATGCGTGCAGCACACGGCGCTCTTCATCGGGATCGAGGTCCCTCCAGCTGATGTAACCCATTTGTCGGCGCTCGGCGCGCATCATGCGCAGCGCCGAGGTGCCGGTCAGGATTACGGAGGAAGCCAGTTGCTCGCTTGTCGGCTCGTCACGCCGCGCTATCTTCACTGCCACAAAACTACCCCTACCAAACGCGTGCGATAGCGAGACCATCGACTGCCGCGGCGCCGGCACGCTTGAGCTCCGCCGAGGCCGCTGCCATAGTCGCACCCGTGGTAATGACATCGTCGATGAGCAGCAAACGACAGCTGCGCACATCCTCAACCGTCTCGTACATGCCCCGGGCATGCTCCCGACGCTCATCGCGACCGAGCTCGCGCTGGTCACCGTGGCCGTATTTGACCAGGGCGTCCAGCAACGGCACACCCGAAAGATCGCAAAACGAGCGCGCGATTGCTTCCATGTGATCGAATCCACGCCGCCGAAACGCTGCCGCAGTCGCGGGCACAAATACCACCGCGTCGGCGCCGGACAGCACACCGCCGTAGCGATCGGGGGCTGCCACCTGGGCATGTAAGACGGTGTCGTAGAGTAGCTCCGCCAGATACGGTGCCAGGCGGCGCTCGCCCGCATCCTTGTACGCCTTGATGATGCGCGGCAGCGGATGTGCGTAGACGGCACACGCCAGGCAGCGATCGAGCGCCTCGGCCATTGCCGAAGACGTGCCCTCGACCGAACACTCGGTGCACAGTAAATCCCCAAACGGGGCGCCACATCGGATGCAGCTATGGCACGGATCGATGAGCGCGAGCGATGCCAGACAATCCTGGCAGATCAACGCACCGGAACGCTCGCAGCCGGCGCATCGCGTGGGCGACAACGCCTCGAGCGCCTCGTACGTCGCGCGCTCGGCAAGCGGTAGCAATTCGTCCGCAAACGGTAGGGTGCCTGCACCCTGCAAGCGACTCAACACATTCAAATGCCTCTTCATGACACAACCCTCCCTACGCGAAGGCGAAGGGAGGGTTGTCGGTGTAGAGCCATGATACCCAGAGGTGCTAGGGTCAGGCGAGTCACATCCGCTTACGGACGTTATTCGCCGGCAGGCGGTTGCGGTGCGGACGAGGTGTGAGTCGAGCCTTCACCACCGTCCTGGCGCGGCTTGCGGGAGCGACGGCGACGGCGACGCTTTTGACCCTGGTCGGTCGAGCCCTCGCCACCGCGATCCTCACGCGGTCCGCGCTCGTCGCGAGTACCGCCGCGCGAAGCCTTGGCGGCAGCTCCTCCGCCGTCTCCAGGGCGACGGCGCGTGACCTTGACTTCACCGTCCGAAACCTGATCGGCCACAGAAGGAACCGAGGGCTTCTGCTGCGTGCCCGAGGAATGGCGACGGCGCGGACGCGGCACGCGCTCCTCCTCATCACGCGGCTTGCCGCCCTTGTCGGCAGGCGCGTCGGAGGCCGAGACGCCCTTGGGAGCGGCACCGGCTTCGCGAGCGGCTGCGGCGCGGAAGGCGTCCTCGCGCTCCTCGCTCGACAGGTGACGGCGGCGACGGCGCGTGGGGTTCATGCCACCGCCGCGGTTTTGCTGCTGGGGCTGGTGAGCCTCGCGCTCGCGGGAAGCGTTCTTGCCCGCGGTCTCGCCATTGTCGACGGACGCCGTGCGCTTGCGGCGGCGACGGCCATCGGCCGCCCCCTCGGCCTCGAGCGCCTCGGCCTTGCCACGGCCCTTTCCGCGGCCACGGCCCTCGCCCTGGCCCTGACCGGCGCGAGCATCGGATTCGGCATCGCGACGACGGCGCTTGGGCATCGACGTGCCGGCAAGACGGTCGGCACTCGACAGGCCATCGCCCACGTCGACGCCGTTCTCGCGATCGAGCTCCATGAGCGCCAGGCGCATCTCGGGCGACTCGATGCGCTCGAGCACGTCGCGCGTCACGCAGTCGGGGCGGCAGTTGCAGCCCTGCTCGGCGGCCTTCTTTTTGCAGCCCTCAGAGCAGGTCATGTCGGCCAGGTTGACCTTAAAGACTTTGCCGTTCTCCAGGCGCAACACCAGCTGCTCACGCGGCGTGTCATATTCCTGGATGCGCGCCTTGCCAAGCGGCGTATCGATAAGCGTCTTCTTTTTGGGCGCGCGGCTCTTAAAGTCCTTGTACGCCTCGAACTCGTAGCGCAGGCAGCACATCAGGCGGCCGCAGACGCCGCTAATCTTGGACGAGTTGAGCGGCAGGTCCTGCTCTTTTGCCATGCGGATCGAAACCGGCTCAAACTGTCCGCCAAAGCGTGTGCAGCAGAGCTCCTGGCCGCACTGGGCATAGCCGCCCACCAGTCGGGTCTCGTCACGCACGCCGATCTGGCGCATGTCGACGCGAATGTGCAGCGTCGAGGACAGGTCCTTGACGAGCTGACGGAAATCGACGCGCTCCTCGGCCGCAAAGTAGAACACGGCCTTCTCGCCGCCAAACAGGTACTCGACGCCGACCGGCTTCATCTCGAGATCGAGCTCCTTGACCAGACGACGGAAATCGACCATGGCCTCGTCACCCTGGATAGCCAGGTCATCGGCAAGCTGCAGGTCGATGTCGCTCGCTACGCGCAACACGGGCTTGAGCGGCTGACCGATCTCGTCTTGCGGCACCTCAAAGGGATCGGCCGTAACCAGGCCGATCTCGGTTCCGCGCTCGGTAGAGCAAATGGCATAATCGGCCTCGAGGATATCCAGATCCTGTGGGTCGAACCACAGGTCGCGCGAGGCGTAGGTAAACTTAACGGGTACGACTAACGGCATTTCAGTGCCTTCCTGATATCGAACAGCATGACCTCGATGGCCAGCTGGGGAGTAACGTTTCTGGCGATGTTGCGCTCAGCGGTGGCAACCGCCTCGAGCGCCTGGGTGGCACCCGCAACATTCGTCGCCGCGGCAAGCCGCCCGATCGTGTCACGCGCGTCCTCGTTCACAACGTCTGTCGCCTCATCCTGAAGCGTCAGCAGCACGTCGCGCATGAGCGTCCGCGCGCTCGCCAGCGCTTCCATGATACCCGAACGCTCGCGCGCGTTGAGTTCGCGCTTGTTGCGGTCTTCAAGCTGCTTCAATGCTCCACGCGACAGGTAGTCGGCATTTTGCTCGAGCACCTTTTCCTGTGTGGACTTGACCTCGGCGAGCGGCGCCTTGACGGCGACGATGAGCGACTTGGCGCGACTGAGCACATCGGCCTCGTCGGCGGCGATGAGCGAGTCGATGGCACGGACCATCTGGCGACGGGCGTCCTGGCGCTCGGCGCTCTTGAGGAACTCGATGCCACGCGTGGGGCTTCCCGCCACGGCGACGGCCATGCGGCAACGCGCAGGGTCCTGACCGGTGGCGCGGCTCACGGCCTGCGCGGCGACGGCGGGCGATACCAGCCGAAACGGCACGCACTGGCAGCGGCTCACGATGGTGGGCAACATCACGTCTGCCGAGGTGCCCAGCAGGATGAACATAACGCCCTCGGGCGGCTCCTCGAGTGTCTTGAGCAGCGCGTTGGCGGTGTTGGCGCGCAGTTGCTCGGCACGGTCGATGATGTAGACCTTGGCCTTGGCACGGATGGGCGCCAGAGGCACGTCATCGAGCAGCTCGCGGGTCTGGGCGATGAGGTAGCCCGTGGCGCTCTCGGGCGTGTAATAGTGCACGTCGGGGTGCGTATGGCGGGCGACGCGCACGCAGCTATCGCATGAGCCGCAGCCATCCTGCTCGCACAGGAAGGCTTGGGCGAGCGCCCACGCGGCGTCGAGCTTGCCCGCGCCGGGCGCGCCCAAAAACAGGTAGGCGTGCGATGCGCGACCGCTGGCGACGGCATTGGTCAAAAAGTCGCGCACGCGCTCTTGGGTGTCGAGCTTGGCCAGCAGGCTTGTCTGAGCGGGGGCCATGTTACTCGGCCTCCTGGGCAAGCGCGGCGGTGACGGCGTCCTGGGAAATGTCGAGGCCGTAGACGCGAACCTGCTCGACCGTCCGCGCGAAGACGTCCTCGATGGACGCGGTCGCGTCGATGAGCTTTACGCGGTTTGGTTCCTCGGCGGCGATGGCGCAAAATCCCTGGTAGACACGCTCTTGGAAGGCCATGCCCTTAGCCTCCATGCGATCTGCCGCGCCACGGGCTGCCATGCGCAGCGCCGCCTGCTCGGGCGTGATGTGATAGACGAGCGTGAGCGCCGGGTGCGTCCCCGCGACGGCCAGGTTGTTGGCATCGCGCACTATCTGGCGATCGAGGCCATCGGCAAACGCCTGATAGCAAGTTGTGGAATCGTAGAAGCGGTCGCACAGGACCACCTTGCCGGCAGCAAGGGCAGGCGCGATGACCTCGTGCACCAACTGGGCGCGCGCGGCCTCGTAGAGCAACAACTCGCAGGTGTCGCCCATCGCCGTATTGGCGGGGTCGAGCAGCAGAGCACGGATCTTTTCGCTGATGGCGGTACCGCCCGGCTCGCGCAGGGTCACAACCTGGTAGCCGGCAAGGTCGAGCGCACGGGCAAGCAGGCGCGCCTGCGTAGATTTACCGGCGCCATCGACACCCTCGAGCGTAATGAAGCTATGTTGAGCGGGCTCAAAAGCCATGGGCGCAGCCCCTTCCTACAAGGCGCGTAAATGCAGATATATCAACCAAGCCATGATACCCCAGTGCTCGGTGCGTCCCCAATGGCTAAAGGTGCCTTTCCGAAGTTGCGGTGAAATAGGGGCTGATTGAAGCTCTGAGACCGCCAAACAGTCCCTATTTCACCGCAACTTATGAAGGGGAATTTTGGACGCTGGGTATAATCGTCGTATTGCATTGAAATGTGGCGAAAGGAGTGGCAATGTCTCGGTATTGTGCCTCGTGCGGCAAGCTTCTTGCAGATAATGCCAAGTTCTGCACCTCGTGCGGTGCACCCGTTGAGCAAACAACCGCGAGCGATAGCCAGCCCGCTTTTGAGCAGACCGGTTCCCTCGATACGCCGCAAGCCAAGGCGGACGACCCCCTCGCCTATCGCCCCGACCCCGCCGCAGGCCCCGCGGCCGTCGAGACCACGCAGCGCATACCCGTCGCGAGCGGCTCGCCCCAACAGCAGCCGGCTCCCGCATACGCGCCCGCTTCGCCACAGACCCCCGCTCCCAAAAAGAGCGGCATCGGGCCGCTTATCGCCGTTATCGTTGTGCTGGTGGCGATCATCATCGCCCTGGTCGTTTTCTTTGTGATCAAGCCTTTCGACAACGCCGCCACGCAGACGACTGCCGAGGTAGCTAAGCTGCACCATGACGTCGACGACGATGACCTAAAGCCTCTCGGCGATCCCAACAGCCTGTACGACGATGACGACGATGACGATGACGACGAGGATGGCGGCGAAGCAACGCTCTCCGAGCAGAACCTCTACCGCCGACTGAGCGAATACTACGACTTGCTCGAAGACCTCGATAACTACGTCCGTGGCTGCGCGCAGAACTTCAACGGCAGCTATCTGGAAGAAGATCGCACCACCCGTCAAAATCTCGCCGACGTCGCCGAGCGCACAGAGGACACCATCGAGCAGTATTACGACATCGTCGAGGACCTGGACGTCCCGACGAGCTCTAAGAACTACAGCTCCTGGAAGGACATCGTTGCCCTGTATGACGACCTGGATCACCGCATTGACGCAATCTGTGATGCCTGGGAGATCAGCCTGAAATACGCCAAGCCCGAGGACCACAAGAATGAGATCGTGGCGCCGCTGTCACGCGACAACGTGGCGGGCACCAATGACAATAAGTATCGCTTAGACTTTGAGGAGCGCTATCCCGGCGCCAAACCCGTCGAAGTGAACTAGCGCTTTGTCGTTCCCGAGCCGGCAGTTAGGGACGTTCCTAAACTGCCGGCAGAAAAGGAACGTCCCTAACTGCCGGTCAAAAAACGAGCGAGGATCGTGGGGTCCTCGCTCGTTTTTTTGGGCAATGTTTCGACTGCGCCGTTACTTGTCGGCGGCTGCTTTCTTGGTAGTCGACTTCTTCGCGGTCGTCTTCTTGGCGGCAGTGGCTTTCTTAGCCGTCGTCTTCTTGGCCGTGCTCGCCTTAGTCGTGGTCTTGCGGCCGCGGGCGGGCTTCTTCTCCTTGGTCGGGCAGTCCATGTTCACGCAGATGCGCCACGGGCCGCGCGCCGTGTTGACCACCACGATGGGGGCGCCGCACTCGGGGCAGGTCTCACCCGTCGCCTCGAGCTTACCGCGCGCCGGCAGAGGATAGCTCACGCCGCAGTCATCGTAGTTGGTGCAGCGGATAAAGCGCTTGCCGCTCTTCTCGCTCTTGTGCGCGATCAGGTCGCCATGGCGTCCGGCCTCGGCACACACCTTGCACTCGCCCACCTTAAGGTCGGGCTCATAGTTGGTGGGGCATGTGGGGTTCACGCAAATCTCGAAGGCCTTCTGGCGGAACGGCTGGCACTTAATGCGCGGCGCGCCGCACTCGGGGCACACGGCTGCCTCGCCCTCGAGCGGGCTTACCTTGACGCCGCTCGGCACCGGATAGGTCACGTCGCAGTCGGGCCAGCCCATGCAGCCAATGAAGCTGCCACGGGTCTTGGCGCTCGTCTTCATAACCAGGTCCTTGCCGCACTTGGGGCAAGCGCCCACGCGCGCATCGGCCGTGACGGCGTCGCTGATGGCGTCGCCCAGCTCCTGCGTGTGCTTGAGCAGCTCGTCGAGCACGCCAGCCAGCAGCGCGCGCGAGTGCGTCACGACATGCTCTTCGGTGTCCTCGCCGCGCTCGACGCGGGTCATGTCGCCGTCGAGCTCGCTGGTCATATCGGGGCTCGTGATGCGCGGGGCAAACTGCGTCAGTGCATCGATGATGGCGATGCCCAGCTGACTCGGCTCCACGGGATCGTTTTTGAGGTAGCGCACGGCGTACAGGCGCTCGATGATGCTCGCGCGCGTGGACTTGGTGCCCAGGCCGCGCTTCTCCATCTCCTGCACGAGTTTACCCTGGCTGTAGCGCGCGGGCGGCTCGGTCTGTTTTGCCTCGAGCTTAATGTCGAATACGTCGACCGTATCGCCCTGCTCAAGCGGCGGCATCTGCTCGTCGCGCTTAAGGCCGTACGGGTAGGCCTCGCGGAAGCCCGGGGTCACGAGCACGTCGCCCGAAGCCACGAACGGCTCACCGTTCACATCGAGCTCGAGCTTGGTGTTCTCGATGGTCGCGGGACCCATAAGCGTCGCTAGGAAGCGGCGGGCGATGAGGTCGTAGAGCTTGCGCTGGCCGCCGTCGAGCGTGGACGGATCGCCCTCGCCCGTGGGGTAAATAGGCGGGTGGTCGGTGGTTTCGACTTTGCCGCGCGTGGGCTTCATGGGACCGGCGAGCACCTTTTTGCACACCGGCGCCAGCGCCGGATTGATCTTTGCCAGATCGCTCACCACGGCGCCCAAATCGAGCGTCGCAGGGTACACGGTATTGTCGACACGCGGGTAACTGATGAGGCCCGCCATGTAGAGGGACTCGGCGATGCGCATGGTACGCGCAGGTGAGATGCCCTCGGCCGCAGCGGCTGCCTGCAGCGAGGTGGTCGCAAACGGCGTGGGCGGCTGCTGCTTACGCGAGCGCTTGGTCACCGCGGCAACGGTCGCCGTCGCAACGCCGTCAACATGGCCGTACGCCGTCTCGGCAGCATCCTTGTCGGTAAAGCGCGCCGTCTTGTGCGCAATCTTAAAGCGGTCGTCCTCGGCAGCACCCTGCGCGGCGCCCATGCCGCGGATCTGCCAATAATCCTCGGGCACAAACGCCATGCGCTCGCGCTCGCGCTCAACCACCAGGGCGAGCGTCGGCGTCTGCACGCGGCCGGCGGAACGCACGTTGCCAAAGCCGCCAAACTTGGCGAGCGTCAGGTAGCGCGTGAGCACCGCGCCCCAAATGAGGTCGATGTGCTGACGGCTCTCGCCGGCGTCGGCCAAGTTCTGGTCGAGCGAGACGAGATTATCAAAGGCCTGCGTAATCTCGGCCTTGGTAAACGAAGAATACTGGGCGCGGGCGACCGGCAAGTCGGGCGCAACCTCGCGCACCTTGTTGAGGGCGTCCGAACCGATCAGCTCGCCCTCGCGATCGAAGTCCGTGGCGATGATGACGCTGTCGGACTTCTTGGCAAGGTTCTTGAGCGAGCGAATGAGCTCCTTCTCGGCCGGCAGCTTAATGACGGGTGCCCAGGTGAGATAAGGCAGGCTCTCGAGCTTCCAGCCCTTGATGGAAATGCCGTCGGCAAGGAACGGCTTGCGCTTGGTGTCGTAGGGCGGACGAGCCAGGCCATCGGGCATGTCGGCCGGCAGCATCTCGCCGTCCTCGGTAACCGAATACCAGCCCAGCTTTTTATCGAACAGCACGCTGTCGCAAAAATCGGGCGCAAGGATGTGACCGGCAAGGCCGATGGTCACGCACTCCTCGCCCTTCCACTCAAAACGGTAGATGGCGGTGTTGTACACCTTATCCTTTTTGGGTTTGCCCGTGGACAGACGCTCGGCGATCTGACGCGCGGCGTCGTTTTTCTCGGCGATGATGAGCTTCAAAAGAGGCTCCTATCTCGTGTCTCTGCGGCTACGCCCGCCCGTATGGCGGCCGATTTACGCCCTTGCTTGCTCGATCTGCCCGATGAGCCAATCGCACCAGGCATCCATGCCCTCGCCCTTGCGCGCGCTCACGGCAAACCGCGGCGCCTGCGGATTGAGGTCATCGAGTGTCTTAGTATACCTATCCATGTCAAAATCGAAAGCCGGGGCCACGTCGACCTTGTTGAGCAGCTGCGCGCCGGCGTGTTGGAAGATGCCCGGGTACTTGATGGGCTTGTCGTCGCCCTCGGGCACCGAGAGAATCATGATGGACAGGTTCTCGCCCAGGTCAAAGTCGACCGGGCAGACCAAGTTGCCCACGTTTTCGATAAAGATGACGTCGATGTTCTCCAGACCGACGGCCTGGTCGAAGGCGTCGACGGCCTCCATGATCATGTTGCCCTCGAGGTGGCACAGGCCGCCCGTGTTGATCTGGATGGCGGGCATGCCGGCTTCCTTCATGGTGATGGCGTCGACATCCGAGGCAATATCGCCCTCGATGACGGCACAGCGCAGGCCAGCCTTGTCGCGCAGGCGCTCGTTGGTGCCCAGGATCGTGGTGGTCTTGCCCGAACCGGGGCTCGACAACACATTGATCACATAGGTGTTTGTCTCTTTAAATCGCTGTCGCAGCTGATCTGCCAGGCGCTCGTTGCGCGACAGAATCGGCGACGCGATATCAATCGTTTTCTCAGCCATACTCGGCACTCCTTACTTTGGCCCCTTTATACCCCATCACCAGATGGCTAGCGGGCTAATCGTCGGGGGTTTCGATTTCGATACTTGCGATGTCGAGCTCGCGGCCGTGCAGCAGACGCACGTTGGCGCCGCCACATTGGGGACAGCGGCAATGGAAGCGATCGTGCTCAAAGACCTCCCCGCAGTCCAGACACTCGCTTTGTGGATGGACTTCCTCCACGGCAAGCTCGCAGCCTCGCGTGAGCGGGTCCTCATCGCGAAATGTCTCCCACGCAAAGTCGAGCGCCTCGCGCACAACTTCGGTCATATCCCCGATACGCAGCGTTACCAAAACGGCGCGCGAGGCCCCCGCCCCACGCGCCGCGCGAATCACTGTATCGAGTATGCCGTTGACAATGCCAACCTCGTGCATACCGATTTACTCCTCGTCGTCCTCATCGTCCGAGAACAGGTCCAGACGGCTCACAAACAAGCCCTCCTTGCCCTCGCGCGCGGTAATGACCACGCGGGCAATGGCGAGCGAAATCTCGTAGAGCGAGAGCAGGGCACCATACATGAGGCCCAGCGTAACGGGCGAGCCGTCGGGCGTAATCACAGCCGAGCCCACAAGCAGGCCCACGTACACGTAGCGCCAGGCGCCGCGGAAGGCCGCGTAGGACACGATGTGGAAGACGGACAGGTAGAAGATGATGAGCGGCAGCTCAAACGCCACGCCAAAGCCGATCATAAAGAGCAGCTCCATGTTGACGTAGTTCTCCAGGTCGGGCAGCGCCGTGGCGACGGCCGAGGTCTCGCCGATAAGCCACTCAAAGCCCGCCGGGATGATGATGAAATAGCAGAAGATGGCGCCCAGGAAGAACAGCACCGTCGAGGCGAGCACCGTGGGCACGACCCATTTGCGCTCGTTGGGACGCAGTGCCGGCAGGAAAAATGCCAGAATCTGCCAGATGATCATGGGCGTGCACATGACCACGGCCATCTTGATGGCCAGCGAGAAGCGCAGGCCAAAGCCGCCGAGCGTGGTGGTGATGTAGAACTTACCGTCCGGCACAAAGGAGCGGATGGGGTCTTCCAGGATGTCGAGCACCACGGGCGTGGCGAAATACAGCACGATGGCGGCGGCAAACACCGACACGACCACGATGGTCAGGCGGCGACGGAGCTCTCCCAGGTGATCGAAGAGCGGCATACGCGCAGGTCCGATAGGCATTACTCATCGCCTCCCTTCGGGGCATCGGCGTCGTCCTCGGCCTCGAGCTCGCGAGCGAGCTGGTCGACGACGGCCTTGCGCTTGCGGGGACGACGGGCGTAGAGATCGGCCGTCGTGGGCTCTGCCGGCTCGGGCTCCGGCTCTGCAGCAGGCTCAGGCTCGACGACAGGCTCGGCGGCAGCGACAGGCTCGGCGCCCTCGGCCTCGGACTCCTCAGCAGCACCCTCGCCCTCGGTGGCACCCTCGCTCGCAGCCTTCTCGGCGGCAAGGCGGGCACGGCGCTCGGCAAAAGTCTCCTTCTTTGCGGGCGCAGCCGTCTCGACGGCACCCTCGTCCGCATCGGAATCGTCATCGACGGCAGCCTTCTTGGGCTTGACCGGGGCCGACGCGGCCTCGCTCACCGGATCGATAATCTCGGACTGAACAACGGCCGTCATCTTTTCCTGCGTCTCGCGGAACTGACGGATGGCACGGCCGATTGTGCGGCCCATCTGCGGGAGCTTATCCGGGCCAAACAGCAAAAAGCCGAAGACCACGATGATCGCGAGCTCACCCTCTCCAATACCAAACACACATACCTCCAAGGCTCGATGTGAGTCGAGCCCGCACCGCGCCATTCGGCCGGAACTCGTCTATTCATTCGGTCAAGTATAGCGCCCGGACGCCAAAACGTCCGAGCGCATCACAAACATATGCCAAACGGCACGCCCTTTTGGGGACAAAGATTATGCAGCGGTGATCGAAATCTCCTGGTCGACACCCAACAGCTGAACCACGCGCATCACCTGGGGCTGCACATTGGTGCAGCTAAAGCGCTTGCCGTGGTCGACCGCGTGGTGCGCGGCGCCCACGAGCACGCCAATGCCCGTCGAATCGATGTAGCTCACCTGAGCAAAATCGAGCTCAACGGCCTCAGTGGGCTGCTCGAGCGCCAGGTCAATGGCATTGCGCAGGCTATCGGCGTTAGAGATATCGATCTCGCCGGTTACCTTAATGGTGTAGAGCTCTGGCGTGGGGTTGGTAGAAATTCCCAAATCCATGTATACGCTCCTTTACATATCGAAAGTGAGGATAGTACGGGAAGCCGCGCGTTAGACGCGCTCGGCACGCGCAAGCTCGGCAGCGACCAGCTTAACGGCCAGCACCAGCACATCGAGCGCGGCCTCCAGGTCCTCGACCGTGGGATAGCTCGGCGCGATGCGGATGTTGGTGTCGCGCGGGTCCTTGCCATAGGGCCAGGTAGCACCGGCCGGCGTGAGCTTGACGCCCAGGTCGGCGCAAAGCGCGGCGACCTTCTGGGCCGAGCCCTCGGGACCATCGAAGCTTACAAAGTAGCCGCCGCGGGGGTGCGTCCAGGTGGCACAGTCTGTGTCGCCCAAGCCCTCGGTGAGCTTGCGCTCGACGGCCTCAAAGCGCGGACGCAGGAACTCGGCATGCTTTTTCATGTGCTCCTTGACCGCCTCGATGGTGGGAAGGAAGCGCACGTGACGCAGCTGGTTGAGCTTGTCGGCGCTGATAAGGCCGGCCTTCAGGCGCTTGGAGAACTCCGCGATAACCGCGGGGCTCGCACCGATAAAGCCGATGCCGGCGCCCGGGAAGGTGATCTTGGACGTCGATGCAAAGGCCACCACGCGGTCCTCGGTGCCCGCCGCGCGAGCGAGGTCAAAGATGTTGGCGAGTTCGTCGGTCTCGTCGTACAGGTCGTGCACGCAGTAGGCGTTGTCCCAGAAGATGCGGAAATCGGGCGCGGCCGTGGGCATCTCGACCAGGCGACGCACGGTGTCCTCGCTAAAGGTGATGCCCGTGGGGTTGGAATACTTGGGCACGCACCAGATGCCCTTGATGGAGTCGTCGGCGGCAACCAAGCGCTCGATCTCGTCCATGTCGGGGCCGTTGTCGGTCATCGCGACGGGGACATTCTCGATACCCAAGTCGGCAGTGATGCCAAAGTGGCGGTCGTAGCCGGGAACAGGGCACAGGAACTTGACCTTCTTGCCGTCATGCGCGGCCTCATAAGCCTCCCAAGGCTCGCTACCGCACGAGCCGCAGCGCCAGAACATGCCGGCGATATCGTGCTCGATCAGCAGGCTCGACGAACCCAGTACGAGCGTCTGCTCGGCGGGGCAACCCAGGAACTCCCCCGCCAGCTTGCGTGCCGAGGGAATGCCCTCAAAGCAACCGTAGTTGGAGCAGTCGACGTTGCCGTCGTGCAGATCGGCATCGGCATTGAGGATATCGAGCATGGGTCGAGAGATGCCCACCTGGGAGGGCGACGGCTTGCCGCGGGCCATGTCGAGCGCCAGGCCCTTGGCCTTGACCTCGGCGACCTCGGCTTTGAGCGCCTCGATGGCGGCATCGAGTTCGGTGGTTTCCATCTTCTGGTAGATCGTCTGCATGGGTGCGACCTTTCGCGAAGCGGGACGTTGCAATTCTTCTAAGTATAGACCGCCACCGTCGCAACGTTATGAAGCCGTGATAGATTAAGTCCATCGCAATAAATTACGAATCGCCGCGCATGCCGGCATGAAGCGCCCAAGGAGGCACTATGGAGTACGGATCGTTCCAGGCCGAGGAATTCGGCGACCTGCAGCGCCTGGTCGACGGACTGTTTTACGACCGCCACGCCATCGACCGCCTGGATCTGATCGTACAGGCCGAAATCTTGGACCTGGCGCCCGATCTCATGGAGATCGTCAACCTGCTACCGCCCGGCTATTACGACCGCCAGTCACTTTGCGACCAGCTCAACTCCGCCTTGGCCGCCCACGGCTGGGGCGCCGTCTACGGAACGGTGGAATAAGCCTCGAGGCCGACGATTTGGCCCGTTTCCCGACCCTGGCGAGGCTTGTTTTAGGGCTTGTGGCCAAAAAAGGGCAAATATGAGTACTGTTACCTTTTTAGTAGCAGCGATTCTTGGTCGAAATCGGCAAAGCTGGACTTGAAACTCCTTAATCACCGTCAGTTAGCGCCGAATTGGAAGTCGATGGTCACTCATTAACGTACAGCTCTTATAACTTTGTTCATTATTTTCCACACCTAAAATGAAACGCCGTTTGTGACAGTACTCACAAACGGCGTTTTTTGGCCACTGGGGTGTCCGGCAGGTGGCAAGTACCACTCAAAACCGCGTTTTACACGCGCTCGAGCAGGCTCTGGCGTCTGTTTCTACGCGCCTACTCGTTCTTGGGCGCGGGGTGCTTGCAGATCACACTCATGTAGATCATGCCAAGTACAGCCGCGGTGACAGAGCCGGCGAGAATAGCGGCCTTGGCAGCCAGAACCTCAAACTGGGCCGTCGGGAAGGCGAGGCCGCTGATGAGAATCGACATGGTAAAGCCGATACCGCCCAGAATGCCCACGCCGGCAATCATATGCCAGTTGACATTGTGCGGCAGCTCGCAGGCCTTGAGCTTGACCAAGGCGAACGTCATGCCAAAGATACCGATCGGCTTACCCAGCAGCATGCCAAAGTACACGCCGAGCGTCACCGGGTCGGTGAGCAGCGTGCTCATGTCCACGCCCACTAGGCGAACCTGTGCGTTGACGAACGCAAAGATCGGCAGGATCACAAAGTTGACCGGTGTGGAGATCAGACGCTCCATGCGGATGAGCGGCGGGGTCACGCGGTGCATGACGCGCTCGACTTTGGTGGTCGAGACGGTAAAGTCATGCTGGCCCAGGATGTGCGCCTCGTCGTCGTAGCGGTCGTCGAGCAACGGCAGGCACTCGCCCAGCCAGTCGGTCAGACTATCGAGCTTGACGCCGCACTTGGCCGGGATGGTAAAGGCCAAGATGACGCCAGCAAGCGTGGCATGTACGCCGCTCTTGAACATGCAGAACCACAGCAGCAGACCCAGTACCGAATACGGGGCAAGGCGGTAATGCTGCGTCTTGTTGAGCCACACGAGCGCGCAGGTCACAAGCGCGGCGGCGCCCAACCAAAACGGATTGGGACTCTGACCGTAGAAGATGGCGATGGCGGCGATGGAGATGAGGTCGTCGGCGATGGCGAGCGTCGAGAAGAACACGCGCACGCCGTTGGGCACGCGATTGCCCAAAAGCGACAGCACGCCCAGCGCAAAGGCAATATCGGTTGCCATGGGAATGGCCCAGCCGTTGTGCGCGCCGGCATGGTTAAAGATCAGGTAGATGCAGGCGGGAACGACGACGCCGCCCACGGCCGCCAGCATGGGAAGCATGGCCTGGCGCGGGTTTTTGAGCTCGCCGACCGTCATCTCATACTTGAGCTCAATGCCCACCAGCAAAAAGAAGATCGCCATGAGGAAATCGTTGACGAATAGCTCGACGGTGAGACCGGCCGTAAGGTTGCCCAGACCCACATACAGCGGGGTCTCCAAAAAGTGATGGATGGCCTCGTAGGCATCGGTATTGGCGCAAATGACGGCGGCGATGGCGGCGAAGACCATGACGGCGGCGGAAATCGTGCCGTTCTCGGCGATGCGCTCCCAGATGTCGTGGCGCTCAAAACGCTTGCGCTCACGAACGTTGAACAGCTGCTCAGTTGCTGCCATGGGCGGCTCCTTTCACGGGAAAGCTCCCGTCTTAAAAAAGCACGGCCCGCCCAAGTGGCGGCGCCGCGCTCTAACGTATTACGCTTGCATCTAGCCTACCCTGCGCGACAAGCACGCAGGCGTGGCCGAAAAGCGGAACCACAGGTTGAACATTATTTGCTCAACGACACGGGCACGCCTGTCCAAGAGACGACGCGGCGCCGCGCACAAAAAACGACCGGAGCGCGGGGCGTCCGCGATCCGGTCGTGGCGTTTGGTCAACTAAACCTAGCAGGCGGCCATGATGGGGGCAGCGACCTGCTTCTTACGGGAGAGGACGCCCGGCATCCAGACGCCGTCGTGCTCGTCGGCAATGCCCAGGCCCTTCTGAGCAGCCTCGGTCTCGCCCTCGAGCAGGACCTGCGAGCCCTCCTCCATGATGTCGGTGATGCACAGGACAATGCCGTCAGCGCCCTTCTCGGCGGCGTAGGCGCGCATGGCCTCGCGAATCTCGTCGATCATGCCGAGTGCGCGGGTCTTGTCGACAGTCTCGTACTGGCCGATGAGCAGCTTCTTGCCGGCGGGCTCGAACATTTTAATGTCGTTGCCGACCATCTCGGCTGCGGTGAAAGAGCCGGACGGACGGGTGAGGAAGACCTCCATGCCAAACTTGACCGGGTCGACGCCCACCTGCTCGCCGAGCTTGGCGGCGACGGCGCGGTCGACATCGGTGGTGGTGGGGCTCTTGAGCATAAGCGTGTCGGTCATCATGGCCGAGAGCAGCAGCTTGGCCTGGACGTCGGAAAGCTCAACGCCGAGCACGCCGGCGAGCTTGGTGACGATGGTGCAGCTGGAACCCCAGGGCAGGCAGATGTAGTGCAGCGGGCCGGCGGTCTCGAAGTCGCCGATGCGGTGATGATCGACAACGCCAAAGACCGTGGCGTCCTTAAGGCCGGCGACGGACTGGGCAGACTCGTTGTGGTCGGTGAGGACGACGAGCTGACCGGCCTCGACGGAATCAATAACGCGGGGCTCGGCAATGCCGGCGTCGGCGAGCAGCTTGGCGGACTCTGCCGGAAGCTGACCCAGGGCGCAGGCCTCGTAGGTGTTGCCGGCATACTCAACCTGGTTGAGCAGCTGGGACAGGACGACGGCGCTCATGATGGCGTCGTTATCGGGGTTCTGGTGACCAAAGACAAGAACGTTTGCCATGGATATCCTCCACTTGATATGTGTACTTGGACGTAGCTATGGTAGCACGCTGGCGCCGAACCTTATGAGACGCAAGGGCCGCGGCGCAATTTGGGGCGAGCCTGGGGGCGAAGTCTGCCCCCTTGTACCACCGCCCTCCTGCACCGACTATTTACCGGCGGCGCGCAGGGCTACGTAGGCGGCACCGATGATGCCGGCGTCGTTTCCGAGCGAAGCGACCTTAATGGGCGTCTCGCGCGAGGCAGAGAGCGCGTACTGCTTAAAGTGCTCGCGAACCTTGTCGAGATAAACATCGGCCGAGGCAGACGCGCCGCCACCGATCAGGAACATCTCGGGGTCGACCACGTTGGCGATAAGCGCCAGGGCGCGGCCAAGGTAGTCGGCCATGGTGTCGGCTGCGGCCAGCGCAAGCTTGTCGCCCTCGCGGCAGGCCTGGAACACGTCCTTGGAATCGGAGGGGCCGGTGAGCTCAATGGGCTCGACGCCCGCCTTCTTGCACTCGGCAAGGTAGTTGCTCACCACGCCGGTGGCGCTGGAATACTGCTCCAGATGGCCATGGCCGCCACAGCCGCAGGTGCGCTCCTCGGCCGGGTTCAGGCACATGTGGCCAATCTCGCCGCCGGCGCCCACAACGCCCGATACCACGTCGCCGTTAACGATAACGCCGCCGCCCACGCCGGTACCGATGGTGACCATCACCACGTTCTGCACGCCCTTGGCAGAACCGAGCCAGGCCTCGCCCATGGCAGCGGCGTTGGCATCGTTCTCATACTTAACGACCGCATCGGGGCAGTGCTTCTGAATGGCGACCCTCAGCTCGGGCAGGTTAATGGCAATGTTGGCCTTGACCTTGGCATCGCCCGACGCCGGGATGGGACACGGAACGGCCAGGCCAATGCCCGCCACAAAGGCACGCGGAATCTGTGCCTTGGCGACCACCTGGTCGATAGCCTCGGTCACCGCGGCAAAGCCCGCAGCGTCAACGATAGGAGGCGTGGGCACGCTGGCCTTGGCAAGCAGGTTGCCGTCCTCGTCGAACAGGCCCTCCTTAACCGAAGTGCCGCCGACGTCGATGCCGATGTAGTACTGCTTAGGTTCCATGGGAGCCCACCTTTCTCGTTTAAACATTGCCTGTATGGTACCGCTCTCAAGGCAAAAACCTACCAAAAAGGGACAGGTTTGTTTTGGCAGGTTTTATCTGGGGTAACGCAATTGGCTGCCCAACAGGCCGCGCAAGACCATCCCCAAAAATAAAGGCGCCGGGAGGCGGAGGCTCCCGGCGCCCGTCAAAGGGACTATGTTGTCTGTTGGACCGCACGGTCCATCGCGGCGATAACGCCGACTAGGCCTGAAGTGCCTGCAGCTGCTTGTGAACCTCGATGAGCTCCGTCGCCATGACGCGCATGGTCTCGGTGCCGGCCATCTGGTCCTCGGCATGCAGCAAAATCAACGGGGCCTCGCCGTTACGCTCGCCGTTGGCCTCCTTCTTCAGAAGCCCCATGTGAACATCGTGGCCACCGTTATAGGCCTCGTCGCCCTGCTTGATAAGCTCCTCGGCGGCGTCAAAATCGCCCTCCTTGGCCTTTTGCACGGCATTGATGTACATGCTCTTGGCGGTACCGACGTAGCTGATGATCTCAAAGCAGGTCATCTGCAGTTCGTTCATATCCTCCATGCAGAGCACCTAGCCCATCACGCTGACGCAGTGGTCGATGATGCCGGCAGCGTTCATGCGGCCGTAGTCGACCATGTTGATAACCTCGACCGGGAAGCGGCCGGCGGCCTCCTTCTCAAAATCGCCCTTGGTGTAGCCGATCTGCGGACCAAGCAGCAACATGTCGCACTCGTCCAGGTGATCGTGGGCCTCGTTCATGGGACGAGCCTCGACCTCAATATCCAGACCACGGTTTGCAACCTCGGCCTGCATCTTCTGGACCAGCAGACTCGTGGACATACCGGCATTGCAGCAGAGCATGATCTTCTTCATGGTTTCCTCCTTATAACTGCGCGGCGCGCAGACGACGACTGGTTGTATTCCTTGCGGTTATTGTGCCCACCCCTCTGCATCTTTACACAAGGGAGAGAGCCGCGGGCACCGGCACCGCGTACCGGTGCCCGCAAAGGTGAAAGGGACGAACGTTAGGCGTTCTACTCGGCAAGAGCCTCCTGCTTGGCGATTGCCTTCTCGGAAATCTTCATAAAGGGCAGGTAGACGGCCATGCCAATGACAATCTCGATAGCCTGCCACACGCCGGCGCGCCAGTCAAAGCCCGTAGCGAGCAGGGCATTGATGACGGGAGGCATGGTCCAGGGCACCTGGGCGATGCAGGGGCTGATGATGCCTGCGCAGGTAAGGCCATAGGTGATGCCGATGAACAGATCGGGAAGAAGAACGAACGGGATCATGAGCGGCAGGTTGTACACGATGGGGTAACCGTAGATAACCGGCTCGTTGATGTTGAACAGACCAGGCAGGATAGCCATCTTGGAAACGGTCTCGGAAGCCTTGTTCTTGGAGAACAGGAGCGTGTCGAGCAGGAGCATGAGGGTGCAGCCCGAGCCGCCGATGAGGGCGAAGCTGTTAACGATCTGCATGTTCATGTAGTGATCGGGCTGGATGGTGCCACCGGCGGCAAAGGTAGCCATGTTGTCGACGATGAGCATGGTCAGGATCGGCTCGACGGTAGCGCCAGAGATGGTGGACTGGTGAATACCGACGCAGAACAGCAGGTTAGCAAGGGTGTAGATGAGGATAACAGCCCACGGACCGGCGTTCATGATGCTCTTGAGCGGGTTGGAGATGCACGTGGAGATGATGGTGCACAGATCGGTGCCGGCGCACACGGCGAGCAGGGCTGCGGCAAGAGCGAAGACCGCGAGGTTAAGCAGCATCGGAATCATGACGTTGAAGGAGTTGGAGACCGCGGGAGGCACGCCCTCGCCCAGCTTAACCTTGAGCTTCTCGACGCCAGAAATCTTGATGAAGAGCGAGACGGAAAGCAGGGCGATGATAATAGCCGAGAACAGACCGTTGGTGCCGGTGTTGGCAGTCGAAAGGGCGCCCGTGACCTCGGCGGAGGTGATCTTGTCGGTGAGCAGTGGGCTCGTGGCGGCAAGCGAGGCGGTGATCTGCTGCGGCATCATGATGACGAAGGCAGAGATGGCGACGACCACGCAAGCGAGCGGGTTATCGAAACGCTTGTTCTTGGCGAGGCTGTAGCCAATCAATCCGGCCAAGATAATGGCAGAGACGTTGAGGGTGCCCAGCGTAATTGCCGAGCCCCACGTCTGAAGGTTGGCAAGGCCCGCCGCATCGAGCGGGAACAGAGGGAACACGACGTTGTTAATAAGAACCGCGATACCCGCAAGGATATAGAGCGGCGTGATGGTCGCGAAGGCGTCACGCAGGGAACGCAGGTGAACCTGGTTTCCCACCTTCGCAGAGACCTCGGCAAACTTGTCGAGGAAGCTCTTTCCGTTGTCACTGGCCATGATTGCTCCTAACTTTCAAATCCGGCCTTTTCCTATGCGCACGGTGGTCTGTCGCCCTCTGCCACCAGATGTGCCATGTGTTGCGCGCGGCGGCGCGCGGTCTGGGCGTTCGCCCGGTCGCTAATCAACCACGTGGGTCGTGGCGACCTGTTTGAGCCAGGCCGCCGACTTCTTAAGGCGGCGCTTGTAGCCGTCCATGAGATCGACCTCGACAAAGCCGTAACGATTCTTAAAGGCATTGGCCCAAGACCAGTTATCGATGACGGCCCAGTAGTGATAGCCCCGGCACTTGGCGCCCTCGTCGATGGCCTTGGCCACCCACTCCAGGTGCTGACGTACAAAGTCGACGCGGTAGTCATCCTGGATGGTTCCTTCGGCGTCACGGTTCTTGTATTCGTCCATGATGCCGATGCCGTTCTCGGAAACGAACCACTCAAGATCGGGGTAGTTCTTAGCGCAGTCCATGCCAAAGTCGTAGAGGCCCTGCGGGTAGATCTCCCAGCCGCGGCTCTCGTTCATAACGGCGTCGGGCCATACGTACTCGTCGGCAAAGTGCGGCAGGCCGTACTGGTCGACCTTGCTCGCCGGCGCCTGAACACGCGTGGGGTGGTAGTAGTTGCAGCCGAGCCAGTCGACAACACCCTGCTTGAGGATCTCTTGGTCGCCGGCGCGGAACGGGAGCTTAACGCCGCCCTCGGCCAGGCTGTCGAGCACGTCGGCGGGAAGCTCGCCCTTGGTAATAAGATCGAGCCACCAGCGATTGTTGATACCGCTGGTCATACGCACGGCCTCGAGGTCCGCCTCGCTGGGGTTCTCCTTGGTGTAGACCGGGGTAAAGCAGTTGATCATGCCAATCTTGGCATCGGCGCGAATAGCGCCCTCGTCATAGGCCTTACGATAGTTGGCCACGGCCAGCGCATGTGCCAGCGAGATGTGATACTGCACGGTGCGAGCGCGGCTAAAGTCGTGGAGCTGCGGGAACCACACGCCCTCCTGATAGCGCTGTTCGGGCTCGACGATGGGCTCGTTAAAGGTGAACCAGTACTTAATCTCCTGGCCAAACTCGTGGAAGGCGACGTCGGCGTAATGCGCGTAAGCCTCGACGACCTCACGGCTCTCCCAGCCGCCACGGTTAAAGAGGTAGGTGGGCATGTCAAAGTGGTACAAGTTGACAAACGGCTCCAGGCCGGCCTCGCGAGAGGCGCGGAACAGCTCGTGATACCACGCAGCGCCCTCCTCATTGAGGTTGCCGTCGGCATCGAGCAGACGGCTCCACTGGATGGAAGTGCGATAGGTATTCAGGCCCAAGTCCTTCAAAATGCGAAAGTCTTCCTGGTACTTGGCCATAAAGTCATTGCCGGCATAAGAGCCAACGCAGTTGTAGAACGAACCCAGATCCTGAATGGACCAGGTGTCCCACAGGTTCTCGAGCTTGCCGCCCTGGTTCCACTGGCCCT
>OIBE01000089.1_pt1 | contig 29446 bp, 25 predicted proteins | sample 1580961 | NCBI WGS metagenome assembly OIBE01 (sample SAMEA3882550, study PRJEB24775) | human gut metagenome | biome: human-associated habitat; feature: intestine environment; material: feces | place: Netherlands | collected 2009/2010
CCGCAAAGGGGCCGCAAAGCCGCGGCCCCTCTGCACACCCCTCGGGCTTTTTTTAAGGAGTTCTTGGTTGTGGATGAGGGGAGGGTGTTGACTTGTGTCTGTATGCTTGGATATTGGATGTGGGACGCTGTGCCGATCTGGTTCCTGTATGCTTCGGTGTTGATTGTGGGACACTGTGCCGATCTAGTTTCTGTATGCTTCGGTGTTGGTTGTGGGACGCTGTGCCGATCTGGTTCCTGTATGCTTCGGTGTTGGATGCGGGGTGCTGTGCCGATTTATTTTTTTGGGGATACGGCCGGCTGCTTTATTGGTTATGGATTGTTTTGAGGCCGTTTTCTGTATGCTTCGGTGTTAGTTGTGGGATGCTGTGCCGATCTGGTTCCTGTATTCTTCGGTGTTGGACGTGGAACGCTGTGCCGATTTATTTTTATATATTGTGTTTTTTGGGCACTGGGCAGAATGTACATTCGCTTCTATTGTCTGCTCTCTGCGGTTGAATTTTCAGCCGGGGATGTGGCAGCGGTATGGGCTGCTGTGGAGGAGGTGTGATACTGCTTAGGCTGCGGGGATCGGCGTTATTGAGACAGGGGCTGCTGTCTGAGCCAGAGGCGAGTTCTGACCCTGTCTCAATGTTTTTAGCCGATTTCCGGAGCCTTAGCAGTATCCGCCGACGGAGCCCTGCCCGTACCGCTGCCACATCCCCGGCGTACGGTTCATTCAATCCACCACACAAAGAAAAAGACGGCCACCCCCCAAAAAGCGAGACAGCCGTCCTTTCCTCACACATCATACATAGGAAATCGAAACACCGAAAAAAATCTATTTGTTAACTCTGTTAACCGTATTACCATCCAGAAAAGCCTTGATATTATCAACCGTAATATCCATGATCCTCTGTCTGGAAGCCTGAGCAGCCCAGGAGATATGCGGAGTGATGATGCAGTTTTTAGCCTTGAGAAGCGGATTATCCCCCTTGATCGGCTCAGTAGAAACAACATCAAGACCAGCAGCATAAACCTTCCCACTATTCAGAGCATCTGCCAGATCCTGCTCAACAACAAGCTGACCACGGCTGTTGTTGATAAGGATAACTCTATCCTGCTTCCTTTGTTTGCAAGAACGATAACATCTCCCGGCTGAGCCATATCCAGTGCTTTATGGAACAGAAGGTTATCTCCTGCCGGTGCATTTACTGTAAATGCAGTTCCCAGAAGTCTTGCCTTCGGGTTCAGCGGGAAAATACTGGAATCTACGGCAGCGATCTTTCCACAGTTATCATCAATATTTGCAACTGGAATTCCACGGAAGGCTTCTACTAATTCTTTTGACGGTCTTTCAAAATTTCGTCTGATCCTACATCCTAATGCCATATGAAAACCTCTCTTCTTTTGATTTTCTTTTTTAATTGTATTTATCATATCATACAAGCTTACTATTGAATAACGAATAATTTCTCTGTATAATATAAATAATTTTTATATTATCAAAGCTTAAACCATCCTATAGACAACACCAAAGAAAAGGAGCTGTTCATATGAATCTTGCTGAAATCGAAACCTTTCTCACCATTGTAAATACCAAGAGCATCACCCGTACAGCGGATCTTCTTTTTCTTTCCCAGCCTACTGTCAGCCACCGGCTCACATCTCTGGAGAACGAACTGGGTTTTCCCCTTGTGATCCGTCAGAAAGGCCACAAGCAGGTGGAACTGACTGCCAAGGGAACAGATTTTATCATCCTTGCGGAACGCTGGATGTCTCTCTGGAAGGAAACTATGGAGTTGCAGCGCAATCAGGATTCCCTGCTGCTTACCATCGGCTGTACAGACAGCCTGAACGTAGCTGTTTTCGCACCACTGTATGACAGGATCTTAAATGAACAGACCAAGCTGGACCTGAACATCGAGTCCCATCACTCTTCAGAGCTCTACGGTCTTCTTGGAGAACACAGCATTGATATCGGATTTGTCTACCACAAATTGCATTACAAGAATATCATAACAGAGAAAATCTTCGAAGAAAAACTTTATCTGATACAATCGGATCAGCCAGTGATTCCGGCTCCGGCAATACATACCGATGAGCTGGATCCATCCCTGGAGCTGTTTTTAAGTTGGGATGACAATTATCAGATCTGGCATGACCGCTGGCTTTCCTCCGCTTCCAGGCCTCACATTGCGGCAGATACCATCACACTTTTGGACCGTCTCTGGAAAAAACCGGGGAACTGGATGGTCGCACCACAGTCTGTGATCCTGGAGCTTTCCCATTACCGGCCTCTTTTTATCAGTGAACTGAAAAACACACCGCCAAACCGTGTCTGCTATAAGATCAAGCATAAATATCCAAAGTCCACCAGCAAACGTGCCGTGGAATTCTTCGAAAATGCACTGGAAGACTTTCTTGCAGAATCCACTCCGTCCTTCCCGATCGGCCAGGTATGGGAACGACAGAAATAAAAAAACGGTAAGCACAAGTCCGTCAGGAAGATTTTCTGCTTTACCGTTTCTTCTTATTATATTATTTATACCAGGATTTTTGATCCACCGCTTTCCACCAAAAAAGCGGTGGGTATTTTTTATCTGATCATTTGTTTTTCAGCTCTTCCACTGCTTTTTTGATCCTTGCACATGCTTCCTGAAGATCCTATTTGTCACAAAAATTGTCATAAAAGAGCCACGCCCGATAAAGGGAATGGCTCTGATTATTACATTACATTTTCAAGCTTTTTTATTTCATTCTGTACTCTTGCAGCATCTACGTGATTGTATATGTTCATTGTAATGCTTATGTCACTATGTCCCATGATCATTTGTAAAACTTTGATATCTAGGCCAGCTTCTGCACATCTGGTGCAAAACGTATGCCTCAGCATATGTGGATGTGTCAAGTATAGGACAAAAAAATTTTATTTTTTTCTGCCGAAGACTATCTGACGCTTCCATCAGGTAGTCCCAGCACCTTTATTATCTTCTGATAAGTCATTCTTGTCCTGCTCAAGTTATCTCTGTTCTGAAAAAATATCGTCAAAATTCCATTCGATTTCAATTTCATCCTGAATCAGAGAAACAGCAGCACCCGTCACTGCAATCAGCCCCACTCTCCAGTTCATACAGGTAAGCCACAAAAGAATACAGATAAAATTCAGATGCGCACTGTTCCATGTGCATGTCTGAAAAACAAATCATCACACCTGACATTACTCAGTAAACCGTCATAACGCCCTCTCCTGTCGCATCATTTAACATAAGAACAGCACAATTCTCATTCTGAATCACAGGCTTCACATTACTTCCAAGACTTGCAATTTCATTTACATTCAAATTTCTTCTCCTTTCACATAGTGGTATTTTTTATGTTAGTTTTATCTAACCTTTTTCTATTATCTTAACATGAGAATCGAGCATTATCCAGACCTGAACGGACGGCAATAATCCATTTAGATCGAGTAGGAGGCGGTGACTAACCGCCGTCCTCTCACACCACCGTGCATACCGCTCGGTACACGGCGGTTTCAATAGTTGACGTGCATGGACTGATAGGCTGTGGCTAAATCATAAAAGCCCCAGTTTATCAGTCTTTCTTTTGTTAGTGCTCGTTTGACCACTCCTGCATTTGCCATTCTCCAATAAGCTTTTCGGCTGTAGGCTCCTTCACAGGCTGCCCATTCTGGCATTCCCAACCCCATCAGCTTCCGTTTTCGTGTCTTTGGCAGTTTCCACTGTTTCCAGATACACATTCGTATCCTTCGATACAGCCACCTGTTCAGCCTTTCGACGTTGTTTTTCATGTCTGCCATACTGTAATAGTTCAGCCATCCTCGCATATATTCTTTTATACGTTCCATGGTCTTTACTATACTTCCGCACCTGCTCCGGGAAGTGAGCTTTCTCAGCTTCTCCTTGGCTTTCTTCCATGACTTTCCATGGACACGGACATAGATTCCTTTTCCGCTCTTCCCGAAACAGAAGCCAAGGTACTTAAAATTTCTTATTGCAAACACACTGACCGTACGACTTTTCTCTCGGTTCACCTTTAGTTTCAGTATCCCTTCCAGATATTTCGTACTGCTTTCCAACAACCGTTCGGATGCACGTTCGCTCTTCGCTAGCAATACGATATCATCTGCATAGCGAATGCACGGTACTCCTCTTTTGTTGAACTCCTGGTCAAACTCGTTAAGATATACATTGGCTAACAGTGGGGAGAGATTTCCTCCCTGTGGTGATCCTTCTTCCGTCTTAACGACTACACCGTTTTCCATCACTCCACTTCTAAGATACCTCTTTATCATCTGTATTACACATTCATCCTTTACATCTCTGCGCAGGATATTTACAAGTAACTCATGGTTCAGTGTATCGAAATACTTTGACAGGTCTAGGACTACTGCTTTTGTATATCCCTGTTCTGCATACTCCTCTATCCTCTGAACTGCGTCTTTCGCACTCCGTCCCGGACGATATCCGAAACTTCCATCCGAAAACTTTGGCTCATAAATCGGTATCAGCTGTTGTGACATTGCCTGTTGGATGATACGGTCTATGACAGTCGGAATACCAAGTTTTCGTACTCCTCCGTCTGATTTGGGAATTTCCACTCGTCTCACAGGCGATGGGGTATAATGCCCCTTTCGAATCTGTTCTGTCAGTTCGTGGTTATGTTCCTTTATCCACTGGAACGCCTCTTCAATGGTCATCCCATCTACTCCCGGCGCTCCCTTGTTTGCCTTCACTCTTTTGTAAGCTCTGTTTAGGTTGTCCTTATTCAGTATCTTACCTAAGATATCCGGCTCTGCACTGTCCCTTTCTTTCCATATCCGGTTGAATGAGCGGTGCGCTCTTACATACCCTTTACGTTCCGCGCTATCTCTCTGCAAGCAGCTTTCCTTGTTTTCTGCATCCATCTGCTCATTTCTCCTTTCCGGGTCATACTTGAGACTCCTATTGATTCAGTCCTTCACCTCTCGGCTACTATGACCTCTGCTGACTTCTGTGCATTCAGCACTGCTTTTGGCAGTGGTTACCTCTTTCGAGGCATGTCGCGCAGACCTCCCCGGGTATCACACGCTTCTTTCTCTCCATCTATCTGCCACATCTATTCCGCATGATTCCGTGTAGTTATTGGGCTTTGACTTGTTGTGCAGCCTTACCCTCATGCAAAACCTTATATGTGATTTCTGTTCGTCAGACCAGAGATTTGCCCGTGGTTAGTTTATTCCCACATCCGGCTTCCTTCAGATTCCACCTCACGATGGACACCCTTGCCTTCGGCTATATCCTTCCCACTACCAGGCGGATTCGGGACTTGCACCCGTTAGAAACGTGCGCCGCCGGGCGCACACAAAAATAAAGTTCCAGACTTATTATCTGAAACTTTATTATAAATCCAGCATCATTGCATTACTTCACACAACGGAAATATACCATAGAACCGTCAACATGGATATCCGTTTCTTTATATAGCTTTTGAAGGATATCTCTCAGCTCTTTCTCCGTCTGAAACGGTGGAGAAAAACACCCTTTCTTTGCAAGAATATTTTTTACCAGCCAATCTGTCCGTTTCAATTTTCCCCTGATATAAAAACAGGCAATGAAATCGCCGCCTGGTTTCAAAACACGCCATATTTCATGAAATGCTTTTTGCTTATCAAGAAATGTATGAAAACCATTCATACTGACAACGGTATCAACAGATTCATTCTCCATTTGCAGGTTTCCCACCCCCCTGAATACATTTGATATGCGCATGACTACCAAGTCTTTTTCTGGCTTGTTCAAGCATATCCATGCTGTAATCAATACAAGTAATATGTGCATTTTTCAGAGAGCTCCATTTGTTTTCCGTAAATACAGCAGTTCCAACCGGAACATCAAGAAGATTTCCTAAAAAGTCATCAGGAACATATGATAAAACTTTTCGTGCTATATCATTATCATCCGTGCCACTCCAAAATAACTTAATATACAGTTTGCTGAAAATATTTCTTTGCGTAAGAACATCGTCATATATATTTTTTGATGTTTCATAAGCATTTTGTATTTTGTCTGCCATATTACCCTCCAAATTTAATTTTAATTCTAAAAGCTTAAAACTATCGTTCTCTAATCTTCCTGACATTACGATTCATGAGGTGTCTTCCAATATGTCTATAAGCAAATGCTTTAAAGGCTGAAATTTCTTGATGATGTTCCTTCAACAGTTCATCTGGACAATCATAAACACCAAAATCCTGATTGATTCCCTCGCTCTGAATATAAGTATTGTTCCTATCAAACTCAATAATGAGATTTCTGAAATCCTTGACTGCTACTCCATAACCGCAAAATGCACCTGTACATTCCGAATTTTGTTCCTGTAACTTCTTTATGTAGGTTTTATCCAAAATGAAAGCTTCCAGTTCGTACCACTGATTTTCGAAATTAATTTCTACCCAGCTATGGAAAATACTTTTTGGAGCATTACGGTAAACAAACCCGGTCATAGCCCCTTTCTGCAATCTTTTATCAATCGTAAAACCATGTACTCTGCATGGAATATTGCAGGCACGTAAAAGTGCCATAAATAAAGTTCCTTTTGTATTACATTGTCCATAACCATCTGCAAGTACTTTTGAAGCTGAAATTCCGTCATCAATATTATATCCAAATAAAACATCATCTCTTACATAGTTGTAGATTGCCTTAATCCTTTCAAATTCACCCATTTCCTTCCATTTCATATTTTGAATAAGTTTTTGAATTGCCGGATTAGAAAAATCAACCATTCGTGTTTCCCTAAGATACTTATCTTTCATTTCCTATCGCCTTTCCCATAGGTTTTCTCACAACACAATGCATTCGCATACCTTTACGAATTTCAAATTTTTCTACTTTTAATCCTGCTTTTTTGCAACATTTTATGACCACATCTCTTGTTGGCACTTGGACATCTCCATGTCCGCATATATTTGCCAACGGCATTTCCAATGTATTCATTAGCCATACCAATACTTTATTGTCACTGGTCACATCTCTCAGTATCAATCTTCCATTTGGGCGAAGACATCTTTTCACACTGTCAAAAAATGCCTGTGGATCCGGATAATGATGAAAACTCATAGAACAAATAATTGCATCAAATGAATCCTTTTCAAAAGGAAAGTTCTCACAGTCTCCTACAACAAATGTTGTATTTGGTATATTTTTCTTTTTTGCCTGTTCAATCATTGCCGGAGTCAGATCCAGTCCTGTATAATGCCGGTCTGGATATTTTTCTGCTAATAAAGAAATCATCGGAGCAGGCCCACAGCCTGCATCTAATAAATCTCTAAATGGCTCCTTCTCTAATTCTTCCAGAATATCCGGATAATCTTTCTTGCACATTTCGTAAATGCCAGCATGGTTACTTTCATATCTTCCTGCTGCTTTTGTAAACTCTTTAATTGACAATTTTTTATATTCTTCATTTTTCATGCTTTTTTCTCCAATCACTGTACCTTTTTCGCCTTGCATCCGCATTTCTTCATTTTTTTCATATAAGCATAAAACTGCTTATGCAATTCCCTCATTTCATCTGGTGCCTTCATAGCATGTTGATACATAAATTTATCTCCAAAACTGCTTCCAAATGTAACTGCCAGCATAATCGTCAGAAATGACAATGGTAAAAAGCGAAAAATATTCATTTTCCATGGTGACAGTTTACCCTTTTGTTTTCGCAAAAAATTAAAATTTCTTTTCAGCCTTTCTGCTGTTTTCCTCATGATTTTCCATTCTTTTCCCACTTTCTCCGGATCGTCTGATTCATAATACGCATCTGCAATCGGTACCACCATAGCAAGATGACAAAGCTGCCATAGATGCATATCCGTTACTTTCTGGTATGGTATATGAGCATGCCTCAATATCTCTGAAAACTGCTTAGTTCTTTCGGATTTATTTCCTGATATTTCTGCAAATGTTGTCGGCTGAATCAACCTTGGAGTAAGTGCTGCATCAAGGATACCATCATCATTTATACTTCCGCCTGCTCCTGGAAAAGCCGGTAATATTCTTCCTTTTCCGACAATGTCTTCCCATTTATTGTAACTGTCCAGTGAATTTATCATTGTAACAATCGTATTACTTTTATTATTTTTCAATTCAGTAAGTGCTTCATACAGCTGGTTTTCCCGGACAGTAAGCAAGACAAAATCATAAATATCATCGTTTGGTAGTTCTCCAAGAATCCTAATCTCTGCCTTTATTACTTCCTGATTTTTCTTATATTGCAATCCATTATTTCTTAAAGCCTCAAGTCTTTTACCTCTGGCATAAATATTTGTATCATAACCGGCTTCTGCAAATAAAGCCGCATACAAGGATCCAATCACACCAGCACCATAAATCAATATTCTCATAAGAATCATTCCTCTCCTCTTACCCCAGTGCCACATCCAAGATCATCATCAAACTAAATCCAAGTGCAAAGAAAAGCGTACCGATATTCGAGTGCTGTCCCTGAGACATTTCCGGAATTAGTTCTTCAACCACGACATATAACATAGCTCCTGCTGCAAAGCTGAGTAAATATGGTAATGCCGGGATTACCAGCTGTGCGACAAGAATCGTCATTACTGCTCCAATCGGTTCAACGACTCCTGAAAGTACACCTCCCAGAAATGCCTTTCTCTTACTTTCACCCTCTGCCCTAAGCGGCATGGATATAATCGCTCCTTCTGGAAAATTCTGGATAGCAATTCCAAGTGATAAAGCAAGTGCACTTGTTGCTGTAATCTGTGCATTTTCAGCAAGAAATCCTGCATACATTACACCAACTGCCATACCTTCAGGGATATTATGTAATGTAACTGCCAACACCATCATCGTAGTACGGCCAAGTTTGCTTTTCGGTCCCTCTGTCTGATCACTTCCAACATGAAGATGTGGAATCAAATGATCAAGTGCGAGTAAAAACAATATACCAATCCAGAACCCAACAACTGCCGGAACAAACGATAAAGTTCCCATATTCTCAGATTGTTCAATTGCCGGAATCAGAAGACTCCAGATTGAAGCAGCAACCATTATACCTGCTGCAAACCCTGCAAGTGCACGTTGCAGTAACTTGCTAAGTGTTTTTCTCATAAAAAACACGCATGCTGCACCTAGCGTTGTTCCAACAAATGGAATCAGTATACCTTCAAAAACATTCATTAGCATTATGTATTCCTTTCTGTATAGTCAAAAGTACTTTCACATCGTTCTGTTGTTAGTTTTAACTAACTATCATATATAAAAGAAACCGTGCAAAAAGCAAACTGTAATTTCACACGATTTTCCTTATGTTTAAGTATATCACTTACGAAATCATATAACAATATAATTCTTTTAACAATTTACAAGAGAAAGATCATCCATGTATGCACGATCTGCAAAAATCTCAGATGCTGTGCGAAGTCCCTTGCTCTCAGCGATATCACCAAGAACTGCTCCTGCACAGTAATAAACGATCAGATCTTTATCATACTCGCAGATTGCCTCACAGATCGCTGTGGAAATATCCTCGTCATACTGGCAGGCATTCCCCTCCCCATTGCTCCATGAGGAGCGACATGCTGAAGCTTCATTCCGTAGCTCTTGGTAAATGCAGCCAGTGCTCCGATCTGGTATCTGACGTAATTCTTAACTTCATCATGAGAGAGAACCATCTTTCTTCGTCCAAAGCCAAGAAGATCCGGATATCCAGGATGGGCTCCAACCATAACGCCACGTTCCTTTGCCATGCGGACTACCTTATCCATTACCATCGGATCGCCTGCATGCCAGCCATATGCAACATTTGCTGTTGTGACATATTTGATGATCTCTTCATCGCCGCCAAGCTTATATGCGCCAAAGCTCTCACCCATGTCACTGTTTAAGTCGATACTGTACATGTTGCTACCTTTCTTTACTTGTTGAAAGTATAACATGTTAAATAAAAATAATAAAATAGATTATTTTTTCAGAATATATTAATATTTTCTATATTTCTTTTGCAATAAATTTTACTTTTCTTTGATCCGTTCTTTGAAAAGCTGTTGACAAAGATTTTTATATATGATTAAATAGTCATATGAACATTAATTCATATATTCATATAAAAAACAAACGAATCAGCAAGGAGAGTTCATATGGAAGAAAAATTAAAGAAAGATTCCATGAAGTCCGCAGATTCCTGCGGCTGCGGTCACGAGCATGCGCATCACAGCCATGATGAGCATGAAGAACATCACGATCATGAGCACCATCACCACCATGAGCACTGCGGCTGTGGTTGTGAGGATCATAAACATGAACATCATGAACACGAGCACTGCGGCTGTGGCTGCGGGGATCACGAGCACGAACATCATGAACACGAGCACCATCACAGCCATGGCGAGCACTGCGGCTGTGGCTGCGAGGACCATGAGCACGAACATCATGCACACGAGCACCTTCACAACCATGACGAGCACTGCGGCTGTGGCTGCGAGGATCACGAGCACGAACATCATGCACACGAGCACCTTCACAACCATGACGAACACTGCGGCTGTGGCTGCGAGGATCACGAGCACGAACATCATGAACATGAGCATCATCATCACCATGACGAGCACTGCGGCTGTGGCTGCGAGGATTCCGAACACGAACATCATGCACACGAACACCATCACCACCATAACGAGCACTGCAGCTGTGGCTGCGGGGATCACGAGCATGAGCACCATGGTCACTCCCACAATGCTCTCACCGCAAAGCGTGTCTACATTCTGGAGAACCTCGGCTGCGCTCACTGTGCTTCCAAAATGGAGGAACGGATCCAGGCTCTTGAAGGCGTCGAAAGCGCTACCATTACTTTTGCAACAAAACAGCTTCGCTTAGGGGCTGCAGATCCAGACGCTCTGCTTCCGCAGATCCGCAAGATCTGCACATCCATTGAGTCTGAAGTTAAAGTTGTTCCGAGAAATCCAGCTCCGGCAGCTTCCACTGACACAACAACCAAGACCTATCTTCTGGAGAATCTAGGCTGCGCTCACTGCGCTTCCAAAATGGAGGAACAGATTGCAAACCTTGAAGGCATTTCCGAAGCAACCATCACTTTTGCAACAAAACAGCTTCGCTTAACTGCAAAGAATCCAGATCGATACCTGGATCAGATCCGTAAGATCTGTACATCCATTGAATCCGAAGTTCTTGTAAAAGAAAAGGATCCGAAGCCAAAGGCTCAGTCCCCAACAACAGCGACTCACCAAACCGCTTCCAAGAAGAAATTTTTCTCCAGGGAAAACGTAGATATCATCTGTATTATCATCGGTGCAGTACTCTTCGTTGCCGGAGAGATCATGGAACACAAAGGCTTTGGTACCAGTGCCACTCTTCCTGTATTTGTGATCGCATACCTGGCGCTTGGGGGTGTTATCGTTGTAAAAGCTGCCAAAAACATCTCTCACGGACAGATTTTTGACGAAAACTTTCTCATGAGCATTGCAACACTTGCCGCTTTTGCCATCAATGATTCTGCTGAGGCCGTAGGCGTTATGCTCTTTTACCGCATCGGCGAGCTTTTTGAGGAAAAAGCCGTTGAACGAAGCCGCGGGCAGATCATGGATGCCGTAGACCTTCGTCCGGAAGTTGTAAACCTGGTCACAGGCGATGATATCCAGGTAATTCCCTCTGAAGAAGCTCAGATCGGAGACATTCTTCTGGTCCGTCCCGGAGACCGCATCCCTCTTGATGGTATCGTAATTGAGGGAAACAGCCGTATCGACACTTCTCCGATCACAGGAGAGCCTGTACCGGTTGCTGTAAATGAAGGTGATGAGATCACTTCTGGTTGCGTCAACACTTCCGGCCAGCTTAAGATCCGCGTGGAAAAACCTCTGGAAGAATCCATGGTCACTCGTATTCTGGATTCCGTAGAAAACGCGGCAGCAAGCAAACCGAAGATCGACCGCTTTATCACACGTTTTGCCAGGGTTTATACTCCTTGTGTTGTAGGAATCGCAGTGGCAACTGCCATACTCCCATCCCTTGTTACCGGAAACTGGCATTACTGGATCTACACAGCCATTACTTTCCTGGTAATGAGCTGCCCTTGTGCTCTTGTACTTAGTATCCCGCTGGCCTTCTTCTCCGGGATCGGTGCCGGTTCCAAAAAGGGTATCCTTTTCAAGGGTGGCCTTTCCATCGAAGGATTAAGTAAGCTCGGCGCTGTGATCATGGATAAGACCGGTACTATCACAGAGGGTAACTTCCAGCTTCAGAAGGTTGTTGCCACCGGTAAATACACGGAAAATGAACTCCTTTCCATGTGTGCAGGCTGTGAACAGAACTCCACACATCCTATTGCAAACAGCATCGTTGCTGCCGCAAAGGAACGTGAGATCCAATTTGAAAAACCGATCTCCCTGGAAGAAATTTCCGGTCACGGGATCGTTGCGGAAATGCCGGAGGGAAAAGTTCTCTGCGGAAATCGCAAGCTGATGGATAAATTCGGAGTTACAATCGGAGAATTAAAGGAAGCCGCTTACGGCTCTGAAGTATTTATGGCAGTAAACGGAACCTTCGCAGGATATATGCTGATCTCCGATACCATCAAACCTGACGCAAAGGAAGCCATTGCTTCTCTGAAAAAGCTTGGTCTCCACACCGTTATGCTCACTGGAGACTCCGAAGACAGTGCACAGGCTGTAGGAAAAGATGCCGGAATCGATGAGATCTATGCAAAGCTTCTTCCGGAGGATAAGCTCAATGCCCTGAAAAAGGTCCGCCAGGCACATGGAACGGTTATGTTTGTCGGTGACGGTATCAACGACGCTCCTGTTCTTGCAGGTGCTGATGTAGGTGCTGCCATGGGAAGCGGTGCAGATGCTGCCATTGAAGCCGCAGATGCCGTATTTATGAATTCCAATGTAGATGCGATCCCTCAGTCTATCGCCATTGCACGAAGCACAAACCGTATTGCATGGCAGAACGTAATATTTGCCCTGGTGATCAAGATCGCAGTTATGATCCTTGGTCTTGCCGGACATGCCAACATGTGGATGGCCGTATTTGCAGACACTGGCGTTGCCATGATCTGCGTGCTGAATTCCATTCGTATCCTGTATAAAAAATAAGATCCGTTCTGCAGGGCAGATATCCTGCAGCGGATCCCTGTGCATCCATACAACTCCCCAGTGATGCAGAAAAGAATTTGACCGGTGCGTTTTTTTCAGCTACAATAGAAGTTAACAGTTTGGAGGATGCGCAAATGAAGAAAACACATATAGATTACCCGATCAATGATGATACACTGTACCGGCTTGCCGACCTGTTCAAGGTTTTCGGTGATCCTACCAGGATCCGTATCCTGTACGTACTTTCTGTGGAAGAGCTCTGTGTTCAGGATATTGCCGATCGTCTTTCCATGACCCAGAGTGCCATTTCCCATCAGCTCCGGGTACTGAAGCAGATGTCACTGGTCAAATTTCGAAGAGATGGAAAAACCATTTACTACTCCCTGGCAGACAGCCATGTGGCAACCATCATGAATCAGGGTCTGGAACACGTTACAGAAGAATAACTCATAAAACACAATGCAAAAAGCCAATCTGCTTCCTAATGGAAGAACAGATTGGCTTTTTTCTCTGCCTTACTCGTGCATCATTTGTATTTATCCCTCGCCCTGTGGTGAAGCACCATCGCTCCGTATGCAGGCATCTTCACCTGAAGAATCCCTGCATCTGCAATATATTCTTCCGGCATTTCCGTATAACCCTCTCCGGAAGAAAGCATCAGGCGCTGAAAAGCCGTTGCTTCTTTCCGGCTTACACCGGTTTTCCAGGCTGTTACCCTTATGTCTCTCTCCTGATCCTGATTATTAAGGATCACTATGATCTGTTCAGAATCAGAAAAACGACCATAGCTCAAGCCCTGATGATCGTTCCACAGAAATTCCAGGGAACCTTTTGCAAGAATCGGATATGCCTTGTGTATGCAGATCATACGTTTATGAAAGTCCAGCATCTCCTGGTCTTCTTTTCCCCAGGGATAAGTTCTGCGGTTATCCGGATCTGTAAAGCCGCAGACGCCGGCCTCATCCCCGTAATATACCGTAGGCGAACCAGGCCACGTCATCTGAATCACAACAGCCTCTCTCATGATAGCAGGATTGATGCCTGCAGATGCTGCCTCTGCGCCTGCGTAGGAAAGCCTTCCTACTCTGTGATTGGTCCTTGTCAGAAATCTGGAATGGTCATGGTTTGAAAGCTCATTCATGGCTCCATAAAGCGCGCCCATATGCAAAGACTGCATATGATGCTTCATCGCCCCGATAAAGGCCTCACTGTTGCCATAAAGGTCCTCCCGGTACTCATCACTGTGCTTCTCCATTCCGGTCAGGAACCAGGTTACAGGCTCCATAAAAGCGTCATAGTTCATAACCGTATCCCACTCATCGCCGCGAAGCCAGCTTTCCGGATTTCCGTAGTGTTCTGCAAGGATCACTGCATCAGGATTGGCTTCTTTTACTGTCCTCCGGAACTCTTTCCAGAAATGATGGTTAAAATCATTACTGTGGCCCAGATCTGCAGCTACATCCAGTCTCCAGCCGTCTACGTTATACGGCGGCGAAACCCATTTTCTGCCCACATCAAGAATCGTCCGGCAAAGCTCCTCAGATTCTTCGTAGTTCAGCTTTGGCAGGGTATCATGGGTCCACCAGCCGTCGTAGGTTGGATTATAGGGCCAGCGGTTCTGATCCTGGAAGCAGAAGAAAGAACGATAAGGGCTGTCCGCCGAAACATAAGCCCCCTTCTCGTAGCCTTCCTGATTTTCGTAGATCCGTTCCCTGTCCATCCATTTATTAAAGGATCCGCAATGGTTAAATACCCCATCCAGGATCACTTTCATCCCTCTTCTGTGAATTTCCTCCACAAGCTCCTGAAAAAGCTTATTACTGGCCTCCAAATTCCGTTTATCGGTCACACGGCGGATATACTTAAGGGCATGACTGTTATCACTGTCTCCGGGACTTAACAGACCATCACAGTCCGCTACGATCCTTCCGATATGCGGATCGATATGATCGTAATCCTGACAGTCATACTTATGGTTGCTGGGAGAGACAAAGACCGGATTCAGATAGATCACATCTACTCCAAGCTCCTGAAGATAATCCAGCTTATCCATAACTCCCTGAAGATCGCCGCCATAAAATTCCCGGACACCCATCACAGCCGGAACCTTTTCCCAGTTATCCACTTTTACGGAAGTGTCCCCGATATAGAAATATTCCCCTGTTTCCACATCATTGGAAGGATCTCCGTTACAGAAACGATCCACATAAATCTGATACATCACAGCACCCTTCAGCCACTCAGGCACATGATATCCGGGATAGATCTCAAATTCTGTCCTTTCCTCATGTCTGGTGCTTACACCATTTGTATCATAATAACAGGTAACAAGTCCTGAATGGATCTCAAAGTAATATCGTACAAGATCTTTTCCCATTACGATCTGTGCAGTATAATAATCAAAGCTTCCGGAAGTTTTTTCCCGCTTCATTTCCAGATATTCTCCGTCATGCACAAGACAGACGTTGTCCACGTTATTTCTCTGGGTACGAAAACGGATCGTAACTGTATCACCTTCCCGCGGCTCCACAGGTGTACGGTAATATTCCGTCCCGTCACTGAACATTGCGTCTTTATTTAATACCGGACTCATATTGAGTATATACCGCATCTTCTTTGCAGTCTCCATGCTTTCATATAACATTCTATCTTCCTCATTCCGTTTTTAGTACCATGTTTTAAATATATTATCTTAATTTTTCCATCCCGCAAGCATATATATCTGTTTTCTCCGTAATTCGTCTTTTATTTTTGGGCAGTAAAAAAGGCAGCTGGTTAAGCTGCCTTTTTTGGAGAAGGTATTTCTTCTTATGGGGTGTAGCAAAAACTATATAATGTATTGGGGGGTTTTTACGGTATTTATAGTACCATGTGTCCACCAAAAAGTGTGCACAAAGTTCACAAAATTCAATATTTTTTTTTGTGCATTTTATTCGTTTGTTTTTGCAACCTCTTCTTTTTCTGTTGTAAAAAGTGCTTCAAACTCTTCACGATGTATCTTTTCCTTCTCGAGAAGAAGGGCCGCACAGCTGTGAAGAACGCCGATATTCTCACGGATGATGCTCTCTGCGTTCTCATGGCACTCACGGATGATACGGGAAATCTCCCCATCGATCTCTCTTGCCACTTCCTCACTGTAGCCTCTGGTATGTGCCAGATCACGGCCGATAAATACCTCATCGTCATCGTTGCCGTAAGCGATCAGACCGATTTTTTCAGACATACCGTATTTCATTACCATAGAGCGTGCAGTCTCTGTGGCACGTTTGATATCATTGGAAGCACCGGTGGTGATATCTCCGAAGATGATCTCCTCAGCCACACGTCCGCCAAGAAGCGTGGTGATATCCTCCAGCATTTTGTTCTTTGTATTAAACATCTCATCATTATCCGGCAGCGGCATGGTGTAGCCGGCAGCTCCCATTCCCGTAGGGATAATGGAAATGGTGTATACCGGATCCATATGAGGAAGTACATGGAACAGGATCGCATGGCCTGCTTCATGATAAGCTGTGATCTTTTTCTCTTTATCAGAGATGACCTTGCTCTTCTTTTCTGCACCGATCCCGACCTTGATGAATGCTTTCTTGATATCCTTCTGCATGATATAAGGACGGCCCTCTTTTGCAGCATCAATGGCAGCTTCGTTAAGAAGATTCTCCAGATCTGCACCTGTAAATCCTGCGGTTGTCTGGGCAATCTGGCGAAGATCCACATCATCTCCCAGCGGTTTGTCCTTGGCATGGACCATAAGGATCTCTTCTCTGCCCTTGACATCTGGGCGTCCCACATCGACTTTACGGTCAAATCGTCCCGGACGGAGGATCGCAGGATCCAGAATATCCACACGGTTGGTCGCTGCCATTACGATGATTCCTTCATTTACTCCAAAACCATCCATCTCTACAAGAAGCTGGTTCAACGTCTGCTCTCTCTCATCGTGGCCGCCGCCCATACCGGTTCCTCTCTGACGGGCTACCGCATCGATCTCATCAATAAAGATGATGCACGGTGCATGACGCTTGCCCTCTTCAAAAAGATCTCGTACACGGGAAGCACCGACACCAACAAACATCTCCACGAAATCGGATCCGGAAATGGAGAAAAACGGAACTCCGGCCTCTCCTGCAACTGCCTTCGCGAGAAGAGTTTTACCTGTTCCCGGAGGGCCCACAAGGATCACTCCTTTCGGGATCCTGGCACCTACCTTGGTATACTTCTGTGGGGATTTCAGGAAATCCACCACTTCCTCCAGATCCTCCTTCTCCTCCTGAAGACCTGCAACATCCTTGAACGTTACTTTCTTATCATCAGGGGACGACATCCTGGCTCTGCTTTTTCCGAAATTCATCATCTTCGCATTGCTTCCGCCGCCTCCAGACATCTGCCGGTTCATCATCATAAAGAAAAAGAGAAGGATCGCGCCGGTAAGCACTACCGGAAGTACTGTTCCGATCATGGAGCTGTCCTTGGGTACATTGCGGATCGTCGGATCGATATCATGTTCTTCAAGAAGCGCCTCCGCTTCCTTTACATCGGTTACGTAGACTGTCTTCTGACCATCTGAAACAATGTTTGCTGTTACATAACCGGTGGGCACTTCTCTGTTCTGATGGATCACCGCATCCGTCACTTTGTCTTCTTCCAGAGCCTTTTCCAGCTGGCCCATTGTGTAGCTGCCCTGGGTAGATACCTGGTCATTGAGATACAGATATCCTGCAATCAGTGCCACAATAAGCAGAAGGTACAGGCCTATCTTACCTGAATGCTTGCTCACTTGGTTAAATCTCCTTTCAGTCCTGAAGCTCCACTACTCCGATGTAAGGAAGGTTTCTGTATTTCTGGGCATAATCAAGTCCGTATCCTACTACAAACTCGTCCGGAATATTGAAGCAGCAGTAATCTACCTCTACATCTGTCACACGTCTCTCCGGTTTGTCAAGAAGTGTACAGAGTCTGATGCTTGCCGGATGTCTGCCCTTCAGGATACGCAGCAGATAGCTTAAGGTTCTGCCTGAATCAATGATATCCTCTACGATCAGAACATCTTTCCCGTCCAGTGGTTGATCCAGATCCTTGACGATCTTTACAACACCGCTGGATTTCGTATCATCACCGTAACTGGACACAGACATGAAATCCAGTGTTACCGGGCGTGTGATCCTCTTGGCAAGCTCACACATAAAGAAAACGCCGCCTTTCAGAACGCAGATCATGTGTACATCTTTTCCGTCATAATCCTTGTTGATCATATCTGCAACTTCCTGGATACGGGCATCTACCTCTTCTTCACTGAGTAAAACCCTGATTTTTTCGCTCATGCTAAAGCTCCTCCTTGGTAATGTAATTCTAACACTCTCCCTGTAGTGGAAGTGATCTTATACTTCTCGTTCATCCGTCCTCCCGGGATCCAGAGTATCTCAGATCCTGCCGCAACAACCGGAAGCCTGTCTCTCATCTCCGCCGGAATCTTCTCATCAATAAAGATCCGGTTCAGCTTCTTTCTTCCGCCTTCACTGTTTACAGTAAGATAATCTCCCTGTCTTCTGGTCCGAACGCATGGACTATTTTTTATTTTATCATAATCAAACCATTTCGTATACTTTTTTTCTTCAATCTTCTGTTTCTTATAAGAAAAAATTTTCGACTCAAAAACTCCGAAAGGACTTTCCAGAATTCCAGGTACCGGAAGCTCCATAGACATTTCTCTGAGACCTGCCGATACTTTTTTTTCAGTGGAAGCAGCGTTCTCTCTGTCTGATGCAGAGTTCTTTTTCAGACATACCCCTCCGTACTGTCGTATTACCCGCAGCGATTCCGGAAGGTTGATATAACGACCGTTTTCTTTTTTTTGAAGCGAAAGGACCTGGTCCACATGAAGAGATGTAAAGTCCTTACGTTTTCCTGCCAGTATCTCAAACGCCTCCATCACCGCATATTCCTGAAGGATAAGATCCTGTGCAAAAAATTTTTCATCCAGAAGATAGCCATTTTCTTTCCGGCAGCCTGCCAGAAGCTCCCTTCCCTTTTTCTGAAGATACGAATCTGCCTCTGCCAGAACCCGTGCGGTTTCTGCCATATGCTCCACCGCTTTTGCATTGATCTTCTGTTCCATAGCCGGAAGAATATGGTTACGGATCCGGTTTCTTGTATAGTCATCTGAAAGATTGCTGCTGTCTGTGATATAGGAAATACCTCTCTCTTTCAGATAATTGACGATCTCCTTCCGTTCTAAACACAAAACCGGCCGGATGATCTCACCATTTACCGCCTGTATCCCGGAAAGTCCCCGGATACCGGTTCCCCTTGCCAGATGATGCAGCATAGTCTCTGCCAGATCGTTGCGATTATGTGCCAGCGCAACCCGGAACTGTCCGTTCTTTTTTGACTGTTCTCCGGAAAAACCAAGTCTCTTTTTTTCCTCCTGAAACGCCTGTTTTCGCACGATCCTTCCGGTTTCTTCTTCTCCCAGCTTCCACTTTCCGGAAAGCTCCGGAACCGGATAATGCCTGGACCGGAAAGGGATTCCCCAATCCCGGCAGATTTTTTCCACAAACTGCTCATCCCGGTCCGCCTCCTGGCCCCGGATCCCATGATGGACATGAACCACTTCCATGGAAAAACCGATCTCTTTCTGAAGACTTTTCAAAATATGAAGCATTGCTATGGAATCCGCCCCTCCGGAAACCCCTGCCACAACCATATCCTCTGCTTTCAGCATCCGATTGTCTCTGATATATTTTCTTACACGTGTGATCATTTTTTCTCCTGTAACCAAAAATACTCTATTTTTTCCACAATCCTGCCACAACTACTGTCATATCATCCCTGGCATGATAATCACTGTATCCCAGGACCCTTTCCAGTATTCCCCGTCCCATCTCCCTGGGCTCTTTTTCCCGGACATCCATAATGATCTCCTTCATGGTTTCCTCTTCCCGTTCTGTAGGAAGTGCATCCAGAACTCCATCTGTCATCATGATCAGATAATCTCCATGATAAAGTTTCCTTGAGGCAGTATCAAAATCCAGCTGCTGGACCAAGCCTGCTGCAAGATTTTCCGAAGCAATGGATTCCACCCAGTGATCTCTTTTAATAAATGTGGAAGACGCCCCTGCTTTCAGAAAATCACAGATCCCGGTATAAAGATCCACCGCACAGATATCAACAGTAGAAAACATCCCTTCCCGTCCTTTCAATAGCAGTGCGGAATTCACCATTCTGGCAGCTGTCTCCTGAGAAAAGCCGGATTCCAGAAACTGTTCCAGAAGTTCTACCACGATCTCGCTTTCTTTAAACGCTTCTATTCCGGAACCCATCCCATCAGACAGACAGAGAAAAAACCTGCCATCCTCTTCCTGACGACAGATATAATTGTCTCCGGAAACCTTTTCCGCTTCTCTTGTAAGCCGCGCTACTCCGTAAAGCATCTGATAACTGACATCCTCCACAAAATGGACCATACGAAAATCTCCATTTACAATACTGCGGCTGTCGGCGTCCGGCGTCATGGAGCTTCCGCAGATCCTGGACAGGATCTGTGCGATCTCTGTCATGGAAACACACTGTCCGCTCCTGGCTCTCAGATTCAGAAATATCTGCCGTCTTCCTTCGATCTTATCCATGACCCAGACATTCTTTACAAGTACATGCTTTTTACGAAGAGCCTTTTTCAGATCTTCCTGAAACTGCGGATCTGCCGGCATGATATCATACAGCTCTTCTGCCATATGATCCATGATCCTCGAGATTTCCGTCAGCTGCTGTGCAACTGCAAGCCGGCTTTCGATCATCCGGTTATCCCACACGAGATTCTGCCTTTCTTCACGAAATCCCTCATTCAGGACCTGAAAATACTGGGCGGAACGGCCACATGCTCCCATCCATTCACTGCGTGCTCTCTGGATACTCTCTTCATTGCCTTCCTCCATGGTACGGATCATATTCTCACTGCCCCGCATGGTTTCCCCGGCACGCTCTCCCCAGCAGATCTCTCTCTGATAACATCTGGAACATACAGCCGCACTGGTGTCCGATATGATACGGTTCAGCTGTCCTCCGCTCAAAAATTCCTTACGGTAAGGCATTCCGTAGAATGTATCCGCAAGCTTCCGGAAGGATGCTGCATACCGTTCCACTTTTTCCTTCTGGGGATGGCTTTCACAAAGCGGCAGCATTTCTTCTTTTTCCTTCGTTTTTCCCGAAAAGACAGTTTTTGCCATGTCCCGGAGTATCAGCAGTATGCTGACTACGAGCATGGCAATGATCCATTCCTGCATATTTTCCCCTCCCCTTATAACCTTCACTGACTGAACATTATAAAGGAAGATCCCTGAAATATCTGTCAAAGCCGCACGAAAATGTCAAAAAAAATTTCGTCGAAACCTTTGATTTTCAGCTATTTTTCTTCCTGAAACACGATCTCGTTATCTTTCACAAGTCCCAGCTTCTCACGAGCCGCCTCTTCCACATATTCGTCGGTCTTCATATGTTCTTTCTCTGCTTCGATCTCCTTGGTACGTTCCTTCTCACTTTCAATGGACTTCTCCAGTGCTGTAGCTTTGGAATCATAATAATCCCTGCGCCGTTCCAGAGTCTTACTCTGTAGCATAAGGCTTCCCAGCAACACCAGTGCGATCACCATGATCCCCGCCATGCCAAGATAATTATATCCGATCCGTTTTTTTTCTTTTCCATTTTTTGGATTTTTCAATCTGCTGCTCCTTTTTTACACAATCTGATCTCTTTACCTTTTACGAGCTTATACATCCAAATTTTACAACTTCTTCAAAAAAATATCAACCGGTTTGCTGTCATTTTAGCTTTAATGGAACAGTCTTTTTAAAAGGGATCCTTCTTTTTTGTCCTTTTTCCTGCCAAGATAGGTAAGACTGTCGATTTTTCCCTCCAAGCTAAGCTGCCCGCTTTTCAGATCAAGATGTTTTACATGAAGTCCTTCGCCTTTTATGGATAACTTTCCTTCCTCTGTATGCAGCAGTATTTCTTTTTCATCGAAAGAGATCACCTCCCGGATTCCCGTTATGGTGCCGCCTTTCTGCCGCTCCAGCATCAGACTGTGAAATGCTGCCGGTTTCTTCTCGTCCAATCCATACCTCCCTGGGGATGATTTCTCTTTTATTTTATGAAAAATCCATCCGGAATAGACCATCACGCCCAAACGGCAGCTGTCCCTGCATCAGATATAGCGGAACATGCTTTCCACCTCATCCTTTTTTACCGTTTCCTTAACTTCCAGGACTTCAACCTTTACATTACGACTTCCAAACTGGATCTCCACAGTGTCACCGGTCTTTACCTGTACAGAAGCCTTGGCCGGCTTGTCATTGACCAGAACTCTTCCTGCATCGCAGGCTTCATTTGCCACCGTACGGCGTTTGATCAGTCTGGATACTTTCAGATATTTATCAAGACGCATAATTTTTCCTCCTAAAAAAGCAGGGGAAACCAAAAACCGGTTTCCCCTGCCGTTATCACTCTGAACCAACAGATTATTTACCGTTGACAACGTCCTTTAAAGCTTTTCCTGCTTTGAACTTCGGAGACTTGGAAGCCTCGATCGTCATGGTCTCACCAGTCTGAGGATTTCTTCCCTCTCTTGCAGCTCTTGTGCTTACTTCGAAAGTTCCAAATCCAACCAGCTGAATCTTCTCGCCTTTTTTCAGTTCATCTGTTACAACATCGATAAAAGATTTCAGAACAGCTTCTACATCTTTCTTGGAAAGATTGGTGTCTTTCGCCATTGCTGCCACTAACTCTGTTTTATTCATGGTGTTTCCTCCTATAATTGATGTTCTCTTATTTTTGACTTTGCTTTATATATATACCGCTTTTGGCTTATAATGTCAAGGTTTTTCGCATATTACAGGCGGAATGTGACCATTTTATCATTTCATGGAATCAACCATTTCAAGAACAGCCTTGCCCATTGCATCGGATTTCTCGTCTGCATCTGCAAGAGATGTTCCCTTAACGCCATAATAGAATTTAACCTTAGGCTCTGTTCCGGACGGTCTTACGCAAACCCATGCATCATCGGTAAGCTCATAGTAGAGAACATTGGAATTCGGAAGTCCTGTCGGCTTCTTCTCACCTGTTGCAAGATCTGTGATCTCATCCAGCTTGTAGTCACGTACAGCAGTCACCTTATGTCCGGCAAACTCAGCAGGCGGATTCTGACGAAGTGTTGTCATGATCTCCTGGATCTTCTGAAGTCCCTCGATACCCTTCATGGTAACTGCCTGAATGGCATCCTTATAGTAACCGAACTCCTCATACATATCGATCATTGCATCCCAGAGAGTCTTGCCCTGTGTCTTATAGTAAGCAGCAGCTTCGCAAAGTGCCATGGTAGCAACAATGGCATCCTTGTCTCTTGCATAGGTTCCGATCAGGCAGCCGTAGCTCTCCTCAAATCCGAAAAGATATGTACCCTTGCCACTGTTCTCAAATCCGAGGATCTGCTGTCCGATGTATTTGAATCCGGTAAGTACTTCGATAAGATTCACGTTGTATCCCTTGGCAATGGCATCTGCCAGGTTTGTTGTAACGATAGTCTTTACAAGAGCTCCGTCCTCCGGAAGGCTTCCGTTTACAGCCTTTCTCTGGCTCAGCTCATAGTTTGCAAGAAGGCATCCGGACATGTTACCGGTAAGATCATGATACTCTCCGTTTTTATCCTTTACGCGGACGCCAAGACGGTCTGCATCCGGGTCTGTGGCAAGTACGATGTCTGCATCCACTTCCTTCGCAAGCTTCAGGCCAAGCTCAAATGCCTCTGCTGCCTCCGGGTTCGGATAGCTGACTGTCGGGAAATCCCCGTTCGGAAGCTCCTGCTCCGGTACTACATATACATTCTCAAATCCAAGCTCTTTAAGGATCCTTCTGGCCGGGATATTGCCGGTTCCGTGAAGAGGTGTGTAAACGATCTTCAGGTTCCTGCCCTCTGCCTGGATCGCATCCATATGGATGATCTGTTTCTTAAGCTCTGCCATGTAAGCATCATCGACAGCCTGTCCGATCACTTCGAAAAGTCCTGCCTTTACTGCGTCTTCCTTGTCCATGGTCTTTACGGTATTCCAGTCGGAGATCGCCTTTACCTCGCCCATGATACCGGAATCATGAGGTGGTGTGATCTGCGCGCCGTCCTCCCAGTAAACCTTGTATCCGTTGTATTCCGGAGGATTGTGGCTGGCTGTTACGTTGATACCCGCCACACAGCCCAGATGACGTACTGCAAAGGAAAGCTCCGGTGTCGGACGAAGTGTCTCAAAGATATAAGCCTTGATCCCGTTTGCTGCCAGGCAAAGCGCTGCTTCCTGGGCAAACTCCGGTGACATATGACGGGAATCATATGCGATAGCAACTCCCTGGGATTTCTTGTCAACCTTGGCAATATAGTTGGCAAGCCCCTGGGTTGCTCTTCTTACCACATAAATATTCATACGGTTGGTACCTGCGCCGATGATACCACGCAGGCCTGCCGTACCAAACTCAAGATCCATATAAAAACGCTCTTTGATCTCATTCTCGTCGTCTTTGATCGCTTTCAGTTCTTCTTTTGTCGCCTCATCGAAGTATGGGTTTTCAAGCCACTGATTATAGATTTCTTTATAATCCATGTTCCAAAATACCTCCCTGTTTCTTTATATAAGATACTTAATATTATATAACAATTTTCAGAAAAAGGGAAGTTTTGTTTTTGTCACATTCAGAATCATTACTGCCTGAAGCACTGTTTTGAAAATTCCTCCCACTGTTTTTTCTGATGGATCAGGGTTCTCAGCTTTTCCACATTTTTTCCGGAGATCACAGCCTTGTTATGTGTATAATAATGGTTTGCCAGTTTCCAGTATTTTTCCGGATAACAGAACCGGACTCTCAGGTTCTGCCACTCAGACTCCGAGAGCGGCCGTACGGAATCATATGCAGAAAGCATCTTCTGCGCGAGGTGCAGATCCCAGCTGTATTTCTCCAGGATTTTCCGCATAAAGCGGTACAGATCTGCCATCTGCACATCAAAGCTCCAGTGACTGAAATTCGTCACCGCTGTGTTTTTCCCAAGTATCAGCACATTATGCTGATTATATTCGCCATGACAGATACTGCCGCTTTGAAGAGACTGCTGCCGCAGATTTTTATAATCCGTGGTTTCCAGCATAGCTGCCGCTTCTTCTCCTTTTTGCAGAAACCATTCCACGCTTTTCAGATAATCTTTCTCAAAAGAATTGACCGCTCCTTTTTTTCGGATAAAACGGCGTATTTTTTTCATTTCCTGATTATGCCGGATATATTCTTCCTGCAGATTTCTTCCCGCATAATCCATTTCCACAGGAAGCTGCATGATCTTGTGGATCTGTGCCAGAGTCCGGATGCTTTTTAAAATATCGTTTTCGGATCTCGTGTCACATTCCCGTCCCTCAAACCAGATCTGTGCAGTATATGGAACAGAATCTTTGTCCCTGCTTACCAGTACGCCTTCCCTGTTTCTGAGATAGGCGTCCACAAGACAGTTCTGTTCTTTCATTTTTTCAAGAAGCTGCTGCTGCATGGAAAGCTTTTTTTCCGAGCCATGAAATTCCCGGAGTATCACCGGACCTTTTTCTGTCCGGCACAGAAGTGCCCCCCGCACCCTGCCGGAGAATGAAGCCGTAAGCCCATACTGCTCCAGCACGCTCAACCCATAATCATACAAAAAAGTTCCCCCCTGCCTTATTTTACGTTCTATTTTATGCAGGGGGGATTTTTGTTATTCTATTCGGTTTTTATGCTGTCTTTTTCTGCTGTTTCAAGAAGTTTTTCTTTTGTATTAAGGGTTGGATCTTTCAGCACACAGTCAAGAAGTCTTTCGAGCAGTGCTCCCAGTGCCGGTCCGGCCGGATGTCCTGCCTTTATAAGATCCTTTCCGGAAACTGCCAGGGTTTTCAGAGATGTACATTCACCTCTTTCAAGGATCCCCTGATAAGCTTCCGTCACACCGCTTAACCGTGCCAGCTTCTCCTCCCTCCTGTAAGTACTCTGGGATAAAAGATCTGCCTTCTGCACTTTCAGATACAGCGGAAAAAGCTCTTCTCCGATAAGATTCACAGCTCTCCGCACATCCTCGGCGTCCGGAGTGGGACGAAGATCATGATACCGGATCAGCCGACAGGTATTTCGGATCGTTACATTATCAAATTTCAGACGGCGCAGGATCTTCCCCGCCAGCTTCTCGCCTGCAGGACCATGAGTCTTGAAGTGGTCTCTGCCATTCTCATCTGTCTTTTTTACAACCGGCTTGGCAATGTCATGAAGAAGCATGGTGATACGGAGAAGCCGGTCATTCTCGATTTCTGTAAGACTTTTCAGAATGTGCTCTCCCACGGTATAGCAATGATGAGGGGTATTCTGCTCGGTTTCCATACAGGCGTCAAATTCCGGAAGAAATTCCCGGGTAAGACCTGTCTCCCAGGCGGTTCGGAGATAATCCGGATGATCGGATACCAGAAGCTTTACAAGCTCTGTCTGGATACGCTCTGCACTGACATGCTCCAGATTCCCCGACATCCGCGCCAGTGCCGTTTTCGTATTTTCCTCCACAGTAAAACCAAGCTGTGCGGAAAAACGCACTGCACGGAGCATACGAAGGGCATCCTCTGTAAAACGTTCTACCGGATCACCAACACAACGGATGATCTTCCCATTGATATCTTCCATTCCACCAAACAGATCCACCAGTCCATGTTCCGGATGATACGCCATGGCGTTGATGGTAAAATCTCTTCGTTTCAGATCTTCCTCAAGACTCCTGGTAAAGGTCACGGCATCCGGGTGGCGGCCGTCATGATATTCTCCGTCCACACGGTAGGTTGTCACCTCAAAGCCCTCTTTGCCCATCATTACAGTTACTGTTCCATGCTGGATCCCCGTATCTACAGTTCTGTGAAAAAGCTCCTTCACCTGCTCCGGAAGTGCAGAGGTGGTGATATCCCAGTCTCCAGGCACCCGATCAAGGATAGAATCCCTGACACAGCCGCCTACAACATATGCCTCATAGCCGGCAGCATTCAAGGTCTTCAGTATCTGCGCTGCCTTTTGTGGTATATTAATCGTCATGATAACTCCTCTTGATGATCGCTGCTGTCCGTTCAAAACACGTTTACATTTCGCTGTATTATCTCCATGTCAGCAGCCGAATAATATTCTGATATGTTTTCCTTAACGCTATTATAACATAGATTCATAAAAACAGCGGAGCATATTTTGCCCCGCCGTTGTTTCTGCAATATGATCATCCCACTTTTTTGAAGTGGCCTGCTGTATTTTTTTAGTATGCACGTCCCCAGTAAACCATTTTCTTAGCCGGTTTTCCGCAGCATACGCAAACGTCGCTTAACTGCTCCTGCTCAAACGGCATACATCTGGATGTTGCCTGGAAATCTTCCTTGATCTTGTCCTCACATGCACGATCACCGCACCACATAGCTTTGATGAATCCCGGTTTGCTGTTGATGATCTCACCGAACTCCTCATAATTCTTTGCTACGTAAGTATGTGCCTCTCTGTGTGCACGTGCGCGCTCCAGCATATCATGCTGAATGGTATCCAGAAGCTCTTTTACCTTATCTGCAAGCTCCTCGAAGGATACTGTATATTTCTCACGGGTATCTCTTCTGCAGAGAACTGCCTGACCGTTCTCGATATCCTTCGGTCCACATTCCACACGAAGCGGGATACCACGCATCTCCTGCTCAGCAAACTTGAATCCCGGGCTCTTGTCTGTCGCGTCAACCTTTGCACGGATACCTGCTGCCTTCAATGCTGCAAGAAGCTCGTCAGCCTTCTCCATAACCCCTTCTTTACGCTGCTGGATCGGGATGATCACAGTCTGTACCGGAGCGATCCTCGGAGGAAGAACAAGTCCGCTGTTATCACCGTGAACCATGATGATCGCACCGATCATACGGGTTGTCATTCCCCAGGATGTCTGGTGAACATATTTCAGTGTGTTATCTTTATCTGTGTACTGGATTCCGAATGCTTTGGCAAAGCCATCTCCAAAGTTATGGCTTGTACCGGACTGGAGAGCCTTGCCGTCGTGCATCAGAGATTCGATGGTATAAGTAGCCTCAGCACCTGCAAATTTCTCCTTGTCTGTCTTCTGGCCTTTGATGACCGGAATCGCAAGAACTTCCTCGCAGAAGTCTGCATAGATGTTCAGCATCTGGATGGTACGCTGCTCCGCTTCCTCAGCTGTTGCATGAGCAGTATGTCCCTCCTGCCACAGGAACTCTCTGGAACGAAGGAAGGGACGTGTTGTCTTCTCCCAACGGACAACGGAACACCACTGATTATATACCTTTGGAAGATCTCTGTGGGACTGGATCTCTTTCTGGTAGAAATCGCAGAACAGAGTCTCAGAAGTCGGACGCACGCAAAGTCTCTCCTGCAGCGGATCAAGGCCGCCATGAGTCACCCATGCAACCTCCGGAGCAAAACCTTCTACATGATCTTTCTCTTTATCAAGAAGAGACTCCGGGATAAAGATCGGCATGTAAACGTTCTCTACACCGGTTTCTTTAAATCTGCGGTCAAGCTCATGCTGGATATTCTCCCAGATCGCATAACCTGCAGGTTTGATCGCCATACAACCCTTAACACTTGTATAGCCACAGAGCTCAGCCTTCTTAACAACGTCTGTATACCACTGAGCAAAATCCTCATCCATAGATGTGATGGCCTGTACTAATTTCTTTTCTTTTGCCATGATAAATCTCCTTTTCTTGTGATCTGTTACATATTGCCGGCTGTCAGGCAGCCACAGCAATCCGGAATCCTTCCAGCTCACTCTTCTGTCCCATAAACCGTACACTGCATTTACAATCCCGTTTTATGGACAAAAAAATAAGCCATCCAAATCCCTCACAAGGGACCGAATGACTTCGGCGGTACCACCCCAGTTAACAGCCTGAAAAGCTGTTCTCTCAACACCCGTTAACGCCGGAAACACACGCCACGCTTCAATCACGCAGAGCTCCGAGGCCGGTTCCACAGTTCACGCACAGGATCCTTCCACCAAAGCAGATCCCTCTCTGAGATAATTCCCTGTGTACTATTCTCATCATCGCCGTATCTTTGATATATTTTAGGCGAAAATCACCTCAAAGTCAACCCCAAACAAAAAAATATAACAAGTCTCTCTGCTATGAGTTACTGTTCACTCCGTTCTCAGTAACACGCTTCGCGATGCACAGAATTTATGCTAATCGCATAAATTCGCGCGGTATATCTCGGGTTTTCTGTGACCTTCGCTCACAAAAAACACCTCGCGGGATATTACCAG
>OIBE01000107.1_pt1 | contig 26748 bp, 20 predicted proteins | sample 1580961 | NCBI WGS metagenome assembly OIBE01 (sample SAMEA3882550, study PRJEB24775) | human gut metagenome | biome: human-associated habitat; feature: intestine environment; material: feces | place: Netherlands | collected 2009/2010
CGCAAGACGGAAAGCACATTAAGTGCTTTCCTTTGCGTGCGGAACTCGCGACGAACTAAACAGCCAGGCACGCTGTGTGCGTTCGTCATCATCCCGGTGGGTATCTGATAAAAGAAGGTGCGCCGGCTTTCGCCGGCGCCTTATAAGGGGTTTAGTTGGTAGCCATCTTTTTTGCAGCCTGCTCTACGTAGTTGGCCATGTCGGCTACGTCGCAGACGTCTTCGAAGCGGACGGGCTTGGACTCGAGCTCGGCGAGCTGTGCCGGGGCGACCGTATTGGTGGCCTGCTCGAGCACGCGCATGGCCTCAAAGTCGTCCTCGGGAACGTCGAGCCCCAGGGCGTCGCAGCAGGCGCGCGGGAACTTGTAGGGGCTGGCGGTCGAAAGCAGCACGCGGGCCTTGGCGCCCTCGGCGGGGGCGACCTTTTCGAAGACGTGATAGCCGCAAGCGGTGTGCGGGTCGATCACGTAGCCGTTCGCGTCCCAGCAGCCCTTGATGGCAGTGCGGACCTCGTCCTCGCTGGCCCAACCACAGCCAAAGACGCTCTGAATCTTTGCCAGCAGGTCGGCGGGAACCTCGTAGCGACCAGTCTGTGCCAGCTGCTCCATAAGGCCGGCAACGAGCTCACAGTCGCCATCGGACAGGAAGTACAGCATGCGCTCCAGGTTAGAGCTGATGAGGATGTCCATCGACGGCGAGATGGTCGTGAAGAACGGACGGTTGCGGTCGTAGACGCCGGTGGTCAGGAAGTCAGCCAGAACGTTGTTCTTGTCGCTCGCGACGATGAGCTTGGCGACGGGCAGACCCATGCGCTTGGCATAGTAGCCGGCCAGGATGTCGCCAAAGTTGCCAGTCGGTACGCAGAACTCCACGGCGTCGCCGGCCTCGATGGCGCCGGCGCGCAGCAGCTGCGCATAGGCGGCAAAGTAGTAGACGACCTGCGGCACCAGACGGCCGACGTTGATGGAGTTGGCGCTCGAAAGCACGGTGCCAGCGGCCTCCAGACGCTCGGCAAGCTCCTTATCGGCAAAGATGCGCTTGACGGCACTCTGGGCGTCGTCGAAGTTGCCGCGGATGCCGCAGACGGCGACGTTGTCGCCCTCCTGTGTGGACATCTGCAGATTCTGCACGCGGCTGACTTTGCCTTCGGGATAAAAGACGGTGATGCCCGTGCCCGGGGCGTCGGCAAAGCCGGCGAGTGCTGCCTTGCCCGTGTCGCCCGACGTGGCGGTGACGATCATGATGCGCTCGGCGCCGCCGTCCTTGGCAGAAGTGCGGGCCATGAGGCGGGGGAGCATCTGCAGAGCGACGTCCTTAAAGGCGCTTGTGGGACCGCCAAAGAGCTCCATCACATAGGTTTGAGGGGCGTCGGCGCCCGGTGCTGCATCAAGTTTGACGAGTGGTGTGACCTCTTCGCTCGCGAACGTGCCGCGGTAAGCCTCATTCACGCAGGCCGAAATTTCTTCGGCCGTGTAATCGTTCAGTAACATTCCCAACACATTTTGAGCGATTTCAAAGTACGATTTATCGACAAGCGAGCTGATATCGACCTGCTGGGTGCCAAGCTCGTCCGAGACAAACAAACCCCCGTCGGGAGCGATGCCGGTGCGGATTGCCACCTTACTTGAGCATGATAAAGTGCGTCCTCGTGTACTATGATAAGTTCCCATATAACAGTGCTCCTCGGATACCTTGGTCCCAATCGGTGAACCCATGGTATCAGAGCGCGCAAAACAGGTTTGCAGAGGCTTTTAGAAAGGTAACCTCCACGCCATGATAAAAATTGCCAAGTTTGGCGGCTCGTCGGTCGCCGACGCTGAACACTTCAAGAAGATCAAGGCCATCGTCGATGCCGACCCTGCCCGCCGTTTTGTGGTGGTTTCTGCCTGCGGTCGTCGCTTTAAGGGCGACACCAAGGTGACCGACCTGCTCTACCTGGTTAACGCGCACGTTAAGTATCACGTGTCGTGTGAGGAGCTGCTCGAGGACATTGGTCAGCGCTATTTTGATATCGCTGACGAGTTGGAGCTCACCTATCCCATCCGTGAGGAGTTTGCGGCCTTTGCCGAGCGCGCCCGCTCGGGCGGCTACTCCACCGAGGAGCTCGTGAGCCGCGGCGAGTACTTCACCGCTCGCCTGATGGCCGAATACCTTGGTCTGCCGTTCCTGGACGCTGCGACGGTTGTGGCATTCCATCACGACGGTACGCTCAGCATGAACCGCACCTCCGAGCTGGTGCAGGAGTACGGTCAGCAGGGCGGCTTTGTTATGCCCGGTTTCTACGGCGCGACGCGTGAGGGCCAGATCAAGCTGCTCGATCGTGGCGGCGGCGATATCTCGGGCTCGATCTTGGCTAAGTGCCTGGGCGCCGACCTTTACGAGAACTGGACTGACGTCTCGGGCTTCTATTCTGCCGATCCGCGTATTGTTCCCGAGGCTCAGCCCATTGCGCGCGTTACCTACGAGGAGCTGCGCGAGCTTTCGTACATGGGCGCAAGTGTCCTGCACGAGGAGGCCGTGTTCCCCGTGCGCGAGGCAGGCATTCCGCTGGTCATCAAGAACACCAATGCACCGCAGGACCCCGGCACTATCATTAGCGAGACGGCTGATGAGGGCGAGGCGGAGCCCATCATTACCGGCGTGACCGGCAAGCGCGGCTTTGTCGCCATCAACGTGGCCCGCGACCGCACCAAGCCCCGCGTTGGCTTTATGCGCCGTGCGCTTTCGGTCTTCGAGCGCTATGACGTTTCCGTCGAGCATATGCCCACCGGCGTCGACCGCTTTGGCGCCGTGGTGCAGGAGCAGGATGTGCACGATTCGCTGTACTCACTCGTGGGCGACATCCAGCAGGAGGTCGAGCCGCTCGAGATCGAGGTTGTCGAGGGCTTGGCGCTCATCGCGACCGTCGGCCGTAACCTGCGCGGTCGCGCGGGTATCTCGGGCCATTTGTTTGGCATGCTTGGCCAGGCCGGCGTGAGCGTGCGTATGATTTCGCAGAGCTGCGACGAGATCAACATCATTATCGGTGTTGAGGAGAAAGACTTCGACCTGGCGATTCAGACCATCTATCGTGCCTTCTCCGACGAGAACGGCATTGTGAAGGTCTCTGACCTGGAGGCTCCCGCGCCGGTCGATCCCGCTCTGGCTGCGCTCAAAAAGTAGCGACTGCTCGGTAGATTTTGGGGTCATGTCTCAAAAACCTACGGCGGGGCGTTTCATTTCGGTTTCGTTTCGACGGGGCGGGTTTCGTGTCCGCCCCGTTCTTGTATACACTGGCAACAATAATCGGCCTGCTCGGCGTGCGGGCAAAAGCCATAACCTTTAAAGGGGGAAGCATGAAACAGTACACGGTTGCTATTTTGGGCGCGACGGGAGCCGTGGGCACCCAGATGCTCGAGTGCCTAAACGAGCAGGAGTTCCCGGTTGGCAAGCTCAAGCTGCTGGCGAGCGCGCGTTCTGCGGGCAAGACCGTCGAGTTCCGCGGCGAGCAGATCGTGATCGAAGAGGCTTGTCCCGAGGCCTTTGAGGGCTGTGACATTGTGCTTGGAGCCGCCGGCGACGACATCGCGAAGGAGCTACTGCCCGAGGCCGTCAAGCGCGGCGCCGTCGTGGTCGACAACAGCCACGCCTTCCGCATGGATCCCGAGGTGCCGCTGGTCGTGCCCGAGATCAATGCCGACGATATCAAGTGGCATCACGGCCTTATCGCCAACCCCAACTGTGCGACCATCATCGGCCTGGTTCCCACGTGGCCGTTGCATCAGCTCGCCGGCGTGAAGCGTATGATCGTCTCGACGTATCAGGCGGCTTCGGGTGCCGGTGCTTCCGGTATGGCCGAGCTCGAAGCGCAGCTTGCCGCCCTGGGTCGTGGCGAGGAGATTCCCGAGCCGCGCGCATTTGCCGCCCAGCTGGCGAGCAACTTGATTCCGCAGATCGGTGGCGTCAAGGAGGAGGGCTTTACCTCCGAGGAGATGAAGTTGCAAAACGAGGGCCGCAAGATCATGCACCTGCCCGAGCTGCGCGTGAACTGCACTTGCGTGCGCGTGCCTGTGCTGCGCTCGCACTCCGAGAGCATTACGCTCGAGTTTGAGCGCGACATTACGGTTGAGGAGGCCCGTGCTGCGCTGGTTGCCGCTCCGGGCGTGAAGCTGGTTGACGATATGAGCGCCGAGGATGCGCACGATCGCTTCCCCATGCCGATGGATACGTCCGACCAAGACCTGATCTGGGTCGGACGCGTGCGCCGCGATATCTCGAACCCCGAGGCCGCGCGCGGTATCACCTTCTGGTGCTGCGGCGACCAAATCCGTAAGGGCGCGGCAACCAACGCCGTCCAGATCGCTAAGCTGCTCTGCGAGTAGTGTGACCTGTCCGGCGGGGGCCGGGCTTAGCTTTCAGAACGTCCTCGACCATGTGTGGCGCCTTGTCCTGCTCCTTCGGAGCCGCGGACAAGGCGCCACACTGGTCTGCGGAGTGTTCTGAAAGCTAAGCCCGGCCCCCGCCTGCGGTGACGCTGTTGCGAGCGGCCTGCGATGGGGCCGTTGTTGATTGGGGCCGCTGGGCTGATGGGGGGCACGTGGCTGTTGCGGGCCCTAGTCCCGGCGGCGGCTCCGGCGCTTCGCGCCTGCCGCCTTGGAGGACTGTGGGGCGCCGCCGGCAGCTGCGGCGCGCTGCGCCTGCTGCCTGGGGTGACTTTGGGGTTGGGGGGGGAATCGGGGTCTAATACTTTCCCGAGAAGTGAACGACCTTATTTGGACCCCCGAAGCATTGGCATATTTTGACCGCTATTTCTTGCGGTTTTGCTACGCGAATCCTGCGGTTTTTTGGTCTAAAGGCATGGATGCTCCGGGGCCTCGTTTTTACTCGTTCACTTCTCGGGAAAGTATTAGAGCTCAGCTGATAGAGGTACCGCTCTGGCGTCGATGCCCCGCGTCTTCTTCGCTTGATTGGGGAAAACAGCCTCGCTTAAGTAATTGCGAGCTCGCCCAGACGTATCTGCGGGAGTTGTCTGCACAATTCGCGGTATTATGTTGCGGAGTTTTGAAAGGAGCCGCTGGTGGTCACGACGACGTTTGCCTCGCCTTTGGGCGAAATCTTGCTTGCCGCTGATGGCCGCGGTCTGACGGGGCTTTGGTTTGAGGGACAGGAGCACTTTGGCTCCACGCTTCTCCGGGAAGACTCCGAACATGTTGAAGGCGCCGACGCGGTTTCCGGTATTGGTGGCATGTTGTCGGCGAATCCGGCAAATGGTGCGGCCTCTTCGGTGCTTGAGCGTTCCTGGGCTTGGCTGAATGCTTATTTTGCAGGGCAGGAACCTCGGTTTACGCCGCCGTTGCATATGATCGGTACGGCGTTTCAGCGTGAAGTTTGGTTTGAGCTGCTTTCTATTCCGCGTGGCGAGGTCGCTACGTATGGCGAGATCGCCCAACGTGTTGCGGCTCGACACCGTGCACCGGGAAATGAGGATCCCGTTGTGTCTCCTCGTGCGGTGGGGGCTGCGGTCGCTCGCAACCCTGTTTCGATTATCGTGCCGTGCCATCGCGTGGTGGCGGCCGACGGATCGCTCAACGGATATGCCGGCGGGCTTGATCGCAAGGAGTGGCTGCTCCGGCTTGAGGGCGCGTACGAGGAATAACGCCAGGGCACTTTGCATAGCCAAGACGCCGTGAAAGAACGGGACGCGCTTTCCGAATGGAGACTCAGACGGAAACCACGTCTCGGAATTCCGTTTTAAAGCGGGATGCGCTTTCCGAATGGCGTTCCAAGCGGAAACCGTGTCCCGGAATACAGCCTCAGAGTGGGACGCCGTTTCCGGTTGAGACTACTTGCTTTGGACATCTATCTATGCCCGCTCCTGCAGGGCGTAGATAGACTTATCCATGTTGATCAGGTAAGCCACGACACAGACAATAAAGAACATCGGCAGATTGCCAAAGCCGAAGACTTCGCAGCCAATCAGGATGGGTGCGAGCAGAATCGCTGACAGCATAAGCCCCATAACGGCGATGCGCACATAGGGGTTGGGGAGCAGCCGCGCCGCAAGGGTCTTGGCGTGGGCAAGGCACCAGGCAAAGGCGCCGCCTACCATGCCAAACACGCTGCCCAACACCGCAAGCCGTCCAAGACCGGGGAGGTCAAGCGCGCATGAGGCGGCCACGTCAAAACACAAGCGTTAACTGCGCGCCCTGCTCAACGGGCTGCTCCTTGTGCTCGCTCAGAAGGACCATTCGGTCTTCGTATTGCTTTTCGGTCATTTCGATAACGGTGACCTCTCCAGCGCTTGGAAGATTCAGCTTAAGGCGAGCGATATGCGCCGCTGCGGATTCGCGAGTCACCAACAGGCGTGAATACACCGAAAACTGCTCCATATGGTATCCGTCGTTAATCAGAAACTTTCGAAAGTCGCTATACTGCCGACGCTCGGCTTTGCTTCCCGTTGGAAGATCGAACAGAACCAATAACCTCATAACTCTCATGGCTCCTCCCTATTCAACAGTTACCATCTCGAGCCCATTTAGCTCGGGCAACAACAGCCTCTTAGGATCCTTTTCGAGAACGGCAGTTCTGAGTGAAGAGAGCGTTGTCTCTATGCACTGCTGACAGCCGCAACGTTTTCCGTCGATAGTCATGACGTGCTCAAATACGCGGGCGAGCAACGCTTTGTCGCGCTGGCCCAAAGGCTCTGCAACGCCGTAGCTCATAACAATTAGATCGACGAGAGGGCGGAACGGTTCAATAAGATCGTCGACAAGATTAAACGCGTTGTAAACGCTGTGATGGTGAAGCCCCTGGGATACGAGCCATCCACCACCAACGGCTGCTCTTCCGATGCCCGCGCGCAAGACGCTGTAACCGTAGTCGAGAGCGGAGCTCTGCATGCTGTTACGTCTTGTTCCATCGGTAATGAGGGCTTTAAAGTACGCGGAGGCAGCCGCGCCTTCTCGATTGTCCGTGTCGCCCGAAAGAACGGTTTTGGCATAAGACGGAAGAGGGCCTGTAGACAACCCCATTTCTGTGAGAACCGCCGCTTGGTTGAGTATCTTTGCCTGAACAATTCGTTTCCAAAGCTGCTTTTTAAACGGAAGGCTCATGGCAAGCTGATCCTCGACGATGCGTGCATGGCGTGAATGGGCTCCCATGGGGAGCATAAGACCATTGGGCATATGATTGCGCCCGCAGATCATGACGTCTATTCCCGCGTCGTTAAGCTGCGACATGCAGGCGACCGTCATCGTGGTTCGATGGGATTCGACGATGACGACCCAAATGTCCTCGAGGGGAATGGTGGAGCTGCGGTCGTCCACGGTGATTGTCAATAGGCCGTTCTTGATGCAGAGGTGGGCCTTGCTCTGGATAAGTATTGTCCGTTGGGCCATTTTGTCGACGACCTTCCCGCATTAGCGTTACAATACAGCTAAGTCGAAAGCAGCTCACCTTGGGGAAGGGCGCGGCTCCAGACAAGGGGAGCCACTTAAGTGGCTTACCCGTAAAGTAACCCCCGTTCAATCTTCGGATTGGGCGGGGCGAACTTTTTTGGGTGAGTGTTAGCCAGTATTCCGTAAACGGTAGCTATGAATAGCATTTAGGCGGGTCCTTTTGAGCGATTTTTCGCCTAAGGATTGATTCGATTGTGAAGAAAAGTACATAAATCTCTGTGCCGAATACGGCTCTTTTCTTGTGTGAAGCGCGACGTGCCAGCGCATTTCGTTTCGAAAAAATGAATCGCAGATGTAGATCTGAGGTCGAATCAGTCTTCTTTTTTTGAGGCTTGAAACAGAAAAGCCCCTGTTAAAGGGGCTTTTCTGTGCGCACATAGCGTATCACCTTGGGGAAGGGCGCGTGCTCAAGACAATGGCGAGCTGTACGTCAATGCGAGATACAGCGTATCACCTTGGGGAAGGACGCGTGCTCAAGGCCAGACAATCAGAGGGCATTTCGCTAAGCTAAGTCTATTGCCTTCGGAAGGATGTGTGTGCAAGGCGATTCGCTACAGCCAGAAGACCCCGTCATAAACATTGCTGTAATGCGGAAATTGGAAATAGGTAAACGCATATAGGGAAGGGGCGATTTTTGGAAGTTAAACCGCCCCTATTGGCCTTAATTATCGAGAATGCTCTCGCGAATAATTATCGGTTGCAATTCGTTTGAGAGCATTCCAACCGAGGGGAATGCAATCTCCTTTTTCGTGAGAGCGTCAACAAAGGACCAATTGGCCGTTGCAATGTTGTAGCCATTGTAGCGACCGAGCTTATCCCCGACTTTAATGAGGTCACCCAGATATATTTCGAGTGGTTTTTGAGTTAAAGCGCTATTGGGAACGGCTTTCCAGACCTTCCGCCCATATTTTTGCTTTGCAATTCTGGGAATATATGTTCCATCCTTAAGTGCAGGAATGTCCGCCTTATAGACGGGGTCTGCGTACCAAGCGCCCTGCCCCTTCTTGGCCTCTGGGTCATGCCAGAGCCTCAGACACAGCATTTCGCTCACTTTGATGACCGACTTCTCGTCTGCCGACACCACGGCGTTGCCCATGACGATGTCCTTATCGGAGCTTGCCTTGCGAGCGAGGTCTTTACCCTGTGCGTTGACGCCGGCATAACGATAGACCGTCTGCTCAAATAGCTCGCCCTTTCCCTTGCGCGGGACAAAGCGTGTGGGTACGACGAAATCGTGCGCCGCGCGTACTTCGTTCGCAAAGGTTTCCCAGGGCATAACACTTTCGAGAGCCTTCATGATGGCATCGCGGCGTTGGGTCTCGTTCATACCTCTGGTTATGCTCCAGTGTGTCTCTTGGTTGATTCGAGCGGTTTTAATCACGAGGCTTCGACTACATGCTGCAATCACACAAGCATCGGTGGCATGGTGACGATCGTCCGAGCGGTCTTTTTCGCCATTCGAACCAAAGTTAAGCCCCCACCTGCGACGCAGCCATGCGGTCGCTCTACCAGTGGTAGGAACAACATGTGCCTTTGCGCCATCATCGGGGAACAGCAGGCAGTCGGCGAGGTAAGCGCATACCTCTCGTGACATATAGGCAGTATCGGTGAAGCTGCGTGCTAAGAATTCGCCTTCCTTGGTATCAAGGTCTTTTTCCAGCAGGAAGTTCTTTTTGCGACGGCTGAGTTTCTGGTTTTCCTGAACGCGACGCACAAAAGCATCCCATGAAGGCGCGCCGTCGTGGGACATCCATTCGTAAGGCGTCTGTTCGCGTTTGTCCTGATTGCTTTTGGCGAGGACCAGGACTTTGTTGTTGCGCGAGTTTTCTCCCGTGCGAGAGAACGGCAGGATATGGTCGATCTGCGTGTAGGTGTCGTCGCTAATTAGGCGATCGACTTCGATTTTAGCGCCCGTGTAAAGGTCGAAGCATTCCTGCTCTTCCCACAGGCGGTACTTCTCTATCTGTTTGCCCGTGACCTCATCTGCCGTGCAGCCACGCAGTTCAGCGATTTGCCCGGCAATGCGCTCACGATTTTTCTCATTCTTCTTATTGGCCTTGGCAATCTCGTCTTTTGCGCGCTGAGGCAATCTGAGCTCTCGATCAAGCTCAACGTGGATTTCGTTTGGCACGCCCCACTTGCGGCAGACGGCGTTGACCACTTTTCGCATTTGCGACATGGAGCGAATGACGACGGGATTGTTATTTGTCCGACCGGTAAGTTCGATCCAGGTCTCATAGGGCATCAGGCGATCGGAGCGCTCGAGCTGGGCGCCAGCGATGCGCAGTCCCAGCAGACCGCAGTCATTTTCGGCCTGCGTAAGGTTGAGGACCTCAGGCTCCTCGAGGCAATCGAGCAGCATGTCGAGTGCTTTTTTGGAACGGTTGCCATAGCCGTTAAGAGCTTTGGATGAATAGGGAAGCCTACAAAGCGCCTCTATCTCCGCTTCCGAGAGCGGTAACCCCTGAAGCTGCTCTTGGAGTACGGGAAGGGCCGAGGAATATGCTACCGCCTCCATAACGGCATCGGCGAGATTGCGGTCATCGCGTAAACGCTGCAGGAGAATGGGGTTGGCTGCATTGAGGGTATTGCGGAGCACGCGCCATCCCTTGGGCTTGTACACCTCGCGCGTTTTTTCGTCGGCAGCTGGAACTCCCTTAAAGTAATCGCCGGAACTAAGGTCGAGCGCTTTTCTGAGGGCGCCGAATTTAACAGCACAATCTTTGTTGCCTCGAATTGGCTCGCACGAGAACAGGATTGCAATGCACTTATCACGCTCCGTAGCGCTCAGGGCGCGAGAGGTCCCGTTTTCGTGGATGATGGTGATGTTGCCGAGTGCGCCATAGGCCGAAACGAGTTCGCTCGTAAGCGTGCAGCGTGCAGCTCGTTTTTCTGTTGGGAAGTATGAACAGTGGCCAACGAGGTCATACGTGCGGCGGTCGAAGTCTTTGCGCGAACGCTCCCAATCGCAAACCTCGATATATGCGGCCTCAAATTCCGGCGAAGCGTATTTGGAGCCAAATGAGCGTTGAGCATCAAATAGGATATGAGTTTCTTCGATAAGCTGGGCGTGCGTTACACACTTGTCGTAATTGCCGCCACGATTGCGACTTTGAGGCTGCTGAGCGAGCCATTCGCCAACGGTACGGCACGAGGTCTCCGCAATTGCTTCCTTGTTGGCCGCAAGGGCAGATAGAACCTTGCCGCCTTCGCTTGATTTGTCCTGATTGCCTTCTCCGTGGGGGATGTATCCACGGCGCTTGCAGAGGGAGTAAAGGACTAGTGCCCACTCGCGATCGTTGAGCAGGCGGTCAAGACCATCAACGCGAAGCTTGAGCGGCTGCTTGTCGCCTTTTGTGGTGTGGAAGTACTCTTTGGTGGCGTCTTGGGGGATGAGGCCATAAGCCTTGAGGATTTGGAGACAGTGCTTCAAGCGCGCCTGGGTACGGTCAATGTTTCGACGGGTAGAGCGGAAGCCCCTGCGAATAACCGCAAGGCTTTGTCCCGTTTTAGGATGAGTTGGAGAGTCAAATAATCTGACGCCCAAATCCAGGATTTCATGATTGGCCGTGTCGATAAGTGCGAATCCGCAGCTTGCAATTCCTGGATCCATGCCAAGCACAAGATGCCTGGGAAGTCCGAGCTTCCCAATTTCGCGATTGATGGTGATCTCCATGGAGCACCCCTCTCTAATAAGAACTCTAGAGAACAGTACCATCGCGTGAGGACATGGGTCGAGCTTGTTAGCCGAGCGGTCATTTTGTTAGGCAAACGGAAACGATTTATGCAGCCTTACATATCGGTTTCCGGATGATGCCGTTTGCTGAAATTGAATCCCGACTGGATTCCGCCCTGAGATTGAATGGCGGAACGAGCTCTTCGGACGCGCTGCCAAGTTAAAATCACCCAATAAGCTACGCCCACGGAGCCGTCTCGCGCCAGATTTTGCAAAAGCCGACTTTTTCTAGCGGAATGTCGCTGAACTTCGTGATTAACTCTTCAAGGTTGTGCCGCCATTGGGCCGATTCGCCAATGCTCTCTAGCATGTAGTAAAGAACGGCTAAGACGGCAAAGGTCTTGTCGTTGGAGCCTTGAAATCCTTTCCACGCTTTGGGAATTATGGGCTTTACGCCCCATGTTCTGTTCCAAACTCTAGAGTGATGACAGCAAGCATTTCTGGAGACGCGGAGTACAGAAATCCAATTCTTGAGGATGGGAACTCTCACGCCAAACTCGTTTGCAATTGTTGCTTTCGTTTGTGGTGACATTTCAGAATAAAGCAGTTCAATCGTGCCCATCGTGACGCATTCCACCATCATCCAATAGGGCGGCAGCTCCTGCTCGTCACCATATTTGGCCACAAAATGTTTAATGTACTGTTCGTTTTTCTTTGCAGCAGAGAATTCTCTCTTGAGCCTCGTTATGGCGACATCTGGGTAACAGAAAGGCCCGCATTCTTCAGAGGCAAGATAGGCAATTCTGCTTCTGAGGTAGATCTCAATTCTGCCGACCGCATCAAACATTAACTGCCGGAGGGCTCGGTCAAATTCATACGTGCAGATGATGGTTTCGAATGTCGTGCCTTCGCGAAAGATGGTAATCCCGGACTTGCATTTGGTTTTGTAGGGAAACCAGTAGGCCGACAGCCTGTAGTAGCCGACTTCGACCAAAGCTCGCTCGAGTTTGCTTTGATCGGAGCACTTAAGACCCTTGTTTTCTGTCAATAGTGCTATCTGTTCGTTGATGGATATCCACGACTTCTGGTATTTCATTTAAGCCTCTTGATATAAAAAGAGCTGGAGTTGCGCATCGTTGAGAGGCTTTCCAGCTTTAGCAACACAAGATTATAAGATACGATGGCCTCCGTCAAGGAAACTGCCGGATGACCTTGGGGTAGTTGGTTGACTGGCCTAAAACCTGATGCGCGGGGCGGCGCCCCATGCTATTCAGCGCGCTTGATAGGATGACGAACCACAGTCTTTAGTTTCTCCGGTGCACATTTGCGTGGATCGGAGAGATAGATTTCGTGATGTAGACGGGTGTCTGAGAAGTCGGGGACATAGCCCTGCTCGGTCGCATATTCATGCATGGCGTCTACGGTCGCAGGCTCGCTGCCGTAGGGCCCGGTGTGCATGCATTGAACGCAGAGACCCTCGTCAACTTTAAGCAGCTCGACGGCGGAAAAGTCCAGTTTCTTTTTGGTCGTGGCTTCCGCGACTGCCCAGTCAAAGTCATCTAGGGTGACGAAATCGGGCAGGCGGATGCACGAGATAAAGTTGAAATCGTCCTTGCGTACATAATCTATGTCGCCGCTCGGGGAGTCTTGCCACCAGAAACCCTCGAGCGGCGGTACCACAAAGTCGAAATAGCCCTCGATGTTCCTCGAACCTTTCTTTGACATCTTGATGGTATAGGCGATGCCGTAAAGCAATGGCAGGGCGCTTTGATACTCGCCACCTTCGGTATTTGGGTCGCCCTTGCCGCGCACGGCGACATAGCTCATGGGCGGGATGGTTACGATACTCGGCTTGCCTGCGGGCTTGTACAGCTCCTTGCATTCCTTCTTGAAATCGTACGCCATATCGGTCGCCTTTCTGCGTATATGCCTGTGTAGCTGCCAGCATCATATCATAGAAAACGAACAGTTGTTCGAATTACTTGATTGATAGATTGAGTTGCGCATGCGGCGTTTAACAGACCACCCCGATTCCGCCGATAACCCATTTACCGCACTGTCGTCCCGCCTACACCCGCCATTCTCCCATATAAAACCTGCCAAAATAAACCTGTCCCTTTTTGGTCGGTGCGAAATGGGTAATACTAAAGAGTTATCCGACCAGATGGGAACCGATCGATGGCCTATATCGAATTCAAAGACGTCATCAAAGCATACGGCGAGGGCGACGCCCGCATTCACGCGCTCGACGGCGCGAGCTTTACCGTTGAGCGCGGCGAGCTCGCCATTATCCTGGGCGCCTCGGGTGCCGGCAAGACCACGGCGCTCAACATCCTGGGCGGCATGGATACGGTAACCTCCGGCACTGTGACGGTGGACGGGCGCGACGTGAGCTCCGCCAACGAGGCGCAGCTCGTGGAATACCGCCGTGCCGACGTCGGCTTTGTCTTCCAGTTCTACAATCTGGTCCCCAACTTGACGGCCCTCGAAAACGTTGAGCTCGCGGCTCAGATCTGCCCCGATTCGCTTGATGCCGAACAGACGCTTCGTCAGGTTGGCCTGGGCGAGCGCCTCGCCAACTTCCCCGCACAGCTTTCGGGCGGCGAGCAGCAGCGCGTGTCCATCGCCCGCGCACTGGCCAAGAATCCCAAGTTGCTTCTGTGCGACGAGCCCACGGGTGCACTCGACTACAAAACCGGCAAGCAGATCTTGCAGCTGCTACAGGACACCTGCCGCAAGCAGGGCATTACGGTCATTATCATCACCCACAACTCCGCGCTCGCGCCCATGGCCGATCGCCTGATCCGCTTTAAGAACGGCCGCGTGGAGAGCGAGACGGTCCAGCAAAATCCCGTGCCGATCGAGACGATCGAGTGGTAGCGCCCATGGACCAAGATCGCCAAAACAGTCAAAACCACGATACGGAGCATGCGGGTCGCGACCGGGAGTTCGCGACCTACCGTACTGCTCAAAGCTCAAACGATATGGTGCCGACGGTATTTCGCCGTGGCATCTACCGCACAATCCGCGGCAGTCTTAAGCGCTTCCTATCTATCGTGGTCATCACCGCGCTTGGCGTGAGCGTGATGTGCGGCCTTAAGGCAGGCTGCGAGGATTTGTGCGATTCGGTCGACGCCTATTTTGACCAGCAGAATGTCTATGACATTAACGTGCAGTCGACCTATGGCCTTACGCGCGACGACCTCGCGGCTATCCAAGAGGTCGACGGCGTCGAGACGGCCGAGGGCATCTACACCGAGACTGCCTGCACCGCCGTGGGCACAACGCGCGAGCGCGTGGTCGTGCAGAGTCTTTCCAAGGAGAACATCGATCAGCCGGTGCTCGTGAACGGCGATTTGCCCGAGAGCGCCGATGAGGTCGCGGTAACTTCGAAGTTCTTGAAGGCTTCGGGCAAAAAGCTCGGCGATACGGTGAGTTTTGCCGCCAATGACGCAAGCTCGTCGAACCAAAGTGCCAAGGATCAGTTTGCCGCGGGCGATTACACCATTACGGCCGAGGTCCTCGATCCCACTGATGTGAGCTCCGACTCGACAGTCAACGCCTTTCGCGCTGCTTCGGCGGCGGACTATAAGTTCTATGTGAGCGAGGATGCCGCGACATCTTCTTCCTACTCCGCGGTCCACGTAATCGTCGAGGGAGCCAAGAGCCTCAACTCCTATTCGGATGCCTACGCGGCAAAGATTAATGAGGTCAAGGGCGATATCGAGAAGATCCGCGAGGAGCGTGAGAAGGCGCGCGCTCAGGAGCTGACGGTCGACACGCCGGCAAGCCTTGACGCGGCCGAGCGCCAGGCGGAGATGCTCTTTGGGGTTGAGCAGAGAAACATCGATCGCATGGCCGAAGGCAGCGAAGAGCGCGCCCAGGCTCAGGCCGAGTTGGACCAGCGCCGCGCCGCCGCTGACCAGCATTTTGCCGATGCCCGCGCCGAGCTTTCCGATCTGGGCGAATGCACCTGGTACATCCAAGACCGCGGTAACATCGCAAGCTACTCGAGCGTCGAGAGCGACAGCTCCTCGATTGAGGCCATCGCCACGGTTTTCCCGTTCATCTTCTTTATCGTCGCCGTGCTCATCAGCCTTACCACCGCCACGCGCATGGTCGAGGAGGAGCGCACGCTTATTGGCCTGTACAAGGCGCTCGGCTATTCACGTGGGCGTATTCTGTCCAAATACGTGGACTACTCGCTGTGGGCGTGTCTGATCGGCGGCGTGCTCGGCAACATCATCGGATTTGTGGGCCTGCCGCTGTTCCTGTTTACGGTGTTTGACGACATGTACTCGCTGCCCCAGATGTTGCTTTCGTACGACATCGTGTCCTCAATCGTCTCGGTGGCGCTGTTTGCCGTGGGCGTGGTGGGCGCTACGATTATCGCCTGCCGCCACGAGATGGCCGAGACCCCAGCCTCGCTCATGCGTCCCAAGGCCCCACGCGCCGGCTCGCGCATCTTACTTGAGCGCATCGGCTTTATCTGGCGCCGCATGGGCTTTTTGAACAAGGTGGCAGCACGTAACCTGTTCCGCTACAAAAAGCGCGCTTTTATGACCATCTTCGGTATCGCCGGCTGCACGGCGCTCGTGATCTGCGGTATGGGCATCCGCGATACGTCGGTGGCGCTTTCGCCCAAACAGTACGGGCATATCACGCGCTACGACCTGCTGGCGGTCGCCAATCCCGACGATTTTTCGCAGACGTGCGCGGCATTGGATGAGCGCAGCGCGGCCAATGATTTCAACGTGACCGTGACCTCGACCCTGCCGATTATGACCGACAACGTCACCTTTACGTTTGGCGGCAAGAGCGAGACCGTGCAGCTGATCGTGGTGCCCGATGACCGCACGAGTGACTTGGGCGATTACGTGCGCCTGGAGGATGAGTCCAAAGAGCCGCTGTCTTTGCGTGACGGAGACGTGTATCTGAGCAAAAGTTCACAGCTGGTGCTGGGGATTCAGCCGGGCGATACGGCACACGTCCAGGATTCGTCGCTCAATGTTGCCAAGGTCAAGGTCAGCGACATTTCGCTCAACTATCTGGGCAACACGCTTTACACGACGCAGGGCACCTATGAGCGCGCGTTTGGTCGAAGCGCGCGTCCTAACGGCGTCTTTGTGCTGCTTAAGGGCTCGTCGGCCGACCAGATTGCGTTTAGCAAGAATCTTAAGAGTGACGGTTGGCTCACGATTTCGAGCACAGCCGAGCATTGGGAGAACTATGAAGCGAACTTTACGATTATCAATTCTGTCGTGGTGCTTGTGACCTTTATGGCGGCGTGCCTGTCGTTTGTGGTGGTGTTTACGCTGTCCAACACGAATATCTCCGAGCGCGAACGCGAGCTGGCGACCATCAAGGTGCTGGGCTTCCGCCGTGGCGAGGTGCACCACTACGTCAACAAGGAGACGCTGATCCTCACGGCGATTGGTACCGCACTGGGCGTGCCGCTGGGTGGCCTGCTTGCCGAGAGTTTTACGTACATCCTGCAGATGCCGTCGCTGTACTTTGACGTCGAAGTCGAGCCGCTGAGCTACGTGCTTGCCGTGGTGCTTTCCTTCGGCTTTACGATCATCGTCAACCTCGCCACCAACCGAACTCTCAATAAGATCGACATGGTCGGCGCCCTCAAGAGCGCCGAGTAACCTGTCCTGGGATTCAAGTTCTAGCGAGCTGCCGACGCGCCCGCAGCAGTATTTTTGCATAAACCGCTCCGCCAAATGCATACTTTGACGGGGCGGTTGCTTTTTGCCCACAGGTACCCCAGGGGGCGCCGTGCAAATTCCGGAGTATTCAGCATCCCGGGGTCCGCGGGCGCGGGGGCGGGTGCACAAAACCGCGCTGAAAGCCCCGATTCTGAGTCCCAACGCCTCTAGAGCCGCTCGTTTTTTTACAGGATGCGGCCCATGGTGCCTGCCTTTCGCCCAAAATCCAGTATGCAGGCACCCTCGGCTGCTGAATACTCCCAAAAATGCACGCCGCATCCTACCCCAGGCACCCGCAGCAAGAAGACGAATAGCCACGGCCTCCCTAGTTACCGCAGGAGGCCCCAGGGCTTACCTCCCAAATCTTTCCGCAGGACGGAAGGATCCCGCCGCGCGAAGCACACGGCGGGATCCTGACATGTCCGAGGACGATTTGGGAGGTAAGCCCTGGGGCCTCCGATGAGAGCAGTTTCGGCCGAGGCTATTCGTCGCCGAAGCTGATGCCCAGCGCCTTGGCCTCGCGCACCAGATCGCTCTGGGGGTCGACAAACTTGAGCTTGCCGGCGACATCCTCGAGCGGCATGTGGCACATCTTGCCGTCACGCAGGGCAATCATGTAGCCAAACTCGCCACGCAGGCAGCCGAGCGCTGCCTCGACGCCGCACTGGGTCGCAAAGATGCGGTCCTGGGCGTCGGGCTGACCGCCGCGCTGCGTGTGGCCGGGGATGGCGACGCGGGTCTCGCGACCGGTCTTGGCCTCGATCTCCTTGGCAATGTCGTACACGATTGACGGGCTCGTGCGCTCGGCGAGCTTCTTCTTGTACTCTTTCTTGGACAGCGCCGCGTCCTCCTTGGAGATAGCGCCCTCGGCGACGGCCACGATGGTAAAGCGGCTGCCGGTCTCCATGCGATGCTCGATGGTCTTGATGACGTTATCCATGTCGTAGGGGATCTCGGGAATCAAGATGACATCCGCGCCGCCCGCGACGCCGGCATACAGCGGGATCCAGCCAACCTTGTGGCCCATGATCTCGATAACGAACACGCGCCCATGGCTCGAAGCGGTGGTGTGGATGTCGTCGATGCACTTGGTGGCGATGTCGATGGCGCTCGTAAAGCCAAACGTCAGCTCGGTGCCCCAGGTGTCGTTATCGATGGTCTTGGGCAGGGCGATAACGTTGAGGCCCTCTTCGCGCAGGCGGTTGGCGGTCTTGGTGGAGCCGTTGCCGCCCAGCATAAACAGGCAGTCGAGCTGCAGCTTATGATAGGTGTGGACCATTGCGGGTACCTTCTCGACGCCATCGGCCTCGGGAATATCCAGACGCTTGAACGGCGTGCGGCTCGTGCCCAGGATGGTGCCGCCGCGGGTGAGGATGCCGCTAAAATCGGCGGGCGACATGACGCGGAACCTGCTGTAGATAAGGCCCTGGTAGCCGTCCTCAAAACCATAGATCTCGATAGGTTCTTCGCTATTGGTCATAAGCGTTTTGACAATGCCGCGCATGGTGGCGTTGAGCGCCTGGCAGTCGCCGCCACTGGTAAGAAGACCGATCCTAAGCATGATGAATCCTTCCGGGCAAGTTATAACATGCGCATAAGTTTACCCCTGCACACTGTTGATACGGGAGTAAACGTGTTAGCTCAAGCGTATGGAAATGTAAGCAATGTTAGAAATGCGCAAGCCGGTGGGCAACGCGGAATTAAGCGCGGAATGAAGAGTGCGGTGCTGGCACATCGGGGTATGCTGGAGGGGATCATCAGCCCAGCGAAAGGGGAGAGTATGACGGATCAGGAAACGCCCGAGCGCGCACATGTGACGGCCGACGATATCGAGGCCGCCAACGACCTTATCGACTTTATCGAGGCGTGCCCCAGCATGTTCCATACGGCGGCGACCATTATGGCCGAGCTCGACGAGGCGGGCTTTACCTACCTGCCCGAGAACGCGGCGTGGGACATCGAGCCGGGCGGGCGTTATTACACGCAGCGCAACACCTCGAGCGTTGTTGCCTTTAAGGTGGGCGAGGACCTGGCCGCGACGTGGGGCGAGGACGGCGTTGCCGGTGACTATCATTTTCAGCTCACGGCGTCGCACAGCGATTCGCCGACGTTTAAGGTCAAGGCCGTGCCTGAGCTTGACGGCGCGGGCGAGACGCTGCGCTTGAACACCGAGGCCTACGGCGGCATGATCGACTACACCTGGTTCGATCGCCCGCTGGCGCTCGCGGGCCGCGTGTTGGTGCGCGAAGGCGACCGTATTGAGAGCCGCCTGCTTGCCACCGAGCGCGAGGTCGCCATTATTCCGAGCCTTGCCATCCACATGAACCGTGGCGTTAACGAGAGCTTTGCTCCCAACCGAGCCGTCGACTTGTGCCCGCTCATCAGCGCCGGTGACCTTAAGCAGGGCGACTTTGACGCCCTGATTGCCGACGAGCTGGACGTCGAGCCCGAGCAGATTTTGGGCCGCGATCTGTTCCTGGTCAATCGTCAGGATGCGCGCATTTGGGGCTGGGCCGACGAGTTTATCTCGACGCCCAAGCTTGACGACCTGGCCTGCGCCTACACCTCGCTGCAGGCATTTTTGGGTGCCGAGAACGCGCACGACGTTTCGGTCTTCTGCTGCTTTGATAACGAGGAGGTTGGCTCTGAGACCAAGCAGGGCGCCATGTCGACGTTCTTGGCCGATGCGCTGCGCCGCATTAACGGATCGCTGGGCTTTGACGACGAGTCGTACCATCGCGCCCTTGCCGCCTCGATGCTCGTGAGCTGCGACAACGCACATGCTGTGCACCCCAACCACGCCGAGAAGTGCGATGCCCGCAACCAGGTGGTGCTCAACGGCGGCATCGTCATCAAGGAAGCCGCCAACCAGCACTACTGCACCGATGCCTTTAGCCGCGCGGTGTTCCAGGCCATCTGCGATGACGCCGACGTGCCCACACAGGCCTTTGCCAACAAGAGCGATATGGCCGGCGGCTCCACGCTCGGCAATCTGTCCAATATGCAGGCGAGCATGCATGCCGTGGACGTGGGCCTGCCGCAGCTTGCCATGCACTCAAGCTACGAGACCGGCGGCGTACGCGACGTCATGTACGCCATCCGCGCCCTCACCGCCTTCTACGAGCGAAACCTAACCATCAACGGCGCCGAAAGTGTGGAGCTCTAAAACCTACCAAAAAGGGATGTTAATTTTGGCAGGTTTTATCTGGGCAAATGCTTCAACGCCAACGACAAGACGGAACTGCTAGGACTTCATAGGCAGAGCCTGCGCTAGTCAGATCCCGCAGGTCGAATAAAAGTCAGCGAGAGCCCGCCGTTTGAGCCAAAGTGCCGTGAAATGAAAAGGCGCTGACCTTCTGGTCGCGCCTTTGAAATTGAACGGCAGATTGGCCAAATGCCGGGTGCGCAGCGTCGGCCGGTCCGCCGTTCGGTAGAACGGCGGAACCAATATCCCCTAGTAGTCAAGCTTCCACATGTAGCGGCGCGTCATGTAGTCCTTGTGGGTGACGGCAGAGAGCGCACGCATGTACACGTTGTTGAGGATCGGGGCAAAGATCAGGTGGTTGAAGTACTCGCTCACGCTGTCCTTGATGTCGTTGAGGCCGAGCTCCTTGGCGTCGAGCTGATAGACGCGCTCGCCACCGTACTGGTTGACGAAGCGGATGCCGCGCTCGTCGTTGCAGCGGCTGCGGCCGACGCTGATGAGCTGGAACAGCGAGGTACGCTTGTCCAGGATCTCGAAGGGGCCGTGGAAGAAGTCGCAGGTGTTGATGGTGCAGGAGTCGATCTGCAGCATCTCCTGCACGTTGCAGATGCTAAAGACGTAGGCGGCACCAAAGAGCGGACCCTGAGCCATGACGTTGATGCAGGGCTTGTCGGCGTTCTGCTCGGCCCACTTGGCAGCAAGCGGACGGGTGTACTCGACGGCCTTGCGATAGATGGGGTCGACCAAGTCGAACGCGGCCATAGCGGTCTCGTACTCGGCATAGCCCTCGGTCTGCTGCGTAAGCTCCATGGCGATCATGGTCACGACGGCGGAGTTGGTGCGGCCCATGCAGGACTCATCGACGGCCAGGCTGTCGTACTGGATCTTGTAGTCGCAAACCTCGGTGAGGCCGGACTCGTCAACATAGATGGCGATGGTGCTGGCGCCGTGGTCCTTGGCGACCTGGGCGGCAACGATGGTCTCCTTGGTGCCGCGCATGGACACGACGACGGCCAGGGTGTTCTCGTTGACGTAGGCCGGGGTGGCGTGCACGAACTCGTTGCTGGTGTAGCTGGAACTCACGACCTGCGTGGCCTCGTGCTCCATAAAGTACTGGGCAGGATAGTTACCGCCGTTGGATCCGCCGGCGCCAATCCACACGACGCGCTTGATGCCGCCCTTGTCTGCCTTGTCAGCCAAAACCTGGGAGACGACGTCCTTAACCTGTTCCTGAGTAGTCATCGTGCATCAGCCTTTCTTCTCGTTTGATGCTCTCAATGGCATACAAGTTACATACATGTTTTGGTTATGTCGACTAGTTGTATGCTATATTTGTCTTAGAAATTTTGCTGATGCGGTTTTCGACAACTGGCTACCAGCGGTTTTATTGTTGTATTGAATACATGCTTGCTTAGATAGGCATACAAGTTAGATACAGGTTGATCACATGAACGCTTCGTCTAAAAAGAAACTGAGCCAATACGAGCGCTTGGCGGGCATGTTGCGTGACCGCATCGCCGCCGGTATCTACGCACGCGGAGACAAGCTGCCGTCCGAGATGGAACTCATGGACGAATCGGGGCTGTCGCGCAGCACCGTGCGCCACGCCCTTAAGGTTCTCGTTGATGAGGGCCTGGTGCGCACCGAGCGCGGGCGTGGCGCCTTTGTGGCCGACACGCCCGCGCTCCACGAGAACAACCTAGTGTTTTCGAGCTATACCAAGCAGGTCGAAGGTCAGGGCATGAAGCCCACCACGCGCACCGTGGACTCGGGCTTTGCCAAGGCGGCCGGCAGCATAGCTAAGTTCTTTGACGCCGCCGTGGGCAGCAAGCTCGTCAAACTTGTCCGCCTGCGCTACCTGGACGACGTGCCGCTGTGCCTGGAGACCACCTACCTGCCGCCAAGCTTCGAGACGCTCATCGATCGCGATATCAACGGTTCGCTCTACGCGACGCTGCGCCAAGAATTCCATCGCGCGCCAGCACAGGGACATAAGACCTTTGAGGTGTGCTATGCCTCGCAAAACGAGGCGTTTTTGCTCAACGTCGAGCGCGGGCAGGCGCTGATCCTGATCACCGACTACGTCTACGACACCGACGGCCGACCGCTCCATGTCTCTAAGCGCATCCAACGCACCGACCGCGCCAAATACACCGAGCCAATCGGCTAACCTGCCAAAATAAACCTGTCCCTAAATGGTAGGTTTGGGGAGGTCGGGGAACCAGGTTGGTTTGGGTTGGTTGGGCGTGCGCTCGGCCAGGACCAACTCCATCCAGCACATGTCGTACCAGCGGCCGAACTTTTGGGCACAGCGATCGAAGGCGCCCACCAAGCGATATCCCATATGGGCATGGAAGTCCTGGCTATTGTGCGTTAGATACTCGTCGTCCTTGTCGTGCGGCACGGCGATGAGCGCACACATGTTGGTGATGCCCATCGCGATCAGGCATTGCTTGAGCGCATCGTGCAGCTTGCGGCCCAGCCCGCCGTGGCGCACGTCGCGCGCCAGGTAGATCGACGTCTCGACCGACCAGTCGTATGCCTCGCGGCTGTTGAGCGAACTCACATAGGCATAGCCTACCGGACGCCCGTCCAGCTCCATCACCAGATACGGATAGCGCTTGAGTGTACGCTCGATGCGCCCGGCGAACTCCTCAACGCTCGGCACCTCGTATTCGCAGGTAATCGCCGTCTGGCGCACATACGGCTCATAGATGGCAAGCAACGCCGGCGCATCATCGGGCGTCGCCAGACGAATCGTCGGCTCGGACATCTCGGTCATACAACCCTTCTCCCTCAAAAACAAAGGCCGCCTTGCGCCAAACCCAAGCGCAAGGCGGCCCCCGTCATCATGTCAACTTACAGGACAGCCGCCAGCGCGTCGATGTCCTCCTGCGTCGTGGCCCAGCTGGTGCAAAAGCGCACCACCGTGTGGGTATCGTCGTACTTTTCCCAGTACTCGATCGCCGCATGCTCGCGAATGCGGGCCATGTCCTCGTTGGGCAGAATCACGAACTGCTGGTTTGTGGGCGTCTCCAAGAAGAACTGGTAGCCGCGCTCGTGCAGCACGCGACGCAGCGCCTGAGCGGTCTCAATCGCCTGGCGACCAATCTCAAAATACAGGCCGTCAGTAAAGAGCGCCTCAAACTGCACGCCCGTCAGGCGGCCCTTGGCCAACAGCGCGCCGTGCTGCTTAATACGCGGAATGGGATGCGCCGGGGCGTGCATGCCGCAGAACACCACAGCCTCGCCGCAGAGCGCACCGCACTTGGTGCCGCCGATGTAGAACACGTCACACAGCTGCGCCAGCTCGGGCAGGGTAATGTCGCACTCATCGGCCGCCAGCGCATAGGCCAGACGAGCACCGTCCACAAACAGCGGAATCTCGCGCTTCTGGCACACCGCGTGAATCGCCGCGAGCTCGGCCTTGGAGTACAGCGTGCCGTACTCGGTCGACAGACTCACGTACACGGCGCCCGGGAACACCGTGTGCTCGTAGCTCTCGTTTTCGTAGAACACCTGGATATAGTTCTCGAGGTCCTCGGCGTGCATCTTGCCCTCGTAGCCGGGGATGGTGAGTACCTTGTGGCCGCCAAACTCAATGGCGCCCGCCTCGTGGCAGGCAACGTGGCCAGTCTCGGCAGCAACGACGCCCTCGTACGGCGCGAGCAGCATATCGATCACCGTCGCGTTGGCCTGCGTGCCGCCCACCAGAAAAAACACGTCGGCATCGGGGGCCTGGCAGGCCTCGCGAATAAGGTGCTTGGCACGCTCGGTATGCGCATCGGTACCGTAGCCGGGCTGCGGCTCCATATTGGTGTCGACGAGCGCCTGCAGCACTGCCGGGTGTGCGCCGTGGGAATAATCGTTGTTAAACGCGAGCATGGCAATCCTCTCTTACCGGGTATCGGCCAGATGATTCAAACGGAGCTATTGTACGCCGTTGGGATAGGCAATGCGCGCGGCAAGGCACTCAAGTGCCAGTACCAGGGCAAAACCGCAGCTCACATCAGTCAAAAAGTGCGCTCCAATCACGATGCGCCCAAAGGCGACGAGCGCCGCAACCACAGCCGCCACCCAAAAGACCATGCGACGGCGCGAAGGTTTTTCCTTAAAGGTTGCCGCGGGAAGCCCGGCGAGCATAAGACCGATCGCCGCGTGCGCCGTGTGTCCGCTCGCAAACGACTTGAACCCGTCCTTGATCACGCCGGCGGCGATATAGGTCCACTTGTCGGGGTTGCCGATTACCCACCACGGCTGAAACTCGAGCCCCGGCGTGACCTCGATCACGCGCATGCGCGGGCGCGACCACAACGGCTTAACAATGACGTTGAGGATAATGGCCTGAGCGACCCACACGGCCAGTACCATCAACGCCCAGCGCGTGAGATCGTCGGGCTTGGTCGTGCGCGTAAAGCGATAAACGATAAGGTTGGCAGCGATGACCAGCACAAACGTCAGCACCAACTGAACCGCAATGAGTTTGCCGCCAACCCGCAGGGACGAAACGATCTCGTAGCCGGTCAGGCCAACGTTGACGAGGATGCCCAGCACGGCGAGCCACTTGCTCGTCTTGGAATCGGGTCGTGCCGAGCGCACGAGCATAACGCCCGCGATGCTCGCCGTCAGCTCGAACGGCAGCTCGCCGGCGGCCTCGATAAAGCGACCGTACATGCTGCCGATGTTGAACAACGCGCTCGAGATCTGATAGTCGAAGAAACTGCCCACGCCCAGGCAAAGGGCAAGGACAACCGCGATAGCAGCGGCATCTTTCTTATAGATGTATCCGAACATGCTTTCCTTTCGATGGGGCTGGAATCAACCTGCGAGGTGGCGGGGCAAAGAACAACTGGTAGCTATGCCCCGCTACGCCCCCTACTTGTTAGTCATCGTCGCTCGCGCCTAATTGCTGCAGCAACATGAGCGCCGCGGCCACGGGGCCGGTGCCGTCGTTGGCGTCGAGACCGCGACCCAGGCCGCTGCCCGCGCCGGCGCCCGCCTTGTAGGGCACCGACAGTTTGCGGCTCTTGGGAAAGTTCACCGCGCCATAGCGGGTCTTAAGCTCAAAGGCCACCTTCTTGGGCACGTCGACGCCCAAAAACGTGATGCGACCGCCACTGAGCGTGACGCTCTCGAGCCCCAGGCGCTCGCCGCGAATGCGGATGCGCGCGCGATTGAACAGGTTGAGTCCCGCCAACGGCAGCTCACCATGCGCGGCCTCGGTCTCTTCCTGCACCTCGTCGATACTCTCCAGGTCCTCGGCCGCCGCGAGCTTGCGGTACACGAGCACGCGCTGGTCCACCGCCGGCAGGTACTCCTCGGACAAGAAGTAGTCGGCCGGCAGGTTAATACCCACGCTCGCCGCCTCCACGCCGGCATCGTCATCGCCGCGCGCCTCGGCCACTGCCTGACCCAGCATCTGCGTAAACAGGTCAAAGCCTACGCTCGACAAGTTGCCATGCTGCTCGGCGCCCATAAGCGAGCCGGCACCGCGGATCTCCAGGTCGCGCATGGCGATGCGCATGCCGCTGCCCAAGTCCTGGAACTCGGAAAGTGCGGTCAGGCGCGCTGTGGCCTCCTCGGTGAGCGGCAGCTCGCCCGGGAACATAAAGTACGCATAGGCCTGCGTGGCCGAGCGGCCGACGCGACCCTTGAGCTGGTAGAGCTGCGCCAGGCCCAAGCGCTGCGAATCCTCGATAATGAGCGTGTTGGCGGTCGCGTTATCGATGCCGCTCTCCACGATGGTCGTGGCGATGAGCACGTCGATCTTTTTGGTCGCGAACTCGATCATCACGTCCTCGACCTCGCGCGGGCTCATCTTGCCGTGCGCCACGCCCACGCGCGCCTCGGGCGCGGCCTCGTGCACGCGCGCCACGGCGTCGTCGATGGTCTTGACGCGGTTGGACACGTAATACACCTGACCGCCGCGGCCCACCTCCAGGCGAATCGCCGCGCTCACCACATCGGGGTCGTACTCTCCCACGTGCACGATTACGGGACGACGCCCGGTCGGCGGCGTGGTGATCAGGCTCATGTCGCGCACGCCGCTCGTGGCCATCTGCATGGTGCGCGGGATAGGCGTGGCCGAAAGCGTGAGCACGTCAATCTGCTCGCGCAGGTTCTTGAGCTGCTCCTTGTGCTGCACGCCAAAGCGCTGCTCCTCGTCGATGATCACCAGGCCCAGGTTCTTGGGGTTCACATCGGCCGAAAGCAGGCGGTGCGTGCCGATAAGCACGTCAATCGTGCCCTCGGCGAACGCCTTGAGCGCGCGCTTTTGCTGCGCCGGCGTGCGAAAACGGCTGAGCACCTCGACCTCAAGGCCAAACGGAGCAAAGCGCTCAAAGAACGTCTCGTAGTGCTGCTGGGCCAGAATGGTCGTGGGGCAGAGCACCATGACCTGGCGGCCGGAGTCAACGCACTTAAACGCCGCGCGCAGAGCGACCTCGGTCTTGCCAAAGCCCACGTCGCCGCACAGCAGGCGGTCCATGGGCTTGGGTGCCTCCATGTCGGCCTTAATGTCGGCGATGGCCTCCAGCTGGTCGCGCGTCTCGTCGTAGGGGAAGCTCTGCTCCATCTCGATTTGCTCGGGCGTATCGGGCGGACAGGCGATACCGGTAATCGACGAGCGGCGCGTATACAGGTCGACCAGGTCAAACGCCAGCTTTTTGGCGTTCTTGCGCGCCTTATTGGTGGCACGCGTCCAGTCGGCGGTATTGAGCCT
>OIBE01000133.1_pt1 | contig 23798 bp, 19 predicted proteins | sample 1580961 | NCBI WGS metagenome assembly OIBE01 (sample SAMEA3882550, study PRJEB24775) | human gut metagenome | biome: human-associated habitat; feature: intestine environment; material: feces | place: Netherlands | collected 2009/2010
AGATAAGAAACAGGTTTCTATCTATCCAGTAGCATAATTAAGAATGAGCAAAAGATGCTGCAATATAACTGATGCTAGTTGTTAGTTATGTGCAGCATCTTTTTTCTTTATCATAAAACAGCATTTTATTATAAAAAAGGAGAAAGAACATGTTTGCAGACAGAGCGACAATATCGATCAGATCCGGAAAAGGTGGCGATGGACACGTCAGTTTCCGAAGAGAACTTTATGTACCGGACGGAGGTCCAGATGGCGGAGACGGTGGAAAAGGCGGAGACTTAATATTTGTAGTTGACCCCGGATTAAATACATTAGTTGACTACCGACATAAAAGAAAATATTGCGCTGGTGACGGAAAAGAAGGCTCTAAGAAGAGATGTACCGGAGCAAGCGGAGAAGATATGATTTTAAAAGTACCTGCAGGAACAGTTGTAAAAGATGCAGAGACTGGAAAGGTCATCCTTGATATGGCAAACCGTACAGAACCTGTTGTCCTCTTAAAAGGAGGTCGTGGCGGAAAGGGTAATCAGCACTATGCTACAGCTACCATGCAGGCTCCAAAGTACGCACAGCCAGGTCAGAGAGCCAGGGAACTCTGGGTGGATTTAGAGCTTAAAGTAATTGCTGATGTTGGATTGATTGGATTCCCTAATGTCGGAAAGTCTACACTGCTTTCCCGTGTAACAAACGCAAGACCAAAGATTGCGAATTATCACTTCACCACACTCAATCCAAATCTCGGTGTTGTTGACTTAGCAGAAGGCAACGGTTTCGTTATCGCAGATATTCCTGGTATTATTGAAGGAGCTTCTGAGGGTGTTGGACTTGGTTACCAGTTTTTACGTCACATTGAGCGTACAAAGGTAATGATTCATCTTGTGGATGCAGCTTCTGTTGAAGGCAGAGATCCAATTGAGGACATTAAAGCTATCAATAAAGAATTGGAAGCATATAATCCAGAACTGGCAAAGCGTCCACAGGTAATCGCAGCTAATAAGATGGATGCCATGCCAGAAGAGGACAGAGAAGTGATTATCGAAATGTTAGAAGAGGCATTTGCTGATAAAGACATAAAGATTTTCCCTATTTCCGCAGTAAGCGGACAGGGTGTTAAAGAACTTTTATGGTATGTCAACGACCTGTTAAAAGAATTACCAGAAGAACCAATTGAGTTTGATCAGGAATTCTTCTTTGAACTTCAGGAAGAGGATGAGGAAGAATCTATCGTTGTCAAGATGGAAGAGCCAGGTGTATATAGCGTAGAAGGACCTAAAGTAGAGCGTATGCTTGGATACACAAACTTAGAATCTGAAAAAGGATTTGAATTCTTCCAGAAATTCATGAAAGAGAATGGTGTTTTAAAACGTTTAGAGGAACTTGGAATCGAAGAGGGAGATACTGTAAAGTTATATAACCTCGCATTTGATTATTATAGATAGATAAAAGCTATTCAGAAAGGAATTATTATGACAAGCAAACAGAGAGCTTATTTAAAAAGTCTTGCAATGACAATGGACCCTATTTTCCAGATTGGAAAGGCATCTCTTACTCCAGAAGTAATCGAGGGAATCCGTGAGGCGATTGATAAAAGAGAATTAATCAAAGTATCCGTATTAAAAAACTGTTTTGATGACCCAAGAGAAATTGCAGAAGTTCTTGCAGAAAGAACTCGTTCTCAGGTCGTTCAGGTTATCGGGAAAAAAATCGTTTTATATAAACCAGCAAAGGAAAACAGCAAAATCGTATTACCATAAATAATATAATAGGTAAAAGTCATGGCAGAGCATAAAAAAATAGGTATTATGGGAGGAACTTTTAATCCCATTCATTTTGGACATTTATTGTTGGCAGAGACAGCTTTTCATCAGTTTAACCTTGATGAGATTCTGATCATGCCAACAAAGAATCCTTATTATAAGAAGATTTCTAATTCTGTCACAGAAGAAGACAGGGTGGCAATGGTAGAACTTGCGATAGAAGATAATGTGCATTTTCAGCTTTCTAAAGAAGAACTTAACAGAGAGGGAACAACATATACTGTAGAAACCCTTTCTCATCTGACAGTAAAACATCCCGGTTATGAATATTATTTTATTATGGGTGCAGATTCTCTGTATCATATCGAATCCTGGAAAGATCCAGAAAAGATTTTAGAAATGGCAACCATCGTCGTTGCCGGAAGAGCTGGTACGGGAACTTCTTTAAGCAGCCAGATTGAATATATTGAAAATAAATACGATGCAACGATATATCGTTTAAATTCACCGGTACTCGAGATTTCATCTAATGATATCCGCCGCCGTGTCAGAGATGGAGAAAGTATTCGTTATCTTCTTCCTTCAAAAGTAGTTGATTATATTTATGGACATAATCTTTATCAGCCTGATCCACCAGAAGAAGTACAAAAGGAGAATGAGTAGATATGATGTCAATACAGAAAATAAAAGAAGATTTAAAGAAGAAACTATCTTCTAAAAGATATGAACATACAATGGGAGTAGAATATACGAGCACCTGCCTTGCCATGCGATATGGTGCAGATATCGAAAAAGCCCGCTTAGCAGGGCTGCTCCATGACTGTGCTAAATATCTTTCTTCTGAAGAAAAACTTTCTGAATGTGAGCGATATGGAATTCCTGTTTCTGCTTATGAAAGAAAGAATCCTGAACTTCTTCATGCCAAACTTGGCGCCTGTTTTGCGAATGAATTATACGGCGTAACTGACCCGGAAATTCTTTCTGCTATTATCTGGCACACAACAGGCTGCCCGGAGATGTCCTTACTTGATAAAATCGTATTTATTGCAGACTACATGGAAGCCAATCGTAATCAGGCAGAAGATCTTCCAGAAGTAAGAGCACTTGCCTTTAAAGACTTAGATGCCTGTCTGCGTCTTATTTTGGAGGATACGATTGCCTATCTCGCAAAAAAGAAAAGTGTGACAGACCCTATGACACAGAAAACATTTGATTATTATAAAGAAAACAAGTAATTGTCAACTATCAGACACAATAATTTCAAGTCGAACGTCCGTGAGACTTGGCGCGTGATTCTGGTTAGCGAAGCTGACATGTTCCTATCAGAATCACTGCGCATCCTCGCGGAGCGTTTATCTCAGTCGGAGATAAACATATCGCACAATAACCAATTGCTGGTTATATCACTGCCAACATATCGTATATTAAGCCACTTAAGCTTTTTTTGCAATATATTTTTCTTTTCTAATATTTATTTTGTATGCCAATCTACATGTCTTCGTATCTGTTCTGTCATACATATTATTGCCTAAATGTACTTTCTATATCTGTCCAAATCACCATTCATATCTATTTGGGATAAATACAGATTTTCGCATTCTTATCTACGGTCTGCATAATCTTTTTCATATATTTCTGTTTCACAGCCACGCAGCCACCTGTGTATGGATTGCTTCCTGTGCAGTGTAAGAAAATAGCAGAGCCTTTCTTATAAACACAGTTTTTATTATAGTCAATCGCTAGTGCATAATTATAATGTGGCTTATAATCAATCAGATGCTCTCCAGAGCGGCTTGCTTTCACCTTACGGATATCAATCATCTGATTATAATATCTCCTATCCCCGCTCCAATAATGGTATTTATTCAGCTTTATGTATTTTATCTTACTGCGTGGATTCTTCTTAATTCCGAAAGCCTTTGTAAAACCATAAGTACCAGTTGGCGTTTTCTTATCTCCCTCACGTTTCTTACCGATACCATTTTTACCGACATAACCGGCACAGGTAAATACTTTTTTAAACTTTCCATTTACTTTTTCATACAAAACGATATTTGCCTTACTTTTACCTTTGTATTTTACGAAAATAAGCTGTTTTACTTTTTTGCTTTTTTCATATTTTTGGAGAAGCATTGTCCATTTGTCCTTTTTGACTTTGGATCTATTAGCTACTGTTGTGCTCTGGCTTTTTGCAGTCGCTGCTTGTAGAGGAATCGCGTTATCTGACGCTATAAATATGCTTATAACAAAAATAATGCTTAAAAAGATGGCTAATCCGTTCAAATAACAACTGCCTTTTTTGGTATTTTCTTTCATAATACGTGCTTCCTTTCTTTTTTATTCTTATACTTAATTTAGCAAATTTATTATAACATAAAAAAAGCAATCAAAATATTTACGATTGTTTTTTTGATTGTTTTTAAATGAAAAAAGACCTTGCAAATCTGATTTTTCACAAATCTACAAGGTCTATTTTGTTTATTTTTTTGTTGGACGCTAATCATCTCTGCCCTTTTCAGGATAACGATATTTGTCCCCCACAAATACAGCCTGCTTATTTCTTGATAAGAAGTGATTTTCCTGTCATTTCCGCAGGCTGTTCCATTCCCATCATCTCGATTAAGGTTGGAGCGATGTCTGCTAAACATCCGCCTTCTCTTAATGTGTAAGCCGGGTCGTAATTTACAAGGATAAATGGAACTGGATTTGTTGTATGAGCTGTGTATGGTTCACCTGTTTCATAGTCAATTAACTGCTCGCAGTTTCCGTGGTCTGCACAGATAAACATCTGTCCATCTACTTCTTTTAATGCTGCTACAGCATTGCCAACGCAGGTATCTACAGTTTCTACTGCCTTAATTGCTGCTTCCTGTACTCCGGTATGGCCTACCATATCAGGGTTTGCGAAGTTGATGATGATGACATCATATTTGTCAGATTTGATTGCTTCTACAAGTTTTTCTCCAACTTCTGGAGCGCTCATCTCTGGCTGTAAGTCATAAGTTGCTACTGCTGGAGACTTAACAAGGATTCTGTCTTCGCCCTTATTAGGAACTTCTACACCACCGTTGAAGAAGAATGTTACATGAGCATATTTCTCTGTCTCTGCAAGACGAAGCTGTGTTAAGCCGTTTGCTGCAAGAAATTCTCCAAATGTGTTTGTGATTTCTTCTTTGTGGAATGCGATGATTTTCCCAGGGATTGTCTCATCATATTCTGTGAAGCAGACATAAGTTAATGGAAATACGCCATTTCTTCTCTCAAATCCTGTAAATTCAGGGTCACACATTGCACGAGTGATTTCTCTTGCACGGTCTGGACGGAAGTTGAAGAAGATAACGGAATCGTTTGCTTTTACTGTGCCTACTGGCTGTCCGTCTTTCTTGATTACTGTAGGGATAACGAACTCATCTGTCTTATCATTATCATAAGAAGCCTGAATTGCCTCTACTGCATCTGCTGCTTCATTACCTTCACCGTAAACTAAAGCAGCGTAAGCTTTTTCTACACGATCCCAACGGTTATCTCTGTCCATTGCATAGTAACGACCTTCGATAGATGCGATCTGGCCTACACCGATTTCTTTGATTTTTGTTTCTAATTCTTCGATAAATTCTTTACCAGATGTTGGAGCTGTGTCACGGCCATCTAAGAAACAGTGTACGCATACGTCTGTAAGCCCCTGTCTCTTTGCAAGCTCTAATAAAGCGTAAAGATGTGTGTTGTGGCTGTGTACACCACCATCGGATAATAATCCGTATAAATGAAGGGTAGAGTTATTCTTTTTACAATTCTCTACTGCTTCTAAAAATGCTTTATTATCAAAGAAGTCTCCATCCTTAATTGCTTTCGTGATTCTTGTAAGCTCCTGATATACGATACGTCCAGCACCCATGTTAAGGTGTCCAACTTCAGAGTTACCCATCTGTCCGTCTGGAAGTCCTACGGCAAGACCGCTGGCATTTCCTTTTACAAATGGACATTCTTCCATTAATTTATCGATATTTGGAGTGTTTGCCTCATATACAGCATTGGCTTCATGTCTGTCATTTAAACCAAAGCCATCCATAATTAATAGTACTGTAGGTTTTTTACTCATTTTATAATCTCCCGTTTAAAGTGTATACTAACTCTATAAAATAATACAAAAATAATCATATATTGCTATTGATATAATCCTGCAACATTTTATAGGATTGGTATAGTTGACCCGCGGAGAAATGTCCGCGGGTTACTATTTTCGTGATTCAAATATGGAATCTATTATTTATTGTAGTTTACGATCTGACCAAAATCAGCCTTTAAGGAAGCTCCGCCAACAAGTCCGCCGTCAATATCTGCCTGAGCAAATAAGTCTGGAGCTGTCTTAGCGTTTACGCTTCCGCCGTACTGAATACGGATTGCAGCTGCTGTTGCATCATCATAGATTTCAGCGATACATTTACGAATCTCTGCACAAACTTCCTGAGCCTGCTCTGTTGTAGCAGTCTTTCCTGTTCCGATTGCCCAGATTGGCTCGTAAGCGATAACTGCTGTCTTAGCCTGATCTGCTGTTACATTTAAGAAACCAACTTTAACCTGCTGACGGATAAAGTCCATTGTAACACCCTGTTCTCTCTGCTCTAATGTTTCTCCACAGCACATGATTGGTGTGATGCCATGTTCGAAAGCCTTTAACATCTTCTTGTTAACTGTTTCATTTGTCTCTGCGAAGTATTCTCTTCTTTCAGAATGTCCGAGAACAACGTATTTTACTCCAGCATCTACTAACATAGCAGGAGAAATCTCACCAGTGTAAGCACCGCTCTCTTCATAGTACATATTCTCTGCACCAATTGCGATGTTAGAACCTTTTGCAGCTTCCATAGCTGGGATAATGTCGATTGCTGGTACGCAGAATACTACGTCAACATCTTCATTCGCACAAAGTGGTTTTAACATATTTACTAACTCAACTGCCTCACTAGGAGTTTTATTCATTTTCCAGTTACCTGCTACAATTTTCTTACGCATAACAAATTCCCCTTTATTATATATTTATGATGTTAGGGTCAAAAGGTATTCTGACCCTAACTGATGTCACGAATTACTCTGTAGCTAACGCTACTCCCGTAATTCTGAAATTATTTATCGTTTGCTGCTGCAACACCTGGTAATTCTTTACCTTCTAAGAACTCAAGAGAAGCTCCGCCACCTGTAGAAATGTGGCTCATCTTGTCACCATATCCAAGCTGGTTAACTGCTGCTGCGGAATCTCCGCCACCAATGATTGTTGTAGCATCTGTCTCAGCAAGTGCTGCTGCAACTGCCTTTGTACCTGCTGCAAGGATTGGGTTTTCGAATACACCCATAGGTCCATTCCAAACAACTGTCTTAGCTGTCTTTACTGCCTCTGCGTATAATTCGATTGTCTTAGGTCCAATATCGCAAGCTTCTTTGTCTGCTGCCATAGCGTCTGCATCGTATACATATGTTGGGATTTCAGCATCGATTGGGTTAGGGAAAGCATCTACCATTACAGAGTCAACTGGAAGAAGTAACTTCTTGCCAAGGCTTTCTGCTTTTTCCATCATTTCTTTACAGTAATCAATCTTTGTCTCGTCAACTAAAGAGTTACCGATTTCATATCCTTTTGCTTTTAAGAATGTGTAAGCCATACCACCACCGATGATGAGTGTGTCACACTTCTCAAGTAAGTTAGAGATAACGTTTAACTTATCTGCAACTTTTGCTCCACCAAGGATAGCAACGAAAGGACGTACTGGGTTCTCTACAGCATTGCCTAAGAAATCGATTTCTTTCTGCATTAAGTATCCAACTACTGCTGTGTCTACTAAAGAAGCAACACCTACGTTAGAGCAGTGAGCTCTGTGAGCAGTTCCGAATGCATCATTTACAAATACATCACAAAGAGAAGCAAGATCTTCGCTGAACTTGTCTTCGTTCTTTGTCTCTTCTGCACGATAACGTGTGTTCTCAAGAAGAACTACATCGCCATCCTTCATCTCAGCTACAGCAGCTTTTGCGTTCGGTCCTACTACCTCAGGATCTGCTGCAAATTTTACTTCCTGGCCAAGAAGCTCAGAAAGACGAACTGCTACAGGTGCAAGAGAAAGCTCCGGTTTCGGCTCTCCCTTCGGTTTTCCAAGGTGGGAGCAAAGGATAACTTTTCCGCCGTCTGCGATCAGTTTCTTGATTGTAGGAAGAGCAGCTACAAGACGGTTCTCATCTGTGATCTTTCCATCCTGAAGCGGAACATTGAAGTCGCATCTTACAAGTACTTTCTGTCCTTTTACATTGATATCGTCAACACTTTTTTTGTTCAGCATCTCTATATCTCCTTAACTTTTATTTCTGCAAAAGCAGATGAATAAGGGCGAGCGGTATTGTTGTCCGCTCTGTTAACAGTCATTTCCTCAGATATTCTTTTGTCTGATCTTTTGGAAAAAAAGGGCCCGGTCCTCTTCAGACCGGACCCTTTCTGAGTCTATTCTTCTACACCCGTTCGCAGAAAATTAAGCGTTCAGAAGTTTTCCGAAGTGCTTGATTGTACGAACCATCTGGCTTGTGTAGGAGTTCTCGTTGTCATACCAGGAAACTACCTGAACCTCTGTTGTGCCATTCTCAAGTGGAAGTACCATTGTCTGAGTAGCATCGAAGAGGGAACCAAATCTCATACCAACGATATCGCTGGATACGATCTCATCCTCGTTGTATCCGAAGGACTCATTGGAAGCTGCTTTCATAGCTGCGTTGATCTGCTCTTTAGTAACGTTTCCTTCAACTACTGCTGTAAGGATTGTTGTAGAACCTGTTGGGGTAGGTACACGCTGTGCAGAACCGATAAGTTTGCCGTTAAGCTCTGGGATAACAAGTCCGATAGCTTTAGCAGCACCTGTGCTGTTCGGAACGATGTTAACTGCAGCTGCACGGGATCTTCTCAGATCGCCTTTTCTCTGCGGTCCGTCAAGTGTCATCTGATCGCCTGTGTAAGCGTGGATTGTGCACATGATACCGGATTTGATCGGTGCAAGATCGTTAAGAGCCTTAGCCATTGGTGCAAGGCAGTTTGTTGTACAGGAAGCTGCGGAGATGATCTTGTCCTCGTTTGTAAGACCCTGATGGTTTACGTTGTAAACGATTGTCTTAAGGTCGTTTCCAGCCGGAGCGGAAATAACTACGTGCTTAGCACCTGCATCGATATGAGCCTGAGCTTTGTCTTTGGATGTGTAGAAACCTGTGCACTCAAGAACTACGTCTACACCGATCTCTCCCCATGGAAGCTCTGCAGCGTTAGCCTTAGCATAGATTTTGATCTCTTTTCCGTCTACTGTGATGGAATCCTCGCCTGCTGTTACTTTATCAGCAAGAGCATATCTTCCCTGTGTAGAATCATATTTTAATAAGTGAGCAAGCATCTTAGGAGATGTAAGATCGTTGATTGCTACGATCTCAAATCCTTCTGCTCCAAACATCTGACGGAATGCAAGACGACCGATACGTCCAAAACCATTAATTGCAACTTTTACTGCCATGATAAATTCCTCCTATGAATTGAATGGTGATTTAAATCGTTCCTTTGTTAAAGAAACATCAACCTGTTTCATATTGTACCTAATTCCAAACAAAAATTCAAGAGCTATTTATAAAAAAGAACATTAAAATAAATATTAAGAAAATTTCTGAAAAATGTGCTATAATTCTCTGATAGAAAGTTCTGTCCTGCTGATTCCCAAAACGGATATCTATATTCCCGCTGGGAGTTTGACTTTCCCGGATTCATAACAGGCAGATACGATCATTGTCACAGAATATAAAGGCTTGAATATGGAGGTACAAAATGGACCAGAAAATTTTATGGGACTGCCATATGCACTCCTCTTTTTCCGCAGATTCCGATACACCGATGGAAGAAATGATCCAGACTGCCGCAGACCAGGGTCTCACGGGAATCTGTTTTACTGAACATTTTGATCCGGATTATCCCGATACTCCGGAAAATCTTGATTTTTCCCTGAACATCCCTGCATACCGCCAGAAACTTGAGAGTCTTGCGGATGCTTTTAAAGACCAGATTCAGGTTAACTTCGGGATCGAGCTTGGACTTCAGCCTCAGCTTGCAGAATCTTTTTCCGATCTTCTGAAAGAAGTTCCCTTTGATTTCGTTATTGGTTCCTCCCATGTGGTGCACGGATACGATCCTTATTATCCTTCTTATTTTGAGGGCCGTAAGGAATCCGCATGCTACATGGAATATTTTGAATCCATCCTGGAAAATATCGCTGCTTTTGACGAGATGGATGTGTACGGACATATCGACTATGTAGTACGTTATGGTCCAAATCAGAACCGTCAGTATTCTTATGGAAGATATAAGGAGATCCTGGACGAGATCCTGCGGACATTGATCCGCAAAAATGTGGGAATCGAGCTGAACACAGGCGGTTATCACTACGGGCTTGGTGAACCGAATCCATGTGTCAATATTATCCGACGTTACCGTGATCTTGGCGGTGAGATCATCACCATCGGTGCAGATGCCCATACTCCGGATAAGATCGGCTATGCCTTTGACAAGGCGGCTGATGTTCTCCGTGAATGTGGTTTTTCCTATTATGCTGTATTTAAAAACCGCCGTCCTGTTTTTCATAAGCTGTAGCTCTGTTTCTCTCTCCGGTGAGAGAGTTTACATTTTATACCGAAAATATCATTTTATCTAAGGAGGAACTCTATATGTCAACAAAAAGACTCCAGAAAAAGAAAGCTGCCATGCAGGCAAAAAAAGAAAAGCAGCTGAAAAAAAATACCAGTGCTGCCAAATCTGTTGAAAATGCTAAAGCCGAAGTGAAAAAACTTGAAACCGTAAAGAAGGAAACGCTTAAAGTCGAGACTTCCAAGACCGAACCGATCAAAGTCGAGACTTCCAAGACCGAACCGATCAAGGTCGAGACTTCCAAGACTGAGCCGGCGAAAGTTACTACTTCCAAGACCGAGCCTCTGAAAGTCGAAACTTCCAAGGAGGACACAGCTTACGATGCCCTCTACGAGAAACGTCTGAAACACTACTACAATGATCTGAAATGGCTTTACTGCGAACTGTTCCGCGATCACCCGGAAGTTACCGGCACATTCTCAAGCCTCACAAAAAAGATGAAAGAAATCTACCGTGAGCGTTCTCTTTCCATGAAGGAAGCCGACCAGAACTGCGCTGCAGATCCTGATTGGTTCCGTAAGACTACTTTCACCGGAATGGCTGTAAATCCTGCTGACTTCGCAGATACTCTTTCCGGGCTGTCCGATAAACTGGACTATATCAGTGAATGCAAAGCAGACACTCTGTACCTGACAGATCTTTTCCAGGCAACCTCCAACTGCTCCCTTCGCATTATCCCGGAGATCGGAACCTCCGAAGATCTGCATACACTTGCAGCTAACTGTAGGAAAGCAGGTATCCGCCTGGCTCTTGAGATCCCGTTAAGTCTTTCTGTGGATGACCCACAGTCCGGTGCGCCATGCGTGCTCCAGACTCCAGCTTATTTCAATGCAATGCTTCTTCAGATCCTGGAGCTTGCAAATGAAGGTGCTTCTATATTCAGCCTTGGTGTCCTTCCGATGATACCGGAAGAAAATCTCTGGAAGCTTCACTCTCTGCTGCGTATGACCCGAATGGTGTGTGAGATCGTATGCCCCGGAATTCTTCTCCTTGGTGAAACAGACCGCCCACCTGCAGAGGCTGCTGCATTTGGCGGAACTTCCGATATGCCGGAACTTCACATTGTAAACAGCACCCAGCTGATGTCCGATCTCTGGCATACCGTTGCCACAAAGGACACTGCCCTTCTCCGCCGGGGAATCGACAGAGCTGCAAACCTTCCGCAGGCACCGGTATTCCAGAATTACCTCCGTAACCGCAACACGGTACACTGGAATCTGGACTATGATTTCCTGAAAGGAAGCTTTATCACAGAAGGGCCTCACAGAGATTATCTGAATGAATTCCTGGCAGGTATTTTCCCTGATTCCTTTGCCCGGGGTGAAATTTATGTAAATCCGGAAACCGAGGAATCTGAGCTCTGCGGAACAACCGCATCTCTTGCAGGAATCGAGCGTTTTGATTATGAAGGAAATATGGAGGGTGTCAGCCGGGGAATCCGCTATGACGTAGCACTTCATGCATTGCTTCTTTCCCTCCCCGGAATTCCGGTACTTCGAAGCGGTGACGAGGTCGGACAGCTGAATGACTACACCTATAAAACAGACATTTCCAAAGCAGCTGATCCCCGCTGGCTCCACAATGGACGTTTCAACTGGGCACTTGCCCGGAACAGAGCCGATGCCGAAACGATCCAAGGACGCATTTTCAACAGCCTTGAGCAGCTGGAATCCATCCGTGCCAGCCATCCGGTATTTGCACCTGAAGTTTCTGCACATACACTGGAAACCTGGGAAAAAGCTCTCCTTGCCCTGGTAAGAGAAACTTCTGAAGAAAAGCTGATCTGCATCTACAACTTCAGCGACCAGGATAAGGTAGCCTGGATCAACGAACAGGACGGTACCTACACAGATCTTCTCACAGGAGTTCAGAGAGACGCACAGGCTGTAGAGATCCCGGCCTTCGGATTTATCTGGCTTATGCACACAAAATAATAGCTTTGTCAGGCGGATATCCACAATCTGCATTCTCTACACAGCTCTGCACCGGATAACTGGATAACTGCTTCACAGTTTATTTGCAAAAAAAGGACACTGCCATTTTCAACGGGCAGTGTCCTTTTTTATTTCTCATATTATTATTTTCTCAGCTTATCAATAAATGCAGCAAATTTCCCCTGTTCCCCACTATCCAGCGAACGGCTGTAAATATTTCTGAGCCAGGCCGTGATCACATCGATCAGGATCGGAGAAAATGTCATCAGAAGGAACACCAGAATGATCATTCCGAATTCCAGCGATCCCAGTGTCAGAAGATTCTGCAGAACCACCGCCGCACCGAAAAAGATCACCTGCATACTGTAAATGATCACCTTTCGATACTTATTCAGAGGTGCGTAAACTGTCTTAAGTGCCGCCATATAATTCCATCCTGTTACAAGCACACAAGCTGTATTCAGCATAACATTGGAATGGTATACATTCTGGCATACCAGCATCACACTGAACACACAGCCCGTGATGGTCACAGCAGCCGGAAATGCATTCATAAATACATGACGCAAAAATGTATGGTCGATCTTCTCATAATTATTCTCCTGTGCCAGAAGGAATGTAGGAATACCAACAGCGCAGGCACTGATCAGAGACATCTGGATCGGCTCAAAGGGATAGGAATCCCCGAAGAAGATCGTGATCAGTGACAGCAGCACGGAAAAAATCGTTTTGATCAGAAACATAGATGCCGCAGTGCGGATATTATTTACAACCCGGCGTCCCTGATTCACAATTTCCGGCATTGCTGCAAAATTAGAATCCAGCAATACCACATTGGCAATATTCTTGGCAGCATCACTGCCCTCAGCCATGGCAATACTGCAGTCCGCCTCTTTAAGCGCCAGAACATCATTGACACCATCACCGGTCATGGCAACCGTATGCTTCTGAGCCTGCAAAGATTTCACCATTGCCTGCTTCTGCTGAGGGGTTACACGCCCGAACACACTATATTCTGCAACTGCCTCGTCCATCTGTTCCTGGGTTGTGATCGTTGTCGCATCGATATAATGCTCTGCATTTTTAAGGCCTGCACGTCTGGCAATTGCAGAAACCGTCACCGGATCATCACCGGAGATCACTTTCAGATCAACACCCTGACTTTCGAAATATGCCAGCGTATCCGGTGCCTCTGCACGGATCACATCGGTAATAAGCAAAAGTCCGACAGGTTCCAGTCCCTCCGGAAGCTCCGCTCCCTCACTCACATTTACACTATGGGCAAGAACCAACACACGAAGACCTTCCTCTGCAAATCTGCCACAATACTCCATCAGCTCCGGGTTCCCTTCCGGAAAAAGAAACTGCGCTGCACCCATCAGATAAGTACCTGTATCTGTAAATGCAGCTCCGCTGTACTTCCTGTCAGAAGAAAACGGGATCACATGATCCAGCTTCATATCCTGAGATACTTTAAATCTTGCCCTGAGTGCATCGGCAGTGGCATTCTGATCCTTCAGCACAGAAAGCAGATTTCCCATGATATGCTCGATCTCCCGGGTCTTCTCCGGATCTTCCTGACTATGTTTCTCCGGGTCAGCTTCTGACTTTTCCTGTAATACGAGATTCGCACTTCCATCCTCCTTTGCGATCGCATCTGTTGCTGAAACTGCAGAAGTCGCAGAACTCTCAGTTCCATTGCTGTCACCTTCGCCGGATTCAGGATCTTTCCCGGATATTGTCTCTGAAATCTCATCATACACCGGCGGATAGCTCTCCACCGCCTCCACACACATGGTACCCTCTGTGATAGTTCCTGTCTTATCCAGGCAGAGCGTATCCACGCGTGCAAGAGTTTCTATACAGTACAGCTCCTGCACCAGCGTCTTCTTCTGGGCCAGCTTCAGCGCACCCAGAGTCAGTGCCACACTGGTAAGAAGGACCAGTCCCTCCGGGATCATTCCCAGGACCGCTGCAACCATATTGACAACAGAATCCCGGATATTGTCTCCCACAAAATAATACTGTTTATAAAAAAGCAGCGCACCCATTGGTACGATAATGATACTGATCACCTTCAGAATGGCATTCAGGGAATTTCTAAGCTCTGAATTATGGCGTTTGAATTCCTTGGCCTCGCTGGTGATCCTTGACGCATAGTTGTCACTTCCCACATGGATGATCTGGCAGCAGGCCTGTCCCGCCGTCACAAAGCTTCCGGAAAAAAGTTCATCTCCCGGATTCTTCGGAAGATTGTCTGCCTCACCGGTAAGCAGAGATTCATTGACCTCAAGGCTTCCCTCCAGGATCTTCGCATCTGCCGGAACCTGTTCTCCGGCCTTCAGGAATATCAGATCATCGACAACCAGCTTCTCTGTAGAAATTTTCCATTTTTTTCCTTCACGCAGAACAACCGTCTTGGATTCTGTCAGGATGGCCAGCTTGTCAATCGTCTTCTTAGCACGGACCTCCTGAATGATCCCGATCACGGTATTAATAAAAATGATTCCTACAAACATGGAGTTTTTGTAGGAACCAACCAGCAGTACGAGAACCAGCAGCACCAGGTTCAGAAAATTGAAGAATGTCAACGTATTCTCCAGAATGATCTGCTTATATGTCCTGGTGTTGGGGTTTTCGTTATTATTTACCTGGCCCTGCGCAATTCTTTCCTGAACTTCTTCGTTCGTAAGTCCTGTCATGCTTCTTACTTACCTGTCCTTTCAATGGCTTACGGTTCTGTTCAACTGAAGCTTGCTCATGCCCCGGTTATGATCATAAATAAAAGGAATCAATACTCCTCTTCTGTATCCTCTTCACCCTCGTGGATATCAGACTTCGGTTTGGAAAGACCCTCGATCTTAATGTGATGTTTCTCTGCATAATCCCAGAGAGCTGCATGAATTGCTTCCTCAGCAAGCAGGGAACAGTGGATCTTTACCGGCGGAAGTCCGTCCAGAGCCTCCATAACGGCCTTGTTGGTTACTTCCATAGCTTCCTCAATGGTCTTGCCCATTACAAGTTCTGTTGCCATGCTGCTTGTTGCAACTGCTGCACCGCATCCAAATGTTTTAAATTTGCAGTCTTTGATAATATGAGTTTCGTCATCGATATCAAGGAATATTCTCATAATATCACCGCATTTTGCATTTCCTACAGTACCCACGCCGCTTGCGTTCTCGATCTCACCGACATTACGTGGATGCTGAAAATGATCCATTACTTTTTCACTATACATTATTTTTTCCTCCTGGCAAGTATTTTTATTATTTTTTCTGCTTTTTAATAAAATCTTCATATAATGGAGACATGCTTCTTAAGTTTGCAGTAATATCTTTCAGCTTATCTACTACAAAATCAACATCCTCCATTGTCGTCTCCTCGCTTAAGGTCATACGGAGAGATCCGTGTGCGATCTCATGAGGAAGACCGATAGCTAACAGAACGTGTGACGGATCCAGAGAACCGGATGTACATGCGGAACCGCTGGATGCACAGATTCCGAAATTATCAAGCATCAGAAGAAGTGACTCTCCCTCGATGAACTGGATGCTTACATTTACGTTGTTCGGAAGACGTTTTACTTTATCTCCATTGAGACGTACGTACGGGATCTCTGTGAGGATCCTGCTGATCATATGATCTCTGATCTCGATTTCTTTTGCAGTACGCTCTTTCATGGACTTGTTTGCACGCTCTGCTGCAAGACCGTATCCTACGATACCAGGAACGTTCTCTGTACCTGCACGACGTTTTCTCTCCTGTGCTCCGCCATGTACGAAGGAGCGGATCTTAACGCCCTTACGGATATAGAGGAAGCCGATTCCCTTCGGTCCGTTGATCTTATGTCCGCTGGAGCTGAGCATATCGATATTGAACTCATCTACATTGATCGGGATCTGGCCGAATGCCTGAACAGCATCTGTATGGAACAGGATTCCATGCTCATGTGCGATCTGTCCGATCTCTTTCAGCGGCTCAAGAGTACCAATCTCATTGTTTGCAGCCATAACAGAGATCAGGATGGTCTCCGGTGTGATGGCTTTCTGAAGCTCATCCAGGTCAATGAAACCATTCTCATCTACATCCAGGTATGTGACCTTGGCACCACGCTCTTTTTCAAGGTACTCGCAGGTATGAAGGATGGCATGATGCTCGATCTTTGTTGTGATGATATGGTTTCCTTTATTTTTATATGCCTCAAAGGTCGCTTTCAGAGCCCAGTTATCAGACTCGGAACCACCTGCAGTAAAATAGATCTCCTCTTTTTTGGCTCCGATCACATCTGCGATCTGCTGTCTTGCCTTTGCGATGGCAGCCTTGCTGTTTGCCGCAAAATCATAAACGGTTGAAGCATTTCCATAAAACTCTGTAAAATACGGCAGCATAGCCTCCACAACTTCCGGTGCGGTCTTTGTGGTAGCCGCATTGTCCAGATATATCATTTTTCCCATTTTCTTTTCCTCCTGTTCAGGATAATTATTTTTCGTGTATTCTCCGGCTTTCTTCGATCAGCTCACTGAGCATCAGGGTATCCACTGCATCTGTGATGCTGTCGTTGATCCTCTTCCACACTAATTTAGCCACGCAGAGATCAGAACCTTGGCAGCCACCGTCACCTTCTGTTCCCGGACATGTTGCAGCCTCCAGGCCACCCTCCAGGACACGAAGGATATCTCCCACTGAAATCTCTTCTGCCGGTCTTCCAAGGAAATATCCTCCGGCTGCACCGCGGACACTCTTCACAAGGCCCGCTTTCTTCAAAAGTGCCATCAGCTGCTCCAGATAGCTGACTGATATATTCTGACGGCACGCAATACTCTGAAGCGAGACCGCTTCTTTTTCACTGTAAAGACCAAGGTCTATCAAAGCCTTAAGTCCGTATTTTGCTCTTGTTGACAGTTTCATCCGCTCACCTCTTTTTTCAATTCCCAGTGTTTTCCTCGGATTTCATGTTTACTCTATCAGAAACATATGGTTCTGTCAAGACTAACTTCTTCATATACTGACAAAAAAGACTCAAGGTTATCCATGTCAAAAAAAATATTTCTCAAAGGAACCCTGATTCTTGCCTGCACAGGCCTTATCAGCCGTATCGCAGGTTTCTTTTATAGAATATTCCTCTCCCATGCCATTGGTGCGGAAGGTCTTGGTTTGTATCAGCTGGTTCTTCCTCTCCAGGGACTTATGGCCGCTTTATCCTATACAGGGATCCAGTCTGCCCTTTCCCGACTGATCGCGTCCAGACTTGCCCTTCAGGAGAAAAAGGAGGCACGTTTTTCGCTGGTCACAGGAACACTTATGGCTGTCTTTTTTTCTGCTGTAGCCGGTTTTCTGCTTTTTCAGCACGCATATTTTTTTGCTTCCGCAATTCTGAAAACACCGCAGACTGCCGGTCTTCTTCGAATAACAGCTGTCAGTATTCCTCTCTGTGCCATTCATTCCTGCATTAACAGCTATTATTATGCCCGGAAAAAAGCCTCTGTTCCGGCAGCCGTGCAGCTTTCGGAGCAGTCTGCACGGATCGGCACTACCTATATCCTGTATCTGATCTTTCTTTCCGAAGGACGTCCGATCACTGCATTGATTGCAGCGGGAGGTTCCCTTGCCGGAGAGACTGCCGCTTCGCTGGTGTCGCTGCTGGTAGTTTCCTTTCATTTCGGAAATCACCCTGTACACGAAAAGACTCCCGTCAGGATCTTTCCGCTGATAAAGGACCTTTTCACACTGTCTTTTCCCATTTCCCTGAACAGGATCCTTCTGACACTTCTCGGCAGCATAGAAGCGGTCCTGATCCCACAGATGCTTCTGCGTTCCGGCATGACAGCCTCAGACTCACTGAAGATCTATGGGATCTTTACAGGAATGGCACTGCCCCTGCTCCTGTTTCCTTCCACACTTACCTCTTCCGCCGCTGTAATGCTGATGCCTTCCATCGCACAGCTTGATGCACTGGGAAAGCAGAAGCAGATCCGCCGTGTCACAGACCAGACCTTTTTTCTGTGCATGTTCCTGGGATTTCTATGCGGAAGCGGATTCTTTCTTTTTGGCCCATTCCTCGGAGCATTGCTTTTTCACAGCCAGACTGCCGGAACCTACATACGGTATCTGTCTTTTATCTGTCCTTTTCTTTATACAAACACCATGCTCACCAGCATCCTGCAGGGACTTGGAAAACCGGGGCTCTGTCTGATCCACAGTATTGCCGGCATTCTCATCCGTATTTTCTCCGTTGTTTTTATAATTCCGGCAACAGGGATCCGAGGCTATTTTTACGGGATTTTTCTGGGTGAGCTGCTGCTTACTCTTCTACACGTGAAAGCGCTAAAATTTCCCTATCGACAATCGGCCAATAATCGTTTATAATAAATAATCGAAATGTCTATAGTTATGGAGGAATAAAGTACTATGAGTTTTGAATTCATAAAAAAACTGCCAACTCCTGAGGAAATCCGCAATCAGTATCCGCTCGATGCTGAACTTCAGGCGCTCAAGGAGAAACGCGATGCTGAGATTCGCGACGTTTTCACCGGAAAATCCGATAAATTCCTCGCTATCATCGGACCATGTTCTGCAGATAACGAAGATGCCGTATGCGATTATCTTTTAAGACTTCGCAAAGTTCAGGAAAAGATCGAGGATAAAGTCCTTATCATCCCGCGTGTTTACACAAACAAACCACGTACGACCGGTGAAGGATACAAGGGAATGGTCCATCAGCCGGATCCTGAGAAAAAACCGAACCTTCTTGCCGGACTGATCGCGATCCGCAAGATGCACATGCGTGCTATCCGCGAAAGTGGCTTCACCTGTGCAGATGAGATGCTTTACCCGGAGAACTACCGTTATCTCTCTGATCTGCTTTCCTACGTTGCTGTAGGCGCACGTTCTGTTGAAGATCAGCAGCACAGACTGACTGTCAGCGGCATGGATGTTCCGGCTGGTATGAAGAATCCTACCAGTGGTGACTACAGCGTTATGCTGAACTCCATTGTTGCAGCACAGGGCGCTCATCGTTTTATTTACAGAAGCTGGGAGGTTGAGACCACCGGCAACCCACTCTCTCACGCAATCCTTCGCGGTGCGGTAAACAAGCATGGGGAAGCGCTCCCGAACTACCATTACGAGGATCTTCGTCTTCTCTATGACAAATACCATGCAAAGAACCTTGCCAACCCGGCAGTGATCGTGGATACCAACCACTCCAACTCCAACAAGCATTACGAGCAGCAGGTTCGTATCGCAAGTGAGGTTCTTCACAGCCGTCAGGTAGATCCTGAGCTTCACTCCATGGTAAAAGGTCTCATGATCGAGAGCTATATCGAGCCAGGCAACCAGAAGATCGGTGGAGATCACATCTACGGAAAATCCATCACAGATGCCTGCCTTGGTTGGGATGAGTCTGAGAAGCTGCTTTACACGATTGCTGAAAATTGCTAAGATCTGTCTGATCTGCAGTTCAGGAAACGGATATTTGTGATCCTTTTACACTTTATGTTCAAAAAAAGAACCGGCATTCTTCCATTTTGGAAGCTGCCGGTTCTTTTTTGAACGCGTTTTTTATATTATTTCTTACAGATCAATGCCTCGGATGTGCTTTCATATATACGTCTCGCATTTTCGCAACGCCAAAATTCAGATAGACCTGTGTGGTGGAAATATCCGAATGTCCAAGCATTTCCTGCACACTCTTCACGTCCGCTCCATTCTGCAGCATATGTGCGGCAAAAGAATGTCTCAGTGTATGCGGCGTGATATCATGCTGGATCCCGGCTTCCTCTGCATATCCCTTCAGAACCTTCCAGAATCCCTGTCTGCTCATGGATTTTCCTGAACAGTTGGTAAAAAGACTCTCCGTCTCATTTTCTTTCACAAATTTTCCACGGGCTTCCTTCAGATATTTCTCCATGGCTGTTTTGCATACATTTCCTATCGGGATCACCCGTTCCTTATCCTCATCGTGACAGACTACATAACCAAGCCGCAGATTGAGATCCTCCAGATTCAGCCGCAAAAGTTCACTGACACGCATTCCTGTAGCATACAAAAGCTCCAGCATGGCACTGTCCCGGATTCCCTTCGGTGTATTCAGATCCGGCTGTTTCAAAAGGCGGTCCACCTCATCCACAGTAAGGATCTCCGGCATCCGCTTCTCAACCTTGGGCGGCTTCAGTTCCAGAGACGGATCCCTCTCGATCCTGTTCTCCTGATAAAGATACTGAAACAAGGCACGGATAGATGCTACATTTCTGGAGATCGTTGAGGAAGCGAACTGTCCTCTCTCCATATAGCTGAGATAGCCTTCCAGCTCCAGTTCTCCTACATCTCGGATATCATAGATCCCACGATCTGCAAAATACACTGCCATCTTCTTCAGGTCTCTCTGGTAAGATACTTCTGTATTATGTGACGTCCTTTTTCTATTATGTAAATATGTAATAAATTCCCGTATCTCTATGTCCATTTCTCTGCATCCCGTTTCTCTAAAATCATACTCGTTTATGACTGAATTATACTGTGAATTTTACATAAAATCAAACAGTTTTTCATCGTAAAACCGCACAATTTCAACACTTTCCGGCACAAACCACCAAATATCGCAGATTTTATGGAAACCATCACTAGATATTGTGGAAATTTTCCTCAAAAAAATTTCAGGCCCTTTATAACTTTTTCTACGATCCAAGGATTCAGAAAACTTTCTGCGAGGATTCCTCCTGTATACAGCAGAAAAACTGTGATTCCCTGCCGAAAATAAGCCCCTGTTTTCTGCGGCACAAGTCCATAATTTTTCCAGATCCCATACGATTGTCTGTATACGATACCTGCAAGATAAAAATACGCCGGAATATAGACCAGATACTGCGGCATCAGAAGTCCGGCGCCGGCCACACCGCCATAAATACCAAATTCCAGAACCGATAATGCCAGGATCATTCCTGTCTCTATTCCCAAAAACAGCATATATGCGACCGTCAAAGGCACTCCGAATATTGTAAATCCGCATAAAAACAACAGAAGAAAAAAACCTCCTCTTCGTCGCAGCACTTCCAGGAAATAAGCTCCGCCGGAAATATCTTTTCCTGCAAAGCTGCGGATCAGATAAAAAGAAGCCAGGGTTTTCTGTTTCCACTCCATTTTCCAGATCAGATTTGGCAACACATTTCCCGCAAAAACTCCGGTCATAAAAAGAAGCTCCGCCGGAAAACGTCCGGCATTTTTCCACTTCCGGTTCTCTGTCTTACTCTCCATTTACTCACCCTGTACCAGTTTACGCCTGTTTTTCCAGTAATATGACCGTTTTTCCACATGACAAAAAAAGGCCGGCCAGCTAAAAAGCTGTCCGGCCTTTGGTATTTCCAGAACTTTCTTCCATTGAAAGCTTATTTTGCGTAGTCAACCGCTCTGCTTTCACGGATCACATTAACTTTGATCTGTCCAGGATACTCAAGCTCTGCCTCGATCTGCTTTGCAATATCTCTTGCAAGGAGAACCATATCTGCATCACTTACATGATCCGGCACGACCATAACACGAATTTCTCTTCCTGCCTGAATAGCAAAAGATTTCTCTACACCCTTGAATTCATTGGTGATATCCTCAAGCTGTTTCAGACGATTGGTATAGGTTTCCAGGGTCTCACGTCTTGCTCCAGGTCTTGCTGCGGAAATTGCATCAGCAGCCTGTACAATACACGCGATCAGAGATTCCGGCTCCACATCACCATGATGAGACGCAACCGTGTTGATAACGATCGGGGACTCCTTGTATTTCTTGCAGAGATCCACACCGATCTGAATATGAGAACCTTCTACCTCATGGTCAATGGATTTACCAATGTCATGAAGAAGTCCGGCACGCTTGGCCATACGCACATCCACACCAACTTCTCCTGCAAGAAGTCCGGAAAGCTGTGCAACCTCAATTGAATGTCTCAGAGCATTCTGTCCATAGCTTGAACGGAATTTCATACGTCCAAGAAGCTTCAGAAGTTCCGGATGGATTCCATGTACCCCTACATCCATGGCAGCATTCTCACCATCTTCCCGGATCTGTGCTTCCACTTCTTTCTGGGCTTTCTCTACCATCTCTTCAATTCTTGCCGGATGGATACGTCCATCCACGATCAGTTTCTCAAGAGCCACTCTGGCGATCTCTCTCCTGATCGGATCAAATGCGGAGAGTACCACTGCCTCCGGTGTATCATCAATGATCAGATCCACACCGGTAAGTGTCTCAAGTGTACGGATGTTACGGCCTTCACGACCGATGATCCTTCCCTTCATTTCATCACTTGGAAGCTGTACCACAGAAATCGTTGTCTCGGAAACATGATCCACTGCACATTTCTGAATGGCATTGACTACATATTCCCTGGCTTTCTTATTGGCATCTTCCTTGGCTCTGTTCTCAAGCTCTTTATAGAGTCTTGCAACATCCACCTTTACGTCATCTTCTACAGATTTCAGTAATTCTTCTTTTGCCTGTTCGGAGGTAAGACCTGAAACTCGTTCCAGTTCCTGTACTCCTTTTTCCTCAAGTTCATTTACTCGTTTTTCTTTTTCTTGTAACTCGTTAAATTTCGCTGTACATTCCAGCTCACGCTTCTCCACTGCATTGGCTTTTTTGTCAACAGATTCCTCTTTTGACAAAACTCGCTTCTCGTATCTCTGCAGCTCGTTTCTCCGTTCCTTGGTTTCCCTTTCCAGTTCATTTTTAGTTCGCAGAGATTCTTCCTTTACTTCAAGTAAAGTTTCGCGTTTCTTGGTCTCTGCTGCTTTCAATGCTTCATCAAGAATATTCCTTGCCTTATCCTCTGCTGTACCTATGATTTCCGCATCCTTGCGTACTTTCTTGTCAACAGCAACCTTGCAAGTAACAGGAACTGCAATAAGTAGCGTGACTACCACAGCGACAATAACACCGATAATTGTGCCTGCCACAGGAGCACCTCCTTATTTAGTTTTCATTGTACAAATACAACAATACAAGTTTAGCTGTTTTTGGGAATTATGTCAAGTTTTTATTTGTGTTATGTCCATTTCTTCAAGCACCGAAAAGATGTCTCCCGAGCGGAATCCACGTCGTGCCAGATATCCGTAAAGGCGACGCATCTCACGCTCATCAAGCTCCGCTCCGGGCTCGTACTTCTTCTCAATCATCTGGCACAGAAGAGCTCTCTCATCCGGTGTCTCAAGTTCCTCTGCTTCCTCCCACGCATCCTGTATCGTCTGTCGGTCGATTCCCTTCCCGGATAGTTCCTGAAAAATCTTCTGACGGCTCTTGTCATGAATTCTGTACATAATATAATTCAGCGCATATCTCCGGTCATTGATATAACCATAATCCTTTACATAAGAGACAGCATCCTCTGCAAGTTCCTCTGAAAAGCCG
>OIBE01000145.1_pt1 | contig 22947 bp, 16 predicted proteins | sample 1580961 | NCBI WGS metagenome assembly OIBE01 (sample SAMEA3882550, study PRJEB24775) | human gut metagenome | biome: human-associated habitat; feature: intestine environment; material: feces | place: Netherlands | collected 2009/2010
GAAAACATCCTCGACCGGCATGAGGAGATCCAGGACTGGACCATCCTCTACACGCCACAGGAACTCGACGTGAGATATCCAGGCATCGACTTCTCCACCGCGTCCACACTCGCGAAGATCGAGGACGATCCGAACCTGCTGGCCGAATTGAGAAGCGGGCTCGGCTTCGAACAGCAGGCCCCGCAATCCACAGCCGAAGTATTCACCACCGTGCAAACACCGGCCTCTACGCCGGGACCGGCATCCGCGATGCCACTGCCGGACATCGGCCGATGGTCCAATGTCGAACCGAACCTGCTGGCCCGAACGACGGACCAATTCCTCGACCGGCATGAGGAATTGACCGACTGGGCCGACCTGCATTCCCCACAGGAACTCCAAGCCGCCTATCCAAACGTCGGATACGGCACCGCGTCCACACTCGCGAAGATCGCCACGGATCCCGAACTGTCCAAGGAATTCGACCAATCACTTACAGCCGATGCTATCGAACGCATGAGAGCCGTTCCGCTCCCGGAACATCCGGAACATCAGTCGAACGTCAACCTGCCGATGCCGGATTCCGGCATCGGCCCGGCCGCCAGTGCGAATCCCATGGGTTCCGGACTTGGAATGTGACGGAAAGGAGACAGGCATGGAAAAACCGACTTTGGAACAGATGGAAGCATGGCGCGACCAGGCGACCGAACGGCTATCGGTTCTCGCCCGAAACAACGCCATCGAAGAGCCGATCGAAATCGGCGAGGAATGCTACCAGCTCGGAGATGACTGCTGCAAGCCCGACGGATACGGGCAATTCCGTTGGGTGACCGAAGACCAGTTCGACTCGGTGCTCCCGCCGGGAATCGAACACGACCGGTACGTCGCCATGACGAACACCTTCGACTTCGATGACGAGGCCAAGGAATGGGCCGATAACTGGAACGATCCGGAATATTGGGATGATGCCGCAGACGAGGCATTGGGGGACGGTCAGGCCGACGGAGCCTACTGGACCACACGCGACGAGGATCCGGTCGACGCCAACAGCGCCCGCGCCCTCGCCGCGTCGCAGATCGCCCTCGAACTGGACGGCGAGCATCTCATCGAACGCACGCCGGAGAACATCGGACTGCTACATGACATCGTCGATACCGTCCATGACATGGACGGTGAAAGCGACCTCGGGTACTACCGCGCCTACCCGTCCGAAACCGCCCGCGAAACCGTCGGAGAGCATCTCATCGATGGCGAGATCGCGGAGAAAACCATGTACGGCGGATGGAACCCCGACAGGGACCGGTATCTGAGGGTCAACAAGGACGGCGACTGGGTCGGAATGGGACAGAACGAGGCGGACCGGCTCGTATGGGACAACCGGAAGACGATTCTGAAAAACGTCGGAGCCTACGCCGATGACATGCCGGACGACCTCACCAATCGCGTCTGCGCCATGGACGAACGCGCGGCCGTTCCAACCCCGGTCCCCGACCCGTGGATCGGCGTCGACATGGACGCCCTGTTCGGATCCGACGGCCCAACCCTTCCCGATCCCGACCCCGGCATCGACCCGAACGCTATCAACTGGCCTATGGGTCCCGGAATCGGAATGTGAGCTCCAATCATGCCATCCATCGATATGGAACGGTTCCGCGAGGACATCAACCGGTACCGGTTCGAAACCGACACGACATGGACCGCGCTGGCCGAAAAAGCCGGCGTGAGCCCGGCAATGTTCACCCGCCTCAAAAAAGGGTCGGTCGTCACCCTCGAAGCATTCGCGCAGCTTTGCGCATCATGCCGACTCAACCCCATCGACTACATGCCGGAACTCCAAACGGCACAGGAACACGAAACAGCAAAGGAGCATCCAATGGAAGAAACGAAAAGACTCAGCATCGACGGCAAGGAATTCACCATAAGGGACGTGGACATACGGTCCGGCTCGGCCTGGGCGAACGGTCCACGTATCAGCGACGCGGAACTGCCCGACGGGCAGGTCCTCGGCAGCATCATGCCATGGCACGGCGAATGGCTCTGGCGTCTCGCCGGAGAGGACTGGCAACGGACGAAACCGGCCGAAGGACCCATGGCCGCATACACCGGCCAGGAACCGAACCGTCTATCGGCCATCGACAACCTGCTGCAAGCCATCGAGGACCGGTATTCCGACACAAACACCGACCCATGGGCGTCCATGACGGACGCCGCCTCCACCACTCCGGACACCGTAGACCAAACCACGCCGGAACCAGTCGGAGACCCCTGGTCTCTAATCCCCTCGGATGATGCCGGGCTTCCCATGCCGAACCCTGGCATCGACCCGGGCGCCGACATCACGGCGAATACCGGAATCGGCATATGAGAGGACATCTCATGAACGACGACGAGACCTTGGAAAACAAGACAACGAATCACGAGACGGAAGCCGTGAAACGAAAGAAGGCGGAAAAGCCGCGACCGGTCTTGGATGACCAGTGGAGGCCGCCAATGTTCCTGAACCCATGGGCGCGCGCGTTCGACGGCGACAGTCTGCCGGACGAACCGTTCATGGGAAGCAACAAAAGACCGAAACAACTCTCCGACATGCTCCCAGACCCCAACCCGGCGTGGTCCGCGGAAGAGGACGGCCGGCCGCAGTGCGCGCCGGAAATCATGCGATGAACACGAAAGGAAACGCACATGACGAACAATGACGAGGACACTAGCCGGCAGGCGGAATCCCTCTGGCGGTCGGACGATTGGGCTGACCTGCGGTGGGCGTGCGAACACTCCACCCCGCAGCAGATCGCAAGGCACCTGCTCGACCCGCAGTGGCGGAACCGCGACTACAACGCGTTGGACGAGCTCGTGGAGATGACCCATGACGCGGACCTTTCCAGCCTCTCCGAGGATGATCTGGAAACCCTCGCGGCAAGCGGCCTGCCGGAACTGCGCCAATCCGTCATCCGCTACAAGGACACTCCGGCGCGACTGCTCGAAGACATGGCCCGCACCGAAAGCAACACAAGACTATTGCAGATGCTCGTCGAATCAGGCAAACTCGGCCAGAACACCATCGACCTGTGCTGTTGGAACCAGACGGACAGCCGATTGGCGGCGAGCATGCTGCCGAAGGCCTCAGACCATCTGCTGGTCCGGCTGAGTGGACGAGACTGGTGGCCGTCCAGAAAGAACGCCGTCGAATCCGGCAGACTCGACAGGGCTCGACTGTCCGAAATGATCGAAAAGGAGAACCATCCGGACGTCGTCTCGGCCCTGATCGGCACGGGCGAGTTCGACATGGACGGCGAAGCCAAGGCCATCAGGCGCGTCATCACCTCACCTGATCTCCTCACGGCGTACACCAATCCGATGGGCCGCCGGTACAATCTCGACCGGTCCGACAGGGAGGTCGTCCGACAGGCAGCGAGAACAATGCTGGAACACGCGCCCATAGGGCTGATTCTCAGCATGCCCGACGACGACAACGAAAACTGGCGCACATTCATCGACACGGCGGCCACGGAATACGCCGACGAAATCAATCCGAACATGCTCGGCCTCATCACCCAAGCGGAAGGCAACAATCAGACCAAAACCATCCTCGGCGAACGACTCGGGAAAGACACGCTGTCTGGAACCGACGAGAACCAGACGCCGACGGCATCCCCCGGAACCGGCGGAACGTACGGATTCAACCTGCGACTGCTTGGACGGCTCAAGGCCGACGTCGACTATTTCCTCGGACCATCCCACGCGGAGAAATACCTGTGGGCAGGCAGCGTGGACGCGCAGATAGCGAAACTCCGTGAGATCGACGGAAGCATCAGACCGGAAGACCGTCCCGAATGGTTCACCACCGAATGGATCGATCAGGCAGAACAGGCGATGAGGACGCCGGCCGACGGCGGGATCGAAGACGCCCTCGACGCCGCATTGTCCGGCCAGTACGCCGCATTCGAGAACGCGATCATCGGATACATCGACACGCACGACCCGGACGCGGGGACAAGCCAATTCGCCGGATACGAGGTCACCGACCGTGTCGGGAACGGCGCGCCCACGTCCTACCGACTCGACTGGTTCGACGACGAGGGTCTGGTCCACGAAGGCCCCAAGATCACGTGGAAGGAACTCACGCGAATGAGGGAGGGCATCTTCGACAGTCCGGACTCCTGGGACTCCTTCGGCACGACACCTTCCACGTCCGCCGCCGCGGCGTCCGACAAGAAGGAACCCGAACCCGTGGAAAGCAACGAGCCGCAAATCGTGTCCGCATCGCTGTCCTCAGACCGCGGCATGCCGGAAGGCGCCGTGAACCTCCTGGACGATGACGCGGCGCAACAGATCTCGGATATCCTCTCCGACGCAGGAAAGACCACGGAAGCTCGGAACGACCCATCCGACAACGAGCGGGAACAGCGGCGCGGGAACATCAACAGACTGTTGGACGTGCTGCCCGTCACCATGGTCACACCGGAAGACATGCCCGTTGAATCCGAAGTCACGGATACGGTCCGAGCCGAGTCCGGATCGGATGAGGCCTCCGATGGCATCACGTCCGACGTGGACTTCGTGGACGACTCCATGACCGGTGTCGGAACAGAATCAGATGAGACGTCAGTTTCCACGGAACCCGACTCCACGAAGGGAAAGGGTGCTTCCGAAGACGAAGACGTGATGGCATCGCAGGACGCTCCGGAGTCCAAGGGATTGGAGGAACCGGCTCGGCCGACGGTTGCGGCCACCATCGAAGCGGAGCAGTTGGCCTTTGACTTCGATGACATGCCGGAAGAACTTGACGTCCCTCGAAAACAAGAGGAAAATATTGGTCAAGCGAAATTAGATAAGGTGTCTAATTTGGGTTCTTCCCATGAAACGGAAGAAAGCGATGCGAGGAAGGAGACGACCCGAAATGACGGTCAGGTACTGCCCTTACCAGGGGGTCAAGAAGATGAGGTACCTGTTCATGGCGGAGCATCTGCCGGAACAGCTCAGGGAGCTCAAGAGGCAGGGGATGCCGGCGTTGGACGCCTACATGGACCAGGTCCAGAAGGACTACGGCCGGACGATCACCGAGTACGTCAACCATTGGGACAAGACGCACCAACACCTCAAGAAGCCGGGCAACTGGGATCCGTGGCTCAAGGGACTCAAGATGGCGGAGCATCAGGCCGAGGAGATCGCCATCAGGAACGTGGTCGAAGCCCTCTGACCCACCTCGACCGCGGCCTGCTCGACCCGGATCTGCAGGCCACGGGATCCAGCTTCGAACGCGCACGCGCGAACGTACGCGCCATCGAGGTGCTGCGCGACCTCGACGACAGTGGCCGCGAACCCACCGACGACGACATCCGCGCCCTCGCCGCGTACGCGGGCTGGGGCGGCGCCCAGAAGGCGTTCGAAGAAGACGGTGACGATCCGGCGTGGAGGGAGATCAACACGCGTCTTAGCGAATTGCTCACCGACGCCGAATACGCGGACGCGCGCAGCAGCACGCTCACCGCCTTCTACACGCCAAGGCCCGTCGCGGACGCGATGTGGCAGGCGCTCGGCAAGGCCGGTTTCGGCCGGGATCCGAAGCACCCGGACATGGTGCTGGAGCCCGGCTGCGGAACCGGCAACTTCATCCGCAGCACTCCGGCCGGATCCTCCTACGCGTTCACCGGCATCGAGGCCGACCCGATCAGCGCCGGCATCGCACGCTACCTGTGCCCGGACGACGACATCATCAACAACAGGATGGAACGGACCGGCCTGCCCACGGACGCGTTCGACCTCGCGGTCGGCAACGTGCCGTACAGCGACGCGATCAGGATAGACGGCACCGTCATCCACGACTGGTTCATCCAGCACAGTCTCGACGCGGTGCGCCCCGGCGGTCTCGTCGCCGTGCTCACCAGCCGGTACACGCTCGACAAGAACACGTCGAACATGCGCCGCGGCCTCGCCCGCAAGGCCGAACTTGTCGCCGCATGCCGCCTGCCCAGGGAGACATTCGACCGGCAGGCGGGCACCGAAGTGATCTCCGACATCCTGATCCTGCGCAAACGTGACGAGCCGCTGGCCGAAGCGGACGCAGCGTGGACGGACACCACCGAATTCCGCGACGGCGTCAACGCCAACAGACTGTTCGTCGACCATCCCGAATACGTCGCGGGAACCATGGCCATAGGCTCGGGACCATTCGGCCCGCAGATCGACGTCACCGGAACCAGCGACATCGGCCGATTGGGCGGACAGGTCGAACGCATCCTCACCGGCCAGCTCGAACAGCACGGCATCGACCTGCACGACAGGCTCGGCGAACGTGCCAACGAGCCGATCGTCGTGCCCGACAAGACCCAGCAGGCGGCCATGCGCTATATGGTCGACGCGAACGACCATATCTGGTACGGCGACATGAACGGCCAGATCGTACCCGCGCACTCCCGCGTCGCCAAGGGAGGGGACAGGCGCATGGCCTCCATGCTGCGCCTACGCGACCAGGCGGAACGCCTGCTCGCCGTCGAACGCGACCCGGACACCACCGACGACGCCGTTGCCCAAGGCATCAGGGAACTCGACGAAGCGTACGACCGGTTCACCGCATCCTACGGCAGGCTCAACTCCAAAGAGAACCTGCGCGTGTTCGACCCGAACAACTCCGATCCGAGCCTCAACCAGCTCTACAGTCTGGAGAAGACCGGCCCCAACGGGTTCGAAGCCAAAGGAGACATGCTTTCCAAGAGGGTCGTCACGCCGGTGCCTCCGATGCCCGAACACGTGGATGAACCCGTCGACGCGATGGCCGTCAGCCTCGACCGTGTGGGACATGTGGACCTCGACCTCATCGGACGACTGCTCGACACCCGGGACGACATCGAAACCACCGAAAAACTCGGCGACCTCATCGTCATGGACCCGGACACCGGGATGCCGCTGCCCGCGGACGAATACCTGTCCGGCGACGTGGGAGGAAAACTCGACCACGTCGACGGACTGCTCCGGAACCTGGTCGACCAGCCCGAACGGGCGCGCGTGCGCGAATGGCTCGCCGACAACGGGCTCGAGGACGTGACGCCGTCAGTGTCCGTCGAACGGTGCCGGACGGAACTCATCCGAACCGGGGCATGGCAGAGCGCCACCGACCCGATCCACGCGAACAAGTCCGTGGTCGAAGCCCCCTGGTTCTCCAACGTGCTCAAAGAGCACGGACACGGCCAGAAAAGAGCCTTCGCCGCCATGTTCCTGGACGAATGCAAGCCCGGAGTCGACCTGCTCGGGAAAAACTGGAACGAGCGACAACCCACGGGCAACGGCCTGTTCGACACGGTCTTCGACAACGGCTGGTCAAGCGATGACGAAGGAGCGTCCAACAGTGCCATGCGCATGCTGTACAAGGCCGTTTCGGCCGACCCCGGGACCATCGACGACAAGGTCATCGCCACGATCCTCAACACCGACAGCCTCAAACGAGGCCCGGCATGCGACGCGTTGAGAAAAATCACCGATCCAAGCCTGTGGGAGGTGGAGGACCACGGCTACTACAAGGAAACCAAGTGCGATTTCCTCGCCTTGGCCAAGGACCTGCGCGCCCATCCGGAAACCTGCGAATACCTGTACGCGATGGACGTGGACCGGTTGAACCATCCGACCATCGAGAAACGGTACGGACGCTACGATTCATGGGACCAGAAGACGTTCAAACCATTGGACGAGATGGTCAGCATGGAAGGCCTGGAACAGTGGAGGAGCCGCCGGAACGCATGGATGGACTCCCATCCGGCCGAACCGGCCGACATGGACCGTGTGAAGAGCCTGCAATCCCTGCGCGGACGACTCGCACGATCGCTGCCCGCCCGCCTCACCCACGACGACATCACCGCGAAACTCGGCTCCGCGTGGATCCCGACCGGAGTGATCCGCGACTTCATGATCGACACATTCGACCTCGGCCAACAGCCCAACATCACCGACGGCGGCATGCGGAGCCTCTCGGTCAGCCACGACGAGACGACCGGCAACTGGCAGGTCAACGCGTCGCTCGCCTCGAAACTCGACGAGGAGACCATCCGCAAATACGGTCTGGGCATCGGAGCGGGACGCAACCCGTTCGAAATCGTGTCCGGAGCGCTCAACGCGACCACCAGCAACCTCACCAAACCCGACCCGAACGACCCGACCGGGAAGAGAAGGATCCGCGACCCGCAGGCCACCGCGCTGCTGTACCAGAAACGCCACACCGTCGAACAGGCGTTCACCGAATGGGTATGGACCGATCCGGCGCGCACGCGCATGCTGGAAGACGTGTACAACACGCGGTTCAACCGCATCCACCCGCGCGAATACGACGGCTCCTACCTCACATTCCCCGGCATCAGCGCCGACATCGACCTGTATCCTCACCAGCGCAAGGCCGTCGCGAGGATCCTGCAATCCGAGGAGGGCACACTCGTCGCGCACGTCGTGGGAGCCGGCAAGACCTTCACCGGCGTGGCCGCCTGCCACGAGGCGAAACGACTCGGCCGGGCCACCAAGCCGATGATCGTCGTACCGAACCATCTGACCGAACAATGGGCGAAGGACTATCTGACGCTCTACCCGGACGCGAACATCCTGTCCATGACGGAGGCCGACGGCGCAGGCAAGGGCGCGGCACGCTTCTGGGCGAAGGTCGCGGCCGGCGACTGGGATGCGGTCATCGTAAGGCAGGACACGTTCCAACGCATGCACGTCAGTCCCGAACGCCGTGAGAAGTATTTCGAACGGCGTAAGGCGGAGATGCTCGACAGCATCGAGACCGCGAAGTCGGACGGCAACGACTTCTCCGCGAAGAAGCTGAAGGACGAGATCGGCAAAATGGAGAAGAACCTCGGCAAAACCGTCAAACAGGCCGAGAAGGACCGCATGCGCGTCGACGGCAAACTCCAGGCGCTGCGCGACAGCGGGGAAAGCAAGGAGTGGATCGACTTCGAGGACCTCGGCGTGGACATGCTGTTCGTCGACGAAGCCCACCAATACAAGAACCTCGCCATCGCCACCACGATCAGCGTGCCCGGCGTGGACGTCGCGGCCGCGCAGAAATGCGAGGACCTGTTCGACAAGTGCGAGTACCTGCGCGAGGCAGGACATGGAAGCAACATCGTGTTCGCGACCGGCACGCCGGTGTCCAACTCCATGGCCGAACTGTACAACATGCAACGCTATCTCGCGCCCGACCTACTCAGAGCCCAGGGCGTGGCAGCGTTCACCAGCTGGGCCAACACGTACGGCAGCATCGTCGAAAGCGTCGAGGTCAAACCGGAAGGCAGCGGATACCAGATCAAGCAACGGTTCGCGAAATTCCATAACCTTCCCGAGCTGATGAGCACGTTCCACGACTACGCGGACCTGCTGACCGCCGACCAGCTCGACCTCGACGTGCCGGACTGCGAGGTGGTGTCCGTCGCGGTCGAAGCCACCGAAGCGCAGAAACAGGCCGTGGACGCGCTCGTGCAAAGGGCGGAACTGGTGCGTGACGGAGCCGTGGACCCGTCGGACGACAACATGCTCAACATCACGAACGACGGCAGGAAAGTCAGTCTCGATCCGAAACTGCTCGACGTGTCCGATCCGGACATCCAACCCATGGAAGGCGGCAAGGTGCAGGTCTGCGCCGAGAAGATCCACGAGATATGGCAGGAGCATGCCGCAGAGAAGGCCACGCAGCTCGTGTTCTGCGACTCGTCCACCACGGCGTCCGGCAAGTGGAACATCCAATCCGATCTGAAACGCCGCCTCATCGACCTGGGCATCCCCGAGGACGAGATCATGTTCGCCGCACAGGAGAAGGACCCGCAGAAGAAGCAGGCCCTGTTCGAGAAGGTCCGCAAAGGCGAGGTGCGCGTGCTCATCGGCTCGACCGGAACATTGGGTACCGGCACGAACGTGCAGGACAGGCTCTTCGCCATCCACGACCTCGACTGTCCATGGAAGCCCGCCGAACTCGAACAACGCCAGGGACGTGTCCGCAGGCAGGGCAACATGTTCGACAAAGCGCAGGACTACCGGTACGTCACCGTCGGCACGTTCGACAGCTACATGTTCCAGACGGTCGAGCGCAAGGCCCGGTTCATCAGCCAGATTATGAGCTCCGGCTCGCCGTCACGCGAAGCGTCCGATGTGGACTCCACGGTGCTCAGCCTCGCCGACATGAAGGCCATCGCCACCGGAGACCCGAACATCGCCAAACGCATGGAGCTCGAAAACCAGCTCACGCAGATGAAACTGCTCAAACGCGCCCACGCGGACCAGCAAAGGTCGATCCGTTTCAGGATCGACATGCAACTGCAGCCGACCGTGGACAACCTCGAAAAACTCCACGGGGAAGCGGTGGACGACGAGCCGAAATTCCACAAGGCCGTCGAGATCCGCGACCAGCATCTCGCCCAGGGCGTATGCGGGCTTGATCTCGGCGACGGTCCGATCACGGACCGCAAGCAGGCCATCCACGACCTCGTCGGCATCGCGCACCGGCTCGACCACGGGCAGACGATGGAAGTCGGCGAATACTGCGGGATGACCGTCATGGTCGCGTCGAAGAACATGGCCGTCAAAGGCCTCAACGTGTACCGTCCGTTCGTCGGATTGAAAGGCGAGCATGAGCATTGGGCCGGCACCAGCATGCCCGACATCAACAACAGCGCCGACAACGTCATCAGACAGCTCGACCGAATCATCTCCAACAACACCAACACCGCGCAAAGCCTCGGCGTCAAGCTTGGCAATGCGAAAGCCAGCCTGGAAAGCGCGTGGAACGCGTTGAACCAGCCATGGGAAGGCCAGAAGGAGTACGACGACCTCACCGGCCAGATCGCAAAAATGAACCTGGAAATCAAGCACGGCCAGGACACGACGCCGGCCGGAGAGGACGGACAGGCCGATCTCGCCGAGGCCTCGTTCCACTCCGACGGGCCGAAGGAACCCCAGACCTTGCACGTAGTCGCGGAATCCGGCCCATCCGGGTCGAACTCTTTCCCCGCGACAGTGGAGACGACCGGCGTTCCGATGCCCGATCCATGCGTCGATCCGTGCGACGGTGGCACAGGCATGTCGGGACTGTGCATGTGACGTCCGTTTGACCGACATCCAGAGAAGAAGGACCGGAAAGGGAGCCAATCCCTTCCGGTCCTTTTCCGATATCGGCATGCCCGCACGTGAACCGGATGGAACGAACAGAAAGGTATTTCCATCCAAAATGGCCGAAGCCGAGGAAATCCAATCACGGATAGAAACCATCAAAGACTTATCCGACCGTCTGGCCGAACAAGACCGGACGATCAAGGACCTGGAAGAGGAAATGCGGTCGGAGACGCCGGAACATCCATGGTCCTTCATGAAGATGCGCAGGCATAACCGGCTGCATGCGGAAATCGAAGACGAACGAACGTCGATGTCGCGTGACAGATACGATCTGAACCGTCTCACGGAACGGCTGTTCGAGGACGTCAACATCATCGCCGACAAGGCAACCTCCACCAACTCCCTGGAACTGATACTCGACCTGGTCGAACAATCCCTGGACACCGATCCGGAGTACAGGGAAAGCGTCAGGAAACAAGCCGGAGTGACCGATGGGATGTCATACATGCGTCTCGTTCCGCAAGACAATCCCCAAGGCATGCTGCCACCCACCCCATGGGGCAGGAAAGCCGCCGAGGAGGCATACCGGCAGCATCAGGTCCGACAGCTCGACCAACGGTTGAGACTGCTGCGCACGCTCGCCACGGGAAGCTGCAAGGACCATGACACCACGGAAACGAACGACTATCTCGCCCTGATGGATTTCAACGTGGGAGACCACGTGACCATGGGACCGGGCTTGTCCACGACGGTCACCACCCCGCATTGGCTCGGAGGCGGGGGAATCCTGCTCATCATCGAAGGCGCCTCCCACGGAGTGCCGATGGTCGGCAGCAGGGGAGATGTGCCCAACGAAAGCGAGGTGTTCCTCCCGGACCTACTGCACTGCACCGTTTTGGAAGAAACGACGGACGGCACCTATCTGGGCAAGAGATTCGAACGAATCTACCGGCTCGGCGTCGATTCGGAAGAGACTCCCGTTCCGAAGCGGGAACTTCTGGAATTCCCCAGCATCCAATCGAATGTTCCGCTGCCGACCAGGACGCGACGGCCGGCGGACCGGACAATCCAGGACTTGAACCATGAGAACAAACGAAACAAGCGGAAACCGACGTAAGGCATCCGATGGCAGGGAAATCAGAGAATTCTGGACCCGGGCGAAACGACACATGAGCCGGCGGGACTTCGAGAAACTCAGATCCGCCGCCATCATCCGCCAATAGGACCGCACGGCGGAACCAACCAGACCGTTCCCTCTCTCCGACACCCATACGGGAGAAAGAGAGAGGGCAAGAAAAAAACACAATAGAAAGCAAAAAGGAGAAGAACATGGCCGAAACCGCACAGACCATGACCGAATTCACTTACGCGCCCGGCGAGAAGAACATCGTCGGAGACCGTTTCAGTCCAAGCGTGATCATCTTCTGGCTCAAAACCTCCATCGCCGCGTCCAGCACGCGCGTGCAGTACAAGGCTCCGAACACCCTGTTCGGGCTGATCCCGCTCGGCGCGTCCACCAAGACCATCCCACTGCGCAACATCGCCAGCGTCGACACGAACACGAAATTCAACCTCGGCAGCCTCGTCTGGGGTTTGTTTTTCCTGTTCGTCGGCTTCGGCATGTTCGACTCCAACGCCCTGGCCGTCATCGTGTGCCTGCTCATCGCCGTCGCGAACTTCGCAAACGTGATGAGCGCCACCCTGACCTTCCGCGATCCGTCCGGCGGCGCGAACGACATCACCGTGAGCATCCTCGAAAAGGACAAGCTCATGAGCCTCGCCCAGGAGATCCAGACCCGCGTGTTCACGGACGCCGACCAGTTGCGTCATGAGGAAAGCATGCACATGGCCGAGAAGCAGTACACCGCGCAGACCAACAGCGTGCTCATCCAGCAGCAGATGCTCGCCAGCCAGCAGGCGCAGGCCGCGCAGCAGACTCAGGCTCCGGTGCAGTCCGAGCAAACCCAGCAGGGCGAGTGACGTCATCCAAAAAACAGGAAAGAAGACAGGGCCGTCTTGAATTTCTCGGCCCTGTCTTTTCGTCTAATACGATAGGGTCCATACCCGAAACCTATCGCAAAGTACTGTTGGTTTTAATAACGGCATCCGCATTACTGTATCTTATAGGATACAATGATTGATATGGAAATCCGGCAGACCGACCAGTTTCGCAAGCGGCTGCACAAACTGCGTGACCACGACGCCAAGGCGAGAATCACCTCCAGGATCCGTCAGTGCGGTCTTGCGGGTCGACCGGTCGGGCGACATGCATCCGGTAGGCAAGGGTGTCAATGAACTGCGTTTCTTCTTCGCGCCCGAACGCCTTGACTCCATTCGAGGCCAACAATCCTCTATACAGAGGACAACTGCCAAGAGAATAGCCGTCTCTGATGGAATACGATGCGCCACAGTCGCGACAGAAGATGGCGGCCTCCATATGAAGCGGTTGGAAGAAACCGAAATTATGATTGAGACGATACCAAACACAGCCATACCGGAAAGAAGCCTTACATGGAACAAATACCATTCATCCGCAGGCCAAAAGACTGGCCGTTCCCGATTCCTGAAATCACTGCCGAAGCCATCAACGACCTTGTTGATGCAATCGAACGAGGGGACCGCTATTTGGGTTCTCTGTACGATGAGCTTGATGGCGCTACAAGAGAGATGAGCAACCTGGACCAGGAAACACTCGTCCGTAATTACTACCTGCTAGAGGAGTGGGATCGCGACGATGGAAGATAACATTCTTCATGATTTTTCGAACGAACAGCTTAAGGTAAGCATCTACGATGGAGCGGCCGAAAAAAGAACCATGTACTATCAAGGGCATAGGTACATGCTCAAGTTCGGATATCTTCTGGACAGTTCGAAACGTGAAACCAGCAGAACAAGCTATATCAATATTCCTGTAAACGAATTCATAGGCTCACGAATCTTCAAAACTGCCGGTCTTCCGACGCAGGACGTTTTGCTGGGAACCTATCGTGGACAATCTGTTGTCGCATGCCGTGATTTTATGGAAGAGCTCAATCCGTCGTGGAAACTTATCCATTTCAAGCAACTTGAGATAAGCATGCCCGGAGAAAGCGGCAAATCCAAAGCAAGACCGGACTGGGAATACGTCAAGCATGTTCTGGACGACAGTCAAGATATTGAATCCATACGATCTGAAACCAAACATCGATTCTGCCAGATGATATGTGTGGACGCACTGATCGGAAACTATGATCGGCATTCCAACAATTGGGGGTTCATTGCGGATGGACAAGCTAATATCCGGGGTCTGGCTCCAGTATACGATTGCGGGTCAAGTCTGATGCCCCACCTGTCCCATGATGAAATGCTTAGTAGGCTGAAGGATCCGAAGTTGATGAAGCAGGCGAACATCGATTCGCCTACTCTAGCAATGAACGTTCACGGCAAACGTCGCAAATATTCCTTTTTTATGACCTCGACATATGCAAGCGAATTCAGGAAGGAATTGCCATCCATCTGGGACAAGATATCTGAAGAAAGGATCAATCAAATAGTTGAAGAAGCTCCAGGACTAGATAATCTGCATAAGGATTTCTATAAAGCTACGTTGGATGCAAGAAGACGATACGTTCTTGCCCCGGCTTTGGAAATGGCTTTGGATGAGAGAAACTTATCTGTCGCTACCGCAGAAAACAGACCGTCCTTGTCGGAATCGGCCCTCGAAAACGATGGACAATCCGATGAAGTGCAGATTCTTCCGAATCCGAACCCGGGAGTTGATCCCGACGGAATCAATCCAATGAGTGATTCTGATTTCGGGATGCACTGAGCAAAAGCCAATAGCAAAAGGAGGAGGTCCTAATTGCGGACCCGCACTCTGACTGCAGATGGATATATCAGCGGACGTTAAAGAAGATAAGACGGACGAATATGAGCATTACCGTACCGAGCATGAAAGGAGAGAAGCATGTCGCCAATCAAACTGATTATGTGCGGGGACCATCCGGTCCTCGCGTTCGAATACGATTCCACGTCCGGTCGCGCGTGCGCTTCGGGTGAGGTTCTTGATTCTAGTCGTTTGCCCTTGGAGTTCACCATGCATGGCAAGCCCGCGCTGTACGCCAAGAGAATTGACGAATGGTGGAAGTCCCGGGCCATCCCATCCACCCGTGACGGTATCCGCCGCGTGCTCGAATCGCTCGGCGCCGCATCGACCGGCGAACTGCTCGACAGGACCTACGGGCTGAGCCTGTCGGACCAGTACTGGGTCAAACGCGAGGATGATTCGGCCGAATGGAAGGACGTCAATTTCTTCGACAATCCCTTCGACGAGGCGCTGGGCGAGCTCCTGCTCACCTCGTATTCCTCGTCGCATGACATCAGCCTCAACGCTCCCGACGTGTCCACGGGCGGCGATCTTCCCAAACGCTGGACAATCGACAAAAACACCGGCAGGAGGCTGCTCGTCAAGTCAGGCCGCACGGGCCAGGAGCCGATGAACGAGGTCATCGCCTCGAAGCTCTGCGCGCGGCTGGGCGTTCCCGCCGTCCCGTATTCGCTGGCGCGCAGCGGCAACCGTCTGGTCTGCACGTGCGAGGACATGCTCACCAGCCATGAGGAGCTGGTCTCCGCCTGGCAGGTGCTCCAATCCGTCAAAACCACCAATGGACTCAACACGCATGACCAGTGGATCCATGCCGCCGCCGGCTTCGGAGCCGATGGGCGGGCGGCGAGCGACGCGACTGACGACTGGCTCGTGGTCGATTATCTCATGCGCAACACCGACCGGCATTACAACAACTTCGGTCTGATCCGCAACATCGAGACCCTTGAAGTCCGTCCGACCCCGATTTACGACACCGGCGCGAGCCTGTGGAGCGGCGAGCTCGACGTGGATGGCCGGGACTGGTTCGCCAAGCCGTTCTACACCGCGACCGGCAAGCCCTCGGCTTTGCGGCAGCTCAGACTGGTGGAGGATTGGAGCCGGTTCGACCTGGACGCTTTGTCGGACTGGCCGGACGAGGTGGCGCACGAATTGTCGCGCATGCGCATGTTCGCTCCCGAACGTCTCGACGCCATCCGGGACCAGCTTGCGAAGCGCATTGGTATGGTTCGCAGAATCAGAGAAGACAAGGCCTTTCACGTTTCCGGACCGATTCGCAGCAAGGCGTGATGGACGGGTTCGGCGACACGCTGCGGAAGAACCTTGCCCGGCAAGACGGGGATGTCAAGAGTGCCGGGATTGATCACGAAGGTCCTGAGCGCCATATGAGCCATTGGTGCGGTTCCATGACGTGACCATGGGTGTGGCCGCCGGGGAAGCGCCAATGCTTCCCGACGATGTGAAGGCGAGGTTCGCTAGGACCGATTTCATCCTGGACATGTACGAGAGTGACGTGTACGACCGGGAGGAGGCCGGGGAGAAGCTGTTCGACCATCTCTTCGGCAAGGACCGTACGGTGATGGATTCCGAGGATTGAAACCGATTCCGGTATCGCAATGTCCAATCGGTCGAAGGCATTGCCTTGCGCTGTGTCCGTGGGTGTTTCACGCGTCTAAGCGTTGCTGCTGTAGCTGTCACAACGCTTAGACGGATGGGGCGTGCCGGTTTGTTCCGTTTGATGTCGGCATGGATACAATGTAATCCCTTAGCGGCGACGACGCATGGTTATCTTGAGTTCGTACGTCGAGTTGGATTTCAGGAATGAAATACCGGACTTATCGTCTACGGTCCGTGAGAGTCGCTCATCGATGTCATGGACTTTTTCTTCGATTCTATTCTGGGATTCCTGTAAGGAAGATGCTAGGGTGCTGGCATCCTGGACCTTTGAGCACAAAGCATTCAGTTTATTTTCGGTTTCGGCATCGTCGTCTTCTTTCATGGCGTCCCAGAAGGCCTTCAGAACCTCACATGGGTATGTGACGACGAGCAAGGCTATCATCGTAATACCTATATCCGAGTTTTTAATGAGGCTCCTCATTCCGGGAATGACACTCGCCAAAATGCCAAAAAGAAAGAAGAAAATAGGGTAGGAAAGTAGCTTCCAGACATCTGGATCGAACTTGTCCTTGGAAGGGCTACGCTTGTCGCGTATCGACTTTACATCCATCATCAATAGCACGGCCCCAGTAGTGAGTGCCATTACCCAGACGACGGCGTCCTCATCCGTCCACGATTTTCCAGCCTTTGGAGCGTAATGAAAGAGGATGACACAAAAGGAAAAAAGCAAAAGAAGGATATATGCAAACTGCCACGCAAAATATTCGCGATGCGCACACGTACCTCGAATGCATGCGAAGCAAAGCAGGATTGTCAACAGGGAAGGCCAAGCCGAAGACAGTGGCCAAATAAGCTGAAGCAGGTTTTCCCGTTCGAGGGCGAAACCCAGAATGTACAAGGGAAGAACCATGAACGTGAAAAAGCAAGATAGAGTACACAGAATATTGGAAACTTGCGCGCGCCAGTTCAGTGCTGATTTAATGTGCATGAATATGCGACCTTCTTTCCGTCCAAACCCGAGTATAGACATAGCAGCCATTATTAGATGATTCGTCCATGCTCGGATTCCATGGGCAGTCCGAAAACGTCCGTTTTTGAAACAAAGCTATGCAATGCTTCAGATTCTTCGATTTGACGGTTAAAAACGTCCCATAACTCGTTCCGCAACCAACATCCCACAATGCTGGCCGGTCAACGAGTAATGGCATATCTGATGCTACTCATTCTCATTAAGCTGGATCCCTTTATATTTGATGGGATATTCTGCGCCCATAATGGTATGCAGAATCATCCATATGGCGGCTTTCTGTCTGTTACTGGCCATACAGTAGGGCTTCTCGTCTTTGAACCAGTAGACTCCATCAGAAGTCACACGATGGAATATTTCAGATTTTCTATAATCCATGTATGTATCTGCATACATGTTCGTCTCACCGCATGCGAGTATTGATTCGTGGTACAGGCATGCCACGGCAATACTGTGGTTGCCAGCTTTTCCTACGGTAGTCAGGCAGAAAGGCCAATAGAACTCATATTCCATGTTGTCCCATTTTCCCCAATAGTTGTGCATTACTCGACCTAATCCACGTTTATCCTCCGTCAGCCTTTCATAGCCCCAGGGCTCGGTGCATATTGCGTCAATTCCCGGGTCTATGACAATACGTTACGATTCGGAGGCTTTTACACCAATAATCATCGATTTGTATTCATCGCTACTGAATTCTACGAATTTTCCAGAATCGAAATCGTCTGCCTGCATGGGAGGGAAAGGTAATTTGCCTATATCTGTATAGCTCCTCCCATACACCTTTTGCCATGCCTCGGCTTTTCTCCGAGACTCGACGGTTTTTTGATCGGGCACTGGATTGACAAGTGACACGTTTTGAACTTCACGGTCCGGCTTCTCCTCTAGGCCGGTAGACTCGGGAATTTTTAATCCTTGGAACATGATTGTGTCGAAATAGGCCCTTGTCTGCTGAACCAGAATCATCGCCGCGGGATGATTGTCCCATTCGGCATACCGAGAATCGGCACATAAATTTTCTATCATTCCGACAAGTGGGGCAACGTGTGTGGTCGAGCATTCGATCTTCTGCTCGTACGCGCTGACTTCAGCTTCCAAATTAGCCAGTCTGCTTTTCTGACTTTTGCACTGTTCTCGAAGGTCAAGATTCTCTCTGCGTAGTTTCTTTAATTTGTGGCCGATGAACAATGTGTCACCTTTCCTATTGTCTAGACGCTTTGCACTTCATAATTACCATGGTCGTCATCAGTCTGGTAGTTTTCTAGGAAATTTCTCCCGAAGATGTTCTTGCGCGACGGTCTTGTCGAAGTCAGGAGCTGTAAAACCGGCTAAACCGGTTGACATGGCACATCCTCTATTATAATTTCGGTGAACGTGCGGATGAAGACGATATAAATGCAGGTACACTGTAACCATCATGAAAGCGGAAGCGAATATGGCAGACACGACCAACACCATCATGTAGCTCGTTGTCCAATTGAGAAACGAGGCGTTGAACGCATTTGGACCGCTTAATCTGAATAAATGAAGCGATTACCATCTTTCTTGAGATAGTGGTCGGCGAGAATTAAGGACTGAACGCATGGCATACGAAAGCGGAAGATTCAAAGAACATCATGAAGTGAGGTTGCCCCTGTTGCGGGAACTCCTTCGAAAGGGGTGGAGTCGTGATCAGATTATCTGCCCCTCACCAGACAGTGATGATCGTGAGTGGCGTGTGCCCAAAAGCCCATCGGAAAACGCTTTGCGCGAAGCGGGCCGGAGCTTCAACGGTTATCCCGTCGATATGGCAATTTTTGATTCTCCCCAGCATCGCGGCGAGTGGGATCATGTTCTCGCACTGGTTGAAACGAAAGCGCCGAACCACAAGGAAGGCATATCGGAGCTATCGACGTATCTAGGCCTTGAACCCAATGCAGTGCTCGGCATCTGGTCCGATGGAAACAGCATATCCCTTGTGTACAAGCAAGCCGACATGCATTACAAGTCGGTAAGACAAGCAACGTTGCCGGCACCGGGGGATAACGTCCTGATCCCCGGAGACAAGGCGCTCACCTACGTGGATTTAAGGGAACATGACGACATCAGCGGAGCGGGTCTCAATCGTTTGTTCTCCGACCTTTTAAACCATATCGTCGCCAATGACTCGAAATCCACTCGCGCCGACGACCGGTTGGACAACATGTGCAACATGCTGCTGTTGAAAATGGATTCTGACACCAACGGCAAAATGGCCCAAGATCCCCAAGAGCCTCTTGATTTCCAAGTTTGCTCGACACCGGCGGAAACCGCGAAAAGAATCAATATGAGCTTTGAAAGGTACATGGCGAAATACCCTTTCCTCTTCGAAGACACATCAACGAAAACCATCAAATTCGATGATGAGACGATTCATGCCGTCGTTTACTGGCTTCAAGGCATCAATTTGAAGTCCGCAGCTCCGGAGACCCTGTCCTCGGCGTTCCAAGTGTTCCGTTCGGCGAATGTCAAACAAGGCGAAGGGCAATATTTCACACCCCAGCGCATCATTGAATCTGCCGTCAAATTGATGGAGATCGACTACCACGATAAAGTCATAGACCCAGCTTGTGGTACCGGCGGATTCCTGTTTGAGACTTATAACACTCTGCTGAAACGCGCATCCGACGAACAGCGCGACGAAATCAGAACATGGGCTCATCGTAATCTTTACGGTGTTGACTTGGATTCCATCAATGTCAAACTAGCTCGCGCGCTAATGATTGGTGCGAAGGACGGATCTACCAATATTGTTCTTGGCGATTCGCTTCGGGAACAGAAGTGGCAGGATTTTCCCATGCTGTCTCCCGTCTTGGGGAGCGAAGCCGATGGTTCATACGATGTCGTTCTCACGAATCCACCGTTTGGCGAGAAACTGAAGATTCGCGCGACTGACGCAAAACAGGCGAAATACAGTATCTGTCAACATACCAGCGGCGGATACCCTAGCGACAACTACTCTGACACCGAGCTTGGCCTCGTATTTATGGAACGTGCCTACAGATTGCTCACATCCGGAGGACGCTTGGGCATAGTCCTGCCAGAAACGTATTTCTTCTCCAAAACGTACCGATGGTTCCGCAAATGGGTCGATCAACACTTTGACGTGTTGGCGGTGATGAACATTCCCATGGAAGCATTTCAGGGTTTCTGCCGAGCCAAAACGAATTTTTATGTCATGCGCAAGAAGCCAGCGAAAGAAGGCGCGCCACTGAAGCAACCATCCTGGGCCCGTACCGGTGAGACATGGATCACCTATGCCCCTACCATCGGAATCAACAAGGATGGTAAGCCTCTTTACCATGTCACCAAGGAAGGCACGCGGACAAAAGAAATCGACGATACGGTGCTCTCGGACGTGACAACGCTTCTTGAGGGATTAGATTCTCCCACAGCGCGTTTCATCCCCACTCCGAAGTCTCTCATCGATTCCTATATTGGTGTGCCCCAATACTACGACTGGGCCAGCATCAAAGAGTTCGAGCGGTATGTTCAAACCCATCTAAAAGGCTTTTTGACAAGAACTCTCGGTGATCTTGAAGATACGGGAATCATTTCTATCAGGAACGGTCACGGCAGTCCTTCCGCTGACTTGAGAAACGGCGATGTACCTTATGTGAAGGTATCAGATCTGCGCGCGGGCATGGTCAACTTCAATCCCACGAACATGGTTTCTCTATCACTAGCAAAACGGTTCTGGCACGGAGATGCCAGTGGACTCTCTCCATGGAGCATCGTCACTCCCTCACGCGCATCGAAGAACATAGGAGAGCCCTCCATGCTCCTACCTGGCCAAGAACGGGCAGTGTTCACTAAGGAAACGCTTATTATGAATGTGATGAGCGAAACACTGTTCGATAATTTCTATCTCGGATGGGCATTGGACCTTGATGCGGTCCGCAAGCAATGGAGCAGAGTCGTGTTCATGCAGACCAACCGCGAAGATCTTGGCAACAGATATCGAGAAATTCGGATTCCGGTTCCCGACACCAGAGAACATGGAGAATTGGTTTCAAGCCACTACCGCAAGTACTATCGTTCAATTGCGCAATTACGGTCGGAGTTTTTGGAAGCGCGAAAAGCCCAAAATAAATGACATTCCAAGATTGGGTTCGTCTTACACTGCGCGCGGAGACGAACCCAACCATATTTAATCTTTGGACATGTTTCCAAAGCTTTCCGGTCCGATGACGTCCATGTCGGTGACGATGACGATGTAGTAGTTCTGTCCAGACATGTCATGCCATTCGCAGGGACGTCCGATGAATTCGACCGTCTCGCCGCCCTTCAACGAGTCCAGTTCCTTGCGGATCCGGCCGGTCGACGGCATGAGGGAGACGAAACGCGCCTCGTCGCCCTCGAACCAGCAGGCGCGGACGGTTTTGATGCGTCTGCCTCCGGTGAGGTTGAGCGTGGAACGTGGGCAGACGGGCGGGATCTTCACCCTGCCGATCTGCGGGCATACTCCGATGCCGCCGTTCCGTGGCAGTAGCGCTTTCCAAGAGCGGTTGTTCGTGGTGGCCATGTTCTCCTACTCCTTATCTTCCTTGAGGGTTCCCTGCGGTTGGCCGAACACTTTCTCCCGGTTCGTCGGATCGAGGTTGGTCGCGCAGCCGCTCATCGCCGTGGTCAGATTCTGCTGGGCTTTGGTCAAAGCGTCGTAATCATCCGACTTGGAGTCCACGAGTCGTTTCGCGGTCTCGTACGCGGCTTTGAGATCGCCGCAGCCTTGCGTGCCGGATAGGTCGTCCCGTTCGATGGTGGCGACCTCGCGCGCGGTGTTGTCCAATCCGGACGAGAGGTCGTCTCGTCTCGCCTCGATGCCGGCCTGCATGGCTTGCGGATACCATTCGCGTGCGAGGCTGCGGATCGTGTCGATGTCCTTCTGCTGTCCGATCGCGTCGTACAGGTCCGTCGCTTCGGCGAGGTCCTGCCGGTTGTGCCGGTACAGCAGGTTGCCGAGCGTGTCGACGTTCGAGTTCTCCGGCGCGTTCAACAGGTCGCGCACGTCGTCGGCGATCTGTTCCGCGTCGCCGGTGAACATGGATTGTGCCTGCTGTTGCAGGGTGCCGGACGGTTTCGTCGTCTTCTTTTTCTTGTTCTGTTTGTGGGATCGTGTCTGCGCGGATTGGCTGGATTGCGGCGTGGACGTCGCGGACGTCTGCTGTTTCCATGGGTTGGCGACCAGGACCATGACGGTGATGGCGATGATGGCGATCGCGCACCAGATGGCCGCCTGCTTCTTCGATTCGGGCGTGGACGCCTGACGATGTTTGTTCTTTCCCATTGTTGTGCTCCTTTCCCGTTTGTCAGAGACTTGAGTCGTTGTTCGGCAGACTGTTGTCGTTGGTTTCCGGTGGCA